>WNGH01001797.1_pt1 | contig 20166 bp, 21 predicted proteins | sample 5400631 | NCBI WGS metagenome assembly WNGH01 (sample SAMN13153373, study PRJNA577476) | soil metagenome | isolation source: 115 cm soil or saprolite under Garry oak tree replicate 1 | place: USA:California | collected 2016-06-15
GTCCGTCATCGGTGTTTCGATAAAGCCGGGCGCGACCGCGTTTACGGTAATGTTGCGCGAAGCAATTTCGATGGCGATGGCTTTGGTCAAACCGATCAAGCCGGCCTTCGCGGCTACGTAATTCGCCTGCCCGGCGTTGCCCATTTGCGCGACCACGGACGCCATATTAATGATCCGCCCCGCGCGCGCGCGCATCATAGTCCCAAGGGCCTGCTGGATGCACAGGTGCGCGCCCGTCAAATTCGTTCGAATCACCGCTTCCCAATCGTCCAGCTTCATGCGCAGGGCCAAGCCGTCGCGCGTGATCGCCGCGTTGTTCACCAGAATGTCCAGGCGGCCAAATTTTTCGACTACCTGCTTGAATCCTGCCTTGATCTGCTCCGCGTCAGCCACATCCATCTTCACCACCAACGCTTCGCCACCGAAGGCCACAATATCCTTTGCCAGCGCAACCAGCTTTTCTTCATTCCGCGCCGCAATGGCTACTTTCGCGCCTGCTTCCGCCAGCGCCAGCGCTATTTCGCGGCCGATGCCTTGCGATGCTCCGGTCACCAGCGCGACTTTGTCCTTCAAACTAAACATTCGTTTCCACTCTGTAGCTCACCCCTTCAGGGGTGAGGGTTTTTCTGATGTGCCCGCAGCGCGTCTGCGCAGAGGAAAACCCTCAGGCCTAAAGGCCCGAGACAGCAAGGCTGCACAGGCCGAAGCCTGGGCCACTAAAAAGCTAGGCGGCATCCGACCGCGCACCGGCGATTTTTTCCGCCGTCGCGGCCAGGCTCTTCTCGTCCTCGACGTTCAGCGCGGCCACCGAGCGCTCGATCTGGCGCAGCAATCCTGTCAGTACGCGCCCAGGCCCCACTTCCACGAACGTGTTCACGCCCTCATCGATGAGCAGGCGCACGGACTCTTCCCAGCGCACCGGAGCAGTAACCTGCCGGATGAGCGCCTCGCGAGCTTCGGTGCCGTGCTCGATGGTGTCCGCATCCACATTGGTCACCAGCGGCACACGCAAATTCGAAAACTCGGTGTTCCTTAAATCGTTTTCCAGCTTTTCTTGCGCGGGCATCATTAGCGCCGAGTGGAATGGCGCTGACACCGCCAGTATCACGGCGCGTTTGGCTCCCGCCTGCGAGGCCAATTCGACCGCGCGCTTCACGGCACCTGCATGCCCGGAAATTACCGTTTGGTCTGGGGAATTCAGGTTCGCCGCCGCGCAAATCTCTCCTTGTGCCGCGCGCTTGCAAGCATCCGCCACGACTGCGTGCGACAATCCCATGATCGCAGCCATCGCACCGACACCCGCGGGAACGGCTTCCTGCATGTACGTTCCGCGCTTGCGCACCAGCCGCACGGCGTCCGCAAATTTCAGGGCGCCCGCCGCCACCAAAGCTGAATACTCTCCCAGGCTGTGCCCGGCCACGAAGTCCGGGGTCAAGCCCCTCTCCGCGAGCACGCGAACCACGGCAACGGAGCAAGTCAAAATAGCCGGCTGCGTGTTGGCGGTCAGCTTGAGTTCTTCTTCGGTGCCAGCAAAACATATCTTCGAAATCGAGAAGCCCAGCGCCTGATCGGCCTCGTCAAAAACGGCCTTCGCCGCCGGATATTTCTCCGCCAGCTCTCTGCCCATGCCCGGGTATTGCGAAGCTTGTCCCGGAAACAAGAATGCGACTTTGCCCATCGTTAATCCTTCGCTAGCGCCGTCATGCGACGACCGCGGCGGCGGAGAGCTCCTGTTCGATTTTTTCGTTCATGCGCGCGCGGGCGAGTCCCGCGGCCACGCGGATGGCGTTCTTCACGGCGTTGGCGTTGGAACGGCCATGGCCGATCACACAAACGCCGCGCACGCCGAGCAGCGGCGCACCACCGTACTCCGTGTAATCAATGGTCTTTCGCAACGCCTTGAAGGCCCCTTTCGAAAGCACCCCGCCCACCTGCGAAACGAATGAACTGTCGATCGACTTGCGCAACAGACCGAAAATCTGAAACGCCAGCCCTTCGCAAATCTTCAGCGCGATGTTGCCAACGAATCCATCGCTCACGATCACATCCACGTTGCCGGAAAAAAGATCTCCGCCTTCGACGTTGCCGACAAAATAAACCGAGCTTTTCTTCAGCCGGGTGTAAACCTCGCGGGTCAACTCGTTGCCCTTGATCTCTTCTTCTCCGACGGAGAGCAATCCCACGCGGGGCCGGCGGTTGCCGAACGTCGCGCGATAATAGACCTCGCCCATCACCGCGAACTGCACCAGGTGCTCGGGCCGCGAATCCACGTTCGCTCCCACGTCAAGCAGCACGGAAACGCCGCCCTTGGCATTGGGAAACGGCGCGGCCAACGCCACGCGATCCACCGATTCCAGCGTTCCAAGCAAGAACTTCGCCACCGTCATTACCGCGCCGGTGTTCCCTGCGCTGACCATGCCGTCGGCCTTGGCCTCGCGCACCAGCCGCGCCGCAACATGCACGGAGCTGTCCTTCTTCCGCCGGAACGCCTGAGCCGGATGATCCTGCATGGTGATCACTTCGGTTGCTGGTACGATCTCGATGGGCAGATTCGGTGAAGCATGTCGTGCCAGCTCCGCCCGCACTACACTTTGCTGGCCTACAAGCAGAATGCGCACGCCAAACTCCCGCGCGGCCAGCACGCTCCCTTCGACCTCGGGGCGGGGCGCGTGGTCTCCGCCCATGGCGTCAACGGCGATGGTGATCATGGGATTTTTGTCCGCAGGCTAAGCGAGAAAACTGCGAATCCTTAAGACGCCGCTTCTTGAGCCGCTTTGCCCTTGTAGTGGCCGCAATGCGGGCAAACCTGGTGCGGCTGCTTCATTTCGTGGCAGTTCGGACACTTCGCCAGCGCGGGCTTCGACAAAAAGTCGTGCGCCCGCCTGGTGCTGGTGCGTCTCTTCGAATGCCGTCGTTTTGGGTTAGGCATAGTAATACTCCTCGGTCCCGCCGCGTCAGCCGCACTTGCGGCCGCGCATACAGATTGTCGCGGATTGTATAGGGCTTCGCGCCCGGAAACTATTGTTTCTTGAGCCAGTCCTGCTTGAGGCGCGCGAGAGGGGCCATCCGTGGGTCCGTCGCGTGGGTCTCACAGCGGCACTCTTCGTGGTTGAGGTTTGCGCCGCAATTCGGGCACAGGCCCCGGCAGTCGCTCTGGCAAATCACCTTTAACGGCAACGCCAGCAGCACCTGCTCCTTGATCACGTCCGCCAGGAAGAGCCCTTCTCCTTGGTAAAACCCGATCTCTGTATCGTCGTCCTTCAGCCGGTCTTCTTTCGGTTTGGCATCCTTTGGTAGTGGCGCATAAAAGAGGTCAAACGCCCGGCTCACCTCTTCCACCACCGGCTCCAGGCAGCGCGCACAAACCAGTTCGATCTTCGTTTCGAGGTTGCCCTCGACGCGAATCTGCCCTTCCAGCAGCTCCGCCGTGGCCGTCACTTCCACCGGCTGGAGCTGCTTGATCTCCGCCGAATGAAAATCGATGCTGCCCGGAGAATACGTCTTCCGGATGCGCAGTTTGTGAACGGCCAATTCCTTAACGTCAAGGAACATCTCTTCTGCGCCTCCGGCGCGTACGCTCATGCTTTACCATTATTGAGTCGGCTTCCCGCCAAGTCAAGGAAGCGCCCCGCCTGCCTGCCTTTTTTGCACCCTGTTCGTCACGGCCCTTGCCTAGTACTCGCCTCTGTGCATCTTGTGGCACATCGCCTGTCATCCATTCGCTTGCAACCTCCGTATTATCCAGTGCAGGTCACAACATCCAATCTTGAAAGGATTCGAAGAAATGAAGAAGCTCGCGTATCTCTTTCTTGCAGTTCTAATGGTTGGCGGCGCGGTCATGGCCAAGGACAATCCCATGGTCGGTGGAGCGGCGATGCTGGCATCGAAGGACATCGTCTCGAACGCTGTCAATTCCGCGGATCACACTACGCTCGTCGCCGCAGTCAAGGCCGCTGGCCTGGTCGAAACGCTGCAAAGCCCCGGCCCGTTCACCGTTTTCGTGCCGACAAACGAAGCGTTCGCCAAACTGCCCTCCGGCACAGTGGACACGCTGCTCAAGCCGGAAAACAAGGAAATGCTCACCAAGGTTCTGACCTATCACGTGGTCGCGGGCAAAATGTCAAGCAAGGACCTCTGGAAAGCCATCAACTGGGGCAACGGCACGGCGACGCTGAAGACCGTGAGCGGCGGCACGCTCAAAGCCACGGCTATGGGCAAGACGATCATCCTGACCGACGAAAAGGGCGGCAGGTCCAAAGTCACTATCGCCGACGTCAACCAGTCCAACGGCGTCATTCATGTTGTCGACGCCGTTCTTCTCCCTCAATAAGAACAAGCCCACGGTGCGCCCGTGGGAATCAGCAGCCCTGCGCTCTTCATCGAGCGTGGGGCTGTATCTGTCTCTGAGTTTTCAGGAATGATCCGAATTACGGCGAGATGAAAGTGTATTTCAATTCGCTGCTAGCCGCGCCGCAACACCAGGCAGCCGGCCATCATGTCGTGCAGCGCCTGCTTCTTCTCGGTGAACCCGGCCATGATGTATCCGATGAGTGCGGGGATCATGTTGGTGATGATTTTGCCGAAGTGCCTTCCCGTCGAGCGACCGAAGCTGACGCGCTGTCCCGCCATGTCTGTGACCACCATGCCCAGTAACTTTTTCCCCACCGTAGCTTGCCACTCCGAGCTTTCCATCAGTGCATGGTACAGCCAAGTCAAGACCAGGCTGAGAGTCGCCACCAGAAACACCGCTCCAATGATAAAAAAGATTCCCGCATCGTCCAATTCTTGATCGGGGTGAAACCGGCTCAAGAGGGATCCCAATCCCGTCAGAAATATGAGCGGAATCAGAACCAGTACGAAGCCAATGCCCATCACCACACTGTCCATCATGAACGCCAAGAATCGCAGCCAGAAGCCCGCGTACTCCACACGCGGAACGGCGGGAGCGCCGGCGTATCCAGAGATGGCCGCCACGCCGCCCGCCATGGGCGCCGCAGCCGATACAGCAATCATTGGCGCGCGCGGCACCGCAGCGCCAACCGAAAACGACTGGCCGCACTGCGAGCAAAACGCCGCGCCGTCCGACATCACTCCGCCACACTTGGAACAGTACACAGATCCCTCGTTTCCTTCTTGCCGTTCGCAAGGGCAGGCAAGAATGGCAGCCAAATCCTACTTAATAAGCCGGGGCAGGATCAATCGGGGCCGACCGATTCCTTTTTTCGCCATTCCAACTTTGCGAGCAAAAATTTCCCAGGTCTAGTACCCTCCCCCTCATGACTAGTACCCTGCCTTGCTTGAAGCAACTCATTGATTTCACAAGGATTACTCCTAACTGTGGAATTCCTTTTCGCTTTGGCTCAGTTCGTGCCTTTTCAAGGATCCCGGTCGAGATCGAATTGGAGGCCATTCAATGCGATTCAGGACTGCTCTGTGCCTGACAACTCTGTTCCTGGTATGCTTTACCGTGGCGGCTTGGTCGACGCCTCTTACTGATCTGCCCATACCTCACGATCCGCGACCCGCTCACGATACTCAGTCTGTTTCAGGTAAAATCTCATCTATTGATGACGCAGCTTTCGCTGTGGAAGTTGCAAAGGGCAACGAAGTGAACATCCTCAAATTTCTGGTTGACGACCAGACCAAGGTCGAAGGTAAGCTGAGGCTCGGCGCGCGAGCCACCGTGGAATACCGTTCGGATGGCGGCTATAACATCGCCGTCCACGTAGTCGTGAGGAGAGGCTCGAGGACAAACATGTAACAACAAATCGCTCCGGCCCTTTCCCGGCCGATAGTAAAGAGTTCAGTTTTTATGCCGCGGCCCCACCCAGCCCGCGCGGCGTCTGTTTATTGGCCCTTAAGGAGTCTCGATGCGCACGACTCTGAAGATCGTCCTGCCCCTCGTCGTGAGCGTTGCCGTGGTGTCTTTGCTTTTTGCCGCGTACCAGGTACGGACCGAAAAACATAATCTGCGCAGCGACCTCTCGCGCCGGGCGGAAATATTAGGTGAGAGTCTTCAGGAGAGCGCCGAGCCGCTGCTGGAGCGCTCGCAAGAGAGAAGCATGCAGCGCCTGGTGGAGCGCTTCGGCCAACGCGAACACCTGAAAGGCGTCGCGGTATACAACAATGCGGGTGCAGCGCTGGCGATCACGTCCGGACTGTCGCCGGCCTTCAAATTGCGCCCGGCAACGGCGACTCGCGCTTCACGAGGGGACACCGGAGTAGGTGAATTCCTAAGCGCCGGGCAGACTCCTTCCCTGAACCCGGCACAGGAAGTTCCCGTACATATCTACGCGTTGCCGCTGCACAATAACAGCGAAGTTGCAGGCACGCTGGCTCTGTTCCACGACACCAGTTACATAGACAAACAAGTCTCCCGGACCATGCGGGATTCCCTGCTCAACGCATTCGTCCAAACGCTTTTGATCACGGGACTGGCGCTGATTCTTGTGAAGTGGACTTTTACCGGACCGCTCACGCGCACAGCAAATTGGCTGCGAACGCTGCGAACTGGACAGCCCCATACCGGGGCGGTTCTTTCGAAAGGCGAAATACTTGACCAGCTCAATCATGAAGTAACGCATCTGGCGCATGACTTGAACACGGCGCGCGCGGTTGCGGAGGAAGAAGCGCGGTTGCGAGATTCGAACGCTTCGCTTTGGACGGCTGAACGTCTGCGGGTCAGTTTGCGGAACAAGCTTGAGGAAAAGCCGCTGTTTGTGGTTTCGAATCGCGAACCCTATATGCACGTGTTCAATGATAGGGATAAATCGATCGAAGTGATCGTGCCCGCGAGCGGGGTGGTCACGGCACTCGAACCGGTCTTGCGGGCGTGCAACGGAACATGGATTGCCAACGGCTCCGGCAGCGCCGACCGTGAGCTCGTCGATGCTCAGGATCACCTTCGGGTTCCGCCGGATCGTCCGAGTTACACGCTGCGCCGCGTCTGGTTGAGCGATGCGGAAGACAAAGGTTATTACGATGGTTTTTCGAACGAAGGCCTCTGGCCGCTCTCGCACATCGCGCACACGCGCCCGATCTTTCGTCCCGACGATTGGCTGCAGTATCAAAAAATCAATCGCCGCTTCGCCGACGCGGTTTTGCAGGAAATGGAAGGCTCCGAATCGCCGATCCTTCTTGCGCAGGATTATCACTTCGCGCTGCTGCCGAGGATGGTCAAGGACGCGCGTCCCGATGCGCGTGTGGCTATTTTCTGGCATATTCCCTGGCCGAACGCGGAAGTTTTTGGGATTTGTCCCTGGCAGCGAGAGCTGGTCGACGGGCTCCTCGGCGCCGATCTGATCGGCTTCCACATTCAATCGCACTGCAACAATTTTCTGGAAACGGTGGACCGCGCGCTTGAAGCGCTTACGGAGTGGGACCGCTTCGCCGTAAACCGTCAGGGCCACATCACGCGGGTGCGGCCGTATCCCATCAGCGTGGCGTACCCGGAAAGCTCCTCAGCGATACACGAAGCGCGCAACGCTGCTGAAGAACGCGCCGACCTCTGCGCGGAAATGCACGTCGAGGCTTCTCTCCTCGGAGTGGGTGTGGATCGAGTGGACTATACCAAGGGAATCCTCGAGCGATTCCGCGCTTTGGAGCGTTTTTTCGAACTAAACCCGGCGTACCAGCAACGATTTACGTTCGTGCAAATCGGCGCGCCCAGCCGTACGGACATTGAGCGCTACAAGAATTTCCTCGACGAAGTCAGCGCCGAGGCCGAGCGCATCAATGCGCGCTTTCAGACGGCGCGATGGAAACCCATCGTGTTGCGCCGGAAGCACCATTCGCACGAAGAGATCTCGCGCTTTTACCGCGCTTCTTCGTTCTGCATGGTGACATCGCTGCACGATGGAATGAACCTGGTGGCCAAAGAGTTTGTGGCCTCGCGCGAAGATGAACGCGGGTCGCTCATCCTGAGCACTTTTGCCGGCGCTGCTCACGAGCTTTCGGATGCCCTGCTGGTCAACCCCTACGACATCTCCCAGCTTGCCGAGTACATTCACCGCGCGCTGGAGATGCCGGAAGAGGAACAGGCAAGGCGGATGCAGCGGATGCGGCATCAGGTGCGCGAGCATAACGTCTTCCGCTGGGCCGCGAATTTGCTCTCCGATCTCACGGAGATTCGCATCGAATTGCCGGAACGATTGGAGGCCCCCCAAGCAACATGACCCAGCCTAATGGAGTCGCATGGTCTAGACTGCCACGCCGCTGCCGGAGTGTGATAGTTTCAAAGATGCAGGGGATAATCGCGTGAACACTTCGGAAACGCCGTTCAAATTTGTCACCGTTTCCTATCTCACGCGCATCGGTAACCAATCGGCAGGCACACTCTCGGAATTGCTGAGGGGACTGGAGACTTGCAGCGACGCTTCCATCTTCCATCACACGTATCAAACGCTCGGCAGTCACCACTTCCTCACCGAGGGCTTTTCAAACGATTTCGCGCAGTGGGTGCTCGCCGACGCCAACCGGAACGATCTTGCGGAGCAGCTCGCGGCGCTCGACATTCGTGACTACGTTTCCATCGCGGCGCTGCGAAGCGATCTATGCCGTCTTGCCGGCGATTTTTGCAGGGCATTTCCACATTTTGCCGATCAGTCCGCACTGGAACGCTTCTATTTCTGCGAAAGCGTTGAAGTCACGGCGCCCCTCGGCCGAAGCGCGCGAACTCTTGACGAGTTCCGCGACGGTATAATGCATCTCAGCCACGCGGGGTTCTACTTCCACTTCATCTCTTCGCGGCTGCGTCTTCAGCTTCAGACCAACGATTTTTCGCACTGGCTCGCCGACGGGCTGGGACTTAAGACGCTCGCGGACAGCGTCAATCGCATCGACATCTACACGAACACACTGGACAGCTCGCGCTCCAAGCTGTTGCGGCTGATCGATAGAGAAGGGAGAAAAGCATGAGCGAAGCCCTGGCCCTCACACGCATCCCGTTGGGCGACTACGCCGAGCTCCTGGGTGCTGGTGAAATCGAGGAACTGCGCGCCTTGGCGAAGCCGTTGCGCGGCCGCAGCATGGAGATGATTAACTCCACGGCTGTTGGCGGGGGAGTGGCGGAGATTCTCAATCGGCTGGTGCCCCTGGCTGAGGAACTGGACCTCAACCTCAAATGGGACGTCATGACCGGCGGCGAAGACTTTTTTGAAGTCACCAAAGCCTTCCACAATGCGCTGCACGGCGCGCCCTATCATGCCAGCACTAGGGATTTCGAGATTTTTCTAGCTTACAACGAGCGCAACCGCACGACTCTGCCTCTCGGCGCTGAATTCGTGGTCATTCACGACCCGCAACCGGCTGGGTTGATCGAGGCGCGGCCATCAGGCACAAATCACTGGGTGTGGCGCTGCCACATCGATCTCTCACACCCCAACAGGACAGTTTGGGAATTCCTGGAAAAATTCGTCTCGCGGTACGACGGTGCCATGTTTTCTTCTCCCGAATTTTCCCGGCAGCTTCCGATCCCGCAATATCTTTTCTATCCGGCCATCGACCCGCTCTCCGAGAAAAACTGTGATCTTGACCCCGCGTTCATCGCTCAGGTCCTGGCTCGTTATCGCATCGATTCGCAGCGTCCTATCCTTACGCAAATTTCGCGGTTCGACCGCCTCAAGGACCCCGTTGGCGTGATTCGCGCGTACCGGATCGTGAAGCGGTATTTCGATTGCCAACTGGTGCTTGCGGGCGGCAGCGCCTCCGACGATCCCGAGGGCGCCATCGTGCTGAAGGAAGTTTTGCGCGAAGCGGAAAGCGATCCGGACATCAAAGTGATAGAGCTCCCTGCCTGGGCGCCGCTGGAAGTCAACGCCTTGCAACGGGCTTCGACCATCGTGATTCAGAAAAGCCTGCGCGAAGGCTTTGGCCTGACTGTTTCCGAAGCACTGTGGAAGAAAAAACCGGTGGTGGCTTCCGCGGTTGGCGGCATTCCAACCCAAATCATCCACAAACACACGGGGATGCTGGCGCATTCCGTGGAGGGTACCGCGTATCAAATTCGCTTTTTGCTTTCCCACCCGGAAATCGCGGCAAAACTCGGCGAAAACGGACATGCGCACGTGAAGGAGAATTTCCTGATCACGCAAAAACTCAAGCGCTATCTGACGCTTTTTCTGACGCTGGCGCGGGCATCGTGAAGACGCGCTGACTCATATTTCTCAGAAAATATCGCCAACAGAGGAGGCCTGCTCTAAATCAAAGCCAAACGGCGTGGCAACTCCAAATTGCGGGGTTTCATCTAAGTGGTGGAAGCGGAAAACTTCCCCCCAGCCGAAGGTAGCCCCTGCTTCGTACAATTCCCACTATTTCCGTACAAGGAGAACACGAATGAAGCGTGTCGCACTTCTACTACTTCTTGCAGGTGTGCTGGCGCCTCTAGCGTCAGCTCAGGATCATTTTCAAGTTGGCGCTTACGGCGATTATTTCCGGTTAACTCAAACGAATACGGATTTGGCGGGACTGGGGGGACGCGCAGCCGTCAAAGTATTCCCGCACGTGATGCTGGAAGGTGAAATGAGTTACGACTTTGACCAGACTTTCACCGACCACTGCGTGCCCACGAGCTGCACGGTCACGGCGGCCAATAGCAGTCTCAAGGTTCTTCACGGGCTGTTTGGGCCAAAAATCATAGGCGGTCACGGGTGGATTCGTCCGTTTCTGACCGTCAAGGGAGGCTTTATTAACTTCCGGCTGGATCCGCGGCCCGCTACTTTCGGTACGTTTACGGACTCCGTGAACAACCTGCGTCAGAAAAACGTCAGTGGCGCACTTTTCCCGGGCGCGGGTGTGGAAGGGCATCTTGGACCGATTGGTCTGCGCCTGGAGGCGGGCGATGAAATATATTTCAACAGCGGCACGCATCACAATCCACGCGTGGCTTTCGGACCATTCATCCGTTTTTAGGTCCGCCGTCTGGAGTAAGAGCTCATTTGTTGAATGTTTCCACAGGCATTGATTGCCCCACTTTTTCGATGGCGGGAAAGTGGGGCAATCGCTTTCCAACACCTCGGTATAAGACAATATTGCAGTCCACGGCCGATCTCTCCCATCTTCAGTGAGGCGTAGCTGATTTTCCCTGGCCCGGATCGCCGAAATGTTCGTGATGCTGGCGAAGAAGGAACTGGTCGGTCATGCCCGCAATGTAATCGCACACGATGACGTGCCGCGATTCTTTTTGCGCAAGCTCTTCATAGGAGGCGGGCATCGACCCGTTATGGCCCAGGTAGTAAATGAAAAGCTCTTGCAGGCACTTCACGGAGCGGTCACGATCCTCGGTAATGGCGGGATGATCGTAGATGTGCGCGAAGAGGAAGCGCTTGAGCTCGAGATTTCGGACAGCCGCGGTATCGCTGAAACCGGCAAGACGTTCTGCGGCCCGGCGAATGCCCTCCACGGAGGAGACGCCGGCAGCGACGACGCGCTGCTGCGTCGTTTCGATGAGATCGGTGGCCAGAGAATCCAGAACGCGTTTCAGGGCTTCGTTGAATTTGAGTTTTTCGCGCCCACCGCGGTGCGCGGCATCAACCTGCGCGTAGGCCGTGCCAAAAAACGATACTTCCTTGCGCAAAACAGCAAGATCGAGCAGCTCGGCTTCGAGGGCATCGTCAACGTCCGCCGTATTGTAAGCAATTTCGTCAACGCAATCGATGAGCTGCGCTTCAAGAGGCGGACGCAAATCAAGAAGGTATTCGGCAAGCTGCGGAAATTCCGCGGTGGAATAATCGCGCGAATGCTTGATGATGCCTTCGCGGACTTCAAACGTTAGATTTAACCCGGGAAAATCAAGATAGCGCTGTTCGAACTGTTCGACGATTCGCAGGGCATGCCGATTGTGATTGAAAGAACCCCCGTAGGTGCTCATCAATTCGTCGAGTTGGCGTTCGCCGGCGTGGCCGAACGGCGGATGGCCGATGTCGTGGACGAGGGCCAGGGCTTCGGCGAGCTCGGAGTTCAGCCCGAGCGCCGACGCGACGGTGCGGGCAATCTGCGCGACTTCGAGAGTGTGCGTGAGGCGATTACGAAAATGATCCGAATAGCGCGTAGTAAAGACTTGTGTCTTGGCTTCAAGGCGTCGAAAAGCCCGGGAATGAATGACGCGGTCGCGGTCGCGTGCGTAGACGCTGCGGTAAGGATGCGGTGGCTCTGGGTAGCGGCGGCCACGCGACTGTTCCGCGCGCATCGCCCAGGGGGCAAAAGTGGAAACTGGTTCGATGGGCCGCTCCGTAATGGTCCGGCTGCTCCGCGCAAATTCTTGAACGCGGAGCGGATCAGGATTTCGGCGAAAGCGTATCCAATCCGCGGTCCGCTTGATCGGCGATGGTGGTGTCTGGGAATTCCTTCTTGATTTGTTGATAGATGTTGGCCGCTTCTTTCGGATTGGAAGCGCGAAGGGCGCCGGCCAGTTCCAGAAGCACCAGCGGCCGGGGCACAAGGACGCTAGGCTTATCGGCCAGCGCCCGGAAAAGCTTTACGGCATCATCCGATTTGCCGCTGCGGGAATAGATGATCGCCATCTGATACTGAGCCATGGCAGCCAGCTCTTTGTCGCTGCCGCGGCCGATCTTCTTCAAATCTTCGAGCGCTTGATTCTGGTGTTCGAGGTCCTCGAGACAGAGAGCAGAGTAGTAGCGCGCGAGTTTTCCCGGATTCGTGCTGGGATACTTGTCGGCGACGCCGGTGAATTTTTGTAAAGCATCCTTGGCGCGCGCTTGCTCATCCGGATAGTACGGCTCTTTGGGTTCGACGGGATCGGGAGTGAAGCTGATTCGGGCCTGGTATACCTTCATCGCGCCGTCGAACTCGATGGATGCTTGCACCGTCTGGCGATCGATATAAAAACGCCAGCCACCGTAGCCGAGCGCGATAGCCAGAACCAGAATCACAACGATGAGGGTAAACTGTCCATGAGAGATCACGGCTTCGGCGCCGTGCTCGATCGTCTCCTTGATTTTGTCCTGTTTCAATTCCTTACGAGAAATATGATCGGACACTTGCTCTCCTGAAGGATCTGGAACCTGCAATCGTAGCATAAGATCCGGCCGCAGGCGGGCTCTGAGCGGAGCGCCAGATGCGCGGCGCGGATTTACCTTTGCGCCCTAAAGATTGCCGCCGCGCTCCAAAGCGTTGAAGGTGATGCTAATTTTAAGAGATGCAGACGGCGTGTATTCATTGTGGCGCAGAGCACTTGCTGAAAGATGGGCAGTTTGGCAGCCATTCGAAAGTGCAGTTCAAATGCTCGAAGTGCGGAAAAGCCACGATCGTGGAGATCAAGCGGCGCGTGGACTCGACAGTGGTGATGTCTCCGCTGCCTTCTTTTGCCCGCGCGGATGCCAGCAGTTCAAACTTGCACTTGTCACCCGCCGATCCTGGAATTCGACTGCCCGAGAAAACCAAGGTGGTTCTCAGCGTCCTGACGGGCCCTTCGAAAGGCAAGAATCACACGCTCGCAAAGCCGCGCGTCGTGCTGGGCCGCGAAGACGCGGACATTCCGCTGAATGATCCCGAGATTTCGCGGCATCACTGCCTGCTGGAAGTACGGGGCAGTTACATCAACCTGAAGGACATGGATTCCACCAACGGCACATTTTTTGACGAAGAACGTGTGCGCGCAGCCATGTTGCAACATGGGACCGAGTTTCGGATCGGCGTGAGTTTGATCCGGGTGAATTTCCTGCCTAAGTAGTCCCGCTTTTATTTTCTGCAAAGGGATTCATCCGTGCTGCGATTCCTTAGATTGGCTTTGTGAGATACTAGCGCCGATTCCAAGTTTGCACGGAGTACGATGAGCCTCCTTTCCACCTGCTTGGCTGCGTTTACCGCGATGAACAAAACATTTTGGGCAGGCAACGCGCGGAAACTATGAGAGTGCTTCATGTGGATCTGGAGCGGGAATGGCGCGGCGGGCAAAGCCAGGCACTGTTAACGCTGCGTGGATTGCGCGAACGCGGACACGAGGTCGAACTGCTGGCGGCGCGAGATTCGCCCATCGCCAATCGCGCGGCGGAAGCTGGAATCACCGTGCACCGGGTTGCGCGTTTCGGCTTGCGCGGCTGGGCGGCGCGCGCGATCCGCAGCCTGATCGCTGGAAAACGATTTGGACTAGTGCATCTGAACGAGCCGCACGCGCTGACAGCGGCATGGCTGGCGGGAGCGCGCAGAAAACTTCCACTATTGCTATCCCGCCGAATTGGATTTCCACTTCAGAAAAACTCCGTGTCCCGAGCGCGATATCGGGCCGTGCGCCGATTCTTGGCGAACAGCAAAAACGTAGCGCAGAGCTTGGTCGATTCGGGAATCGCCGCGGAGCGCATTTCGATCGTGAATGAAGGCGTGGAAATTCTTCCGCTGCGAACACCGGAACAAAGAAGCAACGCGCGAAAACATTGGGGCGTGAGGAAAAACGAGTTTCTGTTTGGATGCGTCAGCGTTTTTGTGCCGGAAAAAGGACAGCGGCACTTGATCGAAGCGCTTCCCCTGGTAAGAGCGCGGCATCCAGAAGCGCGGCTGTTGCTCGCAGGCGACGGTGCATGCCGAGCGGAATTGGAAGCGCTCGCGAAACATCTTGGACAAACGGAGGCGGTGCTTTTCCCCGGATTCGTGAATAACGTCCAGCAGGTTTATGCCGCTCTCGATGCGTTTCTGTTTCCTTCGGAATTCGAAGGACTGGGAACCGCCTTGCAGGCAGCGATGGCCGCGGGCCTGGCATGTATATCAACGAAACGAGGCGCGCTCGCGGAAGTCGTGGAAAGTGAACGAACCGCGCTGGTTGTAGAGCCGGATGGAAAAGAATTTGCGGCTGCGATGCGGCGGCTGATCGTCGAAGAAACGCTGCGAGAAAGACTCGGCGAGGCGGGCCGCCGTGAAGTGGAACAGAGATTTTCGGCGGCGGTAATGGTGGAGAACACGATTCGCGTCTACGAAGATGTACTGGGGAAGACAGCAAGGACTTAACAGATTCGGCCAAACAGTAAGAGCTACCTCTTTCTGGAATTCAGAGAACTCAACCTTGACACCAGCGCGTTAATGAAGCATGCAGAAGAGGAATAAAAGGCTGAAGCGCCTGGCAGATCCTATTTGATCCGCTAAGCGCTTCAGCGTTTCCTAAAACTTTTGCGCAAGCTAACTGTCTTCTTTTTTTCCAGCGTTTCCCTCCTCTCCGCTCGCCGTTTTACGTCAAGCTATCTTGGGGATTGAACAACCCATCGCCCTTTCGGCTCCAGGAACTCCACGCCAATGGCAAAGCCGTCGCCTTGCAGTGGCTGGCAGTAAGCAACCCGGGCCGAAGAACGAAACTCTCCCGTGCGCGAAGCGAACAGCAATGGTTCGCCTTGTTCCCAGCGGCGCACACTCGTGACGCGCGCGCCATGCACACTCACGTTTTCCGTAAAAGTCGATTCCGAGCCGGGGGCCTGGCGATGGCCGTCAATCGAAACTGCGATTTCCATGGGTATGCGTTTTTCGACTCGGTGAAATGAAAACTTTTTTCCGTGAGGCATAATCATGTCCATCCTCACAGGCACGCGGCAATGCGCGCGAGATTTGGAACGCTGCTCCTGCCGTGGTATTTCATGGCATAGAGCGCGCGGTCGGCAGAGCCCAAAAGTTTCTCCGGCGTGTCGCCATCCTCGGGGAATGCGGCAACACCAGCGCTAACAGAGAGTGCCGGATGCTCCGGCTCGGAGGCGAGGCGCTCGCGGATTCGTGAAACAACGCGCGAGGTGATGTCCTTGCCGGCTTCCGGCAATACCAGCGCGAACTCGTCGCCGCCGTATCGCGCGGGCGTGTCAATCGCGCGGGAATGATTGCGCAGGATCTTTCCAATACGCACCAGCGCGCGGCTGCCGGTCAGGTGTCCGTATTGATCGTTGATGGTCTTCAGGCCATCCATGTCCAAGAGCACGATGCTGAACGGGCGGTGCGTGCGGCGTGAACGGTCCAGCTCCGCTTCGAGAACGCTGATGAGGCGCCGGTAGTTCGCTAATCCAGTGAGTGAGTCGGTCACCGCCATCGAGCGCACCTGCTCGAAGAGGCGAGCCTGGTCCAGCAACGCGCCGGAAAGCATGACGACGTAGCTGAATGTTTTGCTCAACTCCGCGAGAAAGAATGGACCATCGAAAAGCTGCCTGGAAAATGCCGCCGAAGCATGGCAAACGACGTTAAGCGAGGCCACGATAAAAAGAGAATGATCGAAGAGGCTTGCGGAGCCCTTCTTATCCTTGTCGCTCTTGAGGCGCTGCCAGAAACAAACGGCAGCAATCAGGAACAGCCCAGCAGGAAGCAGATCCCAAGGACGAGAAAGCAGATTCCCGGCATGCGCGACCGGTGCAGAGGGCGCGGCCAGAAATGCGGCGCTCGTCATATAGGCAGCCAGGGCCACGACCAGCAGCGCCGCAGCGGTTTCCTTGCTGGGCTGCCGCGCCGTAGGCATATAGCGGTCAACGGCGATGGCGGCCAGCAGTAAAACAGCGAGCAGTGTGCGGCTAACCATCCAGCCCATGGGAATGCGGGACAACGTGAGCGCATCCGAGGCAAGCGAGTCGTTAAGGCCGAAGCAGCCAACAGTCTCGAAGAGGCCGGAAAGCACAAATCCGAAAGCGAGGATTAGGGCGGTGCGATCATGAGTACCGCGGAAGCGGACCAGAGCATTGGCGGCATAGCAGAAGCTGAGCAGCGTGCCGCCAACTTCAAGATATAAATAGCTTTGTGAGGAGCCCGCAACGGTGGTCTGCCGCAGGTAGAAAAGGGCCACAAGAAAAAGGAGGAGGAATGCGCCCCCCGAAGCAACCAGGGCGCGCTTTTGGACTATCGGCGCGGAGACCGAACTGCGGCCGCTGCGGAGAAACCCGATGATGCTCCCCAAACCACCCACAAAATCCCCCAAATGCCGAAGAAAAACTACCAACTCCCGAAGGAAGCAAGTTTGTGCCCTTTTCTGTCGAGAATTCCATGTTTGTAAGCAATTGAAATTAAGTAACTTACAAAAGCACCGGGCATGATTGAAAGTTGCGTGGAAGGGTTCGAGACACCCAGAATGGCTGCTTCTTTGCGGATCAGGGCACTATCATTTTTGTTTCGTTAGAGTTACCGGGCATACGGCCAGTATCACCGAGAGTTCCGTGATTGTCTCAGCCTGAGACAGTCTCAAGATCTGAAACAGGTAACGTGGCTCTCAGCGGGTTAGAGCTTAGGCTTGGGAGGAAGCAGTTCCCGCGCGGCTACGGTGTCGGCGAATCCACAGGTCTTATGCGAGCCGTCGCAAAATGGCTTGTTGGCGGAGTTTCCGCAGCGGCAGAGCCCGATTGTGGTTCGGCCAGCTAGTCCAAAGGGTCTTCCCTCGGGATCGAAGATCTCAAAGTCACCTTCCACGCGGATAGAACCGTTGTGATTGACCGTAATTTTGGTGGCCGCCATTTTTTCTCCTGATTGGAGAGTATGCGCATACTCGGGCGTAGCGACAAGCACAAACCAACCTTGCCCCAGGCTAGGTTGAGGCGTTGGCCTCGGGCAAAACGAAGCCCCGGAAACTAGTCTTAATTGGACTACTCTGTACTAGTCTGATTTAGACTACTCAGCACTCGTCCAAATCAGACTAGTTAGTATTTTGGAATAGACGGGTCAACCTCGTCGGACCAGGCGAGGATGCCGCCTTTCAGGTTGAGGATTTTGCGGAAGCCAGCCTTTCGCAAAAAGTCCACGGCTTCGGCGGAGCGCTTGCCGCTGCGGCAATGAGCCACGATTTCCCGAGATGAATCGAGTTCGTGGACGCGCCGCGTCAGCTCTCCGAGCGGAAGCAGATGCCCCTTGAGATTGCAGATCTGATATTCGTGGGGCTCGCGAACATCGAGAATGAACAAATCATCGCCGCGATCGAGCCGGGCTTTAAGTTCACGCGGAGTGATCTCCGGCCCTTGCACGGACGGGCCGGGAGCTTCTTCGCCACGCACGCCGCAGAATTCGTAGTAATCGATCAGCTTGGTGATGGTGCGATTCGTGCCGCACATCGGGCAGTTTGGATTCTTGCGCAGTTTGAGTTCGCGGAATTTCATTCCGAGCGCGTCGAACAGCAACAAACGTCCGACAAGATTGTCACCACGGCCGAGGATCAGCTTGATCGTTTCCATCGCCTGGATGGAGCCAACGATTCCGGGCAGGACGCCCAACACGCCACCCTCAGCACAGGAAGGCACCAGTCCCGGCGGAGGCGGTTCAGGGTAGAGGCAGCGGTAGCATGGGCCGTCGGGCATACCGAAAACAGTGGCTTGCCCCTCGAACCGGAAAATCGAGCCGTACACGTTGGGCTTTCCCAGCAAAATGCAGGCGTCGTTGACGAGATAGCGGGTGGGGAAATTGTCCGTGCCGTCGACGATGACATCAAAATCCTTGAAGAGTTCGAGTGCGTTGGCGCTGGTCAATTGCGTTTCGAACGACTGGACCTGAATGTCTGGATTGAGATTCGAAAGACGCGCGCGAGCGGCTTCGCTTTTCGGCTTGCCCACGTCGCTGGTGCCAAACGTAACCTGGCGCTGGAGATTGGTGAAGTCCACGACGTCAAAGTCCACCAGACCGAGTTTGCCGACGCCAGCGGCGGCAAGATACAGACCAAGCGGCGCCCCAAGCCCGCCCGTGCCGATGAGCAATACTTTGGCGCTCTTGAGCTTTAGCTGCCCGTCCATGCCGACTTCCGGCATGATGAGGTGGCGGCTGTAGCGAAGGATTTCTTCGTTGGAAAGGCTCGCAGCCAGTTTAGCGCCAGTCTGCGGGTGTACGGTGGTGGCCATTGCGATTTCCTCGGTTCCCTCAGTTTAGTTCATATTAGATGAAAAATAATCGAAGCAGATGCTTGGGAGAATGGGCTAATTGGGCCGCCGAACTTCACTGAACCGCCAGTTCTTGATGTCTCCTTGCGCGACCAAACGACCCTCACTCACAAGAGCCTCAATGCGTCGAGCAACTAGCCGATAGCCGTCGTCTCCCTCAGGCAAATCGTTGCCCATCGCATCGGCAACCCTGCTAATCACCATCGCAACCTTCCTCCAGCGCCCAGTGACGGCAGAGAGCAGAGAGAGAATGGCTCCATCAATCGCGTGGTCGCTCACTAGTCATTCCTGAGAATCTGCGCGAACAATAGAGCGGACAACAACCGCCCGCGATGGAGGGAATAATGCTGATGGTGTCGCCGTCCTTCGTGGGAGTGTTCTCTTTCGCGAGATAACGAATATCTTCATCGTTGACATAAACGTTGACGAAGCTGCGCAGCTTGCCCTCATCGGTGAACAGATGCTTGCGCAGGTCTGCGAATTCCGTGGTCAAGTGGCCGAGCGCTTCCCCGACGGTCCGGGCACTGAACTCCGCCGAATCGCGCTTCCCGGCATAGGGGCGAAGCGGTGAAGGAATCATCACTTTCACGGGCATACTGTTTCTCCGTTGCACTGGCCGACGCGCTAGACGGCGGCGCGGTGGCGAATCTCGATTTCCTCGGGCAAAAACCCGGAGCGGTCGTCGTTCAACCGCCAGGAAGTCATATTCTGGGGCGCACCGTTCTGCACGCTGACGATGATGTAGCTGTACCACGGCCAAGCGTGGTCGCGGTCATATTCGCTGGGTCGCGCCGGATGGTCGGGATGCGAATGATACCAGCCAACGACTTCCAGGCCCTGCTCGCGTGCCCCTTTTTCCGCGGCCAGGACATCTTCGGGGGTAACGGAAAAACGGTTGCGTGGCGAGTCGTCGCGGCGATTGACGAGAGGAAAAAGCTGCAGGATCTCGCGCAAGGGTGTGAGCGAGTTGTTTTCCAGACTGCTATCAGAACTCGCGTTCGAATCGCATCCCAGCAAGGCTCCGCAGCATTCATGCGGATACGTCTCCACACCATGAGCGCGAATTTTCTCCGCGAGATGTCCGCTGATCCAGAGTGTCGGCTCGTCCGGCATTTCTACCCTTCGTCCCAGAAACGTTCGTTCAGGTATTTCGACGCGGAATCCGCAAAAACGGTAACAATCACGGCGCTCGAATTCCTTGGGATTCCCGCGGCCACTTGGAAGCAGCCCAGAAGAGCAGCGGCTGAACTGGGGCTGACGAGCAAGCCCTCTTCGCGCGCCAGGCGCTTCACCATCCGGTAAGCCTCTTCCGTAGAAACTGGCAAGTTTTCATCGGCGAGGGTGT
>WNGH01001801.1_pt1 | contig 20156 bp, 16 predicted proteins | sample 5400631 | NCBI WGS metagenome assembly WNGH01 (sample SAMN13153373, study PRJNA577476) | soil metagenome | isolation source: 115 cm soil or saprolite under Garry oak tree replicate 1 | place: USA:California | collected 2016-06-15
AGGTCCTAGTTGCCGGCAAGGCGCGCACCAGTCGGCCCAGAAATCCACTACGACAGGATGCAAGTGGGAGCGGTCGATGACGGCCGCCTGGAAGTTACTCTCGCCAACGTCCATGGATTCAGATTAGTGGGTGGGTAACATATGCGGCCTCGTAGGCGATCTGGTTCCGCCCCCTGCGGCTTAGCCCGTAGGCCAATGAATCGACGCCAAAGCCTCGACGACTGACGCGTGCTTGCACCCACCCCTCCACCGACACGCCCCGGCGCGTCTCCAGCCACCGGAATGGGCGTGGCGTCAGGAACGCGCGCTACCGCTTGCCCGCGAACTCGGCAGGCGGCTCAATGTCGATCACCGACCGAACCGGTGCCTTTGGCGCTAGTGGTCGCAGAGGTCGTCACGATACTGCGGGTACGTCCGAGGCCGTCTATTAAGAGCCGCTCAAGTTCAATATCGAGCCCGAGCCATCTCTAAATTGCACGAGCTGGTCTGTTTACACCGCCGGGGCCGCTGTCTCCTTAGCACCGGCTTCGACCGTGCCTTCACCATCCAGCCAGGCTCGCCGAACGACAATGAGTAATCCTTCGATAGATGACAAAGCGTTCGCGAGTTCGGGTCTCACCGTTGCTGGATGGTGTCCTTTTTCCGAATACGCGCCGAGGACAATTACGTCCCCCTGCGCGGCCGCCGTAACTATCGCCTTACCAACATCGGTCGTCCGCTGCTCAATCAAAGACGCCCACGGCACCGTCGATGCTGTCGAGCGAGCACTTTCGAGGTCACGGGCCTGCCGGTCCGGGTGGTCGAGCGAATTGATGAGATGAAGCAGCGAGATCTCGCCACCCCACGCCTCCGTTAGCGCGGCAGCCACCCTGAGAGCGAGCCGGGCGTTCGGGCCGCCTCGGATGGGCACAATCACTTTGGTCGAATCTCCGGCCATGGGCAGACTTCGCACTGGAGATCGGACGAGAACGAGGTCAGCCGGCGGGGATTCGCTGAGGTTCTCGAGCACCGAGGCCAAAGTTCCGGCCCGAGGGCTCGCCGGTCCGGGCCATTCGATCACGACCAGGTTAGAACCAGTTTCGTAGACGGCCTCCCGAATGCCCATTGCGACGTTGTGAACGACCCGGACAAGGATTCCGAGCCCCCTGGATGAACCCCTGGTAGTCTCCTGGTCTGCAATCCACCTGAGTAAATCGCGCCGGCGATGAACTACCTGGCTTGTCATGTTTGCTGCGGGGTGGCGGCGTATCTCCACCAATCCGAGCACCTTGCCATCGGCATCCCTGTGCTTTGCCAGAGCGTCGCCGACAGCGATCAGCGTCGCCGCGGCCTGCGCACGCACAATCGGGACCAAGATCCGGGTGTCCGTGTCTCGAGGATTCAGGGCGAGTGGCCGCGAGCGATTGGCGTTGCGGGAGATCCGAGTAGAGGCGGGCACGGGGCTCATGATCCACTATCAGCCGATCATATGAACAAGCGAGTTGCGTAGTTGTGCAGTCAATCTTGACCAACTACTGCTATGGCAAAAGCCCCGTGATCGGAAATGCCACTCTTCGTTTGGTCGCGAGAATTTGATGCTTATCAGTAGCTATGGCGCCAAGGAGCCGTGTTCGTCCCGTAGGGGCTCGGGGTCGGCTCCCTTCGGCTGGACCCAAGTCCACAACGCGACATGGGAAGCGTATTCGGGCGGCGATCCTTCAGCTTGCGCTGGACGGGATGAGCCGAGCGAGACTCAGGCTGGTTCGGCAGGACCAGGCAGAGGCGGCCGGATTACCAAGTAAATGCCGGCGGCCAGTGTCCAGAGAATGAAGAGCATGAAGCCTACCTGGCTGATATCGCTTTCAATGGAAGAACTGCCGACAAGCCCAGCAAGGAAGACGATGGCCCCGGTCACGATCGCGGCTATGCCGATCAAACGTAGTGGCCGGCTGATGTTGAGCAGGGTAACGCCCACACCCACGAGGAAGACAGCCGCAAGCTCAAAGCTCAGGGTGAATGCCTCGCCGTCCAAGATGTAGATGCCAAGCACCGTTTTCGCGTCCGCTCCGGACTTGGCCCACTCGACCATCGTCTGCTGGCCGGCGATCCCGACTGCACTTACTGCGACGTAAGCTATCGCTCCGGCGAATCCAAGCACGGCGAGCCAATTGGAACGATCGGGTTTCGCTGCGCGCGCGACCGCATAGAGAAAGCTCGCGAAAATTAGGAATAGAACATAGCCGAGTAACTCAAGGTAGTTACCAATGCCGGTCTGACTCGCGCCGACACCGTTGACATAGGCGCGGACGGCATCGGCGGTGGTTGCGGGCGGCAATCCTCCATGCACGCCGAAACCAACGAAGGTCACCACCACTGACAGAATGCCAGCGGAGGCACCGACTCGGCTCAGGCTGGGTCCGGACATTGCGGAAGATTAGCAACAGGTTGATAGCCTTCACCGGCGGCGTGGGGGGCGCGAACAATCGACTGGCTACTTCAGTTGGCGGGCGCCAAAGTTCCCCGGTGGGACCGAGATGCCCCAGTGGAGCCATCCTGGGAACAGGACGAGCGGTTGCCCACAGCAGCTTGGAGAGGGACGCGGAAATGCGCCCCTCTCATTCGAATCAGGCGTGAGCTGAGACGGCCTCGGTTCGGATGATCTGGGAGCTCGGGTCTGGCCGGACCACCAGCGTTACGCTGGCGACGATCATCCACAGCAGGAAGTTGCCTATCTGACGATCACCGTCGCTCATCTCACGACGCTGGTGGTCAGGCGGGTCAAGCCTGGTGCTCGGTGACGGCCCGCGGCTTTTGCGGTACCGTCGCGCGCTCCCACTCCGGGTCGTGGCGTGCAAGCACGAGTCGGCCTATCCACCCTAGCGAAACCAGCACATCATGCAATGCGGCTCGCCCACAGGTCGAGGTTAAGCCGCGAAGGGGAGGCGCCCGCAGAAGGCTGCGGGCGCCCAACTCAGACCGCTTACTGGTCGGTCTGGTTGCTCCCCGAGTCCGGCCCATTGCTGGGGATCGCGAGCTGGTCATGTGCACCATTGCTGTGGCCGCCCACGCTTAGCCCGCCCTTGACGGTGTACATCGCTTCCTCGAAAACGCCTCCCGCAGGAGGGTTCGCGACCGCGAAGGCCGGGAATGCTGGCCCGCCTACGAACGACGTGGATATATAGTCGCCGACCATGCGGCCTTGGCTCGTGTTGGCGAGCCAGGACAGCGACATCGGCCCGGCAATCTGCTGGTTCGAAGTCCAGCTGCCGCCGCCGTCAGCCGAGGTCGAAGAGCCGACCTCGAGCTGGCAGGTCGCCGCGATGCAACTGGCGTTGGGATAGAAGTAGAAGGCAAGCGCGAGTTGAGCGCTGGCCCCCGACGTGGCCTTGTTCACGGCCAGGCCGGGGATGAAGTGGTCGACTCCGCTGCCGATCGGGTCGACCGGTATGCGCGTAACCGGAGACCAGTTCGTACCGTCGGTCGACGTGCTGAGCACGAGGTCGTTGGCGGTGCAGCCTGGCTCGAAGCGGCAGTCTGGCCAGACCACGTAAACCTTGCCCGACGCGTCAATCTCCGCGGTGGGAAGGCCAAGGCCGTTGCGCAGGCCTCCGGCTACCAGGTGCGCCGTGATGTCTGCGATGCGCGTCGTCGTGCCCCAGCTCGCGCCGCCGTCGGCCGAGCTGAAGGCGTTGACATCGCCACCCCGGGACGCAAACCCGCCTACCGGGACGATCACCGTTCCGTTCGGCTGGACCAGCGGCTGGCCGCCGATACCGTGTAGGTGCTGTGCGGTTTCGAGCGCCGCGCCCCAGGTAACACCGCCGTCAATGGACGTGCTCATCTGCTCCAGGTCGCTGAGCGAGGCGTCGTCGAACTCGGTGTAGCAGTTGCCATAGTGCGGGCTGGTCGCCGTGTTGTCACAGACGGTCCAGTTCTTGTCGTTGAACTGCCCGTCGGCCGTGATGACAACGGGAGGTCCCCACGTCAGCCCCCCGTCGGTGGAGCGGCTGGCGAGGACGTCAACCGGAACCAGCGCCGCCGGAATCCCGAGGTAGGAGATCATCCAGACGTTGTCTCGGGCGTCGAAGGCGACAGAAGGATCGCTCACGCGCTCGTACTTAAGGTTGGCCGGCGTCGACTGGAAGGTCGTGTCCGGCAGGAAGCCGCTCTTGAACTTCTTGCCACCGTCGTTCGAAGTGGCAAAGCCGATGTCCGAAGCGCCGCCGTTGAAGAAGCGGCCCACCTGGAAAACGGAGACGATCGTCGAACCGAGTGCGAACGTATCGGGCTCGACCTCGGTCCGATGCTGACTGGTGTTGTTGCTGAATGGATCACTGCTCAGCTGGACGAGGCCTGCCGCGTACGCGTTTAGCGTGGACAGGCCGATCAGCGCAGCAAAGGCTGGCACCAATAGGCGAAACCACCGCATGGTCATTTCCTCCCTCGTGTGTGGCCGGCGCGAGAAGGCAAGTGTAGCGGCCGCTAGAGGTAGGGGGAAATAGCCGTGATCGTCTCGTCCAGCACCGGTTGTGGATCTCGTTGGTGCCCCACCTGAGCATCTAGGTCCGCGCTGTCGAAAGCTGGCGTCTGGTGTGTCAACGCGCCCATGAACGTTTAGCCGAGTCGTCTGGTGGTCTGGCCGACCTCAATCAAGTGGCCGTCGGGATCTTGAACATAAGCACGTATCTCCCGCCCGTGGTCTTTCGGCTCGCTTAGGAAGTGGGCTCCTTTTGCCGACCATTCACGGTAGATCTTGTCGATGTTCGCGACACACACATTGAAGAATGCGCTGGTCCGATTGGGATCAGCTGGGGTGGTAAGTGTGCCTGTCGGCTTGCTGGGCGCCGGCGTCGAGACCGCCGTCGACCAGTTCCCGCCGCAGCTCGACGATGGCCCGCTGAATATCGCAAGGTTCAGGGTTCGAATCCCTGCTCCGGAGCCATCTGATGTCTCACGACATAGTGGGCGAGTCTCGTCGCGCGGTGTCGCCGCTGACCAACAGGCGGTAAATGCCATCTCCCATCGCCGCCCCAATGAACGGGCCGACCCGGTTTCGGAGACATCGCTACGACCGGTTCCAGCGGTTCTACAGACAGCCGCGGCCGATTGGTATTCGACATGGTCCCCTGGGACGGCCCAACTACCACGGTTTGACAACCACATGTCGCGCAACCTTCCCGCGCCGGCCGCGTCAGTCTGCGGCTCGTCCTGCCTCTAGTCGACCAGCACTCGTTTCGACTGCCCACAATAAGATCGAGGCCACGCGATGACCGCTACGCAGCCAACACCACGGCTCACCGTCCAGGAAAGGATCGCTCGCGGGCGAGCAGCACGCGCCCGGGTTCCCCGCTCCAGTCACGCGGCGTTTTCCCCATCGCCGCGCCGTCCCGATCCGGTTGCGTTGCTCGAGAAGCAGGCGGCGACGAGAGTTCCGGAATTGGTCGCCATCCGGTACAGGCGGATGCTCGCATCGCCCTTAACGTTCTTTCGGGGCGCGGCGCTGGTGATGGCAGCCGACCTGGCGTCGATGCCTGACTCTGGGATCCGGGCGCAGACTTGCGGCGACGCGCACCTCGCCAACTTCGGCGCGTACGCATCTCCAGAGCGACAAATGGTATTCGACGTCAACGACTTTGACGAGACGGTGCCTGGCCCATGGGAGTGGGACATGAAGCGACTGGTCGCCAGCCTTGCCGTGGCGGGGCGCATCAACAACCACTCGGCTGCCGTCCGACAGTCCATCACGACAGCCGCCGTCGCCGAGTACCGGATGGCGATGAACCGATTCGCGGCGATGCCGACGATTGACGTCTGGTATTCCCATATCGATGTTGACGACCTTCTGTCTCAAGTCAAGCGCCAGCTGCAACCAGCGGAGTACAAAAGGCTCACCCAGGACCTGGCCAAGGCGCGCAATCGCGACAACGAGCACACCTTTTCGAAGTTGACGCACATCGTGGACGGCACTCCGCGGATCGTCAGTGATCCGCCGCTTGTAGTGCCGTTATCCGAGCTTTATACGAAGCTCGAAGCCGATCGGGTCTTGCGCATCCTGGCCGAAGTGAAGCGCGGGTACCTGGCGACGCTCTCCAACGATCGCCGGCAACTGCTCGCTGGGTACGAGCTCATCGAAGGAGCGCGCAAGGTTGTGGGAATTGGAAGCGTCGGGACCCGGGCCTGGGTCATGCTGCTAGTCGGGAAAGACGACTCCGATCACCTGGTCCTTCAGGCGAAAGAGACCGAACGCTCGGTCTTGGAGCAGTTCGTCGGTCCGAGCGAATTCCGGTATCACGGCGAGCGCGTTGTCAGCGGCCAGCGACTGATGCAGGCGACAAGTGACATCTTTCTAGGCTGGAACCGCGTACGCGAGCCGGACGGCAAGGAACGCGACTACTACGTCCGTCAGCTCCGCGACTGGAAGTGGTCTCCCGACTTCACCGTTCTTTCGGTGGCAGCCCTGAAGGTATGGGGACGGCTTTGCGGTTGGACTCTGGCTCGGGGTCACGCACGCTCTGGCGACTGCATCGCGATTAGCGCCTACCTCGGCCAGAGCGACAGCTTCGATCGCGCCATGGTGTCGTTCGCCGAGGCCTACGCCGACCAGAACGAGCAGGACTACGCGGCCTTCCAGAAAGCGGCAAGGACAAGAGGATCGCGGGAGTGACTGGGATCTGACCGATGTGACGCGGGCGGCGCCCCGGAGCACATCGAAATCGCCGATCAACCGCCGGGTCGAGGAGCCACCGTCCTTCGTAGGCTTGCGGCCGTTGCTACCGCTACAGTCAGCGGCAGCAACCACCACGCGATGATTCCTCGCTGATTCAGCGCCGCTGTGATCAAAAGTGCCACACCAACCGCCGCTGCAACGGTCCAGTCGTCGCCAACGATGAATCCGTACCAGAACCGAAAGAAGGCGCCGACACCGGCGGCGACGCGTGACAGGGCAGTGCTCATCCAGCGACCACCCGCCTACGCTCGATCCGGGTATAGCTCAGCGCGATGAACGCATAGAACGCGAGCAGAGGAAAGATCGACAAGTCGCTAGAAGGCCATTCGACGCCCAGACCTTCGAGGGACCAGAAGGTGCCGAAGGTCGTGAGTAGGATGCCTACGACCAGCTGCAAGACACTGCGAGGGATCCGGTTGAAGACCGCCGCGAAGGCTGACCCCGCCGCGGCGGTGAGGACAAGCGCTGACGCGCCGCCAACGATGGCTGCGGTCATCTCGCGTGCGGCGAGACCGACCGAGACGACGATGAACGCTATCTCGACACCTTCGAGAAGCACTCCTTTCAGGGCCAGGACGAACGCCGTCCAGTCCACGCCCGTACCAACCCAGCGCTCCGAGTCGGTCACTCCTGGAATCTCCATCCCGGTGAGGCGCCGCGCAGCCACCCGCTTGATGCCTTTGCGCAGCCACTGGAGGCCGAAGACGAGCAGCAGCACGCCAATGACCAGCCGCAGGGGACCGATCGGCACTGAGCCCAGGGCCAGGCCGAACAGGGCTACTACCGCAACCAGCACCGCAAGGCCAGCCGCGACCCCGAACCAAGTCGATCGCCAACCACGCGTCGCACCGACGCCGACGACGATGGCGACCATCTCAATAGCCTCGACTGCCGAGCCCAGGAAGGTGGTGACGAAGACACCCGCTGTTGCGCCCGTCATGTCTGGTGATAAACCCGCAGCTGGTTGACCCGATCCGACTGCGCGAACAGGTGGACCAGCAGCAGGCCTGTGACGAAGCCGCCGACGTGGGCTGAGTACGCCACGCCACCCGCGGTCGCGTCGCTGATCGATGCGAGACCGCTGAACAGCTGCAGCAAGAACCATAGGCCGATGAAGATCCAGGCCGGCACTCGCGCCGCCCAGTAGAGGATCCCGAGAGGGATCAGCGTCCGCACATGGCTCGCCGGGTACAACAGCAGGTACGCGGCCAGCACTCCGGAGATGGCGCCGCTCGCGCCAAGACCGGGCAGGTTCGACCCCACTGAGGTTGCGATCTCGAGTGCGTTTGCGCCGAGACCACATATAAGGTAGAAGGCGAGGTAGCGAGCGCCGCCCATGGAACGCTCGACGTGGATTCCGAAGACGAACAGGAACACCATGTTGCCGACGATGTGCGCCCACCCCGCATGCAGGAACATCGAGCTGAACAGGGTCAGCCAGAACGGGTCGGGGGTGCCTGCGTAGACGGAACATTGGTGCGTGTACTCGCACGGAACGAGCGAGTAGGCGTTGATGAAGGAGTCAAGCTGCGACCCCTGCCCGCCCAGCGCCAGCTCATAGAAGAACACCAAGAAGTTGACAACGATCAGGCCGATGGTGACGACCGGCAGGTCGTCGGTCGGGTCAGCAACGTCGTCCGCGCGGTAGGGAATCATTCTGACTCCGCCTCAGACGACAAGTAATCAGCTGGAGCCTGGACCTCGATGACAGACTCGCCTGGTTCGTGGCGCTTCATGCCCTCGAGGTCGGCTTTGGACACCGCCAGAGTTGCTTCAGCTGCCTCGCGGTCCACATCCGCGATCAGCGAGATCGGAACCAGCAAGTCGTGCTTGATCGAGAGGTGGCGCGCCTCCAGGACGATGTAACGACCCTCCCTGTCGAAGTCCTTGATCTTTCCGAGGGCCGCGTCATCCGACGTCCAGACCTGCTGTCCGACCGCGAGGCGATTCCTGATGTGGCCGAGATCAACCTCGGACGTGACGACGGGCTCGCGGTTGAAGCCGCTTGGCTCCGTAGTCGTCGCGACCGTCCGTCCTTCCTTCTCGGCCACTCTGGTGTTTCGCGCCGGAGGAGTCTTGAACTCGGCTCCCACAGCACCTTTGAGCATCGTGAGGAAGATCTCACGGTCATCGACACTTCTCACCAACCGGTAAGGGACCCAGAGTTTTTTCTGATCGAACGCTCCGGTCCTCACCACCATCCAGCCATGGGTCTTGTCCGTCTCGTCGACGTAGCCGATTCTTGAGCCGTCGCAGTCGAAGACTGTGAGCCCTACCTTGACGGCCCGTCCAACGTCCTGACTGATTGTCCTATCCATCTGTTTGCGTTCTCCTCGACTGGAAATCGAGCCGCACGGTTGACTTGCGGCCGTACCGAATGGCGGCCTCGATTCGGTCCTCCAGCCGCCACATCGATTCGGCGGCCCACACCGTCTCGATCATCTCAGCGAGCTGGCCGTCGAGAGGCTTGGGCGGGTCAATCCAACGCTTCAACCTGATCACGAGTCCAAGGTATGTGCCTCTGCGCACTCTTCGCATCCGGCAAATCCATAGTTCCGTTTGCCTGTCGGTAAGTCATCCACTCCCGCACAACGACCCGGATGATGTTGGCGGCCGGAATTGCGATCAAGGCACCGAGAATGCCGAAGAGAAGACTTCCTGCCAGGAAGGCAAGGAACACCGCCAGTCCTGGCAGCTGATCGCCGCGCCCATAAATCAACGGGTTGAGTACGTTGCTCTCGATCTGGGAGTAGACGATGATGTACACGAGGATGAACACAGCTTTGAGGGGCGAGATCAACAGGGCCGCCAGGACGATTGGCACCGCACCGAGCTGGGCGCCGACCATCGGGATCAGGTCGAGGATCGCGAGCAGAATCGCGAGGGGTAACGCGTAGGGGATCCCGAGGATCCGCATGCCGACGTAGACGCTCACACCGGCGATGACGCTGATCGCCAGATTGCCCCGGATGTAACCGTCGATCGCCCGGGCTGAATGCTCCAGCACTCGGCGGGCAACTGGTTGATGCCGTACGGGAATGAGCTCGGTCGCACGGCGGACAATATCCCGGCCGTCGTGAAGAAAAAAGAAGCCCATGACGGCGACGCTGAACGCGGCCGTTATCGTGCCGATGGTGGCGACCGTCACCGAGGTGACCGAGCCAAGCGAGCCAGCCAGCTCTCCAGGAATTGCGTCGAGTTCCGGGCGAACGCTGACGACGAAACCGCCCAGGCCGAGCGGCCCAACGATCCTATCGAGGGCCTCGCTGAGGCCGCCTGGCTGCCGCAGTACCAGAAGGAGTTGACTGACCTGCTCGGCCAGCGCGGGCTCGACAACCGCCCCGATACCGGCGACTACAAGGATCAGCGCTAGATACACGAGCAGGATTGCGAGCGCCCGCGGCAAATGGTGACGAGACAGCCAGTCCACTGACCGGCTGAGGCCAATCGCCAGGAACAGCGCCAAGATGGTCCAGACGACGATCGTCTGCAGCTGGTAGATCAACCAGAGCGCCAGGGCAACCAGCATCGTGGTGAGCAACACCACCAGCACAAGCCGCGACAGCCTGGATAAGCTCATTGGAATGTCGCTCCTCGCCGCGTGGCTTTGACGGCGGCCCTCAGTTCGCGAGCCGCGAACCAGATCGCCAGCACGAAGTTGGCAACCTCCGTTCTTGTCAGCCCGTTGAGTTGGGTGTTCATCCTCACCTGAAAGGCGACGCGCCCGTGGGGGAACGGGCGCGTCATTCGGGAAGTTTCGATATCCGGTTACGACTGTGGCTGCATGGTCGTGGCGACCGCCCGCTTGACGTCGCTTTCGACACCATGTATGCGGTAGGCGGCGTAGAGCCGAGTGGCGCCGCCGAGGATGGCGTAGGCGCCGATCAGCCAGAGGATGGCCAGCGCACCCGTGCCGGGCCGGGCCGCGACCAGTACTCCGAAGGCGATCGACAAAACGCCGGACGCGGTCAGCCATCCAGCGCCCTTGACCACGTCGCGTAGGTCGAGGGAAGCGATGATTTCGAAAACACCGACGATGATGGCCCAGGCCGCGATGAGGTAGATCAGCGTCAGGTCGGTGAGACCAGGGGCGAAGAACGTGACGACACCCACGACGACTCCGGCCAGGCCCCCGAGAACGTACGGGACCCAGTCGGTGCTGCGGTGCGCGAGCAGGTTGAGACCAGATGCTAGCGCGAACGCCCCGTAGACCAGCGTGAATGCGCCGAACAGCGCGGTCAGCGCGACGAGCGAAATACCCGGCCAGAACAGCGTGATCGCGCCAAAGGCGATCGACGCCACACCGGCGACCCCGAGATACACGGAACTTCGAGAAATTGCTCTCTCCAACACAAAAGACCTCCTAGACCACTTCCTGGTAGTGATCGACCATGATTTACGGCCGCCTCTTGACGACCTGACCACACGTTAGGAGTCGACTTGCAGAGGTCGAATCCGGGGAAGCCCTAGTTGTTTACCGGGCCCGTTCGCGGCGGCACGGGCAGGTGAAGAAGCCGCACCCAATCGATCCGCGAGAACACCCAGATGCCCGCTATCGACAGCAGCTCGAGAGCGAGCCACTTCGGATCGTGCCAGTGGCGCGTAAGGATTCCACCCAGCTGGTCGTTGGCGCCTTTGGCGGCGAGAGCAAGCAGCGGATAGCTGACCAGGCGCCCAGGCAGAAATCCCAACGCGACCGGCCGCAGCTTTGCGCCGCTCAAGCCGGCGGCAATGAATAGATCGTTGGAGGGAATCGGCCCCAGCGAATAGATGAGGACGTCGAGGACGCCACGCCAGCCCGGACGTTGATTCAGCCAGTCGCCGAGCGCGGCGACATTTCGCTGCCTTCGATCGGAAAGAAGCCGGCGTCCCAACCTTGCGCTCACGTAATAGAGCCCGCACCGTCCCGCCGTCGAGGCGAACGCACAACCGATGGCCAGTGGCCACACCGGCAGCTGAAATGCGATCAAGAAGAACGCGACCACCGCCCAGGTGGGCGGCATGAAGTAGGGCACGACATTCAACGTGAAGACTGCGGCCCACGCGACCAGGAGCCACTCGAACGTGCTCACTGAAATGAATCTATCGAGCGATCCCGATCGGTCGAGTCCTGGGAAACCCCAGTTCGGAAGGGACTTGGGGATTCTCGATCACGCGAAGCAAGGGGTGCCTCGATTCAGCCGGTCAGCGCGTGTGCCTCCCGCTCCTCATGGGAATCGGCCAGCAGCATCGACCTTACGAGCTTGGCTCTCGAGTCGATGCCGAGCTTGCGATACACCTTCGAGAGGTGGTACTCGACTGTTGCCGGACTGATGAAAAGACGATGGGCGATCTCTGTGTTGCGGGCTCCTTGCGCCGCCATCCCCGCGACCTGGGCTTCCTGTGGGGTCAGGTCGTCCTGGGTGTCATAAGTTCGCTTCCGCGCATGCTCCCCCGTGGCCGCGAGCTCGATCTTCGCCCGCTCAGACAGGTGGTCGACCCCGAGCTCGTCGAGCTGTTCATAAGCGGCCTGTAGCAGAGGGCGCGCATCACGCCGCCTGCCCTGACGACGCAACCATTCGCCGAACAGGAGCTGCGTCTTGGCGAGCTCGAAGTTCATCTTCGGGTTCGACAGCAGCTCGATCGCTCGGATGAACCCGGCTTCAGCTTCGGTGCCGGTCGCAGCCAAGGCTTCGGATCGTGCAAGCAGCGCGGCGGCAAGCGGTGTCTTGATCACTTCCACGTGCTGTGCAAGCTGTCCGAGAGCCGCATCCAGCATCCTTCGGTCGCCCCGCCTGACATCTGACTCGATCAGGTCGGGCAGGACCCTTGTCATGAGGATCTGGTCGATGCGGATCATCAGCTGGTGCTGGACTGCCTGTCCGCCGCTGCTCATGCGATCAAGTTAGGTTCCGGGGCCTCTCTTGCGCTTCTGTCTGACGACTGCTTTTTTTCGGCGCTGACCTCTCGAGATGACCGAAATGACTTAGTCGGCACTAAGTCGTCTCTCCCTCCAGCGGGCTCGGAGAGCGCTTCCGGATCCCCAGAGGAGCGCAGAATCAAGGCGGGGATGGAAGGGTCGCGGCTCATTGGACGCGAACTCGAGCTGAGTCAGCTCGCAACCGCGCTGCGGGAAGCGCCGGAGCGCGGAGGCGCCGTACTGGTCAGCGGCGCGCCTGGCATCGGAAAGACCTCGCTTCTCAACGCCGCCGCCGCCGATGCTCGAGGGCTTGGCTGCAAGGTGATCGCGGTAACCGGTCTTGAATGCGAGGCTCAGCTTCCATACGCCGGACTGCAGCTGCTTCTGCAAACCGTCATGGCATCAGCCGGCACGCTGCCCGATCCACAAAAGGCTGCGTTGTTGACGGCATTGGGCATCCAGTCCGCCTCCTCGGCGCCCGAAATGTTCCTGGTCGCCCTGGCGACCCTCAATCTGATCGATGATGTCGCGGCCGATCAGCCGGTCGTCCTGATCGCAGACGACGTTCAATGGCTCGACGACCCAACCTCGTCAGTACTCACCTTTATCGCCGTTCGTCTTGAGTCGACCCGGATTCTGCTGCTGATCGGCTTGCGTGGTGGGTTCGACACCCCCCTTCGATCCGCGCACCTGCCAGAGATTCGTGTGGGGCCTCTGAGCGATATGGCCGCGAGAGAGCTGGTCGACGCCGTCGCTCCAGACCTCGAGCATCCGACACGTCGCCGAATTCTCGCTCAGGCGCTCGGCAACCCACTGGCGCTGGTCGAACTCCCCCGGGCGTTGAGGGAGGAGACCGTTCAACAGACCGACCATGACGGATTGCCGTTGACCGACCGACTGGAGCGCACGTTCTCCGCTCAAGCGAAGCGTCTGCCCGAGAACACTCAATCCGTCCTGCTGCTCGCCGCCCTTGACGACGAACCCAGCCTCGGCGAGGTACTGGCTGCGGCTCGCATCCAGTCAGGCGACGAAGTCACTGTCGATGTTCTGGCGCCGGCGCTGGACTCAGGCTTGGTCTCGATCGCCGGCGCCAAGGTTCATTTTCGACATCCGCTGATCAGATCCGCGGTGGACCAGGCGGCCACTCCCGCACAGCGACGGGCCGCGCACGGCGCACTGGCTCAGGTCGTCGCGGACCCAGACCGCCGTCCCCGGCATCGTGCGGCGTCAGTCGTGGGCACAGACGAAGACGCCGCGGCCGACCTGGAGGGAACGGCAGCTCGCGCGCAAGAGCGCGGCGCGCCCACAATTGCGCTTCGCGCTCTCGAGCTGGCGGCGTCGCTCACCCCGGACGGGTCGGTCCGGGCGCGCCGCCTGCTGGCGGCGGCCGAGATTGCATTTCAGCTGGGAGAGCCGTCGGCCGTGGGTCGCCTGCTGGATGCAGCGGCTCGGTTGGATCTAACGCCGCACGACGTTGCGCGGATGACTTGGCTGCGCGAGATCTTCCACGACGGCGTGCCCGGCGACCCGCACGCAATCACAAAGCTGGTGGCCGTCGCGCGCGATGCGGCAGCCCAGGGTGACCGGAACCTGGCGCTCAATCTTCTGCAGGGCGCCGCTCTTCGCTGCTGGTGGACAGATCCCGGCATGGTTGCGAAAGCACTGGTCATCGAGGCGGTAGCGCAGATCGCCGGTGACGAGCCGGATCCGCGCGCCCTCGAGATCCTTTCTGTGGCGGCGCCGGTCGACGCGGCGGACCGAATATCGAGAGGTGTGCGGGAGGCCGCGGCCCTCGACGACGTGGACGCCTCTCGAACGCAGCTCCTGGCATTCGCCGCGTTCGCGGCCGGTGATATCGACCAATCGATCGCGCTGATGGATCGCGCGGCTCCCTTGCTGCGCGCGCAAGCACGACTTGGCCTGCTGGCGCAGCTCCTCATAGTGCGCGGATGGGCGGGCATCAACACCGGTCAATTCAGCCGGGCTACGCGAGAACTCGAGGAAGGCAATCGCCTGGCGGTCGAAACAGGTCAACCGATCTGGATCGCGATCAGCCAGAACGGCCGCGCCGCCTTATTGGGGCTCAGAGGCGAAGAACGACAGGCGCAGGAAATCCTTACCGAAACAGCCGAGCGGATCGTGGCGCTGCGGCTGTCCATGGTCCTCGCAGGAATCGAGCTCGCGCGCGGCCTGACCGGGCTTACCGCTGGGCGGCATTCCGAAGCTTTCGACCATTTCGCCCGGATGTTCGACCCCGACGGCGCCGCCTACCACGAGTACGTGGCGAATGCGGCCGCACCCTATGTGATCCAAAGTGGGGTCAGCGCAGGGCGACGAGAGGAAGCCCGCCGGATGATGAGCCTTCTCGAGGCTCTTGGAAATCGGACGCCCGCGACCATGGTGCACATCGGCATCCGATTCGGGCGTGCCGTGCTGGCTGACGATTCGGAGGCGGAAAGGCTCTACGAGCTGGCCCTCAACGCCGAGCCGAAGTGGGCGTTCGACTACGCGCGGCTGCAGATGGCCTTCGGCGCCTGGCTGCGGCGCCAGCGCCGGATCACCGAGTCGAGGCCGTACCTGCGAGCGGCTCGAGATGCGTTCGAGGCCCTGGGGATGCATCCCTGGGCGGACAAGGCGCGCGCGGAGCTGCGTGCTTCAGGCGAACGGATCGCCGAGACGACCCGTGCGCCTAACCAGCCGCTGTCCCCGCAGGAGATGCAGATCGCGCAAATGGCCGCATCCGGGCTGTCGAATCGAGAGATCGCGGACCGCCTGTTCCTCTCACATCGCACAGTGGGCGCGCACCTGTACCGGGTTTTCCCGAAGCTCGGGATCGCGTCCCGATCTGAGCTTGCCCGGGCTCTCGCCTCGACCGAACCCGCGCTCACGAATTAGACAGGATCTGTACCTCGAGCGGCTGAAGCGTCACTCGACTGGTCATCACCGGGCCGGTTCCGTGGGTGCCATCGGCTTCAGACACGGAAACTCGGTCGAACACTCGCAAGGGTTCGGACGCCGTCGGCGTGGCACGGTTGCTGTACTTGACCGCCAGTTGATCTCCTGCCTGGTGCATCGAAGCATCGACGACGACGTAGAGGTTCTGGGTCATGGCCGGATGCGTATTGGCGACGATGAGCACCTCCTCGTCGGCCAGGATGCGGGAAAAAGCGACGACCCCGTGGGGCATGGTCGAGAGACCGTAGTTGACGCCGTCACCCGAGATTGGACGCGGGTACGGCCTTCCGTAGCGCAACGCAGGCAAGGCGTTTCGGACGGCTGTCAGGTCTTTGATCGCGTGGTAGAAAGGCCCCTTCTGATTCAGGCCAGGTCCACCCCACATCGCCTCGCGGACGGCGGCGTCGCTCCCAGCGCCGTGCAGACCTTGCTCGGTCCCGTAATAGACGGCCGGGATGCCCGGGAGTGCGAACAGCAGGGCGAGCGCGAGCGTCACCTGGTCGTCGTAGGGGTGCGATCCATCACTTTCCACGTAGCGCAGCCTCTGCTTGACATCGTGGTTGTCGAGGAAGGTCACGAAGTAGCGAGTGGCGTCACCATGCGAGCTGATGACCTCACCCTCGATCCGCCGGCGCTGCTCGAACATCGAATAGAGCTCGGTGGGACTTGCGAAACCTTTGACGATCGGTGGCAGAGCGAAGTAGAGCGGGTAGTCGAGCGCGGCGTCGACCCCGACCATGTCGTCGGCGTCGCCCGCCGTGCGCCCGATGAACCTGGCGATGTCCTGCTCCGCTTGAGCATCGAAGACCTCGCCAAAAGTGAAGAAGTTCTTCTTGCCGACAGTCTCGGCGAATTCCCGCATCGCGTTGCCGAAGACGCGGGGTAGGCCGCCGTGCAGGTAGCGCAGCGTGTCAATGCGAAACCCGTCGACGTCCCATCTGGCAATTACGTACTGGTACACCTCGACCAGCGCCCGCTGGAGGTCGCCGTCCTCGGTACGCATCTGCTTGAGCGAAACGAAGTCGCCGAATGTGTCGGGCATGCCGGGGCCCGGAACTCCCTGCCTGCGAAAGAAAGTGTTCCGCTGGAGCTCAACCGGCCAGACCAGCGCGTCTCGAGTTGGATTGGTGATGCTTGCGATCTCCTCGGCGGCTGAGGAAGTGCCCGAGGCGTCGCGCCAGTGCACATGGAGCGGTGTGGCGGAGTAGCTGTGCTGGGCCCCACCCGACATGGCGGACAGAGCGTCTCCATCCGCGCCGTCGTACGCGAACACGTCGCCCACGTGATTCAGGACGATGTCGAAGATCACATAGAGGCCGGCTTCGTGAGCTGCATCAACCAGGGCCCGCAGCTCCTGATCCGCATTCTCCGGAACCATTGCAAACCGTGGCTCGGCGCGCAGGAAATCGTGGATGCCGTAGCCGTGATAGCTGAATCTGTCGAAGGGCAGGTTCTTGAGGACCGGGCTGAGCCAGATTGCACCGGCGCCGAGATCTTTGAGGTAATGCAGGCCGGCCTGCACGCCCGCGAACGTGCCGCCCTGATAGCCGTCGAAGGTCGGGTCGTCCCAAGGCTGGTGGCGAGGAAGTGCGTCGGGCCGGTTGAAGCGGTCGACCATGAGGAAGTAGATCCACACGTCTCGCCAATCAGCTGGAGAGGGCGTGAGCCCGGAAGCCCGGGCCTCGTTGACGACACGTCTCACACTCGGCTCCGACAGCGACCCTGGGCTATAACCAGTCATATCGTGATCGAACTCAGAGTGAGCTCAAAAGAGCCAAGTTGCTAAGGCAGACCCACACTAAACCGATCGTCGCAGCTTGCACCGCCATGAGAGCGAATCGGAAGGTGATTCGAGAGGCGGGCGCTCCTTGCTTGATCCGAAACGCCGCCAGACCCAACGCTGCAGCGGCGGCAGCGGTAAGGAGCATCTTGGCACCCAACAGCAGAGCGAGCCCACCTTGGTTCAGCAGATGAGCGCTCATGGCCATGGATTCAACGGTCCCCCGCGCGTTGTCGACAGCGGTGGTCACCACGTCTACGGCTTGGGCGGCGACTAACAGGGAGGTCCAGGTCGCAGCCTGTCGCACTGCAACGAATCGTGCATCCGGCAGCTGGACGGCTTCCATACCACGACACTAGCCGCCGCCCTTGGGAGGTCGCGTCCGGGGAAGCCCGAGTCTTGTTTCGGCGCCGGCTCGTGCGAGCGCACAATCATGCCGGGATGGGGGCCCGGGCTCTGGTGGGGCGCGAGACGGAGTTTGCTGTGCTCGAGGCGGGCTTGCGGAGGGCAGTCGAGCACGGAGGCGCCTTCCTGATCACGGGTCCGCCAGGGATCGGCAAGACCTCACTTCTCAACGCAGTCGCGGCGGAGGCGCGAAGCCGTGGCTACAACTCGCTCGCGGTGACTGGTCTCGAATCCGAGGCTCAGTTTCCATATGCGGGACTGCATCAGCTTCTGCAAACCGTGATGGCGTCGGTCGACAAGCTCGCGCCTCCGCAAAAGGCGGCGCTGCTCACGGCCCTCGGTATGACAGCCGGACCGGCGCCGGATGTCTTCCTGGTCGGCCTGGCCACGCTCAATTTGATCGATGAGGCGGCCGCCGAGAAGCCGACGGTACTGCTGGCGGACGACGCTCAGTGGCTGGACGGCCCGACGTCTGCCGTCCTCACCTTCGTGGCGCGCCGGCTCGAGTCAACCAGCATCTTGCTCCTGGCTGGCCTGCGGGAACGATTTGACAGCCAGCTCCGATCTGCCGGTCTGCCGGAGGTTCACATCGGACCTCTCGACGATGCGGCCGCGACAGAGCTGCTTGACTCGATTGCTCCGAGTCTAGGGCCGGACGTGCGCCGGCGAATCCTCGAGCAGGCCGCGGGCTACCCGCTTGCCCTCGTTGAACTGCCGCGTGCGCTGACTGAACACGCCCACTCTCCGCTAGGCACCGTGCCATTGACCGAGCGCCTGGAGCGAACATTCTCAGCCCGGTCCGCAACGCTTCCCACAGACACCCGGATTGCTCTGCTGCTCGCCGCCCTGGACGACGATCCGAGCATGGCCGAAGTATTGGCGGCGACTGGCATTCAGGCCGGTGGAGATGTGACTGTCGACGTTCTGGAGCGGGCGCTCGATTCCGGTTTGATCACGCTTGCGGGCGCCAACATTCGGTTCCGTCATCCACTCATTCGATCTGCGCTGGAGCAGGGCGCAACTCACGGACAGCGACGGGCCGCCCACCTTGCACTTGCCCAGGTCATAGCGGATCCAGACCGCCGCGCTTGGCACCGCGCCGCTTCGGTGGTCGGTACTGATGAGGCCGCTGCCGCAGACCTGGAGGCAACCGCGGCCCGAGCACAGGATCGAGGCGCTATCGCCACAGCGCTCAGCGCTCTGGAGCTGGCGGCATCCCTGACACCAGACGGCACGGCTCGAGCGAAGCGGCTCCTGGCAGCGGCTGAGCTGGCTTTTCAACTTGGACAACCCGCGGTTGTCGGTCGGCTACTCGACGAGGCGGCCAAACTGGACCTGACGCGTCACGACATGGCGCGCATGAGCTGGTTGCGCGAGATCTTCTACGACGGATCGCCAGGGACTGCGGAGGCAATCCTGAAACGGGTCACCGTTGCCGAGGAGATGGCGGCGCTGGGCGATCGCAACCTTGCGCTTCACCTGCTCGGGGGAGCAGCTCTCCGGTGCCGGTGGGCGGAACCCGAGTCGGAAGCACGGGCCAGCGTCGTGAAAGCTGTTGAGCAAATCTCTGGCGAGGAATGGACTCCTACGGCGCTCTCGATACTGTCGCTGGCCGCCCCGCTGGATTCAGGGGCGCGCGTTTCGCGGGAGGTCGCTCAGGCCGCGCTCGTGGAAACAACCGACGGACAGAGAGCGCAGCTCCTTGCCTTCGCTGCATACGCAGTGGGTAACATCGCCCAATCGATTGAACTGATGAATCGCGCGGCTGCCTTGCTGCGTGTGCAGGGACGGTTGAGCCTTCTTGCGCAGGTGCTAACGGTGCGTGCGTGGGCCGGGATCAACACCGGCAACTTCACGGACGCGACGCGCGACGCAGAGGAAGGAGGTCGGCTGGCGATCGAAACGGAGCAACCGATCTGGATCGCGTCCAGCCGCATCTACCGCGCCATTTTGGTGGGACTGCGGGGCGAAGAGCGCGTTGCAGAGCAGCTCATCACCGAGGCAGCCCAGCCGCTCATGTCGCTCGGGTCGTCCCTTATCCTGAGCGAAGCGGAATTCGCCCGCGGAATCACGGCGATGACAGCCGGACGCTACTCCGACTCGCTCGACCACTTCATTCGGATGTTTGATCCCGAAGAAGCCATGTACCACGGGATCGTCTCCCAGGGCGCTGCATGCTATGTGGTCGAGGCCGGGGTGCGGGCCGGGCGGCACGAGGATGCCCGGCGAATGATGGCTTTGCTCGAGGCCCTGTCCAAGCGCACCCCAGCAACGCTCATCCACGCCGGGGTGCGCTACGGAAGTGCGGTCCTGGCCGATGATTCGAAGGCCGAGGGCCTCTATGAGTTGGCGCTCAAGGCTGACCCAAAATGGCCGTTCGACCGTGCGCGGCTGCAGTTGTCGTATGGCAG
>WNGH01001802.1_pt1 | contig 20152 bp, 19 predicted proteins | sample 5400631 | NCBI WGS metagenome assembly WNGH01 (sample SAMN13153373, study PRJNA577476) | soil metagenome | isolation source: 115 cm soil or saprolite under Garry oak tree replicate 1 | place: USA:California | collected 2016-06-15
CACGCCACGCTCGGCAACGTAGGTTATGAAGGTCGTTTCCACTATTCGGCGACCGGTACGGTGGTCAATCTCGGCTCGCGCTTGTGCGCGCATGCCAATGACGGTCAGATTCTGATCGACGTCAGAGTGCAGGTCGCCGTCGAATCGATCGCCGATCTCGAACCGCTCGGCGACCTCGATCTGAAAGGCCTGCATCGGCCCATTCGCGCTTTCAATGTGCGCGCATTGAAGTCTTGATCCGTTGGCCACTTCTCAACAGCAGCCGCTTAAAGCATGATCCCGAAAAGTGCTAACCGGTTTTCGGAAAAGATCATGCTCAAACAAAAAGCTAGAGCGGGATGACGGTTCGACGAACTCACAGCGCTCTAGCGGGGGGAAAACTGTGCTCAATGGAATGACCGGTGCGGTCGAGGAGCTGGCGCTTGCCAATCGCATCCTCGCGCATGAAGGCGTCCTCGATGCTTTCGGCCATGTCAGTATGCGTCATCCGACACTCGCTGATCGCTATTTACTGTCGCGGTCGCGATCGCCGCTCTTGATCGAACCCGATGATATTTTGGAGTTCACGCTGGACTCCGAGCCGGTGCGGCCGGCCAAAGCGCTGCTCTATGCCGAGCGCGTCATTCACGGCTGCATTTATCAGGCGCGCAAAGACGTGATCGCGGTATGCCACCATCACGCTCCGGCGGTGATGCCGTTCTGCATCGCCGGCAAGCCGATCGTGCCGGTGTTTCACTTGGGCGCGGCTATGGGCGAGGAGGCGCCGTTCTGGGATCAACATGACGAGTTTGGCGATACCAATCTTCTGGTGGTCAAGCCGGAGGAGGGACGCTCGCTGGCCCGTGCGCTCGGTCAAAATTCGGCGGTGCTGATGAATCGCCACGGTGCGACGGTCGTCGGCGCGAGCCTGAAGGAGCTCGTGGCGCGCGCCATCTTCATGTGCCAGAACGCCGATTATCAGCTGCGCACGCTTACCCTTGGCACGCCCGAACCGTTACATCGCGGCGAGATCAAGCTCGCCGGCACGCTAAGCGCGATGCCGAATGTCGTGACCAGGACTTGGGAATATTGGAGCATGCGATTGGAAGCGAGCGGCGCGTTGCCGCCGCGCAGTGTCGCCGCCAAGCCGACGCGCCGCGCAATGTCGCGATCGGCGCGCGCCACGGCGCGGGAGCGTCGCAAAGGCCGGCGGCGATAAATTTCAAGCCCTTAAAGCGGGACGATTTTAGGTTGAACTCGACATGCCGTCATTGCGAGCCAACGGGTCCGGCCCGAAGTGGCCGGCCCGGTGACAAGCTCCGCGAAGCAATCCAGTTCGGTCGCGAAGTGTGGATTGCTTCGTCGCTATTGCTCCTCGCAATGACGCTCTGACTCGACCATAAATCATCCCACTTTTAATGACGGTCGCGCGCCGCGGTACTGATCGCGCCGAGCATCGTGACGCGATCCTTGTCGAGAACATTGCGGACCGTTGGCTGCTGACCGATCTGGGCCATCTCGCGTTGACGCTTGACGGTGGCATTCGTCATCAGCGGCTCGACGCCAAGCTCCCGCAGCGTTTCGGCCACTTCCTCCATTTCGGCGGCACGACGCTCGCCATGGACGGCCATGCGTTCCAAATTGTAAGGGACGATCTTTGCCCAATCGAGGCCGGGATAATTATTGCGCATCGATGCGGCGACTTCGTCGATCACGCCGGCGCGCGCAGCAGCGAGGAAACATTCCAGCGTCAGCGCCTCGATGCCCTTGATCATCACACTGCGAACCATTTTGATCGCCGCTGCCGCGCCGACTTCGGTGCCGGCGATGCTTGCGCGCATGCCGAGCGCTGTAAGCTTCGGCGCGACGGCGCGGCTATCCGGCCCGGCCAGCAGTAATGGCGTTTGGTGCCGCGCCGGTTGGATCGGCGCCACTACGGCAACGTCGATATAGCAGGCGGCAGAGCCGAGCATTTTCGAAGTGTCCTGCTTGCGACCCGGCGATACCGAATTGATGTCGAGAAAGATCGGCCTGCCGCGCAAATGCGCCTGGACCGATTGCGCCGCCTCGCGGCTCGACGCCGCGGTAACGGCGGAAATAATGATCCCGGCTCCCTGCACCGCGTCGGCGGCGGAGGTCGCATAACGCACCCCGCTGGCATCGGCAGCCCGCCGCATGTTATTGCCCGCGGCGTGCGGGAAAAGGATGTCCCATGCGGTCATCTGCGCCGCATCGGCATCATGGAGTCCGCCGGCGATCGCTTGTCCGGCTTCGCCAAAACCGATGAAAGCAATTCTTGGTTTGCCGTTTGCCATGGTGTTAGTCATTGGCATTGCTCGTTGCGTTCTTTGGCGCGGCGTGTTGCGCACGGCCTGTTGCGGTCATCTTGGCCATCGATGATGGCAGCTTTGCTATATAGTGTGCAATCGAGCCAATCTGGCTCTCTGCTTTACCGCAGAGCGGTCTTTCCGCATTAGCAAACCTCGATGAGTGAACCATGAAAGCTCCATCTTGTCGCGATCGGCTAGAACAGGCGCTGGCGCGCATTGCCGATCCGAACGGGGAGGGCGCACGCGCTTGTCTCACCGTGTATGCCGACGCTGCGCGGGCCGCGGCTGATGCGGCGGACGCTCGGGCCGTGCGCGGCGGATCGCTCGGACCGCTCGACGGCACCATCGTGAGCATCAAGGATCTGTTCGATGTTGCCGGCGAGCCCACCCGGGCCGGCTCGAAGATCCTCGCTGAGGAGGCGGCGCCGGCCGTAGCCGATGCGACGGTGGTGCGCCGGCTGCGGCAGGCCGGCGCGGTCGTCGTCGCCAAGACCAATATGAGCGAATTCGCCTTTTCCGGAATAGGCGCCAATCCCCATTTCGGCACGCCCGGTAATCCGCACGACCGCCGGCGTGTGCCGGGCGGCTCCTCGGCTGGCGCGCCGGTCGCGCTTGCCGACGGCATGTGCGAACTCTCGATCGGCACCGATACCGGCGGCTCGGTGCGAATTCCGGCCGCCCTGTGCGGCCTGGTCGGGTTCAAGCCGAGCCGGCAGCGGGTGCCGACCGACGGCGCCTTTCCGCTGAGCAAGACACTCGATTCAGTCGGACCGATCGCGCGCAGCGTTGCCGATTGCGCCAAAGCGGACGCAATCATGGCCGGGGAAGAGTTCACAGCTCCGGAGCCGATCGCGCTCGCCGGCTTGCGCTTTGGCGTGGCCGAAGGGCTCCTGCTCGACCGGCTTGATGACATTGTCGCTCCCGCATTCAAGGCTGCGCTTGGCCGTCTCGAAGGTGCGGGCTGCCGCCTCAGCCATGAACAGCTATCGCTGCTCGACGATTGGGTGGCGCTCAATGAAAGGGGCGGCGTGCTGCCGCCAGAGGCCTGCGCGCTGCATCGCGACCGGCTGCGCCGGCGGGCAGCCGATATCGACCCCAATGTTCGCGTCCGCATCGAGCGCGGCTGCGCCGTCAGCCAAGCGGATTACGCCGATATGCTGCGCGAGCGCGCACGTCTGGTGGCGGCCATGGATGCGCGGCTTGCTGCGCTGGATGTACTGGTGATGCCGACGACTGCAATAGTGGCGCCGACCATTGCCGAGGTCGCCGACACCAAGGTCTTTGCAGCCCGCAATGCGGCGGTGCTGCGAAACACCAGCATGGTCAATTTCTTCGATCTTTGCGCAATCTCGTTGCCGCTGCAGGCGACCCTGCCGGTGGGCCTCATGCTGGTCGTGCGGAACGGGCAAGATCGTCAGCTTTTGCGGATTGCCGCTGCGGTGATGCAATTATTTGTTGCGTGATCGAGGCATTGAGCGATCAAAGCATTGAGCGATCAAGGTATTGCGCGATCAAGACTTGCCGCCAGCGCCGCCATTTTCTAGCATTTTGCCAAATATAACTGGAGGACATCGCCATGCCGCGCCGCATCAATATAACCCGCCGTCGTCTGCTTGCCGGCGCTGCCGCAACCGGCCTGGCCGCACCGAGTATCGTGCGCGCTCAGGGTACCGGCGCTCGTGCGCCCTTAAAGGTGGGTGTCCTGCTGCCTCGGTCCGGGTTTGAAGCCAGCATCGGTCAGGACTGTCAGCGCGGCGTTGAAATCGCGCCGGGCATTCTCAGATCGCTGGGCCTGCCGGACCTTTCGGTCATGAACGCCGACACCGAATCCAACGTGGATGTCGCGCGCGAGCGCGCCGAGAAGCTCATCAATGACGGCGCGCAGCTTCTGATCGGCGCGTTCGATTCCGGCCAGACCACCGCGATCGCACAGGTCGCCGAGCAGAAAGGTATCCCTCTCGTCATTAATATTGCGGCAGCGCCCGACATTACCGAGCAGGGTTACAAGTTCGTGTTTCGGAATTTTCCTACCGCGCCGATGCTCCTTGGCAGCGCCTTCGAAAACCAGTTGGAGCTTTTCGGGATCATCGGGAGTGCGCCCAAGACCGTTGTTTTCATGCATGTCAACGACACCTTCGGCACCGCAATGGCGAAAGGCATCAATGCCGTGATGCCCAAGTTCAATGTGCCGTACAAAATCGTTGACGAGATCGCCTATGATCCGACGGCGCGCGACCTATCGGTCGAGGTCGCCAAAGCCAAGGGTGGCAATGCCGAAGCACTGCTCGTCGTCAGCCGCCTTAACGATGCGATGCTGATCACGCGAGAATTGGTCAAGCAGCGCTGGACGCCGCAGGCGATCATGAGCGTGGGACCGGGTTGGTACGAGGACCAATATTTGAAAACGCTCGGCAAGCTGTCCGATGGGCCGATCAGCTTCGTGCCATTCGAAGACCCCAACAAGAAACTCGCAAAGTCGCTCCAAGCCGCACTGGCAAAAGCCTATCCTGGCCTCAACCTGAGCACAAACCACGTCTACACGTTTGAAGCGCTATTGATTGCCGCCGATGCTTACAAGCGCGCCGGTACGAGCGATCCGAAAGGGCTGGCTGACGCAATTCGCACCACCAACATCACCGATAACGTCAGCATCGGCCCGGGCATCCAGTTCAATGCCAAGGGCCAAAACGACAAGCTAAAGAGCGGCACAATCCAGAATCGCGGCGGCAAACTCGTGACTTTGGCGCCCAAGGCCGCGGCGAATGCCAAACCGGAATGGCCGATGGGCCCCTACGCGAACCGGACCTGAGGCGGTCGGTGCCGATCGATGTCTATCTGAACGTCGCCGTTGCCGGAATATTGACGGGACTCGTCTATGGTCTGATGGCCCTTGGCCTTTCCGTTATTTTCGGCGTCGTGCGCGTGGTCAATTTCGCTCATGGCGAAATGATGTCGATCGCGATGTATCTCACGGTACTGCTGTTCTCAGGCTTGCACCTCGATCCGCTGGTGATGCTTGTGCCGATCGCGGCGGTCCTGTTCGTGTTCGGTTATGCGCTGCAAGCTGGACTGATCAATCCATTCATCAGTCGTCCCGAGCACAGTCAATTTCTGCTGTTGGTGGCGCTCGCTCTGATTATCGTCAACGCGCTTTTGATCTTATTCGGTCCGGACGCCCGCACCGTGCAGACTTCCTATGCGTTCGATAGCTTCCAATGGGGCGCGCTGATTGTCGATGCCACCAAACTCTATGCCGGAGGGGCGGCGATCCTGGCTGCGGTGCTGCTATTCGCGTTTTTCCGCTTCGCGCCGGTCGGCAAGGCCATACGTGCCTGCGCCGATAATTACACCGGTGCGCTCGTGGTCGGACTCGACGTCAAGCGGCTCTACGCGCTGACATTCGGGATTGGCGCCGCCTGCGTCGGCGCCGCCGGCGTCATGATGACCTTGATTGTCGACGTCACGCCGATGATCGGACCGGCCTATACGTTGTTGGCCTTTGTCATTGTCATCACTGGCGGGCTCGGTTCGATGGCCGGGGCGCTGCTCGGCGGCCTGTTGATCGGGGTGACCGAGGCGCTTGCCGGCTTGCTATTCACGCCTTCAGCCAAGAGCATGTTCGCCTTTGCCATTCTCGTGCTGGTGCTGTTGTTTCGGCCGCAAGGCATTCTCGGCAAAAGATCGATCTGATGGCCGCCAAGACGTCCGCCAGTTTTGCCGATCCATTTATCCGGATCGCGGTATCGCTTTTTGAGGACGTATCGCGCCAAACAATCGCATTGCTCGGTATTTTGCTTGCCAGTCTTTTGATTGTGCCTTGGCTCGTCAACGATTACCTGCTCACGGTTTTGATCGTCGTTCTCTACTTCGCTTTCACGGGGCAGGCCTGGAACATAATGATGGGATTTGCCGGGCAGCTTTCGCTCGGTCACGCGATCTATGCCGGGCTCGGCGGTTATATTGCAGCGGTGCTGTTCGCGCGCTTCGGCATCGCTCCTTGGATCGGCTTTCTCGTGGTCATACCGGTCGCAGCTGTCTGCGGTGCGACGATTGGTTTTCTGGCGTTTCGGTTTCGCGTTGCCGGGGTGTATTTCGCGATTCTCACCATTGCTTTCGCCGAGTTCGCGCGGATCGGGTTCGATCACCTCGATTACGTAAATGCCTCGGCGGGATTGTTCTTGCCCGTCGCGCAATATGCCCGCAACGATCTCTGGCATCTGCGCGGCAACCCGACGATGTTTTATTATGTGATCCTCGCCGCCGTGGCATTCGCCTTTGTCGTGTGCCGCGCGCTGTTGAAGAGCCGCATCGGCTATTTCTGGCTCGCCATCCGCGAGGACGAACATGCGGCGCGCGCGGCCGGCATCGACACGTTCCGCTACAAAATGGCGGCGGTCATGATCTCGGCCGTGATCACGTCCTTTGCCGGCGTGTTCTACGCGTTCTTTTACAACAACCTGTTCCCCGAGCAGGTGTTCAATATTTCGCGGTCGATAGAGATTATCCTGGGCCCGATCATCGGTGGGATTGGCACGCTGTTCGGTCCGATCCTCGGCGCGTTCGTGCTTACCGGGCTGGCCGAATTGCTCAATGCGGCGATGGCTGCCATCGGTTTCGATCTGCCGGGAGCCAAGCAAGTCTTTTACGGCATCTGCCTGCTGCTGGTGGTCGTCGCTCTGCCGGAAGGGGTGTGGCCTTGGCTGGCTCGGCGGATCGGCGTGTCGGGGCGTCGGCAATGACCGCGCTACTTTCGCTCGAACGCGTCAGCAAGCGCTTTCGCGGCCTCCTCGCCGTAGATGGCGTCAGCTTCGCTGTATCGGCTGGCGACTTGTTCGCCATTATCGGTCCGAATGGGGCTGGCAAGACCACTCTCTTCAACATGATCGCTGGCGCCATCGTGCCCGATCAAGGTTCGATCAATTTTGCCGGCGAACCGATCGGCGGCTTGCCTGCGGATGCGATATGCCGGCGTGGCATCGCCCGCACCTTCCAGATCGTGCGCCCGTTTCCCGCCCTGACCGTGGAGGACAACGTCGTCATCGGGGCGCTGCTGCACATTCGCGATGTCGGCAAGGCCCGCACGCGTGCGGGCGACATACTGCACCGCCTCGACCTCTTTGAACAACGAAACCGGATCGCCGCTACGCTGACACTGCCGGATCGAAAACGCCTCGAAGTCGCGCGTGCACTCGCAACCGAACCGCGCCTGCTGTTGCTCGACGAGGTCATGGCCGGTCTGCGCCCGACGGAGAGCGATCGCATGGTCGCAATCTTGCGAGGCCTTAATCGCGACAGCGGGTTGACCATCGTTTTGATCGAACACGTCATGCGCGCCGTCATGGCGCTCGCCTCGAATGTTCTGGTGCTTGATCACGGCATCGCCATCGCGCAAGGCAAGCCTGAAGCGATCGTGCGCGATCCCGCCGTCGTGCAATCCTATCTCGGTACGGAGCCGGCGTGATGCTGCGCGTTGAACAGCTTGATGTTTTCTATGGCGATGTGCAGGCGCTCGATGGCGTATCGCTCGATATCGAGGAAGGCGCCATAGTCGCGATTATCGGCGCCAACGGCGCCGGCAAAACGACGCTCATCCGCGCGCTCGCAGGCATGAATCGCTCGGCAACGGGCCGCGTTGTGTTTCGCGGACAAAATATCTTGGGCTGGCCGAGCCATCGGATTTGCAATATCGGAATCGGTCAGGTCGCGGAAGGCCGGCAGATATTTCCGACGCTTTCGGTAGAGGAAAATCTCGAGATCGGCTCGATGCTGCCGCGCGCTCGCGCCAGCCGGACGATAAATCGCGAGCGCGCGCTGGCGCTGTTTCCGGTGCTTGCCGAGCGCGCGCGCCAGCCAGCGGGCACATTGTCGGGCGGCGAGCAGCAAATGCTGGCGATCGCCCGCTGCCTAATGGGTGCGCCGCAGCTCATCATGTTCGACGAACCCTCGCTCGGGCTGGCGCCGACGATCGTCCACAAAGTGCTCGACACGATCCGCGAGCTCAACGGCGACGGTGTCACCTGCCTGTTGGTCGAACAAAACGTGGCGATGTCACTGAAGCTTGCAAGCCGCGCTTACGTTCTGGAAAATGGCCGCGTGACCTTGAGCGGCGCCGGCGCCGACTTGCTCTCGGACGATCGCGTCCGCAGCGCTTATCTTGGATTGTAATGCGGCGGTTGCCCGTCAGTTCGCCGGCCGACGAATCTTGTCCATTAGCACTGCCAATGCGCCGAGGCGCGCGCTCAACGGCGCAAACGGGAAGGCCTGCTGGACGCGGTTATACAAATCGGCCGCGGTCGCCGACTCATCGTCGGCCAGCGCTGCGGCTATGGCGCGCGCCATTTCGGCTTCCGAGCGGCCGCTGAGCGGGGCCGGCACGACGGATACTTCGCCCAGTGGAACAGGCGGTTTTACCCGCAACGTGATGCGTCGTGCGGAGCCCATGGCAAGTGTCTCCTGGCGGATTCGGGTGCCCCAGTAACGCAGCACCGTCGTTCTTGGTTCCATGGTTTGCAGGCGATTGCCGCTGTTATGCCTTGTGCCCTATGACAGCGCATTGACACGGCGCACCGGCAAGGTGCGCATCAGCACGGAGGTATCGCGTATGAAACTCTATTATGCGCCCGGCGCCTGCTCGCTCTCGCCCCACATCGTCTCGCGCGAGGCGGGGATCGGTCTCGATCTGGAGCAGGTCGACAATCGTGAAAAGAAGACCAAAAACGGCCAGGATTTTTGGCACATCAATCCAAAGGGCCAAGTGCCGGTTCTGGAGATCGACAGCGGCCAGCGACTGACCGAAGGCCCGGTGATCGTGCAATATTTGGCTGATCAGAAACCCGCGTCCGGGCTCGTGCCGCCGCCTGGATCGATCGATCGCTATCGCGTGCAGGAGTGGCTTAACTTCGTCACTTCGGAACTGCACAAGTCGTTTGGACCGATATTCCGTCCCACTACGCCGGACGAGTACAAAAAGATCTCCAAAGACAATCTCGGCAAGCGATTTGATTGGCTCAATCAAGAGCTGGCCGGCAAGCAGTACCTGATGGGCGACCAATTCACTATCGCGGACGCCTACTTGTTTACGGTGTTGCGCTGGGTCCCGCGTATCGAACTCGATCTCGCAAAGTGGCCGAACTTAAAAGCCTATATCGATCGCGTCGCAGCGCGGCCGAAAGTTCAGGAAGCGATGAAGGCGGAAGGGCTTTTACATTAGGGCAGTTTCCGCGCGCGTCATCGGGTCCGGTGATAAGCCGGACCCGTCGCCGGTTCGACGATAGACTGGCGTTGTGGGTGTTACTTCAACGGCTGGCCGATCGTGACGCGCAGCGCGCCGACACCCTCGATTTCGCATTCGATCCTGTCGCCCGCGACGGTCGCGGCAACACCCGACGGCGTGCCGGTCATAATGATGTCGCCGGCCGCCAGTTCTACCATTTCCGAAAGTTTCGAAATGATCTCGGGCACTTTCCAGATCATTTGATCGAGATTGCCGTCCTGACGCACCTTGCCGTTGACCTTGAGCGTTACGCGGCCCTTCGCCGGATGGCCGATTTCGGCAGCCGGGCGTAGCGGTCCGCATGGCGCCGAGTGATCGAATGCTTTACCGATCTCCCACGGCCGCTTGATGTCACGCGAGGCGATTTGCAAATCGCGCCGGGTGAGATCGATACCGACGCCATAACCATAAATGCAATCGGATGCTTTTTGCGTCGTGATCTTGCGGCCGCCACTCTTGAGCGCGACCACAAGCTCGACCTCATGATGCATGTCTTTGGTCAGCGATGGATAGGGCACCGTGCCACCGTCCGGAACGATGGCGTCCGGCGGCTTGGCAAAGAAGAACGGCGGTTCGCGCACGTCCTGTCCCATTTCCTTGATGTGCTCCACATAATTGCGGCCGACGCACCAAAGCCGCCGGACTGGAAAATATTTGCCGGTACCGGCGACCGGAATCGCCGCCTGCAGCGGTTGCGGAATGACATAGATCTTGCCGTCGGTGCTCATATTGGAATTTCAAGCTGGAGGAATGATGAAACTGAGGGAGGACGCTCGACTTATAGCGCCATACCCGCGCCGTCAATTCGAAGTTGGCCCATCATCTGGAGGTGACTGCGATCGGTACGGGCTCCGCGAGCGGCGGTGACTGCTCCTTGAGCTGTAGTCGGTAAAATGAGGCGTAGCGGCCGCCCTTGCGAAGCAGCTCCTCGTGCCGGCCGGATTCCACGACCGTTCCGTTCTCGACCACGAGAATGCTGTCGGCGTGCATGATCGTGGAAAGGCGATGCGCGATCACCAGCGTCGTGCGGCCCTTGCATAGTTCGGCCAGTGCCTCCTGGACATGGCGCTCCGATTCCGAATCGAGTGCTGCGGTGGCCTCGTCGAGTAGTATGATCGGACAATTCTTGATAAGTGCCCGGGCGATCGCAATACGCTGGCGCTGGCCGCCCGAAAGCTGCAAGCCATGCTCGCCGACCGGCGTATTGTAGCCGGCCGGAAATCCCATGATGAAGTCGTGGGCATGCGCGGCCTTTGCCGCTGCGATGATTTCGGCGTCCGAGGCGCCGAGCTTGCCGAGCGCGATGTTCTCGCGGATCGTGCCGCGGAACAGATGCACGATCTGGCCGACATAGGCGATCTCGGAGCGCAGTGAACGACGGGACACCGACGTAATGTCTTGGCCGTCGATAAGCACTTGGCCGCCATCCGCCTCGTAAAAGCGCAATAGCAAGTTGAGCACGGTCGACTTGCCGCCACCCGAAGGACCGACCAGTGCAGTCACTGCACCGGGTTGCGCGACGAAATTCATGCCTCGCAGCACCGGTGTGTCGTGGCGGTAGGCAAAATGCACATCGGCAAACTGGATACGCGCGGTGGTCAGCTCGAGCGGCGGCAGATTGTCGTCATTCGGCTCGCCCGGCGGGCTGTCGATGATCTCATAAAGAACGCGCACGCCGACAAGATTGTTGTTGAGATCGATGTTCAAGCGAGCAAGCCGCTTTGCCGGCTCATAGGCCAGCAAGAATGCGGCCAGAAAAGAGACAAAGGCGCCGGGCGTCGCTCCGGTTTCGATGACACGATATCCGCCGTAGATCGTCGCCAGCGCGATCGCGAAGCCGCCCAGCATCTCCATCAGCGGGCTGGCGCGATTCGACACGCGGGCCATCTTGTTGGACTCGTGCTGCACATCGGCGACGCTCTTGTCTAGCCGGCGCCGCATCTCGTCTTCCAGCGCAAAGGCCTTGACCATGCGCAGGCCCTGTAGCGCCTCCTGCATGGTCTCGATGATGTGCGTGCCGCCAGTGAATTGCATACGCGCGATGTTGCGCACCCGGCGGATCAGCTTGCGCAGGAAAAAGAACGCCGGCGGGGCCATCACGAAGCCGATCAGCGACATGATTGGATCTTGAACGATCATGACGATCGTCAGCCCAATCAGCGACATCAGATCGCGGCCGACAGCGGTGATCAGGAGATTGATCACCTGGCTGACGGCAGCGGCGCCGGTCGTCAGCCGCGCGATAAATTCGGATGAATGCCGGTCGGCGAAAAAGCCGATATTTTGTTGCAACAGCTTGTTGAATAAACGGCGTTGATTACCGGCGATTATGCTGTTGCCGATCGAAGACAGCGTGACCGCCGAGGCATAAGTGGCAAATCCCTTCACCGCAAAGATCGCGGCTGCGATCACGCCGATAACAACGATGCCGTGAAAATTTCGATTGACGTAGGCTTCGTTGGTCATCGTGCCGAGAAGATAGGCGGTGAGCGCGGTGGCCGCGGCAGCGATCCCCATCAAAGCGAAGGCAATGGCGTAACGCGGCCAATAGCCGAGCGCTTCATCGACCAAAAGGCGCCGCACCAGCGCATAGGTCGAATATCGCTGCGATTCTTCGGCTATTGCCGCCATCATTTCCAGTCCTCACCCCGCTGCGGTATTGGCACAGCCTTCCGTTGCATGCCTGGATGGTTCGGAGTTTTCAAGCGGTTTCGACGAGGCCGCGGTTGCGCGTATCGCGCGGGAACCGCGCCATGAGGTGACGTTCCCAGGCCAGTGCATGCGCGACGATCGTCGGCAAATCATCATAGCGTGGATGCCAGCCGAGCGCATCGCGTATACGCTCGCTGGCGGCCACGATGCGAGCGGGGTCGCCTTCTCGCCGCGGTGCGTTCTCGACCTTGAAATCGATAGCTGACACACGCTTGACCGTTTCGATCACCTCACAAACGGAGAAACCGTGGCCGTAGCCGCAATTGAGCGTCAGCGGGATTCCGCCGGACCGCAGATAGTGCAATGCCAGCTTATGCGCATCGGCGAGATCGCTGACATGGATGTAATCGCGGATACAAGTACCATCGGGCGTCGGATAGTCGGTGCCGAAAATTTCGAGCTTTGGTCGCAATTCCAAGGCTGTTTCCGCAGCGACCTTGATCAAATGCGTGGCGGCTGCGCTCGATTGCCCGGTGCGCCCTTGCGGATCGGCGCCGGCGACATTGAAATAGCGCAGGATGACATGGCCCATCCCATGGGCGCGGCTTGCATCGCGCAGCATGATCTCCGTCATCAGCTTCGACCAACCATACGGCGAAATCGGCAGCGTCGGCGCATCCTCGCTAATCGGAACCGCCGCCGGATTGCCGTAGACCGCGGCGGTGGAAGAAAAGACAAAATGGCGGATGCCGTTCCGGACCGCGGATTCGATCAAAGCACGCGAATTGGCGGTGTTATTGCGATAATAGCCCAGCGGGTCACGCACTGAATCCGGCACGACGATCGACGCGGCGAAATGGATGATCGAATCCACTTCGTGGTCGCGGATCAGCCGCGCCACCAGTGCCTGATCTCCAGTTTCACCGATGACGAGCGGCGCGCCTTCGGGAACGGCCCAACGAAAGCCGGTGGAGAGGTCATCGAGCACTACGACGCGTTCACCGGCGTCGACCAGTTCATGAACCATTTGGCTGCCGATATAGCCGGCGCCGCCGGTGACCAGGAGTGCCATCAATGTGACCTATGTTCGATCCCTTTCGCCTGCAGTAATCCATTGAACATGTGGTTGACCCAGCCTCCGCCTTAGGCGGCAGGAACCAGCGGGGCGAGGGCTTGGCGAACGGCGGCGAAGACTTGTTCCGGGGGGATATCGCGCATGCAGCGGTGATGAACGAGGCGGCATACCGGCTTGTGACATGGTCGGCAATCAAGTTTGCTGGCCGTCTCGATCGTTGCCGCAAGCGGATTGAGTGGCGCCCAATGCCAAGGGCTGGTCGGGCCGAAGATTCCGACAGTCGGGGTTCCGAGTGCGGCGGCGACATGCAGAAGTCCAGAATCGTTTGATACGGCCAAAGCCGCGGTTGCGAGGGCGAGGATCGCATTGCGCAGATCATTTCCGGTTAAATCGCGCGCCGTCGTATCGGCGATAATCTCACCGGCCAACGCTTTCTCCTCCGGCCCGCCGATCACCCAGACGTTGAGACCTTCGGCGATGAGGCGGCGCGTCAGCGCGGCATAGGCGCTTGCTGGCCAGCGCTTCGACGGACCAACCGCACCCGGCGCCAGCGCGACCGCGGGCCTGCCGTCCCCGGCGAGACCGCGCTCGCGCCGCCAAGTGTCGATCTCTGCGTGCGTGACTTTTAGCTCTGGCATTGGCCAGTCGCGCGGAAGCTTCGCCGCAGCGGGCAGGGCCAATGCGGCACAGCGATCCACCATGCGCGGCAGCCGTCGCTCGCCATGTCGCAAATCGTTGAGCAGGAAATAGCGTGCCTCGCCGACGAAACCGGTACGCTCTGGGATTCCGGCAAGAAACGGCGCCAAGACCGACTTCCAGGTGCGCGGCATGATGAGCGCCATGCCATAATTTTCGCGCCGAAGACGGCGCGCCAGCGCCAGTTGATGCGTAAGAGCGAGACGGCTGCGAGGCAGATCGAAGACAATCGACCGACGCAAGCCCGGCATGTAATCGGTCAGCGGGGCGCATAACGTGGTGGACAGGATGTCCACCGGCCGATCCGGGAATCGCGCGTTCAGTAGTTTGACCACCGAGTGGCAGCGCACGAAATCGCCGATCCACATGTACGGAACAATGAGAATGGGAGCGCCGTCGTTTTCAAGTTTTGAGTAGCGATTCATTGTTGCGACCGAAGCCCGCTCGGTTTGCAACTTTTTGGCGCGGCAGTGCATTCGCGAGGCTTCCCGGCCTCAGCACGACTACCGGGCGGCCGCCGCACCGGTGCAATCACTCTGCGCGCCAGCAGTGCCGTGAAAATCGCAGGGCTGCACCGTTGAATGGTTTGCATTTGTTCTCTGGTGGGAAGAGGTGAGGGCGCAGCGGATTATAGCCCAGGCGGGGGTTTTGCGCATTCACTATCAGGGCTGCGCAACTCTTTGAGAACATTAGTGGTATGCTCATTGACGTCAACTCACGTTAACCAACAGTGGAATTCGGCCCTGCTTCTGCGAGTTGCCCGGCAGGCAAGTCTGGGGCAAAGGTGCGGTACCGAGGATCGGCACGGGACCTGATCGATCCTTCAAACCGGTTTTAAAGTATCGATGTTACTGGTCACCGGCGGGGCCGGGTTTATCGGATCGAATGTGGTTGCCAGCCTCAATGAGGCCGGGTGCGCCGATGTCGCGGTCAGCGATATCCTCGGCAGCGACGATAAATGGCGCAATCTCGCTCGCCGGCAGATTGTCGATTTCGTTCCGCCGGCGGAACTTCGGCAATGGCTCGAAGGCCGAAAGCTCGAGGCGGTGATCCATCTCGGCGCGATCTCGTCGACGACCGCGCGGGACGGCGACGCCGTCATAGAAAACAATTTCCGGCTATCGCTGCGGCTGCTCGACTGGTGCGCCGCTACCCGTACCCCATTCATTTATGCCTCCTCGGCAGCGACCTATGGTGATGGCGGCGAGGGCTATTGCGACGATTGGGCGGCAGGCGCGCTCAAACGCCTGAGGCCGATGAATCTCTACGGCTGGAGCAAGCAACTGTTCGATCTTGCCGTCGTCGAGCGCGCTCACCGTGGCGACAAGCTCCCGCCGCAATGGGCGGGTCTGAAGTTTTTCAATGTATTCGGCCCTAATGAATACCACAAAGGCGAGATGATGAGCCTCGTGGCCAAGCGGTTCGACGATGCCAAGTTCGGCAAACCGATCCACCTGTTCAAGTCGCATCGCGCCGGCATCGCGGACGGCGAGCAGAAACGCGACTTCATCTATGTCGATGATGCGATCGCGGTGGTGCGTTGGCTGGTCGAGACGCCGGCCGTCTCGGGCATCTTCAATGTCGGCACTGGCGTAGCACGCAGCTTTCGCGACTTGATGCACGCCATGTTCGCCGCGCTCGGCCGGCCCCCTGCGATCGAGTATATCGACATGCCGGCCGCGATCCGCGACAGTTATCAGTATTTTACCCAAGCCGATACCGCAAACCTGCGGCGCGCCGGCTATAATGCGGACTTCACGCCGCTCGAAACAGCGGTGAAACACTACGTCGATTGTTATCTCGATCGTGCCGATCGCTATCGCTGAGCACGGTCGTGGCGTTTAGGGGCTCGGCGGCAACAGCCATGTTCGATTTTGAGGAAGCGCTGAAGCTTGTAGCGAAGCAGACCGTGCTCTGCATCGGCGATCTCATGCTCGACGATTTCGTCTATGGCGAGGTGAGCCGCATTTCGCCGGAGGCGCCGACGCCGGTGCTGGCGGTTGCGCGCAGCGAGATCGAGATCGGCGGCGCCGGCAACGTTGCTCGCAATATCGGCGCGCTTGGCGCGCACTGCATCTTTGTCGGCCTCATCGGCAGGGATGACGCGGCGCGCACATTGTCCGATGCGTTTGCCAAGCTCAATGGTTCGGTTAGTCCGCATCTCGTGATCGAAGCGGGCCGCCATACGACGCGCAAGGTGCGGTTCGTTTCCGAGCATCACTCCGCGCATCTCGTGCGCGCGGATTGGGAAACGGCGCGGCCGGCGAGCGCCACCAGCGAGGCGGCCGTGATCGCGCATGCCGAGGCGGCATTACCGCAATGCGGCGCAGTAGTGTTGTCCGATTATGCCAAAGGAGTGCTGACGCCGCACGTCATCCGCGCGATCATCGATCGCGCGCGCCAACTCGGCAAACCGGTCGTGGTCGATCCGAAAAGCCACGATTACAGCATTTACCGGGGTGCGACGCTGATCACGCCTAATCGCCAGGAGCTCGGCGTTGCTGTGCATCGCCCGGTTACGACAGAGACGGAGGTCGCCAAGGCCGCAGCCGAGCTCGGCCGGATGGTCGGCAGCGACGGAGTGCTGGTCACGCGCAGCGAGCAGGGCATGACACTGCACGTGGAGGGGCACCAGCCGCTCCATATTCCCGCTTATCCGGTAAAAGTGCGCGACGTCTCCGGTGCCGGCGATACCGTGGCCGCGGTGATGGCGGTCCTGCTTGCCATGAAAGCGCCGTTCGACGCCGCGATGCGCGCTGCAAACGCCGCGGCCGCAGTGGTGGTTGGCAAACGCGGCACCGCGACGGTGAGCTTGACCGAATTGCGTCACCGCATTCTGCCCTCAGCCTCGCTCGCGCCCGAGGATAAGATCGTGTTCGATTGGGCCATGCTCGACGAACGACTGAAGGAATGGCGGCGCCACGGATTGCGCATCGGCTTCACCAATGGCTGTTTCGATCTCCTGCATCGCGGGCACGTAAAGCTATTGGCGGAAGCGCGCGCCGCCTGCGATCGGCTGGTAGTCGGTCTCAACAGCGATGGCTCGACGACCCGGCTTAAAGGTAGAGGCCGGCCGATCAATCCGGCTGAGGGCCGCGCCGAAGTGCTCGCGGCACTGGAGGCGGTCGATCTTGTCGTGGTTTTCGATGAGGACACGCCACTCGAATTGATCAAACGCGTGCGCCCGGCTGTGCTAGTCAAGGGCGCCGATTACACGCGCGAGGAGGTGGTGGGTCGCGAGGTGGTGGAAAAGGCCGGGGGCGACGTGGTGCTGGTGGATTTGGTGCCCGGTCACTCGACCACGGCGATCGTCGAGCGCGCGCGGCCGGTGAAACAAGCCGTCGAGGACTAATCGTATGCGGACCGTTGCCCCGCTGCCTGCGAGCGTTGGGTCGTGAGCGGCGCCTCCCTCATTTCGGTTATCGTCACCACGTACAACCGCGAGGACGCGCTGGACGCGGTCATACGTGCGCTCGGCGCCCAATCGGATCAAAACTTCGAAATCATCATTGCTGACGACGGTTCGGGTCCTGACACCACTAGCCTGATCGAGAGTTGGAAGCCACGCCTGGCCCTGCCGCTCAAGCACGTTCGCCACGAACACCGCGGCTTTCGCGGCGGTGAGATCCGCAACCGCGGCATTCGCGCCAGCGCCGGGGCGCTGTGCATTTTCCTCGACGGCGATTGTGTGGCGAGGCCCGATTTTATCGCCGCGCATCGGCGGCTCTACGAGTCAGGCTGGTTCGTGACCGGCAATCGGATCTTGTTGTCGCGCGAGCTAACCGCGGCCATTCTGGCGCAAGGATTGGCGCCGCAAATGTGGAATTTTGCTACGCTCCTGCGCCAGCGGCTAAGTGGCGGCATCAATCGCCTGGCGCCGGCGGTGCATCTGCCGCTCGGCCCGTTGCGCAAGCTGCCCAGCGCAAGTTGGCATGGCGCGCAAACCTGCAACTTGGCCGTGGCGCGCAGCGATCTCGATCGCGTCGACGGCTTCGATAACGCCTTTGTCGGCTGGGGATTGGAGGATTCCGATCTCGTCGTGCGCCTTCTGCGCGCCGGCGTGCGGCGCAAGGATGGACGATTCGCGACTGGCGTACTGCATCTGTGGCATCCATGGAATAACCGCGCGCAATTTGCGGCCAATCGCAAGCGGCTGGAGGAGACGATCGAGGGCACCCGCGTGTGTGCTCTGCGCGGGTTGTCGGCGCTTCCCAGTGAAGACGAAATGTCCACGCATTCCTCGATGGCGCAGCCATGAAACCGATTCGCTTGCCGGATCAACCGCGCGTGCTCGTCGTTATCTTGCGTCGACTGGGCGATGTGCTCTTGACCACATCGCTCATCCGCAGTGTCAAGCGCGCTTACCCGCAAGCCTCAATCGACGCGCTGGTTTTTACCGGTACCGAAGGAATCTTGGCCGGCAATCCCGATCTTGCTGAAATTATCACCGTCCCACAGCGGTCGAGCTTCGTTGACACTTTGTCGCTGATCGCACTGCTGTTCCGCCGCTATGACCTCGCGCTGTCGACGCAAACCGGCGATCGCCCGACTGCTTTGGCAGTTATCGCGGGACGCCAGAGCGCCGGGCCGGTCGAAGCCGGTGGATCGGCCAGTGCGCTCAAGCGTTTTTTCCTGAGCCGCAGTTACGTCACGGATCGCCGGCAGCATCGCCTTCTCGACATTTTGCGCCTGGCGGACGTGCTCGGCATTCCCTCACATCGCGAAGTCGTCTGTCCTCCTGCTGCGCCAGGTTCCGTGGCGCCTCGCCAACTTTACGCGGTGATCCATGCCGCGCCGATGTTCGTCTACAAGCGCTGGACGGGCGAAGGCTGGCGCGCGCTTGCTGCGGCGCTGCGCGAACGCGGATTCGTGACCGTGGGCACCGGCGCCGCCTCCGACCGCGTCTACCTCGATGAGGTATGGCACAATGCAAATGTTCTTCGGCTCGATGGCAAGCTCGCTTGGCCGGAACTGACGGCGCTGATCGCCGCCGCGCGCGTTTATATCGGCCCGGACACCGCGATCACCCATCTTGCCGCCGCAACGGGAATCCCGACCGTGGCGCTTTACGGCCCAACCGATCCGCGGCTTTGGGGGCCATGGCCTCTCGGCGGCTTCGATCGACCATGGCAGGCCGCCGGCACAATCCAACGTCGCGGCAATGTTTGGCTGGTGCAGAATCCGTTGCCGTGCTTGCCGTGCCAGCTCGAAGGCTGCGAGCGCCGACTCGACAGCTATAGCCAATGCCTTGACGAGCTTACCGCGGCGCAGGTCCTCACCGCCGTCGATCAGGCACTTGCCATGCGCCAAGCGGCGTAACGCCATCGGGCGAAGCTTCGGCGCTTAATAGAGCGCCGGCTGTTCCGGAGCGGTTGGGCGACCGAGCACGCCGTTCACCACGTCAAACGGAGTATAAGATTGCGATCCACAGGTATCCGATTGGACTGCGTAGCGTCCATCGACGACGGCATCGTTCTGAATAAATAGCGCATAGGTTCGCAGATGCCCGCGATCCAGAAAATGCAAGCAAGCGAGCCAGCTCCAGCCTTTGAGCGAATGGACCCAGCGTAAACCGGAAATCTCGAAACCTTCAAAGGAGGGGCGATCCCGCATCGCCGAGGAAAGATATTTGGCCGCCAGGGCGGCATAAGGTGGCTGCTCAGCCGGCGGTGCTGCGGTTTCGCTCGGCCGCGCTAACTCGGCGCATCCTGATCCGGCGATGAGCATCAGCGTCAACAGCGCATACCGGGCGGCATTGCCGAGTGAACTGTCGATAAAACGCGTGCGATGCCAGCACCATAGTCCCGCCACGAATGCTGTCCATTCCGACACGAAGTTCGGTATAGATCTTGGGCGAGGCGAGAAATCCGGCACCGGATATGATCCCTAAGCGGCTATTTAAGACGGCAATTTTGCTCGGGCTTGGGCTTAATCTCGCAAGCTGTGGCGGTTTTGTCGCCGATCATTGGCCGCATTGGGCCGGCGGCATGCCCGCCGATGTGCCGCCGCGGCCGGGCGCTCCTGGTTATGCCGATTTCATTGCCCACGGCCAAGCTAAACCGGAGCAAGCCAAACCGGAGCCAGCCAAGCAGGACGTTGTCAATAGTGCCAATCCGCAGCAGCCTGCTGCGGCGGCCGCACAAACTA
>WNGH01001803.1_pt1 | contig 20151 bp, 19 predicted proteins | sample 5400631 | NCBI WGS metagenome assembly WNGH01 (sample SAMN13153373, study PRJNA577476) | soil metagenome | isolation source: 115 cm soil or saprolite under Garry oak tree replicate 1 | place: USA:California | collected 2016-06-15
CGCGACGAGCCGCTCGACATGCGGCTCGACCCGACGTCCGGCGCCACGGCGGCGGACCTCCTGAACCGGCTCGACGAGCGCGCGCTCGCGCGGATCCTCACCGAGTACGGCGGCGAGCGCTGGGCCGCGCGGATCGCGCGCGCGATCGTGCGGCGCCGCCCGCTCGCGACGACCGGCGACCTCGTGGCCGCCGTCCGCCTCGCCGTGCCGCGGTCCGCATGGCCCAAGCGCATCCACGTCGCGACCCGGACCTTCCAGGCTGTCCGGATGGCCGTGAACGACGAGCCGGGTGCGCTCGACCAGGCGCTCCGTGACGCGCCGACGCTGCTCGCCCGCGGAGGACGGCTCGGCGTGATCTCCTTCCACTCGGGCGAGGACCGCGCGGTCAAGCGGGCGTTCCGCGCGCTCGGCGCCTCGGGGTTCGCCGCGCTGGAGCCGGCGCCGCTCGAGGCCGGCGACGACGAGGTGCGCGCCAACCCGCGCGCGCGCTCGGCGAAGCTTCGCGTGCTGGAGCGACTCCCGTGACGGCCAAGTCCCAGCGGCTCGTCCGCGATCCCGACCCGCGCGCCCGGCGCTCGCTCGTCAGCGCGCTGCTCGCGTCGGCCCTGTTCGTGGCCGCCGGGCTCGGCGTCGTCGCGCTGCGTGTGGAGTCGGTCAGTCTCGCTTATCAGCTCGACGCGCTGCGCACCGAGCGGCGCACGATCGAGAATCGCATCCGCGAGCTCGAGATCGAGGTGGCGACGCTCCGCTCGCCCGCGCGCGTCGAGCAGCGCGCGCGCCAGCTCGGCCTCGTCGTTCCCGCGCGCGACCAGATACGTCTGGCCCGCGAGTACGTGACGGGTGGCACGGGCCTGGCGGCCGCGCGCCTCGCCCGAATCGAGGCGCCGCCCAAGCCGTGACCGCGCCCGGGCTGCGGACGCGGGTCCTGATCGTGGCGGCGCTCCTCGCCGGCGCGTTCGGAGGCCTGACGGCGCGCCTGGCCTGGCTGCAGCTGATCCGGGGCCCGGAGCTCGCGAGCCTCGCCGAGCGCCAGTACTCGCGCACCGTCGTGCTCCCGGCGCAGCGAGGGCCGATCGTGGACCGCAACGGCGCCTCGCTCGCGACCTCGACGCCCGCCGAGTCGCTCTTCGCCCAGCCGCGCGCCCTGGGCGACCCCGTCCGCGTCGCCGGGCGCCTCGCGCCGATCCTCCGCGTCCCCGCGGGCGAGCTGCACGCCCAGCTCACGAGCGCGCGCGCCTTCGTGTGGCTCCGGCGCCGTCTGCCGCCCGCCGTCGCCGCCGAGGTGCGGGCGCTGCGCGAGCCGGGTCTGGGCTTCCTGTCCGAGCCGCTCCGTCTCTACCCGAATCGCGAGCTCGCGGCCCACGTGCTGGGCTTCGAAGGCGTGGACGGCGGTCTCGAGGGCGTCGAGCGCTCCTGGAACGACCTGCTCGGGGGCACGCCGGGCAAGGCCATCGTCGGGCGCGACGCGCTCGGGCGGGAGGTCGTCACGCAGCACGTGCTCGCCGCGCCCGCCGCGGGGCAGGGCGTGATGCTCACGCTCGACAAGACGATCCAGTACATCGCCGAGCGCGAGATCGACGCGGCCTACCGCCGCACGCAGGCGCGGGCCGCGATGGCCGTCGCCATGGATCCGCGGACCGGCGACGTGCTGGCGATCGCGATCCGGCCGACGTTCAACCCGAACGCTTTCCTCGACGTGACGTCGCGCGACGTGTGGCGCAACCGCGCCGTCACCGACCCCTTCGAGCCGGGCTCGACCTTCAAGGTCATCCTCGCCGCCGCCGCCCTCGAAGAGGGCGTCGTGCGCCCCGACGACCGCATCTGGGCCGAGAACGGCCAGATCACGATCGCGAAGACGACGATTCACGACTGGAAGAAGTACGGCTGGCTCTCGTTCGCCGAGGTGCTGCAGAACTCGTCCAACGTCGGCTCGATCAAGGTCGGGCTCGCGCTCGGGCGCGACCGCTACTACCGCTACATGACCGCGTTCGGCTTCGGCGCGATGACGGGCGTGGGCCTCGCCGGCGAGAGCCGCGGGCTCCTGCGCGAGCCGGGCCGCTGGTCGGCGCTGTCGCTGCCGACGATGTCCCTCGGCCAGGAAGTGTCGGTGACGGCGCTGCAGATCACTGCCGCGTTCGGCGCCATCGCCAACGACGGCGTGCTGATGCAGCCGCGCCTGGTCCGCGCGACCTTCGACGCCGACGGCCGCGAGACCCGGCGCCTCGAGCCGCGCGCGGTGCGACAGGTCGTGTCCCCCGACACCGCGCGCACGCTCAGGCGGCTGCTGGCGCGCGTCGTCGAGAACGGTACCGGACACTTCGCGGTGATTCCCGGCTACGACGTCGGCGGCAAGACCGGCACCGCGCAGAAGCTCGACCCGGCGACGCACCGCTACTCGCGCGCGCCCGGGGTGCTGTCCTTCATCGGCATGGTGCCGGCGGACGAGCCTCGGCTCGTGATGCTCGTCATGCTCGACGAACCCAAGAACGAGAAGTGGGGCAGCGAGGCGGCGGCGCCGATCTTCTCGGCGATCGGCGCCGAGGTGCTCCGCTACCTCGACGTGCCGCCGCACGACGCGCAGCCGGTGCAGATCGTGACGGGCCCCGAGGCGCCCGCGCCGCGCGCGCGGCCCTGGAACGAGGCGTCGGCGCCCGACGGGCTCATGCCCGACGTCCGGGGCCGCAGCCTTCGCGAGGCGCTCGCGACCCTCGCGCCCCTCGGCGTGGGCGTGCAGGTGGATGGACGTGGCCGGGTCGCGCGGCAGATGCCGGCGCCCGGCGAGCCGCTGCCGGGCTCCGCCACCAGCGCGCGCCTGACCCTCGTGAGCGGGACGGCGAAGGATGCGCCGTGAGGCGGCCGTGAGCGAGCTCCTGCACGCGCTGGACGAGCGGCACGTGGTCGGCGCGCTGCCCTCGTCTGTGTCGGGAGTCGTCGCCGATTCGCGCCGGGTCAAGCCCGGCGACTGCTTCGTGGCCGTGCCGGGGTTCAAGCAGGACGCGCGCCGCTTCGTCCCCGAGGCCGTCCGGCGCGGGGCGGGCGTTATCGTGACCGAGGGCGGCCCGCTCCCCGACGTCGCCGTCGCCCAGATCCTCGTACCGTCGGCCCGCCGCGCCCTCGCGCGGCTCGCCGGGTTCTGGTACGAGCATCCGTCGCGCGCGCTCTCGCTCGTCGGCGTCACGGGCACGAACGGCAAGACGACGACCTCGTACCTCGTGGACGCGCTGCTCCGGTCGCGCGGGGCGCCGACCGGGATCATCGGCACGATCCAGTACGTCCTCGGCGCCGAGGTGCTCCCGGCGCACCAGACAACGCCTGAGGCGCTGGACATCCAGGCGATGCTGGCTACGATGCGCGAGCGTGGCGTCCGCGGAGTCGCGATGGAGGTTTCCTCACACGCGCTGGCGCTCCACCGCGCGGACGGCCTCGAGTTCGACGTGGCCGTCTTCACGAACCTCACGCAGGACCACCTGGACTTCCACGGCACGTTCGACTCGTACCGCGCGGCCAAGCGGCGGCTCTTCGAGCTCCTGGCCGCCGGGCGAAAGCCCCGGCGCACGGCCGTCGTGAACGCCGACGACCCCTCGGGCGCGGCGATGGTCGCGGGCCTCGACGTTCCCGTCCTGACCTTCGGCCTCGGGCAGGGGGCGCGCGTGCGCCCGGCCGAGTGGCGGTCGTCGCTCGACGGCATTCGCCTCAGCGCGGACACGCCGGGCGGCCGGCTGACGCTCACCTCGCCGCTCGTCGGCGAGCACAACGTCATGAACCTGCTCGCCGCCGTCGCGACGGGCCTGGCGCTCGGGCTTCCGCCCGAGACGATCGCGCGGGCGCTCGGCGAGGTCGTCGCCGTGCCCGGCCGCTTCGAGCGGGTGGACGTCGGGCAGCCTTTCCTCGTCGTGGTGGACTACGCGCACACGCCCGACGCGTTGGAGCGGGTGCTGGCGACGGCCCGCCGGCTCACGCCCGGCCGCCTCGCCGTCGTCTTCGGCTGCGGTGGGGACCGTGATCGCGGCAAGCGCCCCATCATGGGCGAGATCGCCGCACGGCTCGCCGACCGTGTCTGGGTCACGTCGGACAACCCCCGCTCGGAGCCCCCTCGGGCGATCATCGACGAGATCCTGGTGGGTGCCCGGCGGGTCTCCGGCGCCGGCGCGCAGGTCTCGGCCGAGCCGGATCGGCGGGCCGCGATCCACGCGGCGCTGCGCTGGGCCGCGCGCGGTGATACCGTGGTCATCGCCGGCAAGGGTCACGAGACGTACCAGCTGGTTGGCTCCGAAGTCCTCCCCTTCGACGATCGGGACGTCGCGCGGCGGATCCTCCTGGAGCGCGGAGCATAGGCGGGCCCATGGCGACATTCACGGTGCAGGACATCGTGCGGGCGGCCCAGGGCGCCCTGGTGACGGGCGACCTCGGCGTGCCTGTCACGGGGGTCTCGATCGACTCGCGCACGATCGGAGTCGGCGACGCCTTCTTCGCGATCCGCGGCCACCGCCTCGACGGCCATGCCTTCCTCGCGGACGCCGCCGGCCGCGGCGCCTCGTGCGTCGTCGTCCACACGCTGCCCGACGAGGCGCCCGCCAACGTGCCGCTCGTCCTCGTCGAGGACACGACCCGCGCGCTCGGCAGGCTCGGCGCCTGGCACCGGGGCAAGTTCCAGATCCCCGTCGTCGGCGTGACCGGCAGCAACGGCAAGACGACGACGAAGGAGCTCGTCGCGGGCGTCCTGGCCACGCGCTGGAACGTGCTGAAGCCGACGTCCAGCTTCAACAACCAGTGGGGACTGCCGCTCACGCTCCTGGCCCTGGGTCCGGAGCACCAGGCGGCGGTGCTCGAGCTCGGCTCGCAGTCGCCGGGGGAGATCGCCTACCTCACGGGGCTCGCGCAGCCGACGGTCGGCGTCGTCACGACGGTCGCCCACTCGCATATCGAGCTCCTGGGCTCGCTCGACGGCGTGCGCGACGAGAAGGCGGCGCTGGTCCGCGCGATCCCGCCGGAGGGGGTGGTCGCGCTGAACCTCGACGACCCGCGCGTCGCCGGCATGGCGCGCGACGCGCGCGGGCGCGTCGTCACCTACGGATGGGGTGCCGGCGCCCAGGTGCGGGCGGTCGGCGAGGCCCGCGCGGAAGCGGGCGGCGTCGCGTTCACGCTGGCGGCGGGGGATGGGCGGGTCGACGTGGCCCTCACCTTCGCGGGACGCCACAACGTGACCAACGCGCTCGCGGCGGCCGCCGTCGGCGTGGCGCTCGGCATCCCGCTCGACGAGATCGCCCGCGGGCTCGCGTCCGCGCGTCCCGTGCGCGGCCGCTGCGTGTGGCGCATGGCGGGCGACGTGCGGATCCTGGACGACACGTACAACGCCAACCCCGTCTCGGTGCGGGCCGCGCTCGCGACGGCGGGCGCCGCGCGCGCGGCCGATCCCGCGACGCCCCGCCTCGTGGTGGTCCTCGCCGACATGCTCGAGCTCGGCGCGGTCACGGCCGACGCCCACCGCGAGGTCGGGCGCGCCGTCGTCGAGGCGGGCGCCGCGGAATTCGTCGGCGTGGGGCGGCACATGCAGCTGGCGACCGAGGCGGCGCGGGCCGCCGGGCTCGCCGAGGTGCGCCACTGCGCGGCCTTCGAGGACACGGTCGCCCACCTGCTCAAGCGGCTGGCTCCGGGGGACATCGTGCTGGTGAAGGGGTCGCGGAGTATGCGGATGGAGCGCGTCGTGGACGCGCTGGTCGCCCGCCTGCACCGCACGGACGGCGAACGCCCGGAGACCGGATGAGGGTGGCGGATGCTCTACCACGTCCTCGTGCCACTGGCGAATTACTCGATCGTATTCAACGTCTTCCGCTACCTGACGTTCCGCTCCTTCATGGCCCTGATCACGGCGCTCGTGATCTCGCTCCTGATCGGACCGCCGATCATCCGGAGCCTCCGGCAGTCGCAGCACGGCGGCGAGACGATACGCGAGGACACCCCGGAGCGTCACCGCGGCAAGCGCGGCACGCCGACGATGGGTGGCGTGATCATCCTGGCCGCCATCGTCGTCTCGACGCTGCTGTGGGCGAACCTCAGGAACCAGTACGTCTGGGTCGCGGTCCTGGCGATCCTCGGCTTCGGTCTCATCGGGATCTGGGACGACTGGCGCAAGGTGCACACGCGGCGTGGTATTCCGGCGCGCGTGAAGTTCGGCGCCCAGATCGTGATGGCCCTCGCGCTGCTGCAACCCGTGTTCTGGCAGCCGGCCGTCCTGTGGCAGCCGGTGCTGGCGATCCCGTTCTTCAAGGGGTGGCTACTGCATCTGGGGTGGCTCTGGATCCCCTTCGCGATGCTCGTGGTGATCGGCGCCTCCAACGCCGTGAACCTCACCGACGGGCTCGACGGGCTTGCGATCGGGCCCGTCATCATGGCCGCCGGCGCGTTCGGGGTCATCGCGTACCTCACCGGCAACTTCCGGGCCGCGGACTACCTCAAGATCCTCAACGTCCGGGGCGCGGGCGAGCTCACGGTGTTCTGCGGGGCGCTCATCGGCGCCTCGATCGGATTCCTCTGGTTCAACTGTCATCCGGCCGAAGTCTTCATGGGCGACGCCGGCTCGCTGGCGCTGGGCGGTTCCCTGGGCATGCTCGCGGTGCTTACCAAGGCCGAGCTGCTGCTGCCGCTGATCGGCGGGCTCTACGTGGTGGAGGCGGTCTCCGTCATCGTCCAGGTCGCCAGCTTCAAGCTCACGGGGCGCCGTGTCTTCCGCATGGCCCCGCTCCATCACCACTACGAGCTCTCCGGCTGGTCGGAGCCGAAGATCGTCGTGCGCTTCTGGATCATCTCGTTCGCGCTGGCGTTGCTGGCGCTGACGACCCTCAAGCTCCGCTGATGCCGGGGCGCGCGCGATGACGGGACCGCTGGAGGAGGTGGACGCGATGACGCGTGGACACGCGTACCTCGCCTCGCTCGCCGGGCGCCGCGTCGCCGTGGTGGGGCTGGCGCGGAGCGGCATCGCGGCCGCGCGGCTCCTGCAGGCCGCGGGCGCCCAGGTCGTCGGCGCCGACGCCAAGCCGCTCGACGCGCTCGGCCGCGAGGTCGTTGCGCTCCGGGACGCGGGCGTGCGCCTCGTCGTCGGCGGACCGCCCGACCCGGCGCTGGACGGCGCCACGCTGGTGGTCGTGAGCCCGGGCGTGCCCGTGGACCACGGACCGGTGGCCGCCGCGCGGGCGCGGGGCGTGCCGGTGATCGGCGAGCTCGAGCTCGGCTGGCGGGCCCTGGAGGCGGACACGATCGCGATCACGGGGACGAACGGCAAAACGACGACGACGGCACTCGTCGGCACGCTGCTCGCCGAGCAGGCGCGCCCGGTGCTCGTCGGCGGCAACATCGGCACACCGCTCGCCGCCCACGCGCTCGGCTTCCCCCCGGACGGCCTCGTGGTCGCCGAGGTCTCGAGCTTCCAGCTCGAGACGATCGAGACGTTCCGGCCCCGCGTGGCCGCCGTGCTCAACCTCACGCCGGACCACCTGGACCGTCACGGCACCTTCGCGCGCTATGCTGCCGCCAAGGCGCGGATCTTCCTGAACCAGACGGAGGCGGACTGCGCCGTCCTCAACGCCGACGATGAGGCCGCGCGGGCGCTCGCCCCGCGCGCGCGCGCGCGCGTCGTCTGGTTCAGCCGCCGTCGACCGCTCGAGCACGGGGTCTTCGTGCGCGACGGGTGGATCGCCGCCAAGCTCAACGGCCACGTCGAGGAGGTCTGCCCCGTCGCCGAGATCCGGCTGCGCGGCCAGCACAACGTGGAGAACGTGCTCGCGGCCACCGCCTGCGCGCTCTGGACGGGCCTGGGAGCCTCGGCCATCCGCCGCGGAATCGGCCGGTTCCGCGCCGTCGCCCACCGCATCGAGTTCGTGCGCGACCTCCACGGCGTGCAGTGGTTCAACGACTCCAAAGGCACCAACGTCGAGTCCACGATCAAGGCGCTCGAGAGCTTCACCGAGCGCGTCGTGCTGCTGGCGGGCGGCAAGGGCAAAGGTCAGGACTTCGATCCCCTGGCGGCGGCGGCGCGCGGGCGCGTGACGCACGCCGTCCTGTTCGGCGAGGACGGGCCGAAGATCGGGGCCGCGCTGGCCCGCGCCGGCGTGGCGGTGTCGACCAGCCCCTCGCTGGAGGCCGCGGTGGGGGCGGCGCGCGCCCTGGCGCGACCCGGTGACGTCGCGCTCCTGTCGCCCGCCTGCGCCTCGTTCGACATGTTCGACAACTACGAGCACCGCGGCGAGGTGTTCAAGCGGCTCGTCGAGCGGCTCGAATGATCTACGGACACTCACAGATGCCTAACAGCCCGGTGGGGGGGCTTGGGGGCGGGGGAGTCCGAGGGGGGCGTAGCCCCCTTCGCTTGCAGGGAGCGTCGTTCGCTCCCCCCCAACGTGACTAGTGCCAAGGCAATTACGGCCCGACATGTGGCTCTTCGGCGCGGCGGTGATCCTCCTCTCCGCGGGCGTCGTGATGGTCTACTCGGCGAGCGCGATCGTCGCGGCCGACCGCTTCCGCGATCCGTACTTCTTCCTCAAGAAGCAGGTCTTCTGGGCGTTGCTCGGGGCCGGGGGGCTGTGGCTCGCGCTCCGGGTCGACTACCGCCGCCTGGAGCGCTTCGTGCTGCCGACGCTCATCGTCGCCGCGGCGCTGCTCGTCGTCGTGCTGATCCCGCCCATCGGCCAGGCGATCAACGGCACCCGGCGCTGGATCCGGCTCGGGCCCGTGTCTTTCCAGCCGGCGGAGCTGGCGAAGCTCGCGCTGGTCCTCTACCTGGCGGCGTTCCTGGCGCGCGCCGGGGAGACGCTCGAGGACTTCCGGCGCGGGCTGCTGCCGCCGCTCCTCGTCTCGGGCCTGCTCGCGGCGCTCGTGCTGCTGCAGCCGGACCTCGGTAACTGCGTGACCCTCGTCACGCTGACCTTCGCGCTGCTCTACCTCGCCGGCAGCCCGGTCCGGCACCTCGGCTGGGCGCTCGCGCCGGCGCTGCCCCTGGTGGCCCTCGCCGTCTGGGTCGCACCCTACCGGATCCGTCGCATCACCGCGTTCATCGATCCGTGGTCCGACCCGCGCGGCAGCGGCTTCCAGATCATCCAGTCGTGGCTCGCCTTCGGCAACGGCGGCCTCGTCGGCCAGGGCGTCGGCGCCTCCCGCCAGAAGCTCTTCTACCTCCCGGAGGCGCACACCGACTTCATCTTCGCGGTCATCGGCGAGGAGCTCGGCTTCCTCGGCGCCGTTGCCATCGTGCTCCTGTTCACGGTGCTCGTCTGGCGCGGCCTCCGCGTAGGGCTGCGCGCCCCGGAGCCGTTCGGCGCGTACCTGGCGCTCGGCATCACGGTGCTCATCGCGACCCAGACGCTCGTGAACCTGGGCGTCGTCACGGGCGTGCTCCCGACCAAGGGGCTGCCCCTGCCGTTCATCTCGTTCGGGGGCTCGGCGCTCGTCATGACGATGACGTCCACCGGGATGCTCCTCAACATCTCGCAGCACGCGAATGGCTGAGCGCGACCATGTTTAAGCGTTACCAGCAGATCCACTTCGTCGGTATCGGCGGCAGCGGGATGTCGGGGATCGCCGAGATCCTCGTCAACCTCGGCTACCGCGTGACCGGCTCCGACCAGAGGCGCAACGAGGCCGTCGAGCGGCTCGAGCAGCTCGGCGCCAAGGTCTTCATCGGGCACGAGGCGAGCCACGTGGAGGGCGCGCACGTCGTCGTCTACTCGTCGGCCGTGTCCATGGACAACATCGAGGTCCACGTCGCGCGCCAGCGCCAGATCCCGGTGATCCCGCGCGCCGAGATGCTCGCGGAGCTCATGCGGCTCAAGTACGGGATCGCCGTCGCCGGCACCCACGGCAAGACGACGACCACGTCCATGATCGGCGCGGTGCTCGCCGAGGGTCGCCACGATCCGACGATCGTCGTCGGCGGTCGGGTCCTCAGCCTCGGTTCGAACGCGCGGCTCGGCCAGGGCGAGTTCCTCGTCGCCGAGGCCGACGAGTCCGACGGCTCGTTCCTGAAGCTCGCCCCGACGATCGCGGTGGTCACGACGATCGACGCCGAGCACCTCGACCACTACGGCAGCCTCGAGGCGATCCGCGAGGCGTTCCTCGCGTTTGTCAACAAGGTGCCGTTCTATGGTTCGGCGGTGCTGTGCCTGGACCAGCCGAACGTCCAGCTGCTCATCCCGAGAATCGAGAAGCGCATCATCACGTACGGCCTGGAGTCCGGCGCCGACCTGGTCGCGCGGCGCCTGCACCTGTCGGGCATGACGAGCCGCTTCGAGGTCTACCAGCGCGGCGCCCTCCTGGGCGAGTGCGGGCTGCAGATCCCGGGTCGGCACAACGCGCTCAACGCGCTCGCCGCGGTCGGCGTCGGGCTCGACCTCGAGATTCCGTTCCTGACCATCCAGAAGGCGCTCACCGGATTCGCCGGCGTGCAGCGCCGTTTCCAGATCCGCGGCACGGCCGGCGGTGTGACCGTCGTCGACGACTACGGCCACCACCCCGCGGAGATCCGCGCGACCCTCGCCGCCGCCAAGGCCGGGTTCGACGCGCGCGTCGTGACCGTGTTCCAGCCGCATCGCTACACGCGCACCCTGCACCTGCGCCAGGAGTTCCTCACGGCGTTCAACCAGGCGGACGTGCTGATCGTGATGGACATCTATGCGGCGGGCGAGCCTCCGATCCCCGGCGTGAGCGCCGGCGACCTGGCGGACGCGATCCGCGCGCACGGCCACCGCAGCGTGACATACCTCGGCAGCGATCGGACGCGCATCGTGGACCATCTGCGCGAGATCACCCGGCCGGGTGATCTCCTGCTGACCCTGGGCGCCGGCGACGTCGGCCAGCTCGGGGCCGAGATCCTGCGAGCGCTCGAAGCCGACTCGCTGCATGAGAGGGGGCAATAATGCTGGGTGAGATCAGGGGCGAAGTGCGGTTCAAAGAGCCCCTCAGCTTCCATACATCGCTCCGCATCGGCGGCGCGGCCGACATCTTTGTCGTGCCGCAGGACGTGGACGACATCCGTCACGCCCTGCTCTTCGCCGAGCGGGAGCAGCTGCCGGTCGGGGTGATCGGCGGCGGCAACAACCTGCTCGTGAAGGACCGCGGCGTCCGCGGCGTGGTCTTGAAGCTCGAGGGCTGCCTCGGGCGCGCCGAGTTCCACGGCGAGGAGGCGATCGCCGGCGCCGGCGTGAGCCTGTCGGCGCTGATCCGCGAGGCGGCCGCGCTGAACCTCGGCGGCATCGAGTGCCTCGTCGGCATCCCGGCGACCATCGGCGGCGCGCTCGCGATGAACGCGGGCACGCCCGACGGGTGGATCGCCGACTTCGTCAGCGCCGTTTACTTCCTGAACCAGGACGGTTCGCTCGGCGAGTTCAAGCCGGGCGCGGGCGCCTTCAGCTACCGCGTCTTCCACGCGCCCGCGGGCGCGGTGCTGATCGGCTGCCGGCTCCAGCTCCACCGGCGCCCGTACGCCGAGATCCAGAAGGACATCCGCGCACGGCTCAAGCACAAGAAGACGACGCAGCCGCTCGCGCTCGCCTCGGCCGGGTGCGTGTGGAAGAACCCGCCCAATGACGTGGCGACCCGGATGCTCGAGAAGTGCGGGCTGAAGGGCAAGCGCGTCAACGGCGCGGAGATCTCGTCCAAGCACGCGAACTTCATCGTCAACCGCGGCGGCGCCACGGCCGCCGAGGTGCTGGCCCTCATGGACCTGGCGCGCGAGCGGGTCCGCGCGCAATTCGGCGTGACGCTCGAGCCGGAGATGCGGGTCATTGGCGAGTAAGAGCCTGCTCTCGCCCCGCGGGCGCTCCGTGGCGCTCGGCGACCTCCACGAGCGGCGCGCGCTCGTCGCCGGCCAGCGTGTCGGCCGCACGCGCCGCCGGCGTCCGCGCGCCCGCGTCGGGCGCTGGTTGCGCGTCGCCGCCGCGACCGTCCTCGTCGTCGCGGGGGTCGGATCGGCCGCCGCCGCGACCCGCTGGCTGCTCACGTCGCCGCGCTTCGCCATCGGCGCGGTCGAGGTGCGCGGCGCCTCGCGCGTGCCCGCCGAGCGCATCGTCGCCGCCGCCGGTATCGCGCCGGGCGCCAACCTCTGGGCGATCGAGCCCCGCGAGGTCCTCGCGCGGATCGAGGCGATGCCCGAGATCCGCCGCGCGGACCTGGTCCGCGAGCTCCCCAACCACGTGACGATCCACGTCGAGGAGCGGCGGCCGTTCACCCTCGTGCACGCGGCCCGCCTGCACTGGCTGGACGAGGACGGCTACCAGCTCGGCCTCGAGACCCGCGCCGTCACGCCCGCCGTGCCCGTGATCAGCGGCCTCAGCGAGGAGGAGCTCGCGACGATGCGGACGGCGCCGAGCACCAAGGCGCGCAAGGCGATCGCGCTCATCCGGGCGCTTCTCCGCACGGGCAGCACGCTGGCGTCCGAGATCGCCGAGATCGACGTCGGCCGTCCGGACGGGCCCGTCCTCTGGACCGTGGACGGCATCGAGATCCGGCTCGGTAACGAGGAGTGGGAGGAGCGACTGGCGCGGCTGGAGGGCGTGCTCGCGCAGGTGGCGACGCAGGACGTGCGCGGGGTGGATCTGAGATTCCGGGACCAGGTCGTGCTGCGGAGGGGATCATTCAAGTGAAGCGGGCCAGGATGGCAGGCCTCGTCGCCGGGCTCGACGTCGGCACGACCAAGATCTGCGCCGTGATCGGTGTGCCGGGCCCGGCCGGGCTCGAGATCGTCGGCGTCGGCCGGGCCGCGTCGCGCGGCCTGCGCCGCGGTGTCGTCGTCAACATCGATTCGACCGTCGAGGCCATCAAGGCCGCCGTCGGCGAGGCCGAGCAGGTGGCCGGCGTCGAGATCTCGGGCGTCTGGGCCGGCGTCGCCGGCGGCCACATCCGCTCGGTCAACAGCCGAGGCGTCGTCGCGGTGCAGGGCAAGGAGCGCGAGGTGAGCGCCGCGGACGTCGAGCGCGCGGTCGACGCGGGTCGCGCGATCAACGTGCCCCAGGATCGCGAGGTCATCCACGTCCTGCCCCAGGCGTTCATGGTGGACGACGCCGACGGCGTGCGCGATCCGATCGGTATGTCGGGCGTCCGCCTCGAGGTGGACGTCCACGTCGTCACGGGCGCCGTGACCTCGGTGCAGAACGTCGTCCGCTCGGTCAATCGCGCGGGTCTCACCGTGCACGACCTCGTGCTCGAGCCGATCGCCTCGGCCGAGGCGGTGCTCGACGCCGACGAGAAGGAGCTCGGCGTCGTCGTCATCGACATCGGCGGGGGCACCACGGACCTCGCCTTCTTCCGCGACGGCGCGATCTGGCACACGGCGGTGCTGCCGCTCGGCGGCGACCACATCACCAACGACGTCGCCGTCGGGCTCCGCACGCCCCTGGCCGAAGCCGAGGATCTCAAGAAGCGCTGGGGGTGCGCCCTCACGTCGCTGGTGCCGGCGGAGGAGACGCTGGACGTGCCGTCGGTCGGCGGGCGCAAGCCGCGCGTGCTCTCGCGGCAGGTGATGGCCGAGATCATCCAGCCGCGCGTCGAGGAAATCCTGACCCTCGTGGCGCGTGACCTCGCCCGGGCGGGCTTCCAGGACGCCGCCACCGCCGGCGTCGTCGTCACGGGCGGCACGTCGCTCATGCGGGGCGTCCCCGAGCTCGCCGAGGCCGTCTTCGACATGCCGGTGCGTCTCGGCGTCCCGGCCGACCTCGCGGGGCGCGTGGAGCTCGTCCGGAGCCCGATCTGCGCGACCGCCGTCGGGCTCGCGCTCTACGGCGCGCGGCGCGTGGCGCCGGGCGGGACGTACGTCGACGGAAGCGATCGCGGCGGGCTCGTCGGCGCCGGCCGGCGGCTCGCCCGCTGGTTCAGTGAGATCTTCTAGCGGGGATGGGTCCGCGCGCGGGGGACAACAGCCGCCACTGTTCCCCTCGGACGCGGTCACCAAGGGTGGACACACAAGGGGACGGCGCCGCCGCACGCGGCGCGCCGCTCCGCACGCACAGGAGGGGTTGATGGAGAGGGATCGTGGGCGGCGACCGCTTTTCCAGCTCGAGGAAACCGATCAGGCGGCGAAGATCAGGGTGATCGGCCTCGGCGGCGGCGGAGGCAACGCGGTGAGCCGGATGATGGCGTCGGCGATCTCCGGCGTCGAGTTCATCGTCGGCAACACCGACGTGCAGGCGCTCCGCTCCTCGCCCGCGCCCGTCAAGATCCAGCTCGGCGCCCAGCTCACCAAGGGGCTCGGCGCCGGCTCCAACCCGGACATCGGCCGCGACGCCGCGCTCGAGGACCCGGACCAGATCACGCGCCTCCTCGAGGGCGCCGACATGGTCTTCATCACGGCGGGGCTCGGCGGCGGCACGGGCACGGGCGCGGCGCCCGTGATCGCCTCGCTCGCCAAGGACCTCGGCATCCTCACGGTCGCGGTCGTGACCAAGCCCTTCCAGTTCGAGGGCAAGAAGCGCATGGTTCAGGCCGAGGCTGGGCTCGACCAGCTCCGCGAGCGCGTCGATACGCTGATCACGATTCCGAATCAGCGCCTGCTCTCGGTCGTGGACCGCGGCACGCCGTTGCTCGAGGCCTTCCGCGTCGCCGACGCCGTCTTGCAGCAGGCGGTGCAGGGCATCTCCGACCTCATCGTCGTCCCGGGTCTCGTCAACCTCGACTTCGCCGACGTCCGCACGATCATGTCGGGCATGGGCATGGCGATGATGGGGACCGGCGTGGGCCGCGGCGAGCACCGGTCGCTCGACGCCGCGCAGAAGGCCGTGGCCAGTCCGGTACTGGACGAAACGTCGATCCAGGGCGCTCGCGGCATCCTCATCAACTTCACGGGCGGCGCCGATCTCTCCATCCACGAGATCGAGGAGGCGGCGCGCATCGTCCAGGAGGCCGCGCACGAGGAGGCGCACATCATCTTCGGCGCCGTGATCGATCCGACCCTCGACGACGAGCTCCGCATGACGGTCATCGCCACCGGCTTCGCCGAGCGCAAGTCCGAGACGGGCCCCGGCAAGGTCGTCGACTTCCGCGGCGCGCGCTCGCTCGGGCAGGGCGGCGGTGCGGGCTGGCGACGACGCCCGGCCGCGGCGGAGGCACGCGCCGAGGGCGAGGACCCGCTCGACGGCGACCTCGACGTGCCGGCGTTCCTCAGGCGCCAGGCCGACTAGCCGAACAGGCACGGGCGGCGTGAGTCTCGCGTCGACGCTCGTGCCGCGCGGCGAGCCGCCGGTCTACTTCACCTTCCGTGCCCTCGGCGCGCTCGGGCTCGCCCACGCGACGACGACGCGGCACTGCCCGGGGCTCCGTCCCTTCGCGCACGAGGCCGGGCCCTTCGCGCCGGAAGCGCACCCCGCGCTCGCCCCGGCCGGCGTCGACGTCGCGCGCGTGGCCTACGCGCGTAAGCAGGTGCACGGCGCCGACGCCGTCCTCGTGACCGACGCCGGTCCGGCGGGGTTCGCCGACGTCCTCGTCACCACCGAATCGCGCCGCCCGCTCGCGATCTTCACCGCGGACTGCCTCGCGATCATCCTCTGGGATTCGGTCGCCCGCGTGCTCGCCGTGGCGCACGTCGGCTGGCGGGGCACCGTCCGCGGCGCCACGCAGGCGGCCGTGCGCGCGGCGCGCGAGCAGGGGGCGCGCCCCGACTGGCTCCACGCGGCCATCGCGCCGTCGATCGGCCCGTGCTGCTATGAGGTGGACGGCCCCGTGATCCGCGAGTTCGCGCAGGCCTACGGGCGGCACGCCGAGGCATGGATGCGCCCGACCCGGGACGGGCACGTGATGCTCGACCTCTGGGCGGCGAACGAAAGCCTGCTCGCCGAGGCCGGCGTGGACCCGGCGCACGTCGAGAACGCGCGCCTCTGCACCGCCTGCCACGGAGACCTGCTCTACTCCTACCGGCGCCGGGACGGCGGCCGGCTGGTCACGCTGGCCGCGCTGCCCTGAGGCGTCTCAGGAAGTGCTCACGGTCAGATCGCCGAGCGTTCCCACGCCTGCCGAGAATGGCAAAATCGCGTGCTAGAATCGCCGTGCCGGTATGCAGGACATCCGGGCGAATCTCGAGCGTGTGCGTGAGCGCATCGCGCGCGCCGCCGAGCGCGTGGGGCGGCGGGCCGATGACGTCACGCTCGTCGCGGTCAGCAAAACGGTCGACGCGGCGCGCGTCCGCGAGGCGATCGCCGCCGGCGTCACGGCGCTCGGCGAGAATCGCGTGCAGGAGGCGCGGGCGAAGATCGCCGAGGTCGGGCGTCCCGTCCCGTGGCACCTGATCGGGCACCTGCAGACGAACAAGGCGAAGGACGCGCTCGAGCTCTTCGACGTGATCCACTCGCTCGACCGGCTCGAGCTGGCCGCCGAGCTGGACCGTCGGGCCCGGCAGCGTGGTCAGGACGTGGCGGCGCTGTTGCAGGTGAACGTCGGCGGCGAGGCGACGAAGGGCGGCGTCGCCCCCGACGAGGTCGGGCGGGCGCTCGAGGCGATCGCGAAGCTCGAGCGCGTGCGCGTGCGCGGGCTCATGACGATCCCGCCGGAGGTTGAGCGGGCCGAGCAGGCACGCGGCTGGTTCCGGACGCTCCGTGGGCTCGCGGAGCGGCACGACCTCCGCGAGCTCTCGATGGGGATGAGCGGGGATTTCGAGGTCGCGATCGAAGAGGGCGCGACGCTGGTGCGCGTCGGGACCGCCGTGTTCGGGCCGCGTCCGGCACGCGCCTGAGGAGACGGGATGAGCGTCAAGGGCAAGAAGGTCGGGTTCGTCGGCGCCGGCAACATGGGCGAGGCCCTGATCAAGGGACTCGTCGCCGCGAACCTGGTCCGGTCGGAGGCGATCCACGCGACCGACGTGCGCGCCGACCGCGTCGAGCAGCTCGCGCGGCAGTACGGGATCTCCCCGGCCGCCGGGAACCAGGCCCTCGTGCGCGCCTCCGATGTCGTCATCCTCGCGGTGAAGCCGCAGATCATGGCGTCCGTTCTCGCCGATATCGCGCCCGCGCTCACCGCGCGTCCGCTCCTGATCTCGATCGCCGCCGGCGTCTCGACCGCGACGATGCAGGCGGTGCTCGGCAAGTACCAGCGTCTCATCCGGGTGATGCCAAACACGCCCGCTCTCGTGCTCGAGGGCGCCACCGCGATCGCGAAGACTCCCGGGCTGGACGCCGACGACCTCGAGACGGCCGAGGAGATCTTCCATGCGGTCGGCCGCGTCGTCGTCCTCGACGAGTCGCTGATGGACGCGGTCACGGGGCTCTCGGGCTCCGGCCCCGCCTACGTCGCGATCGTCGTCGAGGCGCTCGCCGACGGCGGCGTCAAGATGGGGCTCGACCGCCAGACGGCGATGGCCCTCGCGACGCAGACCGTGCTCGGGGCGGCCCGCCTGCTGATCGAGACGGGGCTGCATCCCGGCGCGCTCAAGGACATGGTGGCGTCTCCCGGAGGGACGACGATCGCCGGGATCGCCGCGCTCGAGGAGGGCGCGCTCCGCACGACCTTCATCCGTGCCGTCGAGCGCGCGACGCTCCGCTCGAAAGAGCTGGGGCGGGGCCCGGCCTGATGTTCATCGCCTCCAACTTCGTCCTGGCGATCGCCAAGCTCGTCGAGCTCGCCGTCTACGCGTACATCCTGATCATCATCGCCCGCGCGTTGATCTCGTGGGTCAGCCCGGACCCGTTCAATCCGATCGTGCGCTTCCTCCATCGCGCGACCGAGCCGGTGCTGCGGCCGATCCGCCGCCGGATGCCGATCGCCCTGGGCCTGGACCTCTCCCCGCTGATCGTGCTCCTCGTGCTGAAGTTCGTCGAGTGGTTCGTCGTCGAGTCGCTGCGCGACCTCGCCATCAGCCTGAGGTAAGGCATGCGCTTTTCGCCGAACGACATCCGGCAGCAGCAGTTCTCGGTGAAGATCTTCCGGGGCTTCGACCCGCAGGAGGTCGACGCGTTCCTCGACGACGTGGCCGAGGACTACGAGGCGGTGCTGAAGGAGTCGATCCTGCTCAAGGAGCAGCTCGCCACCCAGGAGGCGCGTGCGCGGGGCATCGTCGAGCGCGAGAAGAGCCTCCAGGACACGCTGGTTACGGCACAGCGGCTCGCGGACGAGATGAAGGCGGCGGCCAGGCGCGAGGGGGAGCTGATCGCGCGCGAGGCCGAGCTCCGCGGCGAGAAGCTGGTGGAGGAGGTGCGCGCGGAGGAAGCCAAGATCCGGAGCCAGATCCAGTCGCTCCGGCGCATGCGCCGCCAGCTCGTGGAGGAGCTCACCGCGACCCTCGAGCGCTATCGGCGCGTGATGACGAGCGAGCTCGAGTCGCTACCCGACAACGTCGCCGATGCCGAGTCCTGAGAACATGGGGGGCTCCGGGCGCCCCCCAAGCCCCTCATCGCTCGGGGCCCCCCGGCGGAGCCGTGGTGCCCCTCGAGAACGGGATTCGTTTCTTGAGGACACGCTCCGGGTGCGCGTCCAGCCGCGCGCGCGCCGCGACGCGATCGTGGGCTGGCGCGGCGACGGCGCGCTGAGCGTGCGGGTGGCGGCGCCGCCACTGGACGGCCGGGCCAACGCGTCGGTCGGCGCGCTCCTGGCGGACGCGCTGGGGCTCCGCCCCGCGGCCGTCAGCGTCGTCCGGGGCGAGCGCTCGCGCGACAAGGTCGTGCGCGTGGCGGGGCTGGCGCGCGCCGAGATCGTCCGACGCCTCGGCGCGGGTGCCCGATGAGGGCGGCGCCGCTCCGCTGGTGGCAGGACCCGCTCTGATCACCCCCGTCCGCTGGGCGGACGGCCGCCTGATCCTCCTCGATCAGACGCTCCTGCCCGGCCGCGAAGTCGAGCGCGCATACGCGACGTGGGAGGAGGTCGCCGAGGCGATCCGCACGCTCGTCGTGCGCGGCGCACCGGCGATCGGCGTCGCCGCGGCCTTCGGCGTCGTCCTCGCCGCACGCGCGAGCCGCGCCGCGACCTTCGACGCGCTCGCCGCCGACCTCGAGGTCGCGAGCAAGGGGCTCGGGGCGACCCGCCCCACCGCCGTGAACCTCTTCTGGGCGCTGGATCGGATGCGGCGCGCCGTCGAGGCGGGGCGGGGGACCGCGGTCGAGGCCGTCCGGACGCGCCTCGCCGGCGAGGCGGAGGCGATCCTCACGGAAGATCTCGCCGCCAACCGCGCGATCGGCGACCACGGCGCCGCGCTCGTGCCTGCGAGCGCGCGGATCCTGACCCACTGCAACGCCGGCGCCCTGGCGACGGCGGGCTACGGCACCGCGCTCGGCGTGATCCGCTCGGCGCACGCGCAGGGCAAGGTCGCCCTCGTGTGGGTGGACGAGACGCGGCCGGTGATGCAGGGCTCGCGGCTGACCGCGTGGGAGTGCGTGCAAGAGGGGATCCCGCACCGGCTCATCGCGGACGTCGCCGCCGCGTCGGTAATGGCGCGCGGCGAGGTCGATCTGGTCGTCACCGGCGCCGACCGGATCGCGGCCAACGGCGACACGGCGAACAAGATCGGCACCTACGGTCTCGCGGTGCTGGCCCGGCACCACGGCGTGCCGTTCTACGTGGCCGCGCCGTTCTCGACGATCGATCCGACGCTCGAGTCCGGCTCCCTCATCCCGATCGAGGAGCGCAGCGCCGACGAGGTGCGACGCGTCGGCGATCGGGTGACCGCTCCCGAGGCCTCCCCGGTGTTCAATCCGGCCTTCGACGTCACGCCCGCATCGCTCATCGGCGCCATCATCACCGAGCGCGGAGTCTTCCGGCCGCCATACCGCTTCGGTGCCGCCGGTCCTTGACTCCGGATCGAGTCCCTGCCGCGCGGCGCTATCACGACCGCACGACGCACTCACCCGCCTCGGTCCGATCCTCGACCCACGCGCTCGAGTGGGACATCAAGCCGTTTCCGTTCAAGGTGTACGTCGACGCGCCGGCGCTGGAGGCGCCGCGCGACCTCGCCCCGCTGACCGTTCCGACGGTCGCCGCCCTCGCCGGCCGGGGCGCGGCGCGGCCGAGGGCGATGACGCTCACCCATCTCTCGACGCTCCTGTACGCGGCCGCCGGCGTGACGCGCAAGAAGACCTATGCCGGCGGCGCCGAGGTCCTCTTTCGCGCGGCGGCGTCGACGGGCGCGCTTTACCAGACGGAGGTCTACGTCGCCGCGGGCGCCGTCGAAGGGCTCCCGCCCGGCCTCTATCACTTTTG
>WNGH01001806.1_pt1 | contig 20131 bp, 19 predicted proteins | sample 5400631 | NCBI WGS metagenome assembly WNGH01 (sample SAMN13153373, study PRJNA577476) | soil metagenome | isolation source: 115 cm soil or saprolite under Garry oak tree replicate 1 | place: USA:California | collected 2016-06-15
AATGAGCAGGGCGGAAGCGACCTGCCTGGCGCCGGCGATCTCGATGCCATCATTCCACGCGATCGAGTGCCCAAGAAACTGCACTACGTTTGCATGACGCAATACGACAAGAAATTCAAACTCCCCGTAGTGATTCCTCCGGAGTCATTGAACAATATCCTGGCCAACGTCATGTCTCAACTGAATCTCCGCAACTTGCGAGTGGCCGAGACCGAGAAGTACGCTCACGTCACTTATTTTTTCAACGGCGGTATGGAGGAACCTTTTCCCGGAGAAGAGCGCTTGCTGGTGCCATCGCCCAAAGTCGCGACTTATGATTTGAAACCTGAGATGAGCGCCGCCGGCATCGCCGACGCCGTGATCAAAGCCGTGGAAGAGGGAACTTTCGACGTCATCATCGTGAACTTCGCCAATGCCGATATGGTCGGGCATTCCGGCAAAATCGAGCCTACCGTGAAAGGTGTGGAAACCGTGGACGCCTGCTTGGGACGCATCGAGCCCGCTGTCCGTGCCAAGGGAGGGGCGTTACTGATCACCGCCGATCACGGCAACGCCGAAATGATGATCGATCCTAAAACCGGTGGCCCTCACACCGCGCACACCACCAATCCTGTGCCCTTCATCATCGTCTCCGCAGATAGCGAGACATTTTCCCTGAAGCCAGATGGTTCGTTGCGTGACATTTCGCCAACCGTGCTGGGCATGTTGGGTATCCCTCAGCCCAAGGAAATGACCGGGCACGATCTGCGCGAGCAAAAGAAATAAGACGCGCTTTCTGGAGTCCTCTGGGATCATCCGCAGTTAGGACTTCGCTTCCCTTCGTGTACCTTAGTGTCCGTCGCGGTTCAAAGGTTCGATGAAACTTCTCATCCTGCTTCATCATCGCTTCGATCTCTGGAACGCTCCCGAATGGTTTTCCGGGCGCCTGCGCAAGGACTTCCCACAACTGGAAGTTCTGCACCTCAGTAGCTACGACGGTCTCGAAGATCATCTTCACGATGCCGAAATCGTCATCGCCTGGTCGCTTCGACCGGAGCAATTCAAAACTGCAAGAAAACTGCGCTGGATCCATTCCCCCGCCGCCGCCGTTCATCAGCTCATTTTCCCTGAGCTGGTCAACAGTGACGTCATTCTTACCAACTCCAGTCAAGTTCACGGACCAGTCGTCGCCGAACATGTGATCGCGCTGCTCTTCGCGCTGGCCAAAAGATTGCCCGACGCAGTCCTCCTCCAGCAAAAACACATCTGGGGACAAGAGCCCATGTGGCGCGGGCGCCCCCGCCCGCGTGAGCTAGCAGGTGCAACTGTGGGTCTAGTGGGCCTCGGCAGCATCGGACGCGAGGTCGCGAAGCGGGCGTCAGCATTAGGAATGCAGGTGATTGCGACGCGCGAGCATCCGGAGAAGGGAAGCAGGGAACACGTCGATCAGATTTTCTCTTCCTCGCAGATCAATGAACTCCTTTCCCAATCTGATTTCGTAATTCTCGCCGCGCCACTCACGTCCACAACCCGCAGCCTGATGAACGCCGCCCGTTTCGCAAAAATGAAAGGGGACGCCTGTCTCATCAACGTCAGTCGCGGTCCGCTGGTGGACCAAACCGCACTCGCGCAAGCCCTGCGCGAGAAAAAGATCGGTGGCGCCGCGTTGGATGTCTTCGACCAGGAACCACTGCCGTCCGACTCTCCATTGTGGGATTTAGAGAACCTGCTAATCACACCGCATACGGCCGCAATGACGGAAAAGTTATGGGAGCGGCACTACCACCTGATTGCGGATAACCTGCGCCGTTATCTTGCTCATAAGCCACTTCAGGCGATCGTCGATAAGCAAAAGGGCTATTAACAGGTTGCAGGTAATTGCCCCTGGTGACTCTCTTAGCACCTTGGTAACTGGAGCTTCCCCCCGCACTCTTGCGACAATAGAAGCCTCCAATGGACCAGCAGAACTTACCTGGGATGAACTCGGATACGCCTAGTTCCTTGTGGCGGCAGAAGATACAGGTGCAGGTGCGGGCCTTGCCCGTGAAGGCATGGATTGTATTGGGCCTCTTCCTGGTGGCCGCTCTGTTTATGGGCCTGCACACCGCTTTTGCGGCCAAGGACTCCACTCTTCATCTCAAAGTACAACACGGTTTTCGTAGCGCATTATTGTCGGTCTGGATCGACGGGGAGCTGGCTTACTCCAGCAAGCTTACCGGCAGCATGAAGAAGAAACTGGGCTTGATCCCGGATTCGGTACAGGGAAATTTGGCGCAAACGATTCCGCTACCCTCCGGCAACCGGGAGCTACGGATACGTGTTGAAACCCCTGACGGGTCCGTCCAGGAGCAGACCGTCGGTGCGGAATTTGTCCGTAACGGCGAGAGGACCCTCGTCGTGATCGCCCGGCGCACTGACTTTTCCATGAACTGGCAGGACCTGCCCGTCCAAGTAGCTGAATCCGCTTCCACGTTGGGATGGATGGCCCGATACACCAGCACTCTTCTGCTTACCGCGGCCGGGTCCATCATCTCCGCCATCACCGGATATGCCATCCGCGAATTGCCCAAACAAATCGGCTCCCGGCAGGCAGAGACACCCAAAGCCTAGATCTAGAACCCGAAACTCCTATTCAAAGGTGGACAAGGAAAGCGCGGAGGGACTACTGCTGAGACTTGCTGTGGCGTTTGACTTTCTCGGCGGTGAGACGGACGCGACGCTTAATTTTCTCTTGTTCCTTGCGGGCTAAAGCCTCTGTTTCAGCAATGTCCTCCTCACTCGGGGCGCGGCGTAGAGCGGCGTCGGCCAGTTCCAACCAACGAGCGCGGTCGTGATCCTCGGGCTGGCTGCGCTTACCGCGCTCGTTCGCTGGCATCGTGGGATGACCTACGGGATCGAGAGGGAAACTTTTGTAACATACCGGACGTTCCAAGGGGTCAGCGAACCCCCCTTGGCTATGCTATTACGGATGTCGGAGCCTGATAGCCGGCAACAAGAAAAAGCTGATTGGCTGAGGGCTGCAAGGCTGGGGGTTTAAGACACTTTTCAACTTCAACAATCTTGACCCCGGCTAACCCCTGAGTTAATCTCAAGTTCGCGGAGCCGGACACCCGCGAGAGCAGTCCAGCTAGCCTTCCCCGAACTTCAGCTGGAAATGTTTAACTGAGAGCTCGCCGCTGCATCACGTCCCAGAGTCAGCCAACGCGTTGGGAGCTGTGGATCGATCAAACGGTTTTTTCAGGAACGAACCTCAGTGACTAAGTCGGCCAACGGAAAAAACGGCGCCCCGCCCCAACTCAAAAAATCTCCCACTGGCATCGAAGGCCTCGACGAAGTTACCGGCGGCGGATTGCCCACTGGCCGCCCCACCATCGTCTGCGGCGGGCCGGGATGCGGTAAGACCATGTTGGGTATCGAGTTTCTAGTCCGCGGCGCAACCCAGTTTGACGAGCCCGGCGTGTTCATGGCGTTTGAGGAAACTCCAGAAGATATAACCCAGAACGTAGCCTCACTGGGTTTCGACCTGCAAGACCTCTCCGCGCGGAAAAAACTTTTTCTCGACTATGTTCATGTGGAGCGCAGCGAAATCCAGGAAACTGGGGAGTATGACCTGGAAGGCCTGTTCATCCGTTTGCAGCACGCCATTGATTTGGTCGGCGCTAAGCGTGTGGTGCTCGACACGTTGGAAGCGCTGTTCTCCGGCTTCTCCAATCAGGGAATCCTGCGTGCAGAAATACGCCGCCTCTTTCGCTGGCTTAAAGACCGGAACATGACCACGGTCATCACTGCCGAGCGCGGCGATGGCACTTTGACCCGGTATGGTCTGGAGGAATATGTATCCGATTGTGTGATTGTGCTGGATCATCGGGTCGCCGGCCAGTTATCCACTCGCCGGCTGCGCATAGTCAAATATCGCGGCAGCGTGCACGGCACCAACGAGTATCCGTTTCTCATCGATGAGCATGGAATCTCCGTGCTTCCCATCACGTCTTTTGGTTTGAACCATCGCGCATCAACCCAAAGAATTTCCAGCGGGATTCCGGATCTCGACGACTTGCTCGAACGTAAGGGTTATTACCGCGGCAGCACGGTTCTGGTCTCGGGAACTGCGGGCAGCGGCAAAACGAGCATCGCCTCGCATTTTGTCGAAGCGACATGTAAGAGGCAGGAGCGCTCTCTGTATCTTTCCTTCGAAGAATCGTCAGCTCAATTGGCACGCAACATGCGCTCCATCGGAATCGATTTGGAGCCTTGGGTGAAAAAAGATTTGCTGCAATTTCACGGTATTCGGCCCTCGGAGCATGGCCTGGAAATGCATCTGGCACGGTTGCACAGAATGGTGGATCAGTTCAAACCTCGAGTAGTGGTCCTTGATCCCATCACCAATCTCATCTCCGGGGATGGCGACAGAGAGATTCAGTCCATGCTGATGCGCCTGATCGAGTTCCTCAAGGCAAATCAGATTACCGCCGTTTTTACCAGCCTGACTGTGAGCGGGAAACACGCGGAACAGTCCGAAGTGGGGATTTCTTCCCTGATTGATACCTGGATTCTGTTGCGCGAATTGGAAGTCAATGGAGAACGTAATCGCGGTCTTTATGTGGTCAAGTCGCGAGGCATGGCGCATTCTAACCAGATTCGCCAATTCCTTCTGACCGATCAGGGAGCCAAATTAGTCCCGGCATCTGTGGGTGGTTCCACCGCTCCGCTCGCTGACTCCGCTGCCCAAAGGAATGGGCCGGAACGGGCCAGAGGGCAGAAAAAACAAAAGCGCCGCAGCCAGCAACGCTCGGCGGTGGCGCGCATCCGAAGTACCGCGAACCAGGAGAAGCCTTTTCTGGCCAAGGCGGCAGGAGAGAATCGGTGAAACGAAAAGTACAGTCTCGGCCCCGCAGAAAATCACAATTCTTTGAATTGCGGCTCTACGTTGCCGGGCAAACACCTAAATCTTTGACGGCCCTGAATAACCTGAAGAAAATCTGCAAAGAGCACATGGACGACCAATATCGCATCGAAATCATTGATCTATTGGCTAATCCGCAACTGGCCCGGGGCGATCAAATCCTGGCAATTCCTACCTTGGTACGCAATCTTCCAACGCCGATTCGAAAAATTATCGGCGATTTATCTAACACCGAGAGGGTGCTGGTCGGACTTGACCTCCGCACCCCTGACACCGTAGCAGGAGCTTTATGACATCTATACGCAAACTTCGCTCAAAGAATCCGAAGCCGCCACCATCTCCAAACAGTTCGATTGGCTATAAACTTCGGCTGTATATCGCCGGCACCTCGCCGCGTTCAACCCGGTCTGTGTTGAACATCCGGTCGATCTGCCAACAATTTCTTTTGGGACGTTATGATCTTGAAATCGTCGATATCTACCAGCAGCCTGGCCTCGCCCGGGAGCACCAGATTATCGCGGCGCCTACGCTCATTAAGGAATTTCCTCTCCCCTTGCGAACTCTGGTAGGCGATTTCTCCGATCGCGAGCGCGTACTTTCGGGACTGGGCCTGATTTACAGCAACGTATAAAGACATGGCGCGAAAACGCGAAGCCTTAAAATCGGGGTCGACGGAAACGGCCGAACTTCGTGTCCGCCTGTACGAACTCGAAGAAACTCTCCGCGCCATTCGAAGCGGGCAAGTAGATGCCCTGGTCGTCTACGCCCCGGACGGGGGCGACCGCATTTTCACCCTTCAAGGGGCCGAGCATCCCTATCGCGTGCTGGTAGAAGCGATGAACGAAGGTGCGGCGACCATGACCAGCGATGGCTTAGTGCTTTTTGCCAACCAGCATTTCGCCCGCATGCTGGACATACCTCTGGAAAAGCTGATTGGCTCTCCCTTGAGCGCGATCGTACAGCCGATCGACGGTTCGAGCTTGGATACCTTGATGCAAAGAGTTCAGCAAGAACCGCAAAAGGTGGAGAGCGTCTGGCGGGTTGGCAAAGATAGACAGAAAGTCTTGCCGCTTTGTCTTTCTTTTAGTCCCGTGCGAGAAGGCGATTTTGAGGGAATTTGTGTCATCGCCACTGACCTGACCGAGCAACGACATAGGGAACAGGAACTCGCCCAAACCAACGCCGCCTTAATCGATGAAGTGGCTAAAAGAATGCGCGTCGAGGACGAGCTCCGTCGCGACGAAGAGTCCTTGCGCCAACTCTCGGGCCGTTTGCTTCAACTTCAGGACGAGGAGCGCAGACGCATCGCCCGCGATCTCCACGACAGCACAGGTCAGAAGCTGGTTGCTCTCAGCCTTGACCTGACCGTGCTGAATGCTTTCGCCCCCGAGCTCCCACCCAAGGCGAGCGCGGCTGTGAACGAATGCCTGATGTTGGCCGAGCAGATCAGTTCTGAGATTCGCACCCTGTCTTACTTGCTGCATCCCCCATTGCTCGACGAGGTGGGATTGGCTTCCGCAGTGCAGTGGTACATCGATGGCTTTACCCGGCGAAGTAACATTCGCGTCGATCTGGACTTCGCTCCACAGGTTCCGCGGATGAAGCACGAACTCGAGATTACATTCTTCCGCATCCTGCAAGAGGCCTTAACCAACGTCCACCGCCATTCCGGCAGCAAGGTAGCTACCGTCCGTTTTGGTCTTAACCATGAGGGTGTGACGCTTGAAGTGGAGGATTCTGGCCGCCGCCTGGATCGTACCTCGCTCGTTCCGTCCGGCGAACCAGTCGGCACCCTCGGCGTCGGCATTCGAGGCATGCAAGAGCGGGTTCGCCAGCTTGGCGGGCAGTTTGAAGTCAATTCAAACACGGGCGGCACTACCATACGAGCGACATTGCCTACGGGTGCTCAGGCTTTCGAGACACCGCCAGGCCAAACCGCTTAAGCACTGTATTGAAACCTGTCTATTGACCTCCAGATGCTATCAGCTCACAATCCGGCGTCCGAGATTGGCCTTCGGCCCTCCCTCTCGTTTTCGAGCACCGTGGAGACTCTATGCGGCGAGTCCGCGTCTCTTTTCTCTCGTCTTTGGTTCTCAGCTGCCTCACGATTTCCTTGCATGCTCAGGTTCCACGTAGCAATCTCAACGTACATCATCCACCCAATCGCTCCGTCCCGAGTGGGCCGGTAGACCTGAGACTTGATCACCGCTTCCGCCAGGTTTTTGCCAACGATCGTGTACGCGTGTTCAGTGTGGAGGTTCCTCCCCATCAATCCACTGAGCTTGACTCCCACAACCACGACTATGTGATTCTTTCGCTGGGCAAGAGTAACTTTCAGATATCCGGTACCGCGACCACCTACCCAATGGAACTTGACGATAGAGAGATGCAGGTTTTGAAAGGTCGATGGCCACATCAACTCGAGAATCTGTCAGAAATGCCGCTTCACTTATTGGAGTTGGAAGTCCTGCACGAGGTCCATCCCGATCATCCGCTCTGCGGACTGGCCGGGCAGGAGTGCACTGACGGTCGATTCGGCAAAGGCGATGAGGGCCAATATACGCAAAACACGTTATTCGAGACTGATACCTTGAAGCTCGACCGCATTGAGCTCGGCCCCGGAGGAGTTTTGCCCGAACATCGTCACGATCATTGTCATGTGCTAGTAGCTGTCAACGAGATCGAATTCCGTGACGAAAACCACGAGGGCGATAAGGATGTCCATCTACAGAGCGGGGAAGCTCTCTGGTACGGGGGAAACGTTGTACACCGGCTGAAGAACCTGGACAAACAAAACGCGCGCATGGTGACTCTGGAATTCAAGTAACCGCTCAATTTTAGATGTCGGCTTCGGTGTCGGGTTCAAAGATTACGGCGAACAATCGATAAGCCACAATCGGGATAACGAGGATGCAGCCGATCCCGCCTATCAGGAACATCCAACTCAGAAGGTGAGCAAAAATCGCAACCAGAGATTCCAATATCAATACCCCAGGTATGAGAATCATCTAACCCCTTGCCCGATCTTACTCCATTCCGACGGGGCCGGACGCGCTTCCACGGAGCCGGCCGGACGGCCGCGCTACGATCGAGAGCGCATGGCGGCTATCGGTCTCGGAAGCATTCCATCAACCTCACTACAGTATTTCCTGTACGCATCTAATCCGCCAAAGTCTTGCCTCGTGACAACTCTTTCTGCTGAAAATCATCAGAGTATCCGTTGTCGCAGCCGTCTCGTAATCCATCCCGTGAGGTGACTTATGCTTTGGACAATTTTCGTGATTCTTCTGATCATGTGGTTGCTCGGTTTAGTGAGCTCCTACACCTTTGGCGGATTCATCCATGTGTTGCTGGTGCTGGCGGTGATCGTTCTGATCATCAATCTGCTCAGCGGACGCAGAACGGCAGTTTGAAATAGGTCTCGCATCTATGTCATCGGAAGGAGAACGTGCTCTTCATTGCGAAACGAGCGACTAGATTGCGGGCACGTCCGGCGGTGACGAACAAATCTATGAAGTTCAAGGAGAAATTGTGAAACGATTTCTGATTCTGTTGTTGTTAAGTTTGGTAGGACTGGCCAGCTTTGGCTGGGCAGCCTCGGCCCGTGAAGACGCTGTCGAACGGCTCCAGAAGTCGGCCGACGTCCTCAAGGAAATTATGGCCACGCCTGACAAAGGCATCCCAGAAGAAGTGCTGGATAACGCCAAGTGCATCCTGGTCGTTCCGCATCTGGTCAAAGGCGGATTTATTGTCGGCGGCAAGCACGGACGCGGTGTCGGCAGCTGCCGCACCAAGACTGGCTGGAGTGCTCCTGCTTTTATCTCCGTAGGCGGTGGAAGCTGGGGTCTTCAGATTGGCGTGGAAGGCGTCGATCTGGTCATGCTGATCATGAACGATGCTGGTTTGCAGCATCTCCTCTCCAGCAAATTCCAAATCAGCGGTGAAGGCTCCGCCGCAGCCGGTCCTGTGGGACGTCATGCGTCCGCCGGAACTGACTGGAAGATGAATGCTGAGCTGTTGACCTATTCCCGTTCGAAGGGCGCATTCGCTGGTCTTACCCTGGAAGGCGCAGTCATTGAGCAAGACGATGACTCAACGCAAGCTGTATACGGGAAGGATATGTCGTTCCGGAAGGTTTTGCTTGGCAACGTAACTCCGCCTGCCGCTGCGGCGCCTTTCATGGCCGCGTTAGCCGGCGCGAGTCACAAAGCCGCGGTTAGCGAAGCCAAAGAAGGCGAGCACAAATAGCTCGCTCGACCCGACCGAACGAAAACGCTGAGACGAAGGCCTCGCTCCCAAGCGGGGCCTTGCTTCAGCATGACTTAGGTGGTACTTGTAACTCTTGCTGGAAGTTCCCGCCGGAGGAAGCACTATGCGCTTACTCATTTATTCCTTTCTGGTCATGACCATCCTGCTGTTTGGATTGACAGCCTGTGCTCCCAACCAGAGTTCGGAAGATATAAAAGAAAAAACCGCGCAAACCACAGCGGAAATAAAGCAGGGCGCCAAGGCAGTCGCCGAAGGCGTGCGCGAAGGCTGGAGCCGCGACAAGCCCCTCAATTTGAATACTGCAACCAAAGAAGACCTGCTGAAGCTTCCCGGAATTACGCCAGCGCAGGCAGATCGGATCATTGCTGGCCGCCCCTACGACGATCCTAAGGACCTTGTGACTCGTCGCATTTTGCCCAAAACCGAATACGACAAAATCTCCGACCGCCTAACCGCAAAAAAACAAAGTTGAATTGGGAGCAGCAAAAAGCCCCGCTCATGCGAACGGGGCTTGCTTTTGCTGAGTGCTGACTGCTGAGCGCTCGCTTAGTACATATCTCCCATACCGCCACCATGGCCACCAGGTCCTGCCGGAGCGCCCTTCTTCTCTTCTGGGATCTCCGCGACTAGCGCTTCGGTAGTGAGCATCAACGATGCGATTGATCCGGCGTTCTGCAGGGCAGTGCGCACGACCTTGGTAGGATCGAGCACGCCTGCTTTGACCAGATCTTCGTACTCGCCGGTCAGGGCGTTGTAGCCGAAGTTGTTGTCCTTCGAATCGTTAATCTTGCCCAGAACGATTGCACCTTCTTCGCCGGCATTCTCGGCGATCTGGCGCAGCGGCTCTTGCAGGGCACGCTTCACGATGTTGACTCCGATCTGCTCATCTCCCTCGACCTTCAACTTATCGAGAGCGCTGACGCAGCGGGTCAAAGCCACGCCGCCGCCGGGGACAATGCCTTCTTCCACGGCTGCGCGGGTTGCGTGCATGGCATCCTCGACGCGAGCTTTCTTCTCTTTCATTTCCGTCTCGGTCGCGGCGCCTACTTTGATCACAGCCACACCACCGACCAGCTTCGCCAACCGCTCCTGCAACTTCTCGCGATCGTAGTCACTGGTGGTCTTGTCAATCTGGCTGCGAATTTCTTTCACCCGGCCTTCGATCTCACTGTGCTTGCCCTTGCCTTCGACGATCGTGGTGTTGTCCTTGTCCACGGTAATCTTCTTGGCTTGGCCGAGATCGCTCATCTGGACGTTCTCCAGCTTGATGCCCAGGTCTTCGGTAATCGCCTTGCCGCCCGTGAGGGTAGCAATGTCCTGCAACATGGCCTTGCGACGGTCGCCGAAGCCAGGCGCCTTGACAGCGCAGACTTGGAGCGTGCCCCGCAGTTTGTTGACCACGAGCGTAGCCAGGGCCTCGCCCTCAACGTCTTCAGCCACGATGAGCAACGGCTTGCTGCTCTTGGCAATCTGCTCCAGCAAGGGCAGCAGGTCTTTCATCGAGCTGATTTTCTTTTCGTGAATCAGGATGTAAGCATTTTCCAAAGTCGCTTCCATCCGCTCCGGATCGGTCACGAAGTAAGGAGAGAGATATCCGCGATCGAACTGCATTCCCTCGACAACTTCCAGCTGGGTTTCCAGGGTCTTCGACTCTTCGACGGTGATGACTCCGTCCTTGCCAACTTTCTTCATCGCTTCGGCAATGATCTTGCCTATGGTCTCGTCGTTATTCGCCGAGATCGTTCCCACCTGCGCGATCATTTCGCCGGTGACGGGCTTGGAGAGCCGATCAAGCTCGCCTTTGCCGCGTTCGCCAGTCTTGGGATCCGCAGTGCCGCAGACCAGGGCTACGGCTTTTTCAATGCCGCGCTTCATGGCCATCGGGTTCGCGCCGGCGGCAACCGTCTTGACGCCTTCGCGATAGATAGCTTGAGCGAGAACAGTAGCGGTAGTGGTACCGTCGCCGGCGACGTCAGACGTCTTGCTGGCGACTTCGCGTACCATCTGCGCGCCCATGTTCTCGAGGCCATCTCTGAGTTCGATTTCTTTAGCTACGGTAACGCCGTCCTTGGTGATGGTCGGCGAACCGAATTTCTTTTCAATCACAACATTGCGGCCCTTAGGGCCCAGGGTTACCTTCACAGCATCAGCCAAGAGGTTGACGCCGCGGAGAATTGCTTGACGCGACTCTTCTCCGTGTACGATTTGCTTTGCCATAGATGTCTTCTCCTAAAAAGTTTTTGAATTTCTGCAGGGCTGGCCTGCTAAGCCTGTGCTGTCAGGTCGCAGGTCTTAGCCAACGACCAAGGACGAACGACCAACGACGACTACCTGCGCGATCCAGCAGTCTCTCTTTTAGCCGCGCCGGAAAGGATTCCCAGGACTTCGTCTTCTTTCATGATCAGGAAATCTTCGCCATCGAGCTTGATTTCGGTGCCGGCATACTTACCGAACAGCACCCGGTCCCCGTCTTTTACTGCCAGGGGGAACACCTTGCCTTCATCGTTAGAGCGGCCCTTGCCGACGGAGATGACTTCGCCCTCCTGCGGCTTGTCTTTGGCGCTATCGGGAATGATTATGCCGCCACGAGTCGTTTCAGCTTCTTCCACGCGACGCACCAGGATGCGGTCATGGAGTGGGGTGAACTTAGCCATAGTTGCAAACTCCTTTCATTGGTCTTTCGTTGAATTTTGGGTTAGATTGCGGACATCGGAGAACGCTAAAACGGAGTGTTAGCACTCTGATATAGCGAGTGCTAATTGTAAGAATCTATCGGCGGGATGTCAAGAGGGACTATCGGGATGTTCAGCAAGTGTATTAATAACAATGGATTACGAGCGGATATTCGATTCCGAGATGAAGCCTCAGCCCCGGCGCCAGCGCTTGCGCCGAGGGATGACACCGACCTTGAGGGCGCTTAAAATCACGGAATACATGACTACGACTTCACTAGCCTGTACGCTGCTAACGCTGGCAATGCTGGTTTCTGGTGCTGCCGCCGAGGATAAAAGCGCGCTGCTGAATTTCTTGGTCGTCAGAGATTACAACGGCAAGCCGATTCGCAATGCCAGCGTGGTCATGCATCCGGTGAAGAAAGACGGCAAGCAATCGCGAGGCGGCCTGCAGCTCAAGACCGATCCTGACGGGAAAGCCAGCTTCGAGGGGGTCCCCTATGGCAAGCTGCGAGTGCAAGTCCTGGCTACAGGCTTCCAGACCTTTGGCGATGATTACGATATCGATCAACCCGTCGAAGAAATTACGGTAAAAATGAAGCGCCCCCAGGGGCAGTATTCAATTTACGAAGACCACCCAACCGAAAAGAAAGACGAGAAGCCACAGAATTAGCAATCTGAAATCAACAATTTCTTCCTATGGACTATCTGCTCAAAACCGAGCCTTCCGAATATTCATTCGCCGACTTGATGCGGGACAAAACCACTGTCTGGGATGGCGTCTCCAATCCTGTCGCCTTGAAGAATTTGCGCGCCATGAAGCCGGGAGATCGGCTCGTGATCTATGAAACGGGAGATCACAAGAGCGCGGTCGGCACGGCAACGGTGGTCTCAGTGGACACTTCCGATGCTCGGAATCCTCAAGTAAAGATCAAAGCTGGAAACGCGTTGCAGCCGGTGACTCTGGCCCAGGTCAAAGCCAACCAACTCTTCGCAGATTCACCGCTAGTCCGCCAGGGAAGGCTCTCCGTGGTACCTCTCACCACAGTTCAATACAAGTTTCTTACCGGCGAATAACCCAGTAGTCTCGGGCGAGCAGCTCGTCTGACTTCTGCAATCTGAGAACTCACATCTGAGGTCTGTAGTCTTTACGTCCTCTCTTGCGTGAAAACTCCCTTAAGCGTCCGCGGCTGGATAAGCGGCTTCGGAGCCGCTTCAGCCCCTGGGACTATTTCGGCTCCTGCCACTCCGGCAACCGCCCCGGCGTCCAAGGAGCTCCCGCCGCCTCCATATCCTTCTCGAGCTTCGCCCGATCCACTTGAATCAAGTTTCGTAGCTTCGCCAGCTGCTGAGCAAATTCATCCGACGCAATGGCATAAGCCTGCAGATGAGTTTGCGTTGGCCGCGTAATCGCAAAGCGTTCCCCTTCCATGATGCCGTTGAGCCGGTCACTTATGGACGAGGGCACATTTTCGTACCGGGCCGCCAACGCCGCGTCTCCGCGCAAAGCGCGCAATATTTCGTTGTCTTGTTTCTCGATGGAGTCCGCCGCAGCTACGAGGGGTTCCGCAGCCGGCGTATTTTGCAAAGCCTTGCGAATAGCTTTCAACCGCGTTTGTAGGTCATTAGCAGAATTAATCGCGCCCGACACTGCGCGGTAGAGACGCGAAACCTTGCGTTGGAAGTCCTGCTGCGCGGCCCGATCCTCCGCATTCATCGCCGCCGTACCATCCGCGATTACGGTGAATGCCTGCGCTCCCGCCAGCTCTGTAACCACACCGTCAAGTTTTCTGAACAGCCGCGCAGAGTACTTGCCCGGCATCACCAGCGGCCCTTGCGACCCGACCGGGGGGAAGTCATCTTCGGGCTTTTCCTCTTCACTGACCGAGGGAGCGAAGTAGCGCAAGTCCCAGGCCACACGATGAAAGCCTTCTCCGACCGCCGCATCGACCCGGCGGACAGGAGCTCCCGATTCGTCATAGACGACGAGGTACACTTCGGGCTTAGGCTCCTCCGCTTCGGCGCGCAGTGCGTCATTGGAAGGGTAAGAAAGCGGCTGGTTTTTCTTGGCAGCGTCTTTCTCTGCCTCCTGTCGTTTTTCTTTTTTGGTCTTAACTTTGTCCTTCAAGTAATAGGTGAAGTTTGCCCCAAACGGCGGATTGTCAGCCGCGTAGAATGCGTCTCCCTGGAAACCTTTCTTGCTGCCCCCGAGCGGCCGGCGCTCGATGTACATGAGAGCATTCTTCACGGGAAAGAAAATCGTCTGCTGCTGTAGCGAGTCGGGCTTGAGCTGGCGCAGAGGCGTGATGTCATCAAGAATGTAGAAGCCGCGCCCGAACGTCGCCATCACCAGATCGTTTTCTCTTTGCTGGATGACCATGTCTCGCACCGAGATGGTGGGCAGCCCGCCTTTGAGCTGTGTCCATTTCTTACCGCCATCTACGGTAAAGAACGCGCCAAACTCTGTGCCAGCGAACAGCAGGTTGGGATTGACAGGATCCTCGGCAAACGCCAGCACTGGGCCATTCTCCGGCAAATTACCCGCAATAGACCTCCAGGTCTTTCCCAGATCACCAGACTTCAGCAGATAGGGTTTGAAATCTTCGTTCTTGTGATTTTCGAACGCGGCATAGACCGTGTTGACGTCATGATGTGAAGCCGCCAGCCGGCTGACGTAGGTATTTTCCGGCACGCCGGGAAATTTGTCGTACTTGGTCCAACTGGCGCCGCTATCGGAGGTCACCTGAATCAAGCCATCATCCGTGCCCACGTAAATCAGATTTTCCTTCTTCGGTGACTCCGCCAACGCCACCAGGTTTCCATAAAACGACGTCGATTGATTCTTTGCCACCGCGTCCGGTCCCCAGACTTTCCCCATCACCGGCAACTTATTACGATCAATCTGGCGAGTCAGATCGCCGCTGATCGGTTTCCATGTGTTGCCGCGATCGTCGCTGCGAAACAGTTTGTTGGCGCCGAAGTACAGCCGCGTATGGGAGTGAGGACTGATAATCAGCGGCGAATCCCAATTCCAGCGCAGCGGCGGCTCGCCTTTTCCTTCTTGCGGCTGGATCAGAATCTCCTCGCCGGTGCGCTTGTCATATCGCACCACGACGCCATATTGCGATTCCGAATAAATCGTGTTGGGATCTTCCGGATCGACCTGCGAGCGAAATCCGTCTCCACCGGTCGTCACATACCAATCGGAGTTCACCATCCCGTTCACGTTTTTCGTGCGCGAAGGCCCGCACCAGGAATAGTTGTCTTGAGTGCCACCACAAACGTTGTAGAAGGGAAGCGCGTTGTCGACCGCGACGTCATAGAACTGGACCGTGGGAAGGTTCGCCTTGAACTGCCACGCTGTGAAACCATCGAAGCTCTCGTACACTCCGCCATCGCTGCCCAGGAGTGTGTGTTTAGTGTTATCGGGATCGATCCACAAGGCATGATTGTCGCCATGATGGTTGGCTTCGTTAATCTTGTGCAGCGTCTTGCCGCCATCGTTGGACTCCCGCATATAAACCGCCATTACAAATATGCGGTCAGAGTTTTTGGGATCAGCAATGATCTGCCCGTAGTACATCGCGCCTTCGTTAAATTCGTTGCGCCGTTCCCAGGTTGCGCCTTTGTCGGTAGAGCGGAAGACACCGCCCTTTCCATTGGCAGCTTCAATGGTGGCGTAGACCATGTTTGGGTCCGCTGGTGAAACTGCCAATCCAATGCGTCCCATGTCTTCGGTGGGCAATCCGGATTTCAGCTTGTTCCAATGTTCGCCCGCGTCCGTGGATTTGTAGATCGCGCTCTCGGGACCGCCATCGATCAAAGTGAAGACGTGACGGCGCCGCTGATAGGCGGCAGCGTAGAGAATGTCAGGATCGGCCGGATCTATCGCCACATCCACCACGCCGGTGTTTTCGCTAATGGTAAGAACGGCTTTCCAGGTGTTCCCGCCATCGGTAGTTTTGTAGAGCCCACGATCGCCGCCGGGTCCCCACAGCGGTCCTTCCGCGGCGACAAATACAACTTTGCTGTCCCGCGGATCGATAACGATGCGGCCAATGTGCTCCGACTTTTTCAGCCCAAGGTTTTTCCAGTTCTTGCCGCCGTCGTCGGAGCGATAAACGCCATCGCCGTATCCCACGCTGCGCTGGCTGTTACTTTCACCCGCGCCCACCCACACTACCGATGGATCGTTGGGATCGAGCGTCACCCAGCCGATGGAATACGAACCTTCTTTGTCGAAGACGGGCGTCCACGTAGTGCCGTCGTTGGTAGTCTTCCAGACTCCGCCGGACGCAACTCCGACGTAGTACTCCACCTTGTTTTTATGATTCACCGCAAAAGCGATCACGCGCCCGGAAGCTGCGGCAGGACCAATCAGCCGGAACTGAAGTCCACTGAGCGTGTCGGCGGTGAGAGTGCCTTTCTTTTCTTCTTCAGCAGACTTAGGCGGCTGAGGCGTCGCCTCACCCTTCTTATCTTTCTGAGCCGGCGGCGGCTCCTGTTTCTTGCTTTCGGGAGGCTTGTTCTGCGAAAACAAGGTGAACGAGATAAAGAGCAGAACCAGAGTTGCAGCGGCATGGCGAAGTGAATTCAAAGAGAGCTCCAGTAATACCGGGCAATCAACCAGTCGTTTCGTTCTTTCGAAACCGATATGTATACAGGATTGAAAGAATCTGTAGCAAGCTGCGAGGCTGGACTCCCGTTAATTGTTGAGCGTCAGTGAATGAACGTTACGGGATTCGACATCCGGTTAATGATCAGCGGCTGCCCGACCATCTCGACGTAGATGTTCCAGGTTCCAGGAGGCACGATGGAAGAAAGATCCAAGGAATTCGCTGTCACTTGCAGATTCGAAGCAGCCAAATAAAGATTGCCGCTGGCGTCCGCGTAATAAACCGTGAAGTGGTGGACAGTCGAAGGTGAAGCATAGATGGGATCCGAGGCCACCAGCGACCACGTCAACGAACTGCTGGTGAGCGAGGCGTTCACCGTGTAACAGTTGTCAATTCCAGATTCGACCGCGGTCCCTTCTTCGTAATCGTTCCATGTCACGACCTGCACGTAGGGAATTTGGGGACGAGTACCGCCGAAATATTTTGAAATCTCATTGGCGGTCTTCAGTAGAACTTGGCCGCATTGTTGTGCAATAACGCGATTGGACCCCCAGGATGCAGGATTATCGTCGAAGCCCTTCCAGAGCGCGCCGATTGTGAGTTGAGAGGGATGGTTCAGACCGGCAGTGTAGAGCGTGTCCAAGTATGTAGGAGATGCGCTGGTGACCGAACCCCACCAGTATTGCTGGGTCGAACTAAAGATCGGAGGCTGCACCCAGCCGAAGCGTCCATTGTCATAGGAAGCGGTCGTGAAAGCTCCGAACTGAAAAATGTACTTGAACGGAGCGGCATATGTATCCGTGTGTGCCTTCACCGCAGACCAAATTGTGTCCCAGTCGGCGGAAGTAAGAATTGGCCAGTCCGATTTGGTCACAAACGACACCACCACCGGCTGACCGGCGTCGGTCCAGTAGACGGGACTGTTTGCGTAGTGAGTGTTGATGTAATCCATGTCTTTAATCAATGCCGCTTGCAGGCAGGTGATTGTGCTGCTTTCAGTTTGTCCCGAAGTGTGGCAGGTGGACTTCAGTGCCCCTTTATCTTCCATGATGCCGAATTTGAGCGGATATCCCGGGCGGCCGCTCAGGTCTGAAAATACCGTGTTGGCGGTAGTGAGGTTGAAGCTCTGGTTGGGATCAAGGGATCCGTACCAATCAATCACGTTGATGTCGCAACCTTCGGTGATCATGAATGAACCCTGGGCGCTGACCGTGGCAGCCGAGTTCTCGTTGTAGCCCACGCTCTTATGACTGCTGAGTCCAAACCAGGGCTGGTATTCGCAGATCATGCGGCCCGTCCACCCGGGGTACATGAGTTGCCTGAGACTGATATTTGAAACGTGCCCGGCGGGGGGGGCCGGCAATAGAGTTTCCGCGGAAGTGTTATTCAAATTCGTGCCAAAGCCGTTGAAGAAAGAAGAGCAGTAAGAGAGATTCCCTCCTGGATCGTTCGCAGAGGAGCAAAGGCTCGTGTTGTTGGACATCTGCTGGATCACCGTTCCCACCGCAACCGGACCTCCGGTTCCGCCCGTTAGGAATGGGCCCGACGCGGTGGCAGAGAACGATGCACGCGTAAACACCGAACTGTAGGTGACGAAAGTGGACAGCGGATAATTCGACAGAGTACCGGCTAATTTGCTGGTTAGAGTTATTTTCGTTCTCGCTACAACCGCGTTCACCGGAGACGTGGCCGTATTCAGTTTGGCCGCCAGCGCGTTTGCGAGCTGCTGAGATGTTTTCTGCCCACCGTTACGGCTATAGTTCGTTACCGCGTTGAATCCGTTCACCGTGATCGTGATCTGTCCGGAATCGAAAGTTGGACACGATGTATTACCGCAGGGATAGATCGGGCCCTGTTCCGCGCCGCTGATGACGACGCTGCCCGTGCTAGGCGTCTGCGCCTGAGCAACACCGGCCGCAACTAGAAGAGAGGTGAAAAAAGCCAGGAATAGCCGCAACTGCATACAAAGATCCCCCAAACTCACCAGGCTTGAAACGGGCCGGGGTACCACGCGAGGGAGTAACAGCGGAAACAAGTCCTGAGTGATTGGCTGACAGTGTACTTATTTGCCGAGGGTACGAAAAGAGTTTTGTTGAAGAAATTAAAAAAACCCTTCGCGCTACCCACCGATGCAACCGGTCTCGAAGGATAGAATTCTCCCTATGCCGAAGAGGCCGCACGGCCAAGGTCACGATACCCGTTACGTCCGATTGCAGAAGAACTACTGTTTTGCCTGCGGCCGAAACAATGCGGACGGCATGCGTCTGAAGTTCGTTTACGACCGGAAGCGACATCGTTTCGTGTGCCGTTTTCGGCTGGGGAAGAAATATACCGGCCCGCCAGGCCATTGCCACGGCGGGATCATCGCTACCGTCCTTGATGAAGCCATGGGAAAAGTAAACAAGCTGCGCCAGGTGGTCGCCCTGACCACGCACATTACGGTGGATTATCTGAAGCCGGTGCCGCTGAACCAGCCTCTGCGGGTTGAGTCGCGTGAGGTTCGTGTCCGGGGACGGCGGCACGTCAATAGCGCAGAGATTCTGAATCTGGAAGGTGAAGTGCTGGCCCGCAGCCGCGGCACTTTCCTGGCCATCGATCCCAAACGTATGTTCGCCACGTTTGTCGAGCCGTAGCGCCGGCATTAAAGCCTCCCCGCCAAAGCCTGAGCGCGTTGTAGAATAAGGGCAGTTCACAAGCGGATTCCGAGGCGCCAGCAGGCGCTTCTCTTGATATCCAGAAAAGAGTTCTTCATGTCACAAAACAATGGAAGCTCGACCAGCTTGCGTCTGAAGACCGGCCTTGCCGAAATGCTGAAGGGCGGCGTGATCATGGACGTCACCAATGCGGAGCAGGCCACCATCGCCGAGAAGGCGGGCGCAGTGGCGGTGATGGCATTGGAGCGTGTGCCGGCGCAGATTCGCGCCGAGGGCGGAGTTGCACGCATGGCATCGCCCAAAAAAATTCGCGAGATCATGGCGGCGGTTTCCATTCCAGTGATGGCAAAGTGCCGCATTGGCCATTTTGCCGAGGCGCAGATTCTTCAGGAGCTCGGTGTAGATTACATCGACGAATCTGAGGTGCTGACCCCAGCGGACGAAGCGCATCACGTGGACAAGCATCAGTTCACGGTGCCGTTCGTGTGCGGCGCGCGTAACCTGGGCGAAGCGCTGCGGCGGATTGCCGAGGGTGCAGCCATGATTCGAACCAAGGGCGAAGCTGGTACCGGAGACGTGGTTCACGCCGTCAAGCACATGCGTCAAATTGTCCAAGAGATGAAAATACTCACGGTGCTCAGTGAAGAGGAATTGTTCGCCAAAGCCAAAGAACATCAGGCGCCCTATGAGCTGATACAGATCGTTGCCCGAGCAGGGAAATTGCCGGTACCCAATTTTTCTGCCGGCGGGATCGCCACTCCGGCCGATGCGTCACTGGTAATGCAACTCGGAGCCGAAGCGGTGTTCGTAGGTTCCGGAATCTTCATGAAAGACTCCACCACCTTCGCCGACCCACCGGAAGCAGAGAAACGAGCCCGAGCGATTGTACGCGCGACCACCCATTACCAAGACCCTAAAGTATTACTTGAAGTCAGTGAAAACCTCACTGGGGCGATGAAAGGACTGGCCGTATCCGCGCTGGATGAAGCTCACATGCTTCAGACAAGAGGATGGTAGAAAAGCGGCACTTGGCACTTA
>WNGH01002548.1_pt1 | contig 20127 bp, 16 predicted proteins | sample 5400631 | NCBI WGS metagenome assembly WNGH01 (sample SAMN13153373, study PRJNA577476) | soil metagenome | isolation source: 115 cm soil or saprolite under Garry oak tree replicate 1 | place: USA:California | collected 2016-06-15
CGCAGGCCCGCCCAGAAGGGCCCCCCACGGCTGCGGCGCAGCAGGGACTCGAGCACCAGCCGGTCCTCCGGGCCGATGCCGAGCACGGCCACCAGCCCGAGGTAGATCTCCACGATCAGCACCAGCGCCAGCGTCACGGTGTCCCAGGCGTCCAGCGATCCCAGCAGGCGGTGCGCGGCCAGCCCCGCCGCCAGCGCCGCGGCCCCGGCGAGGACGCCCTTGAGCACGCCCACGTCGAAGGGGAGCATGCGCAGGCAGATCCAGACCTGCACCACCCTGGCGAGATTGACGGCGCCGAGCGACACCGACCAGGCGATCGCCGCGCCGGCGATGCCGTGGCTGGGGATCAGCCAGAGGTTGAGCACCACGTTGAGCACCAGCACGGCCAGGTTGTCGACCATGCTCCACAGCGGCCGGCCCGACATGTTCAGCATCAGCCCGCACGGGCCGGTGGCGGCGTCGACCAGCTTGCCGGCGGCCAGGATCGCGGTGACGGCCGCGCCGGCGCCGAACCCGCCGCCGAACAGGCGCAGCAGCTCGCCGGGGAACGCCAGCAGGGCGATGAACGCCGGCAGCGACAGGCGCACGATCCAGCTCGTGGCCACCGTGTAGGCGCTGTGCAGGGAGTCGTGCTTGCCGCGGTGGTAGAGGTTGGCGATGCGCGGCCCCAGCGCCGAGTTGATCGCGGGCATCACGAAGGTCGCCAGGGTGACCAGCCGGGTGGCCACGTTGTAGACCCCGACCTCGGCGCTGCTGCGCATCGCCCCGAGCAGGATCGTGTCCGCCCAGATCAGCCCCGCCGACGCCAGCGAGGCGCCCCAGCTCACCAGCGAGAACCCGAACAGCTCGCGAAGCCCGCCGCCCGCGTGGGCACCGAGGTGGGGACCGGCGCTGAGGCCCGGGTGGGGCTGGACCGGCGGCGGGACCATGCGCAGGAGCCGCCACAGGGCGACGGCGGCCAGCGCCGCGGCGGCGAGGTTGGCGGCGACCAGCGCGGTCATGACGCCCTCCAGGCCGGCGTCGGCCGCCAGCAGCGCGGCGCTGCCCGCCACCAGCGCCAGCGGCTCGAACACCAGCCCGATCAGGGCGAACGGCCGCATCGTCCGGAAGCCCTGGGTGGCTGCCAGCGCCGAGTCGGTGAAGGTGGCCGCCGGCAGCGCCAGCGCCACCGCCCGCAGCGGCGGCAGCAGGCCGGCGTCGTGGAACACCGCGCGTGCCAGCCACGGCGCCGCCAAGTGCAGGCCCAGCGCCAGCACCACCGCCACGCCGGTGCTGAGGCCGATCCCCAGCCGTACGGTCGCCCGCAGCGCCAGCGGGTCGCCCTCGGCCAGGTGGACCGCGACGAAGCGGGTGAGCCCCGAGCGGAAGCCGCTCAGCGACAGCAGCCCGAGCAGCGACAGGAACGCGAACGCCTGCGCGTACCGGCCGACGTCGTCAGTGCCCAGCCGCCACGCCAGCAGCATCGTGGCCCCCAGCGCCGCGACCTGGCCGCACACCTGCCCCAACAGGTTGAGGCCCCCGCCCCTGGCGATCCCGAGGATCTCGCTGGTGGTCTCGGCCCCACCGCCCGCCGCCCGCCCGGCCGCCGTGGCGGTGACGCCTCCCTCGCCACCCGGTTCGCGCCTGGGCTCTGCGGCACTGCCGCCGCCCCCGCGGGCCGCCCGGGCCTTCCGCCTCCGCACGAGGCTACGGGCGGGGCGGGAGGGCCACGCCGGGGCGGCGCTGCCCGGCGGCCGGGCCCGTGGAGGAGCGGCCGTCTGGCCGCGCCTCCAGTTCCGGGCGACCGGCGGGGCGGGCGCCCAGCTCGGCCCGCACGTCGGGCCCGGCCGCGACCTCCGGCACGGCCTCCGAGGCGGGCCGCGGACGGCGGGCGAGCAGCTCCAGCAGCAGCACGACCCCCACGGCCAGGAACAGCCCCGCCCCGGCCGCCGGCCCGGCCTTGCGGAGCACCTGCGTCACCAGGGACACGCGCCGCGTCTCCCCCAGGCTCACGACGGTGGCCGGGTCCGCCGCGGCGAACTGCGCCAGCGCCTGGTCCAGGCTCTGCTGCAGGAGGTTGAGCTGCTGGGTGGCCTGCTGCTTGCGGTCCATCAGGCTCTGGTAGGCGGCGACCCTGGGGACCAGCGTGCGCAGCTCGCCCTCCTTGGTGCTGATGGTCGCGCCCAGCGCCGCCGCCGCCGTGGGGTTGCCGTCGGCCTGGCTCTGCGCCTGCTGCGCCTGCAGGTTGGCGAGCTGCTGCGACGCACCTGCGACTGGAACAGGAAGCGGATCGTGCCCGCGGCCACCGCGCCGGCGACCGGTCCGGTCTCGGAGCTGCGCGGCGACTGGTAGCTGATCTGGATCAGGCTCGACCTGCCGATCGGCGAGGCGGCCAGCCCGGCCTCGACCCGTGAGGTGGGCACCTTCAGCTGGGCGGCGACCTGGTTGACGATCCGCGAGGAGGTGGCCGCGGCGACGAAGTTGGCCACGAAGGTCTTGGGGCCGCCCGAGCCGCTGTACTGGTTGGAGCTGGGCCCGCCGACCAGCGCGGGCGCCGCCACCGTCGCGGTCGCCTGGTACCTCGGCCCGCCGGCCAGCACCAGCGCGGTGACGATCCCGCCGGCCAGCACCGGCACCAGCGCCAGGATCCACAACCGTCTGCGGACGATCCGCAGGTAGTCACTGATTTCCACGAAGCCCCCCAGGATCGGCAGCCAGGCTGGCGCGCCGTGTGACGGCGGACGCCGCGGCCGCGAACGTGAACAGGTACCAGAGGTTCACCACGTTGGAGATGACGTTGGCGGTGAGGCTCACCGCCACGAAGGCGACCGCGCAGCCGAGGAAGCCGGCCGCCACGCCCCGCTCCAGGGTGCGCGGCGTCGAGGCGCGCACCGCCCGACGCCCGAGCCCGACCAGGGCGACCAGCATGGCGAGGTAGGCGCCCAGGCCGATCAGGCCGGTCTCCACGTAGGCGCGGATGAAATCGTTGTGCGGCTGCTTGGCCGCACTGGTGTTGTACTGGGTCATGTTGAGGCCGATGCCGGTCAAGGGATTGGCGCGCGCCAGCGGCAGCACCTCGGTCCAGTAGTTGAGCCGCCACGCCAGCGAGTTTCCCGACGACCCCGCAGCCGCCGGGCCGCTCGCCAGGCTGGTGAAGCGGCCGGAGAGCTGCGGCACCACCGCCAGCGCGCACACGCCGGCGACCAGCAGCGCCAGCAGCACGCGCTTGGACTGGACCAGGCCCACCACCAGCAGGCCGATGGCCGCGCCGACCAGCGCCGTGCGCGTGTAGGTCAGCAGCAGGAAGCCGCTGGAGACGGCCAGCACGATCCCGAGCGGGAGCTTCCGCCGCCCGCTTGCGTAGGGAAGGACGGCCACCCCGAAGATGATCATCAGCGCCAGGTAGCGCCCGAAGTCGTTGGAGCTGGAGAAGGTCCCGACCAGGCGCGAGTAGTCGCCCTTGGTCTCGGCTCTCGGGTGGCCGGACAGGAACCCCATGGCGGTGATCGCCAGCGGCACCAGCATCGACAGGTAGGCCGCCAGCAACAGCCGGCGCATGGCGGCGCGCTCGACCATCATCTGCTCGAGCACCGCGAACATCACCACCGCCGCCAGGATGCGCAGCAGCTCCAGCGCGCTGGCGGTGTGGTTGGCCGAGCCGAGCACGCTGAGCGCGCAGGCGACCACGAACACCGCCAGGGCGCGCCGCAGCGGCGAGCCCGTCAGGCGCCCCTGCTCGCGGTGCTGCGCCGCCAGCCACAAGGCCGCGGCCAGCAGGAAGATCACCGCCAGGATGCTGGAGGGGTCCAGCGCCCTGGCGGCCGCCGAGTTGGTGACGGTGTTGCCCGCCGAGCGGCCGCTCAGCTTGGCCAGGTCGATCGAGGCGCGCAGCACCAGCATGGCCATCACGTAGCCGCTGAAGCGGGTCAGCGCCAGCACCCCGAGCCCGACGGCGATCGCGACCGCCAGCGGGAGCACCACCGCCAGCTTGGAGCCGCCGCCGACCGCCATGCCGCTGGCGGCGGCGAGCCCGCTGGCGGCGGCCACCGCCAGGAAGGTGAGCGTGTCGTCGCGCGGGCGCCGTGCCGACAGCCACGCGCTGGCGCCCTCACGCAGGCTGCGCCTGGCGGCGGTGGCGGCCACGTCGCGCTACCGGGCGCCGGCCGGCGTGGCGGGCGCCGGCCCAGACCAGCGGAAGCCGATGCCGGGCAGCCGGTACAGCTCCTGGTTCGGCACCGCGAACCGCCGCTCCAGCCAGGCGCGGGTCGGGGCGGGCATCGCCTCGCCGTGGCCGCCGGCCTTGAAGATGGGCGCCCGGCCGATCCGGAACGGCTCCAGGCCCAGGAAGCGCCACACCCGCTCCAGCTCGGCGTCGGTGTCGCCGAACAGCGCCTCGCTCTGCAGCACCAGCACCCGGCTCGACGGGATCAGCGCGTGGATCCGTTCGAGCTGCTCGGCGTAGCGGCCCCGCGCCAGATAGGAGAGATGCCGGTGCGCGAAGCTGGTGTAGCCCGGCTCGGCCACCATCCGCTCGGCCTCTCCTGCCAGGCGCTCCGGTTCGCGCCGCAGCGCCTCCTCGAACGGGAGGTCCTCGTAGCCGCGACGGCGCTCGTACTGGTAGTGCGACCAGGCGCGCTCCACCGGGTCGCGGAGCACCGCGATCAGGCGGACGTCGGGGAGCGCGGCCGCGATCCGCTGGGGGGCCAGCGGATGGAACATGTAGTAGGGGCTCGCTTCGCCCGCGATCGCCCTGCGCCCGCCCGCCAGCGGGAACGCCGCGCGGAACCAGCTCCAGCCGCGCCCGAAGTTCACGTCGAAATAGTGGCTGCCCTTGGTGAGCAGGCATCCGGCCACGTCCGGATGACGGATCACGTACTCGTAGAGCGAGGTCGAGCCCCCGCGCTTGGTCCCGATCACCAGGAAACCGGGCAGCATGCGCGCGCCGCTGGTCGCACGCGCCAGCAGCCGTCCTCCGGCCCGTACCACGCTGGTGTTGGTCAGCCGCATGTCGGACATGATCCCCTGAACCCTCAGAATTGTCGAACTTGACAATCATGACTAGGGGTGCCATGCTTCTCCGCCTGGTTCGCGGTCGCCAGCCCCGATCCAGCGTGCAGTGCGGCCAGCGCAGCAGTCCGTCGAGCCTCGTCCCCACCCGATCGCTCGTGGCTGGAGGTCCCCATGGGGTCGGTCCATCCCTTCCGCCGCCGCAGCTCACATCCCACGCCGTCCGACGGCGGCCAAGGCGTCGATCCAGCCTCCGCGGCCCCTCCCGGGCGCGCGGCCCGGCTGACCGATTCAGCCTCCGCGGCCCCTCCCGGGCGCGCGGCCCGGCTGACCGATTCAGCCTCCGCGGCCCCTCCCGGGCGCGCGGGCCGGCTGACCCGCAGGCGCCGTCCCGACCCGCTCGCCAGCCTGGCGGGGCTGGGCCCGCGCGCCGGCCTTTCGCGGCGAGGCGGGCGCTTCCTGCTGCTCGGCGGGGCGTTGGTCCTCGCCGCCGTCACGGTCGCGGTCCTGGTCGTCGCCACCGGCCCGCAGGCCACCTCGGCGCCGACCAGCGGGCCCGCGCCCTCCACGACCGTGCCGCCGGCGCGGCTCAAGCCGGTGCTCGGCGGCCTGCTCGACCGCCACAAGCTGCCGCCCGAGCAGTTCCAGGGGGCGGTGGCCGGTTACGTCGTGTCGGTCGGCTGGGCCGAGCTGCAGCCCACCGCCGGCGGCCCGCTGGCGGCGGCCAATCCGATCGACCAGGCGATCGCCAGCGCCCGCGCCAGGCACCTCCAGCTCAAGCTGCGGGTCCTGGCCGGCACCAGCGCGCCGGACTGGGCCAAGCGCCTCGGCGGCGACCCCGTGCGGGTGGTCGACGCCTACGGCCACTCCGGCACCGTCGGCCGCTTCTGGACCACCGCCTTCGGCCAGGCATACCTCGACCTGCAGCAACGGCTCGCCGCCCGCTACGACCGCGTCCCCGAGATCGCCGAGACCCAGATCACCCGCTGCACGACCTTCTTCGCCGAGCCGTTCCTGCGCCAGGGGCGCAACCCCAGCACCATCCGCAACCTGGTGCGGGCCGGCTACACCGCCGCCGCCGATGAGGCCTGCCAGCGCGAGCAGGTCGACGCCCACGCCGTGTGGTCGCGCACCCGCTCGGGACTGTCCTTCAACCCCTACCAGCGGGTGGAGGGCGGCCAGGTCAAGCACGACGAGGCCTTCACCGAGCAGATGATGCGCTACTGCCGGTCCAAGCTCGGCGCCGCGTGCGTGCTGGAGAACCATTCCATCCGCACGACCGGCCAGGGGCGCCTGTACCAGCAGATGTACCAGGCCATGCGCTCCCTCGGCGGCGCCATCGGTTTCCAGACGGCCTCGCCGAACCGGATCGGCAGCCTGCTCGGCACCCTCGACTGGGCCATCTCGCAGCGCGCCTCCTCGGTCGAGCTGCCCGTCTCCTACCGGACCTCGAGCAGTCCCGGCAGCCTTCGCCCGCGCAACCAGCGCCTCCAGGCCATCGCCCGATCCCTGGCCTGACAACCCGCCGGCCGGCGCCGACCCCACCCAGCGCTCGCCCCCTGGGTGGGGTCGGCGCCATCCGGGGCCGGTCTCTGCTAGCCTCCGGTCATTCTCGATCCAGACAAACTCCTCAGGCCGCCGATTTACCCGGAGGTACCGAGCCATGGCTGCGCGCGACCTTGCTCCCCTGTTCATCGTCGGTGCGCCGCGGTCGGGCACCAGCCTGCTCTACAAGCTGCTGTGCCTGCACCCGCGGGCCGCCTGGATCTCGAACTGGGGACGCCGCGCTCCCGGGCAGCCCGCGCTCGCCATGCTCAACCGCCTGGCCCCGCGGCTGCCGGCCACCCGCCGCCGCGCCTGGTTCGGCGCCGACGGCGGCAACGCCTACGTCTACGGCCGCCCGCGGCCCCTCGTCGAGCGGCTGTTCCCGATGCCGGTGGAGGGCGAGCCCGTCTACCGCCGCTGCGGCGTCGGCTCCGGCGCCGCCGGTGTGCCCGAACGCCAGGTCGCCGAGCTGCGCCGCCGCCTGGAGGCCATCCAGCGCTGGTCGGGCGGCGACCTGCTGGTCTCCAAGCGGATCCACAACAACCTGCGCATCCCCCTGCTCGCCGAGGCGTTCCCGCGCGCCCGCTTCGTGAACCTGATCCGGGACGGCCGCGCCGTCGCCTACTCGCTGTCGCGCGTCGACTGGTGGGAGAACGGCGTCGTCTGGTGGTACGGCCAGACCCCGCGCCGCTGGCGCGAGGAGGGCCGTGACCCTTGGGAGCTGTGCGCCCTGCACTGGGTGCGCGAGCTCGCCGCCGTCGAGGCCGGGCTGGCCGCCGTCCCCACCGCCCAGCGGATCGAGGTCCGCTACGAGCGGCTCGTTCGCGCCCCGGTCGACACCGTCCGCGGCATCGCCCTGTTCGCCGGCCTGCGCCCCGACCCCGGCTGGATCGCTGAGCTCCCGCGCCTCCGCTACCCCGACAACGACGACGCCTGGCTGCAGGCCCTGACCCCCGACGCCCGCGCCCGCATCGAGCACATCCAGCACACCGCCCTCCGCCGCCTCGGCCACCGGGTCTGACCACGCCGACCCCTATTTCCAGGAGGGCCGTCGTAGGAGGCGCGGCTCCACCAGGAAATTCTTGGTGTCGTGGCGGCCACGCCGCTCGTACTCGTCGATCAGCAGGGTCCCGGCCGTCCGACCCGGCGTGAGCCCCCTGGCGCGCTCTTCAGATCAAGCGCATCCAGGGTGGCAGCCACCTTGGCGACCGCATCCTCCTCGTCCCAGCTGTCCAGCTCGACGCCGATCAGCTTCGGTGCATGGCCAGCGCTCACGAGGCGGTACAGGCAGCTGCCCGACCTGATCCGGCCCGGCAGCGACTCCGACGGTCCGAGCAGGAAGATGCCGAGGTCACTCGGCTTGTCCAGGTACTGCGCCATCGCCGAGGCCACCAGGATCCCGCCCTTCTCGAAGTCCGAGGACACGAATCTCGGCGGTGGATCCGCTGCTGGTAGAAGTAGCGATTTGGCGCCTTCACGTCGACCACCACGATGAAGACGCCCCTGACCGCCAGCCGTCGGCAGCAGCGTGGTCAGCGAGCAGGGAAACTCGTCGCGGGTCCGCTCCTGGAACCCTGCGAGAATGTTGCGGGTGAACAGGCTGGTCGAGCGGCCAACGAAGACAATGCGCCTGCTGCGGCGACGGAAGGGCCGGAATTCCTGAGCGATGTAGATGACCAGCGTGAGCGCCACGCCGACGATGGCAAGGAGGCGGTCGAGCCCGACCCCGACCTCGAACAGCACCCACGACAGGGCGCCCGTGGCGACCGGGCCGCCCACGACGAGCACGCGGGCCCGGTCGGCGAGCGGCTCAGCCGGCTGTGCTCACCGCACCAGCGGGCCATGGCCGGCCCCCACGTCCGCGGTCATCCAGGCTCGCGTGCCGAAGGAGGAGCACGACCGGGCCGCCACCGAGATCGCGCGTCGCAACGCGGCCACGGGGTCGGCCAGCTCGACGAGGTACCAGCAGAAGGCGCCGTGAAGAATGTCGCCAGCGCCAAGTGAGTCGACCACCGGCACCGCTGGGACATCGAGACGGCCCGCTCGCGTCCCCGCGCGGTACCGGACCGGCTCGGGTCCATCGGTGACGGCGCTGAACCACAACGAGCTCATCGCCTCGATCGCGTCGTCAGCGCTGTCGCATCCTGGAGGCCGGAAGTCGTTCGAGCAGATGGCCGCGTCGACGAGCCGGAGCAGCTCCTCTGTGCCAGGCTTCCAGCTCCCACCGTCGAACACGACTCGCATCCCGGCGGCACGCGCTCGCTCCGCGGCGACGATCGCCAGCTCCATATGGTGGCCGTCAACCATCAGCAGCGCTGTGGAGCCGAACACGTCAGCACCCAATGCGGACGCCGGAATCTGGAATGGGCGCGAGTTGACCGACACCACGGCTCTGTGGCCGGTCGACTTGGTCACGGCGATCGACGACACGGGCGGCTGCCCGCCCGAATCCCACGCCAGATCCGCGACCTCGACCCGGTGAGCGGCCAAGTCGTCCTTGGCCACGCGCGCGAAGGTGCTCGAGCCGACGCCGGTGACGAGTCGAGCGGTCCCGCCGAGGTGAGCGAAGGTCACCGCGGCGTTCGCGGCGGGCCCGCCGGCCGCGACCTCCTGCTGCTCCGCGACGATCTTCTCGTTCTCCGCGGGCAGGCGCTCCACCAGATAGATCAGGTCCAGGGTCGTCAAGCCCAGGAAGGTGGCGCCGGTCACCGAGGCTCCCAACCAGGAGGGGCGGCGTTCCGGCTCGGCGTCGAGTCTTCCGGAGCGCTGGCAGGCGTCATCGCGCGCGGGTTCTCCCCTGCTCGGATCATAACCGGCCAAAGAAAGTAGAAGGACCGCGAATGAAGCAATCGGCGCTATAGGAACCAGCGATGCAAGCGGGGGAACCCGCGGGGTGCTCAGTCCTGGTAGTCGTAGTAGTAGGAGCTTCGGGTGGCGTCGGCGGAGCGGTTGAGAACGGAGCCGACGATCTTGCCGCCGACCTGCTCGAGCTGGTCGCGGAGCTGGTCGACGGTTTCGCGGTCGGTGGCCTTGGCGTCGGCCACGACCAGCACGGCGTCGACCAGGGGTGCCAGCGCGAGCGAGTCGGACACGACCAGGGCGGGCGGGCAGTCGAGGATGATGAAGTCGAAGACGTCCCGCTGCTCCTTGAGGAACTCGCGCATGGCGTCCGAGTCCATCAGCGTCGAGGGGTGCGTCGGCGGCGGTCCGGCGAGGATCAGCCACAGGTGCGGGGCGACCGACCACAGCTCGACCGCGACCTGCTTGTTCCTGCCCGACGCGTTCGGGTTGGGGACCTTGCCGTCGGCGAGCAGATCGGCGAGCCCCGAGCGGTTGCGCAACCCGAAGAACTCGTGCACGCGCGGCCTGCGCAGGTCCGCGGAGACCAGCAGGATATCGCGCCCCGACTCGGCCAGCGCCACCGCGAGGTTGCCGGCCGTGGTGCTCTTGCCCTCGGCGACGTTGCCGCTGACGACCATGATGGAGTTGATGTCGAGCTGCGCGGCCAGCCTCGCCATGCGTGTTCGCAGCGTCCGGTAGGCCTCGGCCGCCGGGCTGGTGGGCTGGTCGAGGGTGACCAGGCTCGATCGCCTGCGCTTGGCCCAGCCGATCCCGCGATCGCGCCGCTTGTAGCGGGACAGGGCCGGGATCGAGGCGAGCACCGGGCGGTCGAGCCGCTCGGCCAGGTCCTGCCGCCCGCGCAGCCGCTTGTCGCTGCGGTCGCGCACGAACCCCACGACGAGACCGAGGAACAGCCCGACGAACAGGCCGATGCCGATGTCGAGCTTCTTCTTCGGGCTCACCGGCGAGGTCGGCAGCGCCGCCGCCTGGATCACCTGACCCGGCGTCGGGTCGAGCTGCTCGAGCTGCGCGACCTGCTCATTGAGGCTGTTGATGCGCTGCTGGTAGGTGCTCTTCTGCGCGGACGCCTCGGTTTTCTGCGACTGGGAGGAGTCCGGCGAGGTCATGATCGAGTCGAGACTTTGCATCCGGGCGGCGATCGTGTCGGCCTGCTTCTGGAGCGTCGCCTTGCTCGCGTCGACCTGCTGGACGGTCCCGGCCTTGCGGTAGTCGATGTACGCCCTGGCGAAGGAGTCGGCGCCCCGCTGCGCGGTCCGCGGGATCGGGTCCGAGTAGTGGATCTCGAGTACCTGGGAGTTGGGCGGCACGTCCACACTCGCATGCTGGAGCAGCTCGTCGGGCGTCGCCGGGCTCTTGAGGAACTTGCCGGCGAGCACCGCCACCGCCGACGACAACGCCACCTGCTTCTCGTTGTTGATGTTGACCTGCTGATCGAGCCGCTGCGTCCCCTCGAACCGGTTGATCGACACCGGTTGGACCAGCACGGAGGACGTGCCACGGTAGATGGGCGTCCGCTGCAGTGTCCACGCGGTTGCCACCACCGCACCCGCCACGGCGAGCACGGCGATCAGCCACCACTGGCGGCGGAACACCATCAGGTAGTCGCGGATCTCGACCGATCCCGCGGGTACCGGTTCAGCACTCACCGTATCGACCGCTTTCTCTCAGAGCTTCATCCAACAAGCCCGCTCTGTCGGGCACGTACGCCTGCAACGCCAACGCGAGCGGCAGTGGAGGAAGGGTGCGCCACCGTCGCGCATGACCGCCTGCGGCTTGCCACCATACTGCGCCGGGACCTCAGATGCCTCCGCCGCATGCGCGATCAGCCTCCCATCGCATTGAACTAGACAAGACTACGGGGATCACGTGGCGAACCAGGGCCGCAGCCGTTCCCACGTCTCGGCCAGCAGCTCGGGCAGGACCTTCGTCTGGCCGACCACCGGCATGAAGTTGGTGTCGCCGCCCCAGCGTGGCACCAGGTGCATGTGGACGTGGTCGGCGATGCCCGCTCCGGCCACCGTGCCGAGGTTCATGCCGAGGTTGAACCCGTGCGCGTTGGAGCCCTCGCGCAGGGCGCGCACGGCGGTCCCGCAGAACGCCATCGTCTCGGCCAGCTCCTCGGGGGTGAGCTCCAGGTATTCGCCGACGTGGCGGTAGGGAGCCACCATCAGGTGACCGGGGTTGTACGGGAAGGCGTTGAGGAGCACGAAGGTGTGCGCGCCGCGGGCGAGGATGTGGTTGCCCTCGTCGTCGTCCTGGCGTGCCAGGTCGCAGAAAATGCAGCCGTGGTCGCCCTCGTCGCCCGCGCGGCGGATGTAGGCCATCCGCCATGGCGTCCAGAGCCGCTCGGTGGTCACCGCGCACGCTCCGAGCGCCTCGTGGGCGTGGGGCTGATCGGCACGGGAGCCTCCTCGTATGGACGGGTGGTTGACTGGATTGGCGGATGATACGCCGCACTCCCGACCGGCACGCCAGGTTGTCCACAGGGCCGTGGCGTCAACGGCCACCAGGCGGCCGTCAACTGGGGCTGGTCGACGAGGCCTCGCCGGCCGTCGAGCTGGACGACCCGCTGTCGCTGGCGGCGGCCGCGGTGGTGGTGCTGGCGGGGGCCGTGGTCGTCGGCTCGGTGGTCGGCGGAGCAGTGGTCGTCGTCGTGCTCGAGGTGGTCGGCGGCACGGTGGTCGCCGGCGCGGTCGTCGGCGGGGCCGTGGTGGTGGAGCTGCTCGACGGCGGACGCCGGGTGGTCGGCGGCGCCGTGGTCATCGGGGGTGTCGGTGGCGGCGGCTCCGTGGTCGTTGGCGGCCGCACCCCAGGCCTCGGCGAACCGGCGACCACGCGCACCGCGCCCGCGTAGTCGCTGCGCCAGATCGAGGCGACGCGCACGACGTCGCCGGTGTGGGGCGCGTGCACCATCAGGCCCTTGCCGATATACATGCCGACGTGGTGGATCGTGGCGGGGTTGGCGGGGTCGTCGGCGTAGAACACCAGGTCGCCAGGGAGCAGGTCCGCCACGGCCACGTGCGGACCGGCGTTGAACTGGTCGACGGACACCCGCGGGATGACGATCCCGGCCGCGAGGTAGGCGGCGCTGGTCAGGCCGGAGCAGTCGAACGCGGCCGGCCCCTGCGCCCCCCAGTGGTAGGGCTTGCCGAGCTGGCGCATGGCGTAGGCCACGGCGGTCGCCGCCGCCCTGCCGGCATCCATCCAGGAGGACTGGCTGCGCCCGCCCAGCGAGTCGAACCAGGCGGCGAAGGCGGCTCGGCTGCCGGCCTCGGCACGACGCTGCTGCTTGGCCAGCACGCCCGCCAGGCGCTTGTCGATCCCCTTGAGGGTCGTCTCGAGCTGCTTGGCGAGCGCGTTGATCCGCTGATGCTGCGAGAGGACGCCGGCGTCCAGCCGCTGTTGCTCGGCCAGGTCGGCCTGGGCCTGCGCGGTCAGGCCGTCCAGCTCGGCCTTGCGCCTGGTGACCTCCTCGACGTTGCGCGCGCTGGCCTCCAGGGCCGCCTTCTGCAAGGGCACGCGCCGCAACAGGTCCGAGGGGTCGGCGGCGCCCACCAGCTCGGAGACGAACCAGCCGGGCCCGGCCTCGTAGGTCTCACGCGCCTGCTCGTCGAGCGTCTCCTGCGCGGCGGCAAGCTCCGTGACCAGCGCCCGGCGGCGCGCCTGCACGGCGGAGAGCCTGGCACGCAGGTCCCGCTCGGCCGTGGTGGCCTTGTCGAATTGCTCGGAGATGCGCTCCAGCGCCGCGTACTGCTGGTCGAGGCGCACCTGCAGGCCGGCGGCCTTCGCCTCCAGGTCAGCGGTGGTCGGGGGGCTTCCCGCGGCCAGTGCGGGGGCCGCCGGAAGGACCGCCAGCAGGAGAGCGGCGACGACAGCACGCCGAGCGGTGATGCGCAGACTCGAGTGCCGTCCCGCCATGCCACCTCCCAGGCGCCCGCGCTGGGCCGATCCAACCGGCAGATCCTGCGCATCCTACCCGAAAGGCTATGTAAATCGGGAGCCTGGGGACTACTGAGCTTTGACGAGGCGCTGGTAGAGCGGGGGTGTAGTTCAGAATTGCGCCGCTTCAGTGCTCCCCGCCATCGCCAGCGTCGCGCCGGTGCCGCCCGAGATCACCTCGGAGACGGCGTCGAAGTAGCCGGTGCCGACCTCGCGCTGGTGCCTCGTCGCGGTGTAGCCCTCGGCCTCCAGCGCCAGCTCACGCTGCTGCAGCTCCACGTAGGCGGGCATGCCACGCTCCGCGAAGCCGCTGGCCAGCTCGAACATGGCGGCGTTCAGCGCGTGGAAGCCGGCCAGGGTGATGAACTGGAACCGGTAGCCGAGCCGGCTGAGCTCCTTCTGGAAGCGGGCGATGGTCGACTCGTCCAGGTGCTTGCGCCAGTTGAAGGACGGCGAGCAGTTGTAGGCGAGCGGCTTGCCCGGGTACTCGGCATGGATGGCCGCCGCGAAGCTGGCCGCCTCGTCGAGGTCCGGCGTGGAGGTCTCGAACCACAGCAGGTCCGCGTAGGGCGCCGACGCCAGCCCGCGCGCGATCGCCGCCTCCAGGCCCGGCCGGATCCGCCAGTAGCCCTCGGCGGTGCGGTCGCCGGTCAGGAACGGCCGGTCGCGCTCGTCCACATCGGTGGTCAGCAGCGTCGCCGACAGCGCGTCGGTGCGGGCGATCAGCACCGTCGGCACCCCGGCGACGTCCGCCGCCAGCCGGGCCGCGGTCAGCATCCGCAGGAACTGCCCCGTCGAGACCAGCACCTTGCCGCCGAGGTGGCCGCACTTCTTCTCAGCGGCGAGCTGGTCCTCGAAGTGCACGCCGGCGGCGCCCGCCTCGATCATCGACATGGTCAGCTCGAAGGCGTTGAGGGGCCCGCCGAAGCCGGCCTCGGCGTCCGCCACGATCGGCACCAGCCAGTCCCGGCTGGCGCCGCCCTCGACGGACTCGACCTGGTCGGCCCTGCGCAACGCGTTGTTCAGGCGGCGCACCAGCGCCGGAGCGCTGGTCGCGGGGTACAGGCTCTGGTCGGGATAGACCTTCTCGGCGAGGTTGGCGTCCGCCGCCACCTGCCAGCCGCTGAGGTAGATGGCCTCCAGGCCTGCCCGCACCATCTGCACGGCCTGCCCGCCGGAGAGCGCGCCGAGGGCCGCGACCACCTCGCGGTCGCCGAGCAGCCGCCACAGGCGTTCGGCGCCCCGCTCGGCCAGGGTCTGCTCCACCATGACCGAGCCGCGCAGCCGCAGCACGTCCTCCGGCCGGTAATCCCGGCGGACGCCCTTCCAGCGGGGGCTGGAGTCCCATTGAGCGGAAAGCTCGGTGGCGTTCGAGGTGGGCGGTTTGCGCGAGACCATAGCGATCACTCCCTGGATCGGGCGTGGAAATCCCGAGACCAATTACGACCGAATTGCCGGAGACCGGACGGGCGTCGGCTAGACGCCAGGGACGCGGATCAGGCGTGTATCCGCGCAGGTCAGCGACCTGCCCCGATGACGCTGGCCCGAGTCGACCTCACCAATGGATACTCGCTGCGAGTAATCGTCAACGGTGAGGGACTTCATGGGCCGGCACCTCCTCCCAACGGTACTGGGTCGGGCTACCACGCTCGGGAACGTGTACCCGACAGTAAAGCCATAGTAGATTCCTAGCCAATCATTTCTTGCTATCGGAACGATCGGCGGAGCCAATAACCCCAGGCCAAACCGGGCGCAATGGCGACCGGGGAGGACGGTCCGGCGGCCGGCAAGGGGGGCTGTGGACAACGGTGGGTCGGACCCCCTCGCCATGGGCCGGATCACGACCGCTGTCGGCGAGACCGCCGGCGCGGTGGCCGCGGTCGACATCGTCGAGTCCCACACTGACCGGCTGGTCGTGGACCTCACCGTCAATGCCTCCGACGCCCGCCACGCCCAGGCGATCACCGACGCGGTCGAGGCGGTCCCGGGCGCCCACGTCCAGAAGGTCAGCGACCGCAAGCCGTCGCTTCTACACATTCTTGCGGACGCTGCCTGATCAGGGAGAGGAACGGCCGGATAGCCGACGTGGCCTCAAGAATCCGGCCCGAGCACTCGCTGCCACGCCAGCACCGGCATCGACATCTCCGAACGGATGGTGCAGGAGGGGCGGGACCGGCTCGGCCACCTGGCGAACGTGCGCTTCCACCATGGCAACGGCTACGACCTCGCCAGCTTCGAGGACGGCTCATTCGACGTGGTGTACTCGATCGTGGCCCTGCAGCACATGCCGCGGACGGTCGCCTACAACTACCTGCTGGAGTCCCACCGCGTGCTGCGGCAGGGCGGCGTGCTCTGGCTGTACGTGCCCAACCTGCTCCGTGACGACTGCTTCTCCGCGTTCCACCACTTCAGCCAACCCTGGTTCGTGTCCCACCCCTACCCGATGAACTTCTATACCCCACAGGAGCTCAGCCGGCTGCTGGTCGCCGCCGGGTTCTGGCTGGAGCGCCTGAACGACGAGCTGCGGGCAGAGGCGCGCAAGACCGGCGGCCCCGGCATCTCGGAGCAGGCACAGCCGCTGGTCGGGTTGCACGACGCGGAGCGGCAGCGGCTCGCGCGACACAACGCCGAGCTCACGCAACGCAACGCCGAACTGGAGCGGGCGCTGGAGCGCATCCGCTCGAACCCGCTCGTGCGGCTGGCACCGCAGCCCGTCGGCAGCTGCGCCGGGCAGCACCCCGCGCCCACAAGCTCTGAACGGCGCGGTGCGGCCTACCGGCGCGCCGCGGCACCGTGTCCGAGTGATTCGGGATACGCACGTGCAGCGTCACCACCGGGTCAGGGCCCCGGCAAAGTAGCGAAATGTCCGAGTTGGTCTCCTGGCGCGCTCTCGCGACGCCACACGCGAGCTGCCTGCTACCTGAGACCGGGGCCAGCGCGTCCGTGGTACGAACTGGACAATCTCGACTTTGCCGGGGTCCTGCGTCGCTTCGCTTGTGAGCCAAGCGGTAAAGTCCAACCCCGTGGCGGCGCCATCGGCAAGCCGCGATCACCGCTTGGAGGGCAACCGTGCCGATCAACCGCCGGACAGCACGCAGCAACCGTGACGAGCCACCTTCCGGTACCACCGCAGCGAGTCCGGTAACGATCACTCGGCCGGATGGCACCACGGTGACCGAGCCACCTCAGCCGCCAGGCAGGTCCGTCCGTGCCTTTGAGAAGCCAGAGCCTCCCGGCGGAGGCGGGCGGTTGGAGTGGGAGCGGAAGGTTGACCCGGTCGCTGGCATCGGGTTCATGGTGGCGCGGCGTGGCACCTACCATGCTCGGATCGATGCCAAGCATGACGGCTGGCGTTGGAGCGTGTGGACAAACAGCGGCCGAGTCGCTCGCGGTGTCGCTCCGACGTCGGGGCTCGCCGAAAGCGCGGTCGAGGACGTGCTCCTCAGCGCTGAGCAAGCGTGGTGACTGCCCGCCCATACAGGGTCGAGGTAGCGCGAGGGACCGACCCCAACCGCCAGATCCGTAGCCTGGTGATTGGCGTCCATCTGGTCGGATCCAGACGGATCTGCCCTGCTCAGGTTGGGTGCGCTGTCGACCCAGCCGGATCGAGAAGGATCACGTCGGATCGTCTGGATGATCAAACGGATGATCAAGCGCCTCGGCCAGCTTCTCGCTGCTCGATGAGCCAAATGGGGCAGAGCACAAGATTCTGAATCTTTCAGTGGAATCTGAGGAGGAGAGGATTTGAACTGGCATCTAGATGTGGGTTCTCTCGAGGAGAGAGAAAGGATACTGAAGGATACAGCAACCCTCGGACCGTGGTACCAGTCCTTCAACCTCGCGGATTGGCTTAGGATCCAGGCGGTTCACGACGGTGACTCCGTCTTGGACTGCCTGGACCTGCTCGGATTCCCGCGCGACTTCTCTGGCAAGACTGTTCTAGACGTTGGTTGCAACGCCGGATATTACAGCTTCGTCGCCAAGAACAGGGGTGCCGAACGCGTCGTGGCCGTAGAACTAGACCGTCATTTCGTGCGGCAAGCGCAGTACCTGTCGACCCTGCTGGGGCTGGACGTGCAGTTCTTGCATGACGATGTTCACAATGTCGACACCCGGCTCGGCATCTTTGACATAATCATCTGCAGCGGGCTGATGTATCACATACCGGATCCCACGAACGTTCTCGCGCGACTGTCTGACGTGTGCGCTGACACCATCCTAATTGAGAGTGAGTTTCTCCTCGATCCCGCCCTCACCTCTATGGCCAGGTTCATTGAGGGGACCTACAGGAATGACCCGACCAACTGGTGGATTTACGGTCCACAGTGCCTCGAGGGCATCGTGAGGGCGGCAGGCTTTCAGAACGCACAATTCAAGGGCTTCTACTTCGAACCGCACGGGGAAGAGACCGAAGAAGGAATCCCCAGAGGGGGAAGAGGCTTCCTGATCGGCAAGAAGCATAGATAGTAGTCCGCCCAATCGCGTTTCTCTGTTGAGTCCCAGCAGGCGTCGGGTTTGTCGGCTCCCGCCAAGAAGGGGATTATGAAAGTCTATCTGGCTAACGTCGAGTCCTGGACTTTCCCCAATCAGGGAAGTGAGAGGCTGTGCCAGAAAGGCTTTGAAGTTGGCGGCAACTGGATGGCCCCCCCCTTCCAGCGACAATTAGAGGATTTCTCCGCCGACGTTGTGGTATATGCGCCTCACCGTCGGGTAGACGCAGTCGTGCTACGCAAGGAGGACATCCTGCGGGTTCCGACGCTTCTTTGGGCTCTCTATCCGGACTACCTTACTGGCTGGGACCGGGACAAGAACGTACATATGCATGGATTCCTCGAGTCCGTGGCAGATATCATGCCCTACTTCCGGCGACACGCCGTGAACAGCTTCTTCACCAAACGCCTTCTGGAGGAGCGCATCGAAGGCTTTCAGTTTGAGGTCTGTTTCCTCGGCCTCGACCTAGAGGCTATAGACCGCTGCCGACACGAGAAGCGCACCGAACGCCCCAGCCTGACGGTGCTGTGGCAGCACCGCTGGCGCACCGACAAGAACCTCCGGGGTGCGCTGGACATCATCGAGACCCTGGCGGCGAAGTATAGAGACGTGACGTTCCTTGTCGGCCGGAACGAGGACTGGGATGAGCCCTTCTGGGTTCCCCGGAGCCTCAAAGACTACTTCGCCCGGGCCCTGCCGAGGCTCACCCGTTTGGGCAACGTTCAGTTCCTGTCTCGTTTCGCCAGGCAGGTCGACTACTGGCGCTCACTGTCTGATGTGGATATTGCCTTTTCGTGCTCGTACCATGAGACCTTCGGTATCGCCATGCTGGAGGCAGCCTACGCTGGCGCCGCCTGCGTGGTCCCCAACACGGTAGCCTATCCCGAGATTCACAGCGGAGCCATGGTGATGGACCATTCTCAGATCGCTACGGGGCTGGGCAGGTTGATAGAGCAACCGCGGTTTCGAGCGGAGGTGGCGCATCGCTGCCGTCAGAACGCGGCAAAATACGATGTGAACGGAACGGCTGAGAAGCTTGCCGGGCTGATCGCGCAAGTCAGACAGGGCGAATAGCCGCCTTCAGGTATCGACCGACGGCCGGCCCCCTGTGCAGAGCAGGGTGTGCGGTGGAGTCCGAGGTAATGACCAGCATGGCGTCGGTGGGTCTGAAGACGCATTGGGAGAGCGCATAACTGCACGGAGATAGAACAGATAACTTGGCACCGACGGTCGCGTGCGACCTGCAAAAACGGCCCTCCGAACGGCGGTTCCCCGCATATTGCTGATAAGGATGAGGTCATCGAGGCTGTCACGGCTCGGCGCCGGAGTCCGGCGTTCTGCACCGGTCAGTTGTCAGCAGTGTGTCAGCAACAGGACCGTGCGAGCCGACGCAAAGGCAGCACGGCAAGGACGCTGACCTCCCAGTCGACCTGGTGGTGCGACGTGGTGCCAGGGGAGGCGCCATTGGGTCCTGTTTGCCGGTGTAACGGGGATGGCATGCAAGGAGTCAGACGGCGGGAGCCTGATGCAGGCGCTAGTCGCGAGGGGCGAGGAAGGGAGCCTGATGCAGGCGCTAGTCGCGAGGGGCGAGGAAGTGGACTGCCGTGAGGGATAGCCGTTGGCGGTCCTCCTCTTGCACAGCGGTGTAGTGCTCGATCCATAGGTCAAAGAACCGCTGCAGGTCGATCAGCGAGATGCGGCGGTTTTCCTGGCTGCGGACCTCCCGCTGGGCGTCGGCGGTGAAGCCGCCAGTGGCGATGAAGATGCCCACATCCTGACTGCCGAGTAGGGCCATGAAGGCGCGCAGCCCATCGACGGTGATCTTGTCGGCGCGCCGCTTGACCTGCACCTTGATGCGCGGCCCCGTGGCGCCCAAGGGATCGGTGTAGGCCAGGATGTCCAGTCCTTGGTCGGGACCGGGTGGCGACACCCAGGCGATGTGGTAGTCCATCGCGCGAAGCAACGCGGCCACCAGCTCCTGGAACTCGTAGGGGTTCATGCTTTGCAGGTACTGCTCCACCTCCAGCCAGGAGGTCTCTTCGGCTTCCTCCAGCGCGCTGGTGGCGCTCGCCGGGGTGGTGGTGGCGCCGAGGGAGTCGTGTGGTTCCTCTGGCTGGTTCTTCCGCCATGCCTGGTACAGGCGGGTGACTTCGCGGCGAAGCTCCACTGGGTCGTGGAACTTCTCGGATGCCTGCCGGCCCTCCTCGGTCAAGATCCACTGGCCCTTGCTTTTGACCAGCCAGCCAGCCTTCACCGGCGCGATGGTGGCGAAGCGCACGATCTTGTCGAAGCGACGGACGCCGG
>WNGH01005050.1_pt1 | contig 20116 bp, 6 predicted proteins | sample 5400631 | NCBI WGS metagenome assembly WNGH01 (sample SAMN13153373, study PRJNA577476) | soil metagenome | isolation source: 115 cm soil or saprolite under Garry oak tree replicate 1 | place: USA:California | collected 2016-06-15
GCGCGCCTTGCCCTTGAGCACGTACGTCCATTGCTCGTTCGGGTGCGAATGCGGGAGCGAGGCGGTGCCGCGCTTGATGGTGATGAGGCCGACCTGCATGCGCTCGCCTTCGACCACCGGGCCTTCGGCGGTGGAGTAGCCTGTGCCGACCGGCATGCGCGCGAGCTTCGCGATATCGAAAAGAAAGCGGCCGTCGCCCGCTTTGGTCGCACCCTGGTTCCTGGTCTGCTGCCCGCTCATGCGTTCCTCCGTGCTCAGGCCATCGCCTTGCGCACGCGCTCGGGCAGGAACGGCGTGTGGCGCACGCGCGCGCCGCTCGCCGCGAACACCGCGCTCGAGATCGCCGGCGCCACTACCGGCGTCGCCATCTGCCCGGCGCCGGTCGGGCGGTTCGGCGTGGACATGAGCTTGATGTGCAGCTCGGGGATGTCGTGGATGCGCGGCACGCCGTAGTCGAGGAGGTTTGACTGCTGCACCGCGCCGTCCTTGAAGCTGATGCGCTCGGTGAGCGCAAGGCCCAGGCCGTAGACGATCGAGCTCTCGGTCTGTGCGATGACGTTGTCCGGCTGCACCGCGATGCCCGGATCGAGCGCGAGCCAGAATTCGTGCACGGTGACCTTGCCGCGCGATTTGTCGATTGACACTTCTGCCACTGCCGCCACCATCGTCCCCGAGTAGTCGATGAAGGAGAAACCGAGGCCGCGGCCGGGCCGCGCGCGGCGGTAGTCGGACATCCGGACCACTTCCCGGATCACCGCCTGCCCGCGCGGCGTATTCTTCAAGAGCTGCAGCCGCAGCTCGACCGGATCGAGGCGGTGCTGCGCCGCGATCTCGTCCAGGAACGCTTCGGTCGCGAACTTGTTCGGACCGAAGCCGATGCCGCGCAAGGACGACGTGCGGATGCCGGTCTCCTGAGGCAACTGCTCGGAGAGCCGGTTCGGGATGTCGTAGGTGCGCAATTCCGACCCCGCCATCGCGAGGAAATCCTTCTCACCGCCGCCCTTGTAGCGCACCGGGTCCTGGAACGCGGTGATCTCGTCGCAGGCGACGCGGTGCTGCCAGGCGACGATGCGCCCCGAGCTGTCCAAGCCCGCACGCAGGTAGTGAACGGACAGCGGACGGAAGCGGCCGTTGCGCACGTCGTCCTCGCGCGTCCACAGCACTTTCACCGGGCGCTTCGCTTCCTTCGAGAGCAGCACCGAATCGACCACGAACTCCTCGTCGCGGTGGCCGCGCCGGCCGAAGCCGCCGCCGAGCAGCATGAGGTTCAATTTCACCTTCTCGACCGGAATGCCGAGCGCCTTGGCGACCGCCGCGACCGCCATGGTCTGCGACTGCGTGCCGCACCAGATCTCGCAGGAGTCGCCCGAGGGCGAGACCGAAGCGACGGAATTGAGCGGCTCCATCTGCGCGTGGTAAGTGTAGTCGCAGACGAATTCGCCCTCGTAGACCTTTGCCGCCTTCTGCATCGCGCCGGGCGCGTCGCCCGCGCTGTCCCAGGGCTTGCCCGCGCGGTTGAGGTTCCGCGCCGCCGCCGAGTAGATCGGGATCGCCTTGTCGCTGTCGTGGCCAAAGGCCCGCGCGCGCCGATCCCAGGTGACTTTCAGCGCGTTCTTCGCGTCGAACGCCGCCCACGGCGTCTCGGCGAGCACGCCCACGCCGAACGGCAGGCGCACGACGCGCACCACGCCCGGCACCGCGCGCGCCTGCGCGTCGTCGATGGTCACGGGCGAGGTGCCCTCGACCGGACCGCGCAGCACCGCGCCGTAGAGCATGCCTGGAAGCTGCACGTCGATGCTGTACTGCGCCGTGCCGTTCACCTTGCTCGGCAGCTCGACCCGCATCACGTCCTTGCCGATCAGGCGATACTGCTCCGGCTTCTTCAGCTCCTCTGGCTTGATCGCGGGCGCGACCGCCGGGACCTGCGCGAAGGCCGCGATCTCGCCGTAGCCGAGCTTCCGGCCGCTCTTCGCGTGCACCACCGTGCTTGGCTCGGTGCTCAACTCCGCGAGCGGCACGTTCCATTTGGCCGCGGCATTGTCCATCATCACGCGGCGCACCTGCGCGCCGAAGGTGCGCGCGATGTCCCAGTAGCCGGTGACGGTCGCCGAGCCCGCCGTATACATAAGCCCGCGAAATCCCGGGTTGCCGTAGACCTTGTCGTCGGGCGCGGCGGGCACGATGCGCACGCGCGGCCAGTCCGCGTCCATCTCCTCGGCGATGATGAGCGGGATCGCGGTCTGCGAGCCCTGGCCCATCTCCACCGCCGGGTTGGCGATGTAGATCGCGCCGTCGGTCGCGATGCTCGCCCAGGCGTTTACTTTGACCGCGCCGCCCGCGGGCGCCGGAGCGAGCGCCGCGCCGCCGCGCTCTTCGGGACTCAGGGCCGCGTTGGCGTCGATGAGCACGGTGAAGGTGAGGCCGGCCGCGCCGACCATGAATTGGCGCCGGGTAATGCCGCTGTGCGGAGTGTTCGTCGTCATGGCTCAGCCCTCCCTCAAGGCGCGCTCGATCGCGCGCACGATGCGCGGATAGGTGCCGCAGCGGCACACGTTCGCGCTCATGTGGTCCTTGATCTGCTCGCGCGTCGGGCGCGGGTTCGCCGCGAGCAGCGCCGCGGCGCTCATCAGCTGGCCCGACTGGCAGTAGCCGCATTGCGGCACGCTCTCGGCGAGCCAGGCGCGCTGCAGCGCGTTCATTCGCCCCGGCGACAGGCCCTCGATCGTGGTGACCGATTTGCCCGCGACGCCCGACACCGGCATGAGGCAGGAGAACATGCGCTCGCCGTCGATGTGCACCATGCAGGCGCCGCACTGGCCCGCGCCGCAGCCGAATTTCGTGCCGGTGAATTTCAGTTCTTCGCGCAGCACCCACAACAATCGGGTGTCTCCGGGCGCAGCGACGCTGACCGGCTTGCCGTTGACGGTGAATTTGATCGCCATGATGGCTCCTTTGTGCTGGGCCGCGGACGGGTCCGAGGAATGGATTGGTTACCGGCGTGGTGCGAAGCCATGCTACTCCCCGCGCAAAATCGGCGTCAATGCTGCGCTGCCGCTGGCCGGCAAGCGCGCGCCGCCGTGTAATTTCTCCTGAAGCAGGCACAAAAAAACAGGCACCGGGCGCACCCGGTGCCTGCTCTGCTAGGAGGAAACCCGAACTCCGACGGCTCTCCCGGAGCCGCGGCGATTGTCAGGGTTGGTAGACGAAGTTGAACTGCAGGGAGTTTACGTTCTGGCGAACGACGTACTCCAGGCGCAACTGGGAGTTCCTGTTGAGGAGGTAACCTCCGCCGAACCCGAACATGAAGCCGTCGTCGTCGCCGAAGTCCAGCCCGGCGCGGCCGATCAGGTCGATTTGGGGGGCGACCCTGTAGCGCGCCACACCGTTTGCCCACAGGCCTTTGACCTTCCCCGATCCGCACTGGGTGCCGATGATGGGGAACGTCTTACACGTCTCGACGTTGCCCGAATCCATGTACCCGAGCTCGGCGTCCACCCGAAATTGCGGCGCGACTTGGCCGAAAGTGTAGCCTCCGAAAGCCTGGTACCCCGTGCCGGTCTTCGACCCCTCGAGCTTGTTCTGACTCACACCGCCGCCGAAGAACAGATTCCTGGTGTCGAAGCTCTGGGCGGATGCAACCGAGGAGAGACCTATCGCAAGAAACGCGCCGATCACTACGCGAATTATCTTCACGTCCACCTCCTTTTTTGCCTCGAGGCTGCGAACAGCGTTCATCGTTTGGTGCGGTCGAGCCTCTTAACCGCGGGTGAATGCTACATCGCAAGCACATAGAAATCAACAAGTTAATGTGCATTAGTGCACGTATTGCATTAGCTTGAGTCCCCGGGCGCTGCGAAAACTCTCAAGGGCGGGCCTGCCGCCACGGCGGCCTAATTCTCGCCAGCGACTTGCGCGCCCGCGATCGTCTGGGGCTCACCGAGGCTGGTTTGGGCACTAAACAATTTCTCGTTTTCGCGGAGATACACGTTTATAAAGGGGCTTCGATTGTTCGTCTGAACAGCAAAGCCCGTAAAAACAGTCGACTAGCCCCGGTCGCGGCACAAGGAGAAGTTCATGGTAGCTATCGTCTCTGGCGCTAGTCTCGGTCTCACCAACAGTTCGCTCAACGTGCTGGGCTCCCAAGGTGCCTTGGGGCAAGCCAATCTAGGGCGCGCGGGGGAGGGCGTCTACGTCAACGCCGCCACCGGCAACCTGGTGGTGCAAAACCGCGATGAGGTGGTCATCGGACGCGGGCTGGACCTGAGCCTAGTGCGCACCTACAACAGCCAAGGGTTCCTGAATGACGACAACGGCGACAACTGGCGTCTAGGCGTTTACCGAAAGGTCTACAACCTCACCGGCACGGTCAACACCGCAGGCAGCACCGTCACCCGCGTCGCGGAAGATGGGTCTGAATCGATCTACACTTACGACGCTAGCCTCGGAAAATACGTCAGCAACGACGGCGCAGAGGCTTACGACACGCTCGCCTTCGACGGCGTGACCCAAACCTGGACTTGGACGGACGGGGACAGTCAAGTCACCGAGCGCTACGACGCCGCGAATGGCGGGCGCATCACCCTGGCGCAGGATGCAGACGGCAACGGCCTGACCTTCATATATAACGCCGCGGGCCTCATCACCCAGGTGAGCGACGCGAGCGGCGAGACGACTTTCCTCGATTACAGCGGCAAAAACCTCACCGATCTGCGCACGGTGACCAGCGCCGGGCAGACGCTCATCCGCACGCGCTACGCCTACGACACGAGTAACCGGCTCATCCAGGTCATCACGGACCTCTCGCCCGAAGACGCGAGTATCGCCGACGGCAAGACCTACGTTGTCAGCTATGCCTACGACGGAACCTCCAAGCGTGTAGCGAGCATTACCCAGAGCGACGGCACGAGCGTTGCGTTCACCTACGAACTCGTCGCCGATGGCACGGGGACGAATTACCGCGTCAAGACCGTCACTGACGCGCTGAATCGCACGACCACGCTGACGTACACGCTTGGCAGCGCCGAGACGGTGACCGCAACCGCCAACGCCAATGCTATGCAGGTTATGTCCGTTCCGCTTAACAACGCGCAGCTGACCGCGGCGGGCTGGGCGGCAGCGACCACGCCGCTCGACAACCTGACACAAGCGGCGTCGGTGCCGCAGATCGGCTTCGACAGCCAGGGGCGGGCGATCGCGGTATGGCTGCAGATCAACCCGCAGACCTCTACTACTCACGTTTTCTACAGCCGCTACAGCGCCAATGTCTGGAGCGCGCCGGTGCAGCTCGATAACCGCACGAACCCGGTGACCGTGCCGCAACTCTTCGTCGATGCCGCTTCGGGCAACGCCATAGCGACATGGGTGCAATCGGACGGAAGCGCCAACAGCACCTACGTTGCTCGTTTCGTGAATGGAGCCTGGGCGGCGCCGGAACTGGTCGAAAACCTCAGTCCCACGACCAATCCCAGTACCGCCACCAGCGCGAGCATCAACGGCGCCGGTAAGGCCGTGGTTGCGTTTGTTCAGAACAACAAGCTCTTTGCGAACGTCTACGACGGCACGAGCTGGGGAACCTTGACCTCGGCCCCGCAGATCTCGCTAACCGCCAACACCAACACGGTGACGGCGCCGTCGACTTCCATCGATGCGAACGGCAACGCTATCGTTACATGGCAGCAAAACAACGTCAAGCTCGCTACGGTCTATGCCAACGTTTTCGAGCCCGCCACGGGCTGGGCCGGTGCCACGGCCCTCACCAGCGGGACGGCCGCATCGGCGCCCCAAGTGCGTTTCGACGGCAGCGGCAAGGCCTGGTTGATCTACGTCCAGAACAACGACCTCCTCGCGACGCAATGGAGCGGCACGGCCTGGGGCACCGCTGCCACGGTGGATGGCAGCGCCAATCCGGTGATCGCCGCGAGCCCGAGCCTCCCGCAGCTCTACGTCGATCCTTCCGGCAACGCGGCGGTGACGTGGCTGCAAAAGAACGGGGCCGGCATCATCCTCGTCTGGGTCAACCGATTTACCGGAGGCGCTTGGGGGGGCGCGCAGCTCGCAAGCACTTCGACCACGGCCCAGTCGGCGGCGACGGTCGCCATCAATGGTGCCGGGACAACGGTGGTGGCGTATGTGCAAAGCTCCAAGATATTTGCCAGCCGCTACACACCCGGAGCGGGATGGAGCGCGGGCGCTGCGGTTCCCAACGCCGACACGGCTGCGATCGCAACAACCGTGCTCCCCATCCCCAGTATCGGCATCGGCATCGACGCGCAGGGCAACGCCGCCGCGGTGTGGGCGCAGGACAGTACCGCCAGCATCTACGCGAGCTACTACGACGCGGGCGCGTATTACAAGGTTCCCGCCGCCGGGGCCAGCTGGAACTCGATCGCCCAGACGCTCTACGGCAATAGCGCGATAGGACCGAGTCTTCAAACGGCGCTCGGCAGTCCGACCCTCAGCACCGGCCTGCACCTCGGAAACCTGCCCGCGACCTTGAACGGCCCGCCGGTCTACGTCGTGCAGGCCAACGACACCTGGCAAAGTATCGCCTGGAGGCTCTATGGCGACACCCAAGCGGGCGACGATCTGGCTGCGGCGCTCGGCAATCCGGCGCTCACCGCGGGAGCCTGGTTGTCCGTGCCGAGCACGTTCAGTTATCAGCGCCCGAGCTCCGGCCAAATGGACGTGGCCGATCCGATTGGACTGAACACGAGCGTTTTCTATGACGACAAGGGTCAGCTCACCAAGGTTCTGACCCCGGCGGTCGGCGGGGTGCGGTCCCAGACGCAGTTCGCCTACGATGCGAGCGGCAACGTCACGCAAGTGACCGACTCCCTAGGCAACGTCTTTGCCTACGGCTACGACGCAAGCGGCAACCGAACCTTGGATCGCGATGCGGCAGGGAACACCGTTACCCGAACGTACGGCTCGAAGAACGAACTGCTCACCGAGACTGCCTTTGCGGTGCCCGACCCCGATGGGGCAGGGGCGGGGCAGCCGGCAAGCCCGCTCACCACGCGCTATGTCTACAACGCCAACCATCTGCGCTTCGTGGTGAGCGCCGAGGGGCGCGTCACCGAGTACCGCTACAACGGTTTTGGGCAGCAGATCGCAGCGATCCAGTACAGCGGCAACCTCTACGCGCTGACGGGCTTGAACCCGGGTGATGCGCTCTCCGTAGCACAGCTCGGCACCTGGGTGGACACGGCCGATAAGACCGGGAGCCTTCGCAGCGATTCGATCTACGACTTCCGCGGCCAGGTGGCGAGCACCACCACCTATACGGACGTCGATGCCGCCGGAAACGGTGTGGTGAACGGCTTCGAATCGGTGAAGCAGTACGTCTACGATCAGGCGGGCAATCTGCTGAAGACCGTGGACCCGCGCGGGGTCGCGACGCCTGCCGGTTTCACCACCACCTACCTCTACGACGGCTTGGGTCGGCTGCTTTCCACCACCGATGCCACCGGGCGCACCACGCTCACCCAATACGACGATGCCAACGGGAAGACGGTGCTCACGCTCGCCAACGGCCTCGTCACCACCTCGACCTGCGACGCCGCGGGGCATCTCATCAGCGTTCTGCAGAGCGCAAACAGCCTTGCGCTGGGCACCACCAACTACTTCTACGATGCCGACGGGCGGCTGCGGCGCACCGAGGACCCGACCGGGATCAAGACCCACGTCCTCTATGACGAAGCTGGACGCAAGATCGGCGAAATTGACGGCAATGGTGGCCTCACCGAGTACCGGTACGACGCGAACAACGATCTCACCCGCACAATCCGCTACGCCAACCCGGTCTCTGCGGCGAACCTTGCCTCGCTCATCGACGCTCAGGGTAAGCCGACCAACATTGCCTTGGCCACGATCCGCCCGGCCGCCTCGACCCAGGACCGCAGCACCTGGAACGCCTACGACAGCGCCAATCGCCTGGTGAAGTCGGTTGATGAGCTGGGATTTGTTACACAGCGCTTCTACGACGGGGCGAGCCGCCTCACCGACGTGGTTCGCTTCGACCCTCCGATCAGCACGGCTGCGCTCGGCGACGCGCCCGCTGCGGCGAGTATCAACACGGCCTTCGGCAGCAACGACCGTCTGACGCGCAACTTCTACGACGGGCAGGGCAAGCTGCGCGGCACGCTCGATGCCGAGGGCAATCTCGTCGAATACAAGTACGACGCGGCCGGCCAGTTGATCGAAACGGTAAGCTATTCAAAAGCCACCGATGCCCCCCTGCGCGCAAGCGGAACTCTCGCGCAACTCATCCCGGCAGAGAACGCGAACGAAATCCAGAACGACATCCACAGTTACACCCTGCACAACGCCAAGGGGCAGGTGGTCGGGCAGGTCGATGGCGAGAGCTATCTGACCGAGAACGTGTATGACGCGGTCGGCAACAAGACCCAAGTCATCCGCTACGCAACAAAGGTGACCTACACGGCTGGGGCGACCGTGGCGTTGCTGCGGCCGGTCGCGAGCGCCCAGGACCAGGTTACCATCTCCACCTACACCGCGCTCAATCAGCTGGCAAGCGAAACCAACCCCGAGGGCACGCTTACCCAGTACACCTACGACGAAGTGGGCAACCTCACCAAGACCGTCAAGGCGGTCAACACGAGCGACGTGCGCACGCTCACGGCCCAATACGACAAGCAAGGCCGGCTCACGGCCGAGCTATCCGGGAACGCATCGGCCCTGTTGACCGGCAACCAAACCCAAGCTCAGATCGACGCGATCTGGGCCGCCAACGCGATTCATTACACCTACGATGTGGCCGGGCGGCGAATTAGTACCACCGACGCCAACGGCAACAAGACCCTCTTTTACTACGACGCCGATGGACGGCGCACGCACGCGATCAATGCGCTGGGTGAAGTGCAGGAGAACCGCTACAACACCCTCGGTCAACTGACGCAAACGATAGCCTACGGCACGCGTCTTTCCAGTACTACCCTTGCCACCTTGAGCGGAGGGCTCGTTAATGCGACGCTCACGAGCGCCATCACCGGCGTTGCCAACGCCGCGCTCGACTCGACCACGAGCTACAGCTACACCGTGCGCGGCCAGGTGGCGAGCACCACCGACCCGCGTAGCTTCGCCACCAGCCAAACCTACAACGCCTTCGGCGAGGCGATCAGCCGCTCGCAACAGGTTGACCTAGGCCAGACTCTCGAGCACACCTACGCCTACGACAAGCGGGGACTGCTCACGCAAACGGTGTGGGATCCGACCGGAATCAACACTTCAACGACGACGGCGTACGACGCCTTCGGACGAGCGACGCAGTCCACCGACGCCAACGGTAACGTGCGCACCCGGAGCTACGACAAGCTCGGACGCGTGATCACCACGGTCGATCCGACCAACGCAATCCGCGTTATCACCTACGACGCTTTTGCGCGCGTGCTTACCCAGCGCGATGCCCTCAACAACACCACCCTATTCGCCTACAGCGACGCCAACCGCTCGGTCACGGTCACGACCCCCGAAGGGATCGTCACGACCACGGCGCGTAACCGGCTGGGCGAGACTCAGACGATCACCGACGGCCGTGGCAACACTACCACTTATACCTACGACCGCAACGGCAACCTGGTCCGAGTCGATAACCCGGCCGGCTTCAGCACCTCCCTCTACGACAAGGCCGACCGCCTGATCGAGACGACCGATGCGAACGGCGTCAAGACCGACTACACCTACGATGCCGCCAACCGCGTGCTCACGCGCACGGTCGATCCGGGCGTCGGGCGCCTCAATCTCGTCACCACCTACGCCTACGACGCCAAAGGGCAGACGGTCTCGGTGACCGACGCCAGAGGCGTGGTCACCCAGACCCAGTTCGACCTCAAAGGGGAAGTCACCCGCGTCATCGTCGACCCGACGGAACTGAACCCGACGGGACTGAACCTGCGCACGGCGTACACCTACGACGGGCGCGGCAAGACGCTCACCGTCACCGCGGGCGAAGGCGCGGCCACGCCGGAGGTCACTCAGTACACCTACGATAAGCTCGGCAGGCGCATCCAAAAACAGATCGACCCTGCGGGGCTCAATCTCACCACCGTCTACACCTACGACAAGAACGACAACGTCGTCGCCAAGACCGAGGCCGCGGGCAAGCCCGAAGCCCGCACCACCCGCTACGTCTACGACGCGAACGATCGCCTGATTTACACGGTCGATGCCCTGGGGGGTACTACCAAGAACGAGTACGACGCCGAGGGCCGCGTCACGAAGACGATCGCCTACGCGACGCCCCTTGCCAACCTCGCTACGCTCGCGAGCGCCCCCACGGCCACCGACATCACTACAAGGCTGTCGACCTCGGCCAACGACGAGACGCTGCTCCACGTCTACGACAAAGACGGGCGCGAGGTCTACACGATCGACGCGCTCGGGGGCGTGACGCAGAGGATCTACGACGCGAACGGCAACGTCATCCAGAGGACCGTCTACGCCACGCCGATCAGCGTCCCGGCGGCGCCTACGCCGGCCGGCATCGCTCCACTCGTCTCATCCACCAACCCGAACAACCAGACCACCCGCACCGTCTACGACGCCGCGGGACGCGTGTTCGAAAGCGTGGACGGCATGGGCATCGTCACCCGCTATGCCTATGACGCCCTCGGCAACGTCACCGACAAGACCGAGGCCTTCGGTCTTGCGGAAAGCCGCACCACTCACACGGTCTACGACAAAGCGGGTCGGTTGATCGAGCAGACCACCGCGTACGGGCTGCCCGAAGCGGCCACGAGCCGCTTTGGTTATGACGCCGCCGGTAATCAAACGACCTACATCGATCCCCGCGGCGTCGAACTGACCGAGTGCGATACCGCCTGGGCCTTGGCCGAGCGGCTGCGTCTAGGCTACACCGTGCTCGATACCACCGGGACCCGGGCGAAGCGCGCGAGCGAGTTGAACGCGACCGAGCAAGCAAGCCTGCGCTCTTTATATACCACCACTCAAACGTTCGATCCGCTCAACCGCAAGCTGAGCGCCACCGATCCGTTAGGCAATACCACCCAGACGGTGTATGACACCTTCGGCAACATCGTCAAAGCAATCGACCCCAACGGCAATGCCGGCTACTTCTACTACGATGCCTTAAACCGCCTTAGCTTCCAGATCGACCCGGAAGGCGATGCTTCAGAGACGCGCTACAACGCCCAGGGCAAGGCCGTCGCGACCATCAAGTACGCCAACAAAGTCCAGGGTGCGTACAACGAAGCGAGCCGCCCACAGCTTTTGACTGCCGCCCCAGCCACCCCGCCGAGCGGGCCGTACCTCGTTCTCGATAGCCTCAAGGACCAACAGACTCTGGCCGAGTACGATGCGCTGGGGCGCAACACCCGGATTACCGATGCCGAGGGCCATGGCGAGGCCTTCCAGTACGACACGCAGGGCAATGTCAAAGTCCACACCGACAAGAACGGCAACGTGCGCAGCTACGACTACGACGCCCTGAATCGCAAGATCGCCGAGCACCTGCCGATCACCTCCAAAGACAGCCTGGGCAACCCCGTCCCGGTGGTGGATCGTTACGAATACGACGCGCTGGGGAACAAGACGAAAGGGATCCTCGCGCAGAGCCTGCCAGAGGAGCGGGTCACGCAGTATGTCTACGACAAGAACAACCGGTTGATCGAGACCGTTGAGCCCCCGGTGCTGGTTACCCAGAGTGCAGCGCCATCGCAGGCCGGCAGTCTCCAGGTGGGTGTCGGTGGAACCGCCTCGATGACGACATATTTGCGATTCTGGTTCGATATAAAGACGGGATCGCATTGGTCCCTGTGGATGGATGTCTCGTGGCCGCCCATCCAAGGGTACGGCGACGGTAACATCAAGGTCGTATGGACAAACCCTTACGGCACTTTTAGCGCCACGGTCGCTCCGACGACAACATCGGTGCGTGTTTATGGGCCGCAGGCAGTTGACGGCACAAATGCGCAGATCACCCCGAGCGATACGCTTGCGATCTATAAGGAAACTCCCAACGGTGACGTGCGGGTCGCGTACCAAACGAACCCTTATGGCACCTTTGCCCAGGTCGACAATGGGCTCATTGCCGGTACGGCCACGACCGGAGTGCCCAGTATTTTCCATTTCACCGGCGAGCCGGCAGGCAAAACGCTTCGTCTCGCCTACTGGCCCGCCTCCGATCCCAACAATATCACCGAGATCGACTTAAAGAGCTATACCCCCGGCACCTTCTCCGGCATGGCGCAAGGCGTGCTCTCGGGGGACTACGGCTACGAGGCCAAGGTGTTCGACGTCAATGGCGAGGTACTCAACTTCGTCACCGGCACCTTCTCCGTAGTCAACGGCGTTGTTACCACCACCACTCAAGCGCAGCCATTGGTGAGCGGCGTGTTGCAAGTTCCTCACGTCTACAAAGCCTATGACGCAGCCGGCAATGTCGTTCGGGAGACCGATGCCAAAGGCAACCCCACCTACCACTACTACGACGCCAACAATCACCTCATTGGTACGGTCAATGCCGAGCGCTATCTGCGCCGGTATTTCTACGATGCCGTGGGCAACGTCATCGCCGAACGCACCTATGGGGACAACCTGACGGAGGCCGACACCCAGGCTGTCCTCACCTACGACCGGGTGAACGGGCTGCGTAACCAAGCCCTGGTCACCCAGCGCCAGTACGACCGCAACGGCAACGTCATCGTCAATATCGATGGCAACGGCAACAAGACCTACTCGTACTATGACAAGGCCGGACGCAAGATCGCCGAGGTCGATGCCTTGAACTACCTCACCACCTGGGCGTACGACGCCGCCGGCAATGTGCTTCGCCAGACCCGCTATGCTACAGCGTTAGCGGGCGTGGTTTCGGTGGGCAGCGATCCGTCCGCGCTCATTGCGCAGGCTGCGGCCGCCAACAATCTCAACGACCGCATCTGCCTCTATGCGTATGACCGCATGAACCGGCAGATTCAGGAGACCACGCTGGGGGTCAAGATGGGTACGGTCAGTGCCGCCAACGGCAGCCTGACCGAGCAGCCCACCGACGTCACGATCCAGAAACGCTACGATGCGTCGGGCGACCTGGTCGCCCAGATCCAGGATACCGCCGAGACCGATTACATCTATGATGGCCTCAACCGCCGCGTCCAGGAGCTGAGCCCGGGCTTCACCGACTTCAACGGCTTTGCCGTGCGCAGCAGCAAAACCACCGTCTACGACGGCGTCGGCAATGTCAGACAAGTCGACCAGAACGGCAGCAAAACCCTCTATGAATACGATGCGCACGGAAATCTTACGCAGGAGACCGATCCGCTCGGTGGCCCCACGCGGTACTACTATGACTTGAACGGCAACATCACCGCCAGGCACTCCCGCCGCACCAACCCCGACGGCACGGCACCCGCGATTGACAACCTCTACGCCTACGACAAGCTCAACCGCCAGACTAGCACCACCGACGCCAAGAACTTCACCTATTTCTCACGCTACGACGCCTACGGCGAGATCGTCGCCAAGGGGCTCAACGGTCGCGACCAGGAGTACTACGAATACGACAAGGCAGGGCGCCTTATCAAGACCAACAAGGACGACGGCGTCGATCGCGCCTACCTCTACGATGCCGACGGCAACGAGACGGCGAAGATCCAGTCGGCGATCCAGGACACTGACCTCAAGTCCCTGGCGATCGACCAGATCGCCGCGCTGAGCCCCAGCGTCGTCGAGCGCACCGAAAGCGCCTATGACGCGAGGAATCAGCTCACGCGCGTCTATCAGGCGCCGATCGCATTCACATCCGATAACGTCAGCATTCAGGAAGTCTGGGTCGATGAACTGAATAATCCCTTCATCGGCGGCACGTTGACGCCAGCCAAGGGCGGAACCGCCACGATGACTACGTATGTATACTTCTTCACTACGGGATTTTTTAATTGGCATTTTGCCCTGTGGATGGACGTCTCGTGGCCGCTCATCCAGGGGTACGGCGACGGTAACGTCAAGGTCGTATGGACAAATGCTTACGGCACTTTTAGCGCAACGGTCGCCCCGGCGGCAACGTCGGTGCGTGTTTATGGGCCGCAGGCAGTTGACGGATTCAATGTGCAGATCTCTCCGAGCGATACGCTTGCGATCTATAAGGAGACTCCCAACGGCGACGTGCGGGTCGCGTACCAAGCGAACCCTTATGGCACCTTCCAGACCAACAATAACGTCTCCGCCGGCACGGCCACGACCGTCGTGCCGAGTATTCTCCACTTTACCGGCCAACGTACTGAAGCACAGACCATGCAGTTGTGGCTATGGCCGGCGGGGAGCGCTAAGCCGGTCGATCTCGCTCCCATCCCGGTACCCAAGCTCACGACCAAAGATGGCATCCCCATCGATGGTCATTTCGTGTTCGACTGGACGAACAAGGCTGCGGGCAACTACAGCTACGAGTTCAAGACTTTCGATGTGAACGGCAATGGGCTCGACTACGTTCGGGGCACGTTGACTTTAGGAGACATCCCGACGGTCAACAGTAAAGAAGTGCATCAAGTCCAGCTTCTCCCGACGCCTGGATCCACGGCAACGGTCAACGTCGTCGCCCGCGCACAGAGCTATGACGCCTTCGGCGAAGTCGTCCAGGAGATGGATGGGCGCGGGAATGTCACCGATTTTGCCTATGACACCCGCGGGGATCTTCTCCAGAAGCTCGACCCCGAGACCAATGCCACCTTGGGGAACGGCGCGGTAGTACGGGTGCGGCCTGCCACCCGTTACTACTACGATTACCTGGGCCGCGCCGTCGGCATGGATGACGCCAATGGCAACCGGAACACCCAGCGCTACGACGCGGCCGATCATTTATTGGCCGAATACCATCCCGACGGCGGCATCAAGCAGCACGGCTACGATGCCGCCGGCAATCAGCGCACCGTCGACAACGAAATCGGCGAGCGCACGCGCTACACCTACGATGCCAAAAATCAGCTGATTCGCGTCGATCATCCCACCGACGCCAACTTCGGCAATGCCGCGCGCTACGACCTGTACGACTACGACGAGGCCGGCCGGCGCATCCGCCACACCAATGCCCTGGGCTCAGCCGAGCTGACTTATTACGACGACATCGGACGGGTGAAGCAAACCACGACCTTCGCCGGCATCGCCACCAAATACCGCTATATCTTCGACGCGGCAACGGGCGGCACTACCTTCGTTACCCTCGAAGGCGACGGCCGGACGTTAAAGGATACGAAGGACTATTTCGGGCGCCTGCTGCAGCACGTCGATCTCGGCGGCCATCAATTCACGTACACCTACAACAAGGCCGGTTGGCTGACCCAGCAAGTGGGGGACACCAATCTGGCGGTTGCCGGAAACGAGCAGAATATCGGCTTCACCTACTATCAAAACGGTTACCTGAAAGAGGTGATCGACAGCGGCATCAGCGCGCGCAGCCAATACGAATACGATCAAAACGGCAATCGGACTTTCGAAGGCTACACGCAGACGACCAGCACTGGTCTGGTCTATTACCAAGCGTCGCGTGCGCAGTACGACGAGCTCGATCGCGTCGTCTCCATCCACGACCCGAAATACGACGTGAGCTACGAGTACGACGCCAACGGCAACCGCCGGCACGTCTTTGCGCGCTATCAGGACGGTTTAAACAACGACGTCCAGACTCAGGACTACTGGTATGACTACGACACGATGAACCGTTTCGTAGTTACAAAGGGGACCCTGCAAGGCGCGCGCGGCAGCGGCACCATCGTTGCTGGAACGACCGGCGTGCAGATTCTTTACAATCGGGCGAGCGAGCGCAAAGTCGCCAACAACGAAAGCTACAACTACGCCGTTGACGGCCTGCTGAGCGAGGCCTATATCGACAACATCCTGCGGGCGCGCCGGGCGTACGACGCGGTCGGCGATGTCACGAATTATCAGGAGCTCGATACTTCGGGCGGTATCGCTCGCAACATCAGCTACACCTATAACGCGGATAGCACCGTCAGGACGGAGAACGACGGCAGCAGCGTCTCCAACTATGGCTACGACGCCGCGGGTAATCTTTTGGGTATTACCAACCCGCAATCGGGCGGCACCACCGTCACCACCACCTACAGTTACGAGTACTGGGATACGGCCAAGCAGAGCCAGATCAAGGTCCAGGCGAGCAATGCGCAAGCACCCGACTGGAAACCCGGTTTCTCCAATTTCATTTACGACGTCAACGGCCATCTGACGCAGTTGAGCGACATGGTGGCCGACCGGCACTTGAGCTACAAGCTCGACGCGCAGGGCCTGATCCTGCAACGTAACGAGTTGATCGGATCCAAGTCGAGCAAGACGCAATACTATTACTACCTCAACGGCATCGGCATCGGCGATGCCGGAGGATTTGGCCCGTCGCGCACCGACTATGCTAGTGTGCTCGCCTCGCGCCCCGTGACCCCCCCGCCCCCCGACGGCGATGCGAACTGGATTGCCAAAATCGAGGGGAAAATTTTCGGCATCGAGACACAAACCCATACCGTTCAGCCGATCGGATCGGCGGATTTCGACTACAACTACATGCCGATCAACGACCGCTATCCGGCGACCACGCCCGGCACGTACACGGTTCGATCCGGGGATACGCTGCAAAGCGTGGCGCTTGCGGTCTGGGGTGACGCCAACCTCTGGTACATCATCGCCGATGCCAATGGGCTGTCCGATAACCCCACCCTCATAGCCGGGCAAAACCTGGTGATCCCCAATGTCGTCGCCAACATCCACAACAACGCCTCGACCTTCAGGGTCTACAACCCGGGCGACCTGATCGGCGACACCACGCCGACCTTGCCGGATCCGCCGCCGCCGCCGCGGGATAACGATTGGTTCGCGATCATCTTTATCGTGGCGATCGCGATCGTGGTTTCCATCGCGACGGAAGGAGCCCTGTCGGGAGAAATGGAAGGGTGGGCGGCGTCTGCCATCGGCGCCGCAGCGGGCAGTGCCGCGAGTCAGGTGATGGCAAAGCAATTGGGGCTGCGGGATCATTTCTCCTTGCGCGATGTCGGCACGGCCGCCCTGACTGCCGGGCTTACTTACGACGTCAATACAGGCAACGTTGTCACCACCGCCCTTCTCAAGGATTTGATTGCGCAGGGCGTGCGCATCGCGAGGAGTCCGGAAGAAAAATTCAGTTGGAGTGAATTGGCAGCCGCGCCGATCAACAGCTATATCGATCAGCAAACTTTAGGCGTGAGCAATACGGTATCGGCAGTGGGCGCGACCTCGGATGGTTTTACCACGGATTTGCTTTCAGGCTTGGCCAAGGGCGCTGTCAGCCAAGGCATGGCCATCCTCATCAACCGCCGCGGCAAGATTGATTGGAGCAATATTGCGGCCAATGCCTTGGGCAGCGCCATCGGCAAGGCATTCGCCGCTGGCATTCCGCGGGTAACCGGACCTTCGAGTACAGCGGAGGGTTCGTTCGGGGACATGCAACTGCAAGGAATCTTCGAGGAGTCTGCGCAGCGCGGAGCCGATCGGATGGCGCAGGCGGTGCGAACCGGCCCGTTTTATGCGGATGCCAGTGGCATTGGTGGCACGATGCGGGATGTCTCGGGATCAACGGATAGCTTATATCTCCGGGGCGATGTTGGGGACGACGCGGTTGTCTACAACAATTTGATGAAGGAAAATGCGCGTATTGTCGGTGAGGCTGCGGCAAGGGGTGAGAGTCTGGCCCCGACATCCGAAAACGTTGACCGCCTTGGTTTGTATGACGGAAATTATCTATTGGCGCTTTCGAATACTGCATCCGGTGGTGCCGATGGGCCCGCGTTCCAGGCTGACATGGCTCAACGTAGAGCACAAGATCCGTTCGCAGGTCCAGCACAAGCGACTCAGCCTAATGTTTACATTCAATTTGGCTCTCGAGCCAATTCGTCTGCGCTCACTGATTATTCAAGGTCGGTAATATCTGACGTGGCGAATCAAGCCGATGTGTCAAGTATGCAAATCAGCAGCACTTCAAGGTCGCCAGAGGATCAAGCACGTGTCATGTATGAGAATTTAATGGCAGGAACAGCGTCTGTGTACAAGGCTCCTGGGCAAGCTGTCATTGCAACTTTTGAAAACGCACGTGATGCGGGGCTGTCAGCTGAACAAACCAAGGCGCTTATGGCATCGCAGATCAGGGATTTTATTGATCAGGGTATATTTGTATCTAACCACCTGGGTGACCCTAGCGTGCGAAACGTGTTTGATGTTGCACCTTCGTCTGTTTCAAATCCAGCGACGTTTGAGGCTGCAGCGAGAGCGAATCCAAGCGTTACTAAATTTTTATCGCCTACGAACAATGATCCAGCGTTCCATTTCGAAATAGTCCAACCCTTCCTAAACTTCCTAATTAAATAGGTATGGTTTTATCATTGCGTATTCTAAAATCGGCGAGGGCAATGTAATGCGATGCTGTTGGTTTTTAGCTTTATTGTTGATGGCGATAACGCGGTTTTCACACGCCCAATTGGTTGATCAATCTTTGTCCGGACTAGGTAAGACCAGTTCGCGCATGTGGATAAAGTTGAGTACAAATACCGGGCATAAGCCCGACGACATTTTGAAAATTAAGAATGCATTTCCAGGTTACCATCTTTTAAGTCAATGCACTGGTAGTTTCGCCAATGAAGGCTATACAGAATTCGCTCTAGGTCTTATAAATGAAAAGGAAGGCAAGGGCGTCTATGCCGCAGTGTTGAATGATCCCGCAAAAAATGACTATCGGGTGGTAAGGTTGACGACTTTCGCTGTCGCATTCAACGAAAAAGGCCAGCCTGAAAATTACATGGAGGTCCAATGTAATTCCGCCATGATGATTAAGCGAATTAGTCGGAACTTAAGTAAACAACGTAACGAAGCGGGCCAACCATTGGGGAGTCTGCGAACCCTTAGCAACTATGATTCCATTTGCGTGTCGCCTTTTGACGAACCACACCTAGAGTTCGTTTGCTATGGATATGATTTCCAGGAAAATGGATTTGTGAAGATTGGGGGGTGGGGTACACCCTAAAGAGTGACCTTGCCCCCGAAAAACGCATCCCTTGCTGGGCAACTAAACTTTGAGCAAGGAGAGCGGAAATGTCGAAGAGCAAAAGGGCACAGTACACGGTGGAATTCAAGATCGAGGCGGTTCGGCTGGTGCGCAGAGGCCAGAGCGTAGCGGCGGTATCGCAAGTGCTGGGGGTGGCCAGTCAGACGTGCATAATTGGGTGAAAGGCGTGGGACCTGCAACTCGCCGAGCGCCGCACGAGCTGTCTTTCCACGGTGCGGCCGGCCTATTCGTCAGCGCACACCTGAGTGAGGCGCAGAGGGAAATATACGGCGCGCTGGAGGTTTTCAAGCGCCCGCGCTTGTACTCGCGCCACGTGGCGTATTCGCTTGTCCGGTTCGGTCGAGCGCCTCGCACGGCAGCGCCAGGCTGATCTGGGCTGAACCGTCTCCAGGGTTAAACAAGTCGCCGGACTGGCGATAATGAGTTTCGGCAAGTCGAGCGGGAACTCGCCGAGTTCCACACGAGCTGTCTTTCCCCGGCGCGGCCAGCCTATTCGCGGGCGCACACCGACTGCGTCTTGTCGCGCTATCAGGAACGACAGCGCGAGTTGGAGCGCCTGCGCAATGCCGTGGCTCCGGCTCCCAAGGCGGCGGCTGAGGCACCCCAGGCGGCGCCGGCGCCGGGATTGGGGCCCCAGTCCGACTGGATGATGTAGAAACAGGCCACGCTTTTTGCAAGCGGGCTTGGTCCGGTTATATAGCAGGGTCTAGGCAGTTCAACTCACAGGAGAAAAGAACATGACAGGGAGCACGTTTCGCAGATTGTTGCCGGCGCTGGCGTTTACGCTCGCCGCGGCGGCCCCCGCAACATCGCACGCCCTCGATGTCAACCTGATGCTCAAGGCGGGCTTCGACTTCGGAGGAGACACGCTGACTACGGCGAATGTAAGCGGCTCGACGAAAACGATAAGAGCCAACGATGGGCTTTACTTCGGCGGCGGCGCCTCGATCGTCCCGGACATGAAAGAACTGGAAATCGAGGTTTCGCTGTCCTACAAGTTCTCGGGCATCACCGCGCAGAACGGCAACGTCGATTGGAGCGTGTTGCCGC
>WNGH01003958.1_pt1 | contig 20112 bp, 17 predicted proteins | sample 5400631 | NCBI WGS metagenome assembly WNGH01 (sample SAMN13153373, study PRJNA577476) | soil metagenome | isolation source: 115 cm soil or saprolite under Garry oak tree replicate 1 | place: USA:California | collected 2016-06-15
GTCAGAAATTTCATTCGGGCCGGTCTAGTCTAGGGATGCGTTTCGGGGCGTCTCGGATCGCTTGCTGATCGTATAGACGCCGCCGATTCCAGCGTACCTGCCGCGCCACAGCGGGTAGCCATGCGTATCGAGCTCGAGCTCCGAAACGAACTGGCGATGTTCGTCGGCGAGACGCCCCTCAGCAACAGCCCCTTTTCCGTATTTGCGCAACCATTCGAGCTCCATGACGCTCAAGTAACCCCCGCGAAAGCCGCCATCCATGCCGGCCTCCGCGATCATGTCGAGAACGCGTTTAGGGGTCCAGGCATCGGAGACCGGGCAATCGGGCCCATCTGTGCTTTTGGTAAATGCTTGGTCGACCGTCAAACCGGGAAACGCGTTGTTGACGATCAGCTGGGCATATGCGATCCACACGTGGTACATCACGCTGTCGCGGTTGTAGAGCATCAGGCGACCCTGTGCCCCTGGCTTCATCACCCGGCGGAACTCCATCAGGATCTCCTTCGGGTGCGTGGTGTGGTGAAGCACCCCGCCGCACTGGATCCAGTCGACTGAGTCATCGGGCAGCGGCACCTTGCCTGTCGAGTCCGTGATCCTGATCAGCTCGACGCGCTCGAGGTCGACATGGTGAAGGGCCAGGCGATGGCGTAGGAAGCCGAGAGCCTTGGCAGAAACATCGATGCCGATGACCTTCTGCGCGTTCGACCACAGCAAGAAGCCGGTGACGTCATCGCCCGGACCGCAGCCGTAATCGAGGACGACCTCCCCGCGGTGGTCACCGTAAAGGTCCATCAGCTCGGGGAAGAGCGGGTACTCAGAGTTCCTCTTGCGCAGGTACTGCTCTGACTCCTTGGCTGACAAGAAAGCCGTTTGGTGAAGTGTGTGCTCGCCCCAGTAGTCGTCAACCACGGTCCCACTCAAGTCGTCTTTGACGATGACGTCGGGCGCCGGCCCAGCTGGCGGCATCGCTTTCAATAGAAGGTTGCGCGCGATCGACCTGGCACGTGTGCGGATTCCGAAGCTCAACTATTCGATACTCCCGACTCTGGACTGATCCCCGCTGATCATCGGCGTGAGCACCCTTTCTAAAGCATGCGGGTTTCGGCGGCCGATCTGCGAAAGAAGGGCGAAGCTCTCCAGACCATCGGCGCCGATCCCAACGTCCAGCCACGGATGCTGCAGGCGGACCAAGCTGCCGACCGCCCGATGATCCCACTCGATGACGTCCAGGGCCCCGGCGCGCAGCGCATCCAGCGCAGTTTTCAGTGAGCCGTTCGCTGGTTGGCGGCTCTGTCCGAGCCTGCTCACAAAGCGAAGCGACTTGGTTGCGCCATCGAATTCTAAAGTCAGCGTGAAGTCGTCCCTCGTTCGAAGCGTGCCCCGCGCCGCTTGTCGAAGCAGGGAAAGCTCCAGGATCTCCTCGAGCAGCCGGTCGAGCGCCAGGCCGGCTCGGCGACCCTCCCGCAGAAGCGCACGTAGTCCGCCATCACGGAGCGCGGCCCGAATCGCGAGAAATCCCTTGTCTACGGATTCAGGGTCCTTGGCGGCTCGCTTCGAGAAATTCGAGCCGGTCGCCGCGGACAACGCGGCGAAGACGCTGCCGAAAATGCGCACCCTGATCGGCGGCACCCTGATAGATCGCTCCGCCCTCGCAAGGCGATGCCGCAGGGCCCTCGACGGCGCTCGGGCCACTTTTACCTCCTCTGCAATCACCTGGTCGAACCCGGCAATGAAACTCGCATAGCTCCAGCGCCCTGATTTGATGATGTGATCGTGTGCGCGCTCGTTCAGGGCGGCCATGAGCTTGTCATCGCGGAGCTTTGCCACGACCTCATTCATGTTCGAGAAGTCCTTTTCAAGGACGATATAGTGTTCGCCAGGAGTCACGACCCCGGAGTAGTCACCGGGAAACATCACCAGGCCGGTCCCGAGGGATACCGCCTCGAACACTCTCGGTGAGATCACGTTGACGACCACGTTGCCTTCGTATGGACGCAGCACAGCCTCGTGCACCTCGTCATATTTCGCACCTGGGTGGGCGCGAAAGTAGGCGCGAACGGCCCTCTCCACGCTCCCGTCGAAGTCGGCGATGCTGGCGCCACTTTCGGTGCCGAGCGTCGCCCGACATGAGGCAAGGAACTCGATCCAGCGGGTGCCATAGATGCGGTCCTTCTCGCGCCAGCCGATGTCGCAACGTAGTCCATATTCGGCAGCGTGCTCGAGGAATCGCTGCGCTATCCACACCTTCTCCTGCGTCAGGCGGCCGAGCCAGAAAGGCAGGTCCCGGCCGCGATAACCGACGTCGATCGGCCGCTGACCCATTGGCTTGAGCGGGAGGCTTTGAGTGTTGTCGGGGACATACCCGGTGAGGGTTGGCACGCGGCGAACACCGGGCAGCCGCTGGTCGTATAGCTGGCCCGCTGCGGGCTCCTGCGCGGCAGTGAACAGGACATTGATCCCGGCATCGCGCGAGGCTTCTGTGGCACGGTCGACCCAGCGGTATTCGTCCTGCATGAACTGCACCTTCAGGCCAGCGAAGCGCCTCAACTTGTCTCGAAAGTCGCGCGATACGTGGCGCTCGTTGCTCAGGACCAGCGAATAGTGGATGACAACCACGTCGAACTCGTTTAAGTCAAGAGCAAGACTCTCGCGCATCCTGACCGGGTTGAAGGTCTTGACCTGATGGCGCGAATAGCGCCTGAAGGCGTTGACGTGATCGTGAACGGTATTGGCGTGCCCCGGCCAGTCGTCACACAGGAGCAAGATGCTCAACCTCGTGCCTGGCGGCGCGTCGATGTTGATGCCTATGGAGCCCAACCTTTGGCTATGTGCTGATCGCTTGTTCGGATAGCTCACCGAAAGCAGCCGGTTCGTGGCGAATACGTCCGCTGATCAACTCTGTGTAGATCCGGTCGAATATTGGAGCGGCATTCTTCGCTGAATACCACTTAACAGCGAACTCGCGGCTGCGCCTGCCGATCTCCCGCCGCTTCTCCGGGTTGCGAACGAGGTCGGTTAGGACCGCCTCGACGGTCTCTGGCGTCGCGCTCACAACAGGCAGCTCCGCGACGAAATCGGGCTGCTCGCGACGGATAGATTCAAGCCACTCAGGCCGCAGATAACAGACGACCGGCTTGCCGAGCATCAACGCCTCGCGAACGTTTGCACCGAAAAAGCCCAACGTCAGCATGTCGCAGACGATGTCGGATTGGGCCTGGTAGTAACGAACCTCAAGGTTCGGCTTGTCCTTGACGAAGACCAGCTCGACCGGCATGCCTGCGGCCTGCATTCGCTTGATCAAGGGCATGTAGATGTGAGTGCTTTTGATGTTTGCTCGAGTTTCAACATTGGTGCGCAGCTCGTAGTTGCCCACTGCGTGGTAAATGCGCACGAGCCCCGGCGAATTTGCAAGTCGGAATTCCTCCGGGATCGGCAAGTCTGGCCGCCATACATTGGGATCCAGGCAGAAAAATTGCGGCATTTCGTGGACCCGGGGATCATCGTTGTAATCAACCCGATTGCCACCCATGCTCACCTGGTAGTCGCAGAGACTGTTGCGTAGGCGGCCCCATGCGAGGTTGAGTTCATCGCTGCAAACAGTTGGGATGTGCTGCCACGCGCATTCGTTGCACACCGGGGTTTCGCCCCATTTCGAGAACGAGGTTTGTGAGACTCCGTCCAGACAACCGGTGTGTGAATAGACGATCTTCTTGCCCAATCTCTTCAGCCACCTGATATCGAAGCCGGTCTCTCTCGGCCACCATCGGGGGTTGCAGTAGTAGAGCATTCGGAGGTTGTGGACGCCTGAGAAATGAATCACCTTATGGCTGAGAAACAAATTGAGCACTTTGGCTGAGCGTCGAGCAGCCGACATGGGGCTGTAATCGAACTTCAGGCGGACATCCCACCCGTGTCCGAATGTCTCGCTCATATCTCCTGGATACGTCAGGACCGTCGCGCGCCAGCCCAGATCGCGCAATGCCCGTGAGAGGTACCAGGCGTTGTAGTAACAAGAACCGACGAAGAGGACCGATTTGTTCACCACAACCTTGCTACGCACCGCTATCCAACCCTCCGTGGAGCTTGCCAACGGGTGCTCGGACGGACGTAGCCCCTCACCTCGTGCGGTCGATAGTGATCGCCGCCGTCAAGTGCGACGTTGATGATCGAGAACCGCGTGACACTGTCTACTAGATCGATTGTCGCGCCCGAGTAGTGGTGGAGGGAAACATGGAGTATGTACTCACGGGGTAAGAGGGTCACATCCGCTTCCAGCAGCACGTCCTGCAGACCAGGTTCGAAGATAAATGCTTGACCGCCGTTATCGGTGCTCATCATGGTCGCAATCCGCTGTCCGTCCAGAGTCGAGACCCCGACTTCAATGACACCCTCAGGGACCCTGTCCAAGACTTCGAAGCGCATCTTCACGCGAAGCGGCTCCGTGAAGTGGAGCGACCGACTGGTAGCGCCGTTTCTCTCGAGGATCCCGGCCCATCGGAGGCGAGCCTCACCTGTACCCATCAAGGAATCGGTCTGGCGGAGCTGCGACTCGCCCTCAGGCGTCTCCTCAGTTCGCAAGTAGCTCGCGACGACGCGGTCGGTATCCCCATCGTCGACCAGCCTGCCAGCATCGATCAGAAGTGCGCGGGAGCACAGGCTTTTGATTACGGGCATATTGTGGCTGACAAACAGGACCGTACGTCCCTCGCTGGCAACCTCGCCCATCTTGCCTAGGCACTTGCGCTGAAAGGCGACGTCCCCCACCGACAGGACCTCGTCCACAACGAGGATGTCCGGCTCAAGATGCGCCGCTACCGCAAACGCAAGTCGAACGTACATCCCACTCGAGTAGCGTTTGACCGCTGTATCGAGGAAGGCTTCGACCCCTGAAAACTCGATTATCTGGTCAAATTTCCGATCGACCTCGGCCCGCCGCATGCCGAGTATTGCGCCGTTCAGATATACGTTCTCCCGCCCGGTCAACTCTCCGTGGAATCCTGTGCCCACCTCCAAGAGGCTCCCTAGCCGACCCTTTATCACGGCACGACCTTCAGTAGGTTCCGTGAGCCGACTGAGGATTTTCAGCAGGGTGCTCTTGCCGGCACCATTCCGCCCAACAATTCCCACGACCTCGCCAGCCTGTACCTCGAACGAGACGTCTCGTAGGGCCCACAATGTGGGCGCCGGGGAACGTCCACGGCGGATCACGCCGGCCGTGGCCCAGATTGCCTCCCTTAGTGAACCGAAATGAGTCGCCTTTCGACCAAGGCGATATTGCTTGCCAATTCCTGCGACCTGAACAACAGTTGGCGAGCTCAAATCACGTCTGCAAAGGTTTTCTCAGCCGCGCGGAAATAGATCAGCCCGGCTATCAGGACAGCGATGATGAGACTGGTAGCGCCAAGGAGTTGAAGACCAGGTCCCGGACCTCCAACCAGAGACCAGCGGAATCCCTGGATAACGCTGGCCATCGGGTTGAGTCCATACACGAGGCGCGAGATTCCGCCAGAGACAAGGCTCGCCGAATAAGCAACTGGCGAGACGAAGAACCAAATCTGCACCAGGAAAGGTAGGGCGATCTGCACGTCGCGGTAGCGGACGTTGAGCGCCGCAAGCCAGACGCCAAATGCGATCGCCGCCAGCACTGCAAGTAGAGCGAAAATCGGAATGGCCACCAGCTGCCACCCGGGTCGCACACCGTAGTAGACCAGCATGATCACGAGCAGTACGAGAGACAGCACAAAGTCAACGAGGCCGGCTAGAGCAGCAGAAAGCGGAATCAGGAGTCGCGGGAAGTAGATCTTGGTTAAGAGGCTGGAATCGCGAACGAGACTCCCGCCAGTGCGTGTGAGGGCGCCTGCGAAAAGCTGCCAGGGCAGGAGCCCCGCGAGCACGAAAAGCGGATAGGGAAGGCCATCCGACGGAAGCTTGGCGAACTGCCCGAAGATCGCGCTGAAGATGATCATCGCTATCAACGGTTGGAGGAGAACCCAGCCGATACCGAGAGCAGTCTGCTTGTAGCGCACTCTGACCTCTCGCCAGACTAGGAAGAAAAGCAGGAAGCCAATGTTCGCTAGCGCATCGACGACCGACAGACCGCGCACGAGGGTCACCGAGCTGAATTGCGGATAGATCGGATGTTCGAAGTGTTGATACAACACCTGTATCCCCGCTGAAAGCAGGAGCTCGTCCTGCTGGTAGCCGTCAGCGCCGCCCAACGCACGCTGGCTAGGCGGGGCGGCCATATTCAGTTGCGGCAGCGCGCCGAAACCGCGCGCAGCGTAGCCGCTGGTCTTGGCGGCAGTAAGAAGCTCGCGGTAGTGGGCGTGAGTGAGTGGAGGCGTCACCCGTCAGCCACCCCAGCCGACGTCGCGGCGGCGCTGGTGTACACCTCCGACAGACGGTCACGTAAACGGACGCCGGGCGGCCCAAACACGGCGGTCATGCGCGTGATGTCACCAATAAGATCTCCTGTAGACGCAGTTGACACCCGGTCAAACACCGTCACTCGCCCGAGAAACGCGGCCATTGCCTCAACGATTTCACGCAAGCTCATCACGTCGGGACCGGCTACGTTTACAACATTGTTACCGTCCAGTTCGATGGCGCTGGCAAATGCTCGCACAGCGTCTGAAACGTGGACCGGGTTCAGGCGAATGCCATTCATTCCACTCAAGTAGATCGGACGTCCCTCGAGGATGGATACGGCAAGGCGGGGCAGGAACATGTTCCGCGCCTGACCCTGACCGTACACAAAGAATGGTCGCAGGATCACGGCAGAGAAGAACTCGCGATAAGCCTTCAGGAGCAGTTCACCGAGATACTTGGTCGTTTGGTAATAACCAATCGGGTCAACGGGCGACTCCTCGTTGACCGGATCAGCCGAGTACCCGTAGATTCCTCCCGAAGACGCGTAGACGAATCGCCGGGCGCCAGCCTGTCGCGCGTACTCGAGAAGCCGCTGTGTGCTCCCAACGTTGACGTCGAACATATCTCGCGACGATTCAGGAAAGTCTCGATGGTGACGCGACTGTGCGAGGTGGACCACAACATCAACCTTTGGCGGCAGGCCGACATTCTCAAGAGGCCGTGTCAGGTCGCAGACCACGGTTTGTACTCCCTTGGGGAGGCTAGGATCGTTTGACCTCACCAGCCCATGAACGGTATGCCTGTTGGCAAGTTCGGCGACAAGGCGCCGTCCGATGAAGCCGGCTGCGCCCGTGACCAGTACTTTCACCGCATGCTGCTCACAAGCGCGATCCAACTGATTGGAATAGGTCTTCCGGAAGACGGCTGTCCTGGAGGGGATGTTCTACGCGAGGCAGCCTCGACCCGTATTCCCCAAGCAGTGGGTGGAAGATGTTCATCAGGTCAACCGAGCTGCGCCCGAGGATCTTTTCGTGGAGGCAGCCGAATAGGAACCGTGCTGCCTCGTACGAGTGGTACTTTTCGGCGTAGGCGCGACCGGCGCGGCCCAGCACGTCGCGCAGATCAGGGCGCGTGATCAATAGTCGGAGATTACGGACCACCGTTTCAGGCGAAGTGGACACCACAGGGCATTCCTGAAGGTAAGACCATCTCCTGAATAGCCGCGTGTAAGCGTCATTCTCCAAGTTCGCCAGGACAGGAAGGCCCGACGCCATGCCCTCGATAGCACTGAAGGCATAGGCAGTGGCGATCAGCTGGTCCACGAGAATGTCTATCTCTTGAAACACTGTCCGCACCTGCTCATTAGGCACCTGCTCGAGCAGTCGCAGTTCGACAAGCAAGCCCTCACGTCGAAGTTGGTCCACCGCGTCAACGATGAACTCTGTGCCTTTGAAACCCCGATGGTTCGGAGTGTGAACGATGGTGACCATTCCGTTGGTGCCATCCCCGTGGCGCCGACGGTGCGGGTCCGGTTTCCAAGATTGAAGATCAATACAGAATGGCGCAGGCGCAGGAACGTCCCAGCGCGCCATCCCGTCGACCATAAAGCCACAGATCACTGCATCTGCGTCTAAATTCCAGGATTCGACGCGCTGATGGATATCTGGTTCTCGACGTGCCGCGGCGGGATACGAAAGTAGCAGACCGTGCCTGAGACTCGTGTCGATCACCTGAGAGTACATATAGGCATCGCCGCCGTAGGGAAGGACCACGATCTTTATTCCCGCACGCTTCAAGAGCTTCGATTCCCAACGCCATAAGCGTGTAGGGCCAAGCGGGCCACCTGTGAACGGAATGTGCACGACGCTCGCCTCACGCAGCAAGTAGAGGGACGCAAAGAGGGGCCCAACGTCGGCACGAAAGCGGGACGGCACCCAACCAGGGACGAGGTCACTGTAGTAAAGGTCAAAGTCTTCTTTCCGGTTGACCGAATAGTGGCCCGACATGAGTGTCACGGCATTCTCGCCGCCCTCGCGAAGGGCCTCCACCCAATAGCGGTTGGAGATGATTGGGGTCGGGCAGAACACGAGTTGGCGGCCGGCAGGTCGCACCGTGTAAGCCCAGATCAGGAAAATCGCCGCGAAACACGGGTAAAGGAGCCGGTTGACAAGCGAGCCGACTCTCGATTTGAGTCTCATTTGTCGGGGCGAGTACCGGGAGGGGTCGAGACGGTGCCAACCACACGGCTTGGAATGCCATACGCCCGGCTCCGGGCCGGCACATCATCGAGAACCAAGCTGAGTGCTCCAATTACGCACCCTTCGCCGATCGTCACTCCTTTCGCGATGATCGTGTTTGGGCCGATGTAGCAGTTGGAGCCGATCCGAGTTGGCGCACGACGGGCCTCTGCCAATCCGCCCGAGATAGCCCAATCCACGGTGTCGTGGCTGTAGATCTGGACGCCGGCCGAGATCGAGCAATGATCACCGATTTCAAGTCCACCCGATCCGTCGAGCACCGTGAAAGGCCCTACCCAGGTTTGAGCACCCACCGTTACGTCACCGAGAACAAGAGAACTGTCATAGACGCTGGCGCCTTCGCCGAAACCCAGACGGCGCGCCTTCTCCCATCTGTCGACCAGGTAGTCGCCTGAGGGGAGAGTTCGGTTCCACCTCGAGGCCACGTCTTGCCGCAGCTGCTCGAGCAGATCCTGGAGCTCCATGTAGAGCCGACTCTGACGAGGGCCATCGGACGGAGTCACGAGACCATGAACTTGCGCAACCACCACTCGAAGCTGAGCAGTGACCAGATCAGGAGCCGATGATTGACTCGGCCCTGGGTGTGCTCATCCAGTCGGGCAGACACGAAAGCAGGTTCCAAGTACTCGAAGATGCGGGCCGATGGATCCCCGAGTAGACCCTTGACGTAATCGATACTTTCGCCGCGAAACCAGCTCGCGTCGGGGGCACTGAAGCCCTGCTTTGTGCGCGAGGTCACCTCGGCAGGAATGAGTTTGGTCATGGCGCGGCGAAGTACAAGTTTTCCGTCGTGGGTCTCACTCTCGTATCGGAGCCGGCGACCGACCTCGTCCTCATCGACCTTTGCCGCGTTCTGTTCAAGGTTCGCAAGTTTTAGCGACGGGGATAGGGATAGAGCGAAGTCGACGAGTTCATTGTCGAGGAACGGCGCGCGCGTTTCCAAGCCGTGCGCCATGCTCACTTTGTCTTCGACAAGAAGCAGACCGTGCAGGAACGTCTTGAGCTCGAAATAGAGCGACGCGTTAACAAGGTCTGCGTTTGTGGCAAGCGGCAAGTCCGCTGAGCCGAAAACCTGCCGGAACACCTCGAAGGTCGAGTGCCCGTCGAGTTGTTTCAGGCTTTCCGGCCTGAAGAGGTCGACCTTATCTTCATCGGTAACCAGGCGCTGCCAGAAGTTGTAATAGTTACGAAAGTAGCCATCGCGGCCTTTTCCCGAAAGGCCACGGTAGTACCGCCACGGATAGCCTCCGAAGAGCTCGTCTCCTCCCGCTCCGGACAGCACGACCTTCACGAAGCGTCCGGCCATCCGCGCGACGTAGAAGTTGGGATAGGACTGCCCGATGCGGAGGTCCTCCAAATGCCAGATCAGCTCCGGCATCACGTTCTCCATGTCACCGGCGTGCAGGACCATCTCATAGTGCTCGGTCTTGAGCAGGTTGGACAGGAACTCCGAACGGGTGCGCTCGTCGAAGCCGAGCTCGAGGCCGGATGCCGAAGATAGGTCGAAGCCCATCGTGAACGTCATCAGCCTCCCAAGCTGCCGGCGGGCAACCGCCGTAATCGACCCGGAATCCATACCTCCGCTCAGATATGCACCCACCGGTACGTCGCTCATCAACTGCCGCGTGACCGCCTGTGTGAACAGTCGGTAGAGCTCCTCGGCAGCCTCCTCTTCGCTGATCTGCAACGGGTCGGGGAATCGAAAGTCCCAGTAGCGCTCCACCTTGGATCGACTGCCTGAGGTTACCTTCATGAAGCAACCTGCCGGCAGGATCCGGATGCCCTCGAACAGGGTCGCGTCGGTCAGTACGTTTTGAAATGTGAAGTACTCGTTGAGCGCTGGATGGTGGACCGAGCGGCGAACGCCGGGGTGGGCGAGGATGGCCTTGATCTCAGACCCGAAGAGGAGGCGCTTGTCGTCCTCTAAGTAATAAAGGGGCTTTACGCCGAAACGGTCGCGAGCGAGCAGCAGCTGTTTCGCGCGTCCGTCCCAGATCGCGAAGGCGAAGTGCCCGTTGAGGCGACATAAGAAGGCATCTCCCCATTCCTCGTACGCGTGGATGACGACCTCGGCGTCGGTGCGCGAATGGAAATGATGTCCGTGCGCCTCGAGCTCGACGCGCAATTGCTGAAAGTTGTACAGCTCGCCGTTGTAGCTGAGGAGGATGTCGCCCGTCTCATTCGACATCGGCTCGTGGCCGGCCGGGGAAAGATCGATTATCGCCAGGCGGCGGTGGACCAGCCCGATCGGCCCGTCCGCCCACATCCCTTCGCCATCAGGCCCCCGATGAGCGACCGCGGCGCCCATCGCCTCCAATGTCGCGGTTGCGACTGGCTCGCCGTCGAAGCGTAAGACGCCGGCTACTCCACACATCAGCGGCTCACATTTTCACCGCGCGCACCGTTATCCCACTGTCTTCCTCATGAAGGTGCCTGATCTCGAGGCCCGCCTCAGTGCACCAACTTTGGACCTCGGCCACCGACTGGCGATGTGCATACCGGGGTCGGTACCAGTCGAAGTTGATATGAACGTTCTCTTCAAAGTCGAGTTGCTCGTTCCAGAACAGCTTGGCGAAGTTCCAGTAGATCAGACGTTGAACGTCCTGCCGGCCGGCCTTGATGCCAAGCAGAGGGACGTCCTCTTCGACTTCGACCTCGCTCTGGAGTCGCGCTAGGGAGCGGCCCAGTTTGGTCAATGGTCGCATCGCGCCCCACGCCTCTTCGTTGGAGAGGTTGGCGATCTGATCCCTTACATGGTCATCCGTGAACTCGCGGACCGGCCCCTTGCGGCGATAGACATAGAAGCCGAATTCGCCTCCTGTCGACAGAACTCGGGATGCCGCGAGGATGGCGGAGCGGGTCGAGGGCGTGTGGTGAAGGACCCCCTCCGACAGGATCGCGTCGAAGCATGAGCTCGGGAATGGCAGTTGCAGTGCGTCGCCCTGGACGAAGTGAGTGCTCGGGATTGAGGAGAGATTCGCCGCGGCAACCTCGACCGCCCGCGAGATGTCTAGTCCCACCCATGCAGCCGACCCGTCCCACCGATCACTGGTGAGCCACGACCAGGACGCCATGCCCGCTCCACAGCCAAGGTCGAGGATCTGCCTGCATGAGCAGTAGTGCTCACGCCATTCTTGGTCAGATTTGAAGCCGTACTTTTCCCAAAGCCAGGACTCGTATGGTGCGCTGGACCCCGTGCGGCGCATCCAGCTATAGCTCTCTTCGCGGCTCCACTTGAACGAAAACGCATCGAGGGTTTGCAGTTGGCCCTCATCCTCGGTGACCACAAACCGTGGCAGCCCGCCCCGGATCGGGTACGCGCTGCCGTCGATCGCCCTGAGAATGCCGTCGATCACGTCTCCGACACCATCGCCCGCCTCCAGCACTAGCGGTCCGTGGTGGACCGGATCGACGAGTAGTTCAAGAAAGCTCCGTCTCATGTGCGGGCAGGCAATTCGGCGAACGCGGCCTTTAGCTCCTGCACGACGGTTGCCTGCTCCTCGTCGGTCATCTGGGCGTACAGAGGCAGGGATAGGCTGAGTCGATCGGACAAGTATGCGTTTGGGAAATCCTCCGACCGCAGTCCGTAGCGCTCGCGGTAGTAGCCCTGCAGATGCGCCGCGTGAGTTCCCTGTCGAGTCGCAATGCCGCTGCTCTCGAGGCGGGCCATGACCGCATTGCGAAGGTTGGTCAACTCTTCAACGTTCCCGGTCGTGGGGGCCTTGGGGCTGAACAAACATACGTAGGACTGGTAGCCGTGGACATATCCCGGCGCGACCTTCGGGGTTCGCAGCCAATCAAGATCCGCGAGCAGCTCGTCGTAGCGCTCCGCCAGCAGGCGGCGACGGTCGAGCAACCAGGTTGCGCGCTCAATCTGTGCGCACCCGAGCGCGCCCTGTATGTCGGTCATCCTGAAGTTGAACCCCAGAACGTCGTAATCGGATAGAAGGAAGCTTGCCCTCTCCGTATGCCTGGAGAGATCCGAGCGTGACGCGCCGTGATCTCTCAGGGACCGGCAGAGGGTGTCGTGTTGAGCAGACTCGGTCGTGATCATTCCACCCTCGCCGGTCGTGATCGACTTGCGCGGGTGGAAGCTAAAACAGCCAAAGTCACCCAGCGTTCCCGCGTGCGCACCGCCGTACCAGCCGCCAAAGGCGCACGCGGCATCCTCAACGACCCAGAGATCATGCCGAGTCGCTGTCTGAAGAATCGGGTCCATGTCCGCGCAGAGCCCAAAGAGGTGGACCGGAATGATGCCCACGGTGCGTGAGGTGATCAGGCTGTCGACAACCTCTGTCCGAACATTGAACGTCGCAAGGTCCACATCGCAGAAGACCGGCTTTGCGCCCATGTACTCGACCACGTTGGCTGTCGCGACCCACGTGAACGCGGGCACGATGACCTCGTCGCCTGGCTTCAGTCCCAGCGCGGCCATGGCGATATGCAGCGCTGTGGTGCACGAGCTGGTTGCGACCGAATGGGCAGCAGCCGTAAAGGCGGAGAACCGATCTTCGAAATCCTTTACGAACGGGCCTTGCACAACCCATCCGGTCTGAAGTGGTTTCTGAACTGCTTCCAGCTCGGCCGCCCCAAAGAACGGCTTCGTGATCGGAATCGTCATCTGTTCGCCAGCTGCGCTGTCGCAGCCGGCCCCGCCCCGCTTCGCCTCCAATCAATGACTCGTCTCAGGCCTTCTTCAAGTGGAGTCGAGGCGCGGAAACTGAGGAGCTGCTCTGCCTTTTCGACACTTCCGATTCGATTGGTGACAAACATCTTCTCCTGGGGTCGATACTCAGGCACAAGGCTGGAGCCCGTCAGTGAAAGCAGGAGTTGGACCAGCTCGTTGATCGTGGTTCCAACTCCCATGCCAATGTTGAAGAACTCATCGGCGCAGTCAGCTTGCATGCTCAAGACGTTCGCCTTCGCGACGTCTTCGACATAAATGAAATCGAAAATCTGGCTGCCATCGCCGAAGATGACCGGCGCCTCGCCCGCGAAAATGCGGTCGAGGACCTTCATGATCACGCTCACATATGTGCCCTCGTAGTCCATGCGAGGCCCATAGACATTCATGTAGCGGTGTCCGACGTAGGGCAAGCGGTGCTGTTCGAACACTGCTCGCAGCATCTGCTCGCAGGCGATCTTGGTGGCGCCATAAGTTGTGCGATTGTTGAACGGGTGATCCTCAGTCATTGGCGTGAAGAGAGCGTTGCCGTACACCGATGCCGACGATGAATAGACAAGCCGCTTGACCTTGAGGTCGAGGCAAGCTTCGACGACGTTCCACATTCCGAGCACGTTGACCTCCCAAGCTCGGCGCGGATCGTTCAGGCATTCACCGAGCCACAAGGAAGCCAGCTGAAAAACACCGTCGACGCCAGCGAGGGTGTCACGCAACGACTCCTGATCGGTCATCGATCCCCGAATCACTCGCACCCTGGCGTCGCGTACCGCGTTGGCAAGGTTCTCGGGCTGGCCTCGCACGAAGTTGTCGAAAACAACGATCTGCTCGACCGGTTCCAGCAGCAGCAGATCAACGATGTGCGAGCCAACCAGGCCCGCACCACCGATGACCGCGATCCGCTTCTTGGTCAGATCCATGGTCAGTCCTGCGTAACCACTGCAGACGGCTGGGGTTCGCGCTTGCCACGACCGAGCAGCATGAAGCGGAAGCCGGCCCTTTGAAGGTCATCAACGGAAAAAGCGTGTCGTGCATCTACGAGCAGCGGCCGGGCCATAGCAGTTGCGGTCCGACCAAGATCCAGCTGGCGGTATTGAGAGTGCTTGACCATGAGAATCGCACAGTCGACGCCCGCGATGACTTCGTAAACATCGCCGCGCATACCTTCCACAAACGGGTCGTGGACCCTCGACTTGATCCCCACGCTCGACAGCTCCGGGAGCAGGTGCTCGGTAGGCGAATCCCGCGTGTCATCGGAGTCCTCGAGGTACGAGTAGCCGAGTACGGCGACAAGCGCGCCTCGCGCCTCAACCCCGTCTTGGGCGAGCAGTTCGACAGTCAGCCGAGCGACCTCCCTCGGCATCGATGCGTTGATCTCTCGCGCCGTCTCGATCAAGGGTGCGCGCTCACCTTCGGGCAGCGCCGAAGCAAGCAGCCAGGGATCCTTGGGGATGCAATGCCCACCGACTCCCGCGCCCGGGAGGAGCACGTTTCGGCCTGGCGACTTGTTGACCAACTCGCGTACCTTCCAGACGTCGCCCCCGACCTCCTGGCAGATCAGCGCCACCTGGTTGGCGAAGGCGATGTTGACATCGCGGTATGCGTTCTCGGTCGTCTTGACGAGCTCCGCTGTGAGCAGGTCGGTCGCATCGAGGTCTGCGTCCACATAGCGGGAGTACAGAGCCCGCATCGCGTCGGCGATCTCAGGCGAATCCGCGCCCATCACTCGGGCCATTGTTCTCAGGTTCTGTAACAGGCGCCCCGGCATCACCCGCTCGGGGCAGTGGCCGACTCGAATTCCTCGAGGCTCGAGAACAGGCCGGACCACTCGATCCATTGTCCCGGGGGCGATTGTGGACTCAACGATCACCAGAGATCCGGCTTGGAGGGTCTCAGCGAGCCGGCCGCAGGCCGCTTTGAGTGCGCCGTAGCGGGGCCGGTGGTCGCTGGGATCGACCGGGGTCTCGACGGCAACGATGACGACGTCGGAGTCGTGAAGCACACCCGCGTCGCTAGACGCCCGAAGCTGGCCTGAGCCGACAACTTTCGTCAGAAGCTCGGCCAGCCCCGGCTCGCCGCCTTCGATCGGGCTGCGCCCGGCGTTTATTGCCGCCACACGATCGGCCTTCAGGTCGAGTCCGGCAACACTGAAACCACTGTCTGCCAGCAAGCAGGCTACCGGCAGGCCGACATAGCCCAGACCGACGACTCCGATCCGTGCCTGCCCCGAATCGATCCGGGAGCACAACTCCTTCACCGAGAGAGTCACCTCGGTGCAGCCAGGTTGATGCTCTGGTGCGTCTCCCCGGACTCGATCAAGGCGAGCGCAAGGCGCAACGATGCGAGGCCATCCTCGCCTGTTGCCACTTGAGCCGGACGCCCGTGCACCGCCGACAGGAAGCTGTCGATCTCAGCTCGAAGCGGCTCTTCCTTGCGAACTACCAGCCGCGTCATGGGGCCCTCACTTACCCCGCGGAGGACCTGAAACGCATCCCACGGCGCTCCACTAACCTCGGCGTTCTCGTAGAAGTAGAGGTCCTGGGTTAAGTAGTCCGCTTTAAACATTCCCCGTTCACCGGTGACGGTGAGCTCGCGGATCTTTGTCGGCGTGAGCCAGTTCACCTCCAGAACAGCGAGCACATCGTTTTCGAAATGAACCAAGCCCGTCAGCATATCCTCCCGGGTTGTGTGCACCTCGCGCTTCGTTTCCGCATAGACCCTCACAGCCTCGGTCCCGGTCAAGTAACGGATTACGTCGAGGTCGTGCGTCGCGAGGTCGATGATCACGCCGACATCACGAACGCGCGGCGGAAACGGCCCAAGCCGGCGGGTGTGTATCTGGAAAAGGCGACCCACTTCGCCCCGTTCCATTCTTCTTTTCAACTCCTGGATAGCGGGGTTGTGGCGCTCAATGTGGCCGACTACAAGGACCCGATTCGTGCGCGCCGCGACAGTGATCATTTCCTCGGCCTCAGCCGGCGTGGCGGCGATTGGCTTCTCGATCAGCACATGACATCCCGCATTGAGCGCATCGATTACCACGCGATGGTGGTAACGCGTCGGCACCGCAACGCTCACTGCCTCTGGATGCTCCCGGTTGAGAATGGCGGCGTAGTCGTCGAAGGCCCTGGTTGCGTTAAGGGCCGCTACGTCAGCTGCGATAGCTCGGTCGGGATCGGCTACCCCGACCAGCTCGCAGTCCCGGATCTCACGATAGACGCGAGCATGATTTCGTCCCATTGCGCCCACCCCGATCACCGCCACGCGCGTCACAGCCGGTTCACCTCTTCCACGATCCGATCAATGTCCGCCTCCGATACCTTCGGGTGCACCGGGATCGAGATCACCTCGCGCGAAAGTCTCTCCGCCACTGGCAATTCGAATACTCCGGCGGCCTCGACGATGTGAGGAAACATGTGCACGGGGGCCGGATAGAAAATGCCCGTTCCGATGCCGGCAGCGTTGAGCTGGGCGTTGGCTGCATCACGGTCGCGGTTGCGGTCGACCCGGATGGTGTACTGGTGCCAGGCATGTGCGCAGTCTTGCCGCACTCGCGGGACCCTCACCGATGTGATCTTTTGGCTCAAACGCTCAGCGTTGGCTGCGCGGCGCATCGCGGACTTGGGGAGGCGGTCTAGCTGGCAGATACCGATTGCCGCATGTAGGTCGGACAGCCGGAAGTTGTAACCGAGGCGCTCGTACTGGTAGCGCTCGCGCATACCATGCGACCGCAGGAGACGCACCGCATCAGCAACCTCGTCATCGTCTGTGGTAACGATCCCACCCTCTCCCGAAGTAACATTCTTGGTCGCGTAGAGGCTGAAACAGCCGGTCCCGAAGGTCCCGGTTGGCCGGCCATGGTAGGTGGCACCGATCGACTGTGCGCAATCCTCAATCAACCGCAGACCTCGTCGCTCGGCAAGCTGAACGATCTCGTCCATCGGAGCGGGATGCCCAAAAAGATGAACCGGCATGATCGCGCGAGTCCGAGGGGTGGTTGCCGCCTCGATCTGACTGACGTTGAGGTTGAACGTGTCATCGTCGACGTCAACGAAGACCGGCTTGGCTCCAACGTAAAGCATGGCGTTTGCCGACGCCACGAAGGTGAATGGACTCGTGATCACCTCGTCGCCCGGCCCGATGCCATTTGCGATCAACGCCAGGTGCAGCGCAGTCGTGCCCGAGCTGGTGGCGACGGCATGCCTCACACCGACCTGCTTCGCAAAACGTCGTTCGAGCTCCGCCACGCGCGGCCCTTGAACGAGCATTCCGGACTCGAGCACGTCCCGAACGGCTCGCTTCTCGGCCTCGCCGATCAACGGAGCGGCGATGGGGATTTTGGCCTGCAGGGTTGGTGGAGTCACTGGATGATGGCCGGCTCAGAATGTTCTGTTACGCGCCGAAAGCGTACTCCGTCGACCAGGTTACGGACCGACCCCGTCAGTCGGACACCTGAAGCTCGAAGCCGCAGTTTAGGCAAGGGTTGAAGCCCTTGCCAGACTCCTCGAGGCGATTGCCGCAACGGCACACATAGCCGTGCACGCGCGCGGGGTTTCCATACGCCAGCCGGTGGGGTGGTACTCGTTTGGTCACGACAGCGCCGGCGCCGATCATGGCGAACTCGCCCACGACGACGCCCGGGAGCACAACAGCTCCCCCGCCGATCGAGGCGCCTCGGCAGATCCTGCCTTTGGCGACCACCCAGTCGGCGTCCGATTTCAAACTTCCGTCCGGCGTGATTGCACGTGGCAGCTGGTCGTTGAGGAGCATGACCCCTGGTCCGAGAAACACTCCGTCCTCTAACTCGAAACCGTGATAAACGGAGACGCCGTTCTGGAGCTTGCAGCGATCACCGATCCGAACCCCATGATCGACGTAGGCGCCCTTGCCAACAACGCACTCGGAGCCGATCACCGCGCCCTCACGAATCTGAGCCTGGTTCCAAACCCGGGTGCCGGTTCCGATCTTGGCGTCGGCGGCCACATCCGCGGTCGGATGAACGTGCGCCTTGGTACTTGCGCTTCGCACGCCAGGCAGCTTACCGAAACGACACCTCGGCGCCGGTACACGGCCATCAGGCACCATAGCGGCGACACGCTATGCACGCATTCGTGCCGGAGGCCCTCTGAAACCCACTTTCGTCCAACTTCTTGTGTGTCCCCGGTGTGGCTCGGAGCTTCAGCTAACGGTCATTGCTCAACCGGCTCAGGAGATCGAGACAGGTGAGCTCGTGTGCCAACAGGGACATGAGTTCCCTATCGTGGGCAGCGTCCCCCGATTCGTGGAAAGCGAGGCGTATGTACAGAACTTCGGCTTCGAGTGGAATGTCCACGCCCTGACCCAGCTGGACACCGATAGCAGCGACGAGTCGGAGCGGACGTTCCGATCGAAAACAGGCTTCACGCCTGAGCAGTTGCGTGGCAAGCGTGTTCTGGATGTTGGATGTGGCATGGGCAGGTTCTCGGACGTGGCCTCCAAATGGGGCGCCACGGTCGTCGGGGTCGATCTCAGCCGTGCGGTAGACGCCGCACAGCGAAACATCGGGAGCCGGGAAAACATCCACATCGCCCAGGCGAACATATTCCAGCTGCCGTTTCGGGAAGAAACCTTTGACGTTATTTTCAGTATCGGTGTGCTCCACCACACACCGAACCCGAAGGCGGCATTCGATAATCTCCCGAAGCTTCTACGGGCAGAAGGAAAGATCGCAATCTGGCTGTACAACGGGTACGACGCGTTCCGTTGGCGGTTTTCGGACCTGTATCGCCGGTTTACGCCGAGGCTGCCTAAGCGCATGCTGCACTCGCTCGCGTACGCCGCGATCCCCCTCTATTACGTCTACAAGATTCCAGGCGTGGGGCTATTCCTGCGTTGGATCCTGCCGGTCAGCAATCACCCCAAGCCGAGGTGGAGGGTGCTGGATACATTCGATTGGTATTCGCCTCAATACCAGTGGAAGCATTCCTACGAGGAGGTCTTTCCATGGTTCGAAGCCCACGGGCTGAAGGACATCCGGGTACTTAGCGTTCCAGTGTCAGTGCAGGGCACCAAGCGCTGACTGACCGCGCAGGCGCTTACAGAGCGCTGTGAGCCGGTTGCCGGCTTCGGACCTGTCTCACCAGTCTCTCGTAAAGGTCTTCGGTCTGGATGATCATCCCCTTGACAGAGAAGCGGTTTAGGACGCGATTGCGAGCTGCATCGCCCATCCGCTGGCGCAACTGCGGCTTGTCGAGCAGCTCGAGCATCGCCGTAGCCAGCTGGTCGGGGCTGCCAGATTCGACCAGGATGCCATCGATGCCTTCGCGCACGAGCTCGGGAATTCCTCCCACACGGGTGGCCACGACCGGGATGCCCCGAACCATCGACTCCAGGAGAGCGTTCGGAAAACTTTCCTTACTCGACGCCAGGACTGTCAAGTCAAACCCGGACAGAAATTTCGCAGCGTCCTTTTGGGCTCCTGCCAGCACAACGCTGTTTGTCAGGCCCTTTTCACGCAATGAACGCTCGATCGATGCTCGCTCGGCGCCGTCGCCGAAAAGGACAAGCTTGAACCTCGGCCGCTGTTTGACTATCAACCTGACCGCGTCCAGAACGTCGCCGTGTCGCTTGTGGCTGTTGAGGTTGGCCACCATTGCGACGCGCCCGTCCTCTCCGCCCCTGCTCCATCGCTCCGGTAGCTCGAGCTGGTTAGTGACAGACGGCGGATCGATGCCGCTGTAGATGACTCCAGTCTTGGAACGCGGGAGATTCTCGTCAGTAATGACCAGCTCTTGCACGGCCTCCGAGTTGCACAGGTGAAAGTCT
>WNGH01010552.1_pt1 | contig 20110 bp, 20 predicted proteins | sample 5400631 | NCBI WGS metagenome assembly WNGH01 (sample SAMN13153373, study PRJNA577476) | soil metagenome | isolation source: 115 cm soil or saprolite under Garry oak tree replicate 1 | place: USA:California | collected 2016-06-15
CCCCGGAGACGACCCCGAAGGTCGGCGGCAGGAGCGTGAACGGACGCGTGAAGCCGAAAAAGAGACGGGCCCGGGCCGCGAATCCCCTGATCCGGCGCTCCTCCTGCACGTCCGCGGCCCCCCTCGAGGCGCTACAGCGGCGCCGACATCAGCGCCGCCAGGCCGATCCCGGAGAGCGCTCCGACCAGCGTGTTGGAGAAGTTCACGGCCTCGTTGTCCATCAGTCCGCGCGCCTCGAGCGTCGCCCCCAGGAAGGAGTCGGCCGTCGATCCGGCCAGCGCGGCCATCGCCACGATCACCATCAGTCCCGGAGGGAGCAGGCCGCTCATCGAGGCGACGCCCCCCACCGCGAGGGCGGCGAGCGCTCCGGAGAGGGTCCCCACCCAGGAGATCGCCCCGTTGGTCCCCGCCGGGACCGGGCGCAGCGTGGTGATCAGGATGGGGCGGCCGCCGTACGCCTGCCCCACCTCGCTGCTGACCGTGTCGAAGGCGGCCGTGGCGTAGGCGCAGACGAAGGCCAGAGCGAAGAGGCCCGGGGACGAGGCCGACGCCAGAAGGAAGGCGAGCACCACTCCCAGGCCGCAGTTGGCCAGGGCGTGCCGGGCCGATCGGGCGCCCTTCTTCGCCTGCGCGATCCCCGCGCGCGCCTTGCGCCTGTACCCGAGGCGGGTCGCCGCCGACCCGAGGACGAAGAACGTGAGCAGCACGAGGAAGCCGCGCCAGCCGGAGAAGGCGTAGGTCGCCGTCCCCACCACGAAGCCGGCGATCGTCCCCGAACGATCGACCGTCCCGGCACCCAGCGCCAGGAGGGCCAGAACCAGATTGATCACGATCCCCCAGAGCAGATCGTGGTACACGGCCGGGCCGACCGAGCGCAGGCGCGACGGGTCGATCTCGAGGAGGCCGCGCAGCAGGAGCGCCGCGAGCAGCGGGACGGTCAGGTTGTCGTCGAGCCGCCAGGGAAGCGATTCGACGATCGCGCCGAAGAGGGAGGCCGCGACGCCGAGGAACGCCGCCTCGAGCGGTCGGTGGCCGAACCAGGCGAGGACCGCGCCGGCCGCGACCGATCCGCCCGCGACGAACCCGACCGATCCTTCGAGGCTCTTGGACCGGTTCCAGGGGAGCGGGTGCCTGCCGGCGAGCCCGCCGATGGCGCCCGCCGCCGCGTCGCCGGCCGCCATGATCCCCCAGCCGGCCGCGGCCACCTCGATCCGGTCGTGGAACAGGACGATCAGGGCGAGCACCGAGATCGGGTAGATCACGATCCCCGAGCGCCACGGATGGCGCCTCTCCTCTCCCCGGAAGAGGCCCGAGCCGCCGACCGCAGGGAGCACGAAGCGGTTGAAGAGCACCGCGGCCGCGGCGCAGGAGGCCGCCTGCCAGGGGGTCAGGTACTTCAGCAGGAAGGCGAGCCCACCGACACCGAGATGGATCGCCTTGCGCGCGAGCTCGCGTTCCACGATCATGCCCGCGTCGCCCCCCCGCCTTGCTCCGCGAGCGCTTTCTCGCGGCGCAGGGTGTCGATGGTCAGGCGCAGCCCCTCCGGGAGCGGAGTCACGCGGTACCCCAGCTCGCGGACGGCGCGTTCGCTGCTGTAGGCCCACTCGTGACGAAACGTCCGGACGACACCGTCGGTGAACGATGGAGGGATCCCGGTGATCCGGGCCAGGGCGCGCTGCAGCCGGCCCGCCGCCTCGGCCGCCCAGTAGGGCGCGGCGTACCGGGGAGGGGGGATGCCGGTCAGCTCCCTCAGGACCGAGAAGAGTCGCTCCTGCGTGGCGTTCTCGCCTCCCAGGATGTAGCCACGGCCCGGCACGCCCTTCTCGAGCGCCAGGAGGTGCCCCTCCGCGACGTCGCCGGCGTAGGCATAGCAGATCCGGAGATCCGCCCGGCCGAGCCGCGCCCGGAGACGCCCGGCCAGGTAGTCGGACAGGGTCCGACGCAGGAGGTTGCCCTGCGTCGGCATGCCCGGACCGTAGACCACGCCCGGGTAGACCACCACGATCGGGGCGCCCGCCGCCGCCTTCTCGCGGACCATCCTCTCGGCGATCCACTTGCTCCGCTCGTAGTCGGTATGGAAGCGGACCTCGGTCCGCTCAGCCGACTCGTCGCGCACCTCGCCGTCCGTCGGCCCCAGCGCGACGATCGTCGACGTGTAGACGATCCTGGCGAGGCCCGCCGCCTCGGCGGCGCGCAGCGCGGTCGACAGCCCCTCGACGTTCACCCGGTCGAAGTCGCGCGGGTCCCTGACCCAGGTGCGCACCAGCGCCGCCATGTGGACGAGGGCGTCGCACCCTTGCAGGGCATGTCTCACCGACGCCGGCTCCAGGAGGTCGCCGCGCACCGCGCGGCATCCGGCGGGGAGCCGGCGTTCGCTCCCGGGTCGCGCCAGGACCAGCACGCCATGCCCGGAGGAGACGAGGCGCGCCGCCACGTGGGAGCCGAGGTAGCCGGTGGCCCCCGTCAGCAGGACCTTCATGTGCGCGCCATCCCGGCGCTCCCGGAGGCGAGGTAGTCCCTCAGCGCCTCCTCCCAGGGCCGCGGGACCCGACCCGTCAGCCGCGTATAGAGTGAGGTATCGAGGGCCGAGAAGGCCGGACGGACGGCGATGCGGCCCGCCTCCTCGGTCGTGATCCGCTCCAGCCTGCACGGGGCGCCGAGGATCGTCACGACGGCGCTCGCCAGGTCGTGGCGCGAGCAGTGGCCGGCGTTCGCGAAATGCACGAGGCCGCGCCGCTCGATCGCGAGAAGGAGGGGCAGGGCCTCCGCCAGGTCGGCGACGTAGGTCGGCGACCCGAACTGATCGTCCACGACCTTGAGGATGCCACCATCGCGGGACCGCGTTCGAATCGCGTCGACGAAATTGGAGCGGCCGTGGCCGTACAGCCAGGAGGTCCTGACGATGAGAGGGTCGGGGTGCGCGGCTGCGACCCGCCTCTCCCCTTCCAGCTTGGTCCGGCCGTACTGCGACAGCGGGCCGGTCGGGTCGCTCTCGAGGTACGGTCTCCGGGAACGGCCGTCGAACACGAAGTCGGTGCTGATGTGGACGAGGCGGACGCGCCGCGCCCGATCGGCATCCAGCTCGCAGCCGTCGACGTCGGTGTAGGCGGCGCAGTTGACGATGACGGTGGGGCGCAGGCGCTCCACCTCGGCCTCGAGGCGGAAGCGGTCGGTCACGTCGGCCTCGGCGCGCGTCGCCGAGACCGTGTCCGGGAACTCCTTTTCGAGGACCCGGGCGACGGCCGCCCCCAGCATCCCCCCCCCGCCGAGGACCAGGGGCACGGTCGGACCGCCGCCGCTCACGGCGCGACCCCCCCGATCTGCGATTGCAGGTCGATGACGTTCCCCACCCCCTTGAGGTTGATGAGGAAGCGGATTTCGTTCTGGCTCGAGTTACTGAAGTTCCGGTTGAGGATCTCGAACTGGATGCCGCAGCACTGGGTGTTGTATCCGAACCGGTAGCGCTGGTCCCTGAGACGCGGCTCCCCGCAGAAGACGTCTCCGAGCTCGTAGTTCACCTGTGCGCCGAGGAGGACCCTCCGGTTCAGGAGGCTCGTCTCCCCCTGCAGGCCGATCTGGCTCCGGTTCAGGACGGTGGCGCAGGTCGAACCCAACGTCCCGAAGAGCGACTGCTGTTCCCTGAGCGTCTCCTCCTGCTGGAGGTTCCTCTGCAGCGACCAGGTCAGGTCCAGGAAGCCGCGCCGCGGGTTGCGCAGGTTGGCGCTCAGGCTGGCGCCGCTGAGCTGCTTGAACAGGATGTCGTAATCGGTGCGCAGGTCGACGCTGGCATGGATCGACGGGTTGACCCGGAGGGTGGCGTGGACCGCGGAGAAGCGGCTTTCCTCCGGCTCCGGCTTGAAGATCGACGCCTTCTGGCTGATCGGACCGAGGAACGAGTAATCCTGTCCGATCTCAAGCGTGGCCACCTCCACGGTGCTGAGCTGCTTGTGGGGCTCCTCGACGGCCCCCTCCTCGCCCGCGCCCTGTCCCGCGGCCTTCTGCTGCTCCGCCTTCTCGCGGCGGATCGCCTCCATCATCTTGCGCAGGGGGTCGAAGCCTCCTCCCCCGGAGCCGCCTTGCAGACCCGTCCCCATGAGCTCGTCGGCGGCTCCGGCCGGCCGCTTGGCGAAGAGGCGGGTCACCAGAGAGTAGCTCAGGGAGTTGGTCTTGCCGCTGAGGGAGTCGATCTCGTCGAAGCTGATCACGCGATCGGTCCGCTCCACCTCGGAGCTGTAGTTGTAGCGGAGGGTCGGCTCGAGCGTGTTCTTGTACTGCGTCGAGAACGAGGAATTCGGGCGGCTGAAGACGCGGCTGAGCTTCGGGCCGATGACCGTGAGTCCTCCCGTGTAGAGCTTGCGGTTGAAGCCCCGGTCGAAGACCACGGTCTCCTCCTGGTCGAGGCGGCCGTTCCCCGCCCCGAAGTTCGTCGGGCCGTTATTCGGATCGCACCCCACGTCGTCCGCCGCATCGAAGACGCCGTCGGGGACATTGGGGTCGGCGGGGCTGCGGTCCACCTCCCTGTCGACGATGCCGTTTCCCTCACCGAAGTCGTGGGTGTTGGGGAGATTGTCGCATCCGAGGTCGCTGCGCTGGCTCTTCGTGTAATAGGTATCGCGGGCCCCGAGCGAGGCGCTGACGTCGAGCCAGGGGACGGGGGAGAGCTGCGAGGAGAGCTGCGGGAAGAGATCGAACCTTTGGTACGTGACGTCGCTGTCCCCCTTGAGGAAGCCGTCGGCGGACGACTCGAGCGTCAAGAAGAACGGGGACTCTCCGAGACGCTGCCGCCGGCCACGCAGCTCGATCTCCGGCAGGATCGACCGGGTGATCGTCTGCTCCTCGGTCGAGGAGAACGGCTCGTTGAAAGCCGTCGGCAGCACGGTCTGGCTGAGCAGCTGCTCGCGCCGCTCGCCCCGCACGTTCACGGAGTAGAAACCCCACGTGCGGGTCAGGAAGAGGTCGGTCACCGCCTGCGGATTGGTCGATTGCCTCAGGTCGCGCACGAAGTCGAGATAGTAGTTGAAGTCGCTGATGAAGTTGGCGTTGGCCACCAGTCGCCAGCCCGAGTCGTAGTCCTGGTGGTGCGCGTAGTTCAGCACCCACCGATCGATCGGCTGGCCCGGCCGGTGCTCGCGCTTCGCGACTTCGTCGTGGATGTAGTAGCCGGTGAGCCAGCCGCTGCCGGTGGCACTCGGGACGTAGCGGTACTCCAACCCGTTCCCGATCCCCGCCAGAGAGAGATAGTCCAGGAAGAAGGTGGCGTCCATGTTGCGACGGATCGGCCAGTAGAGAGCGTTGCTGATCACGGTGCCGCCCCGGCGCGAGAATCCGAACTCCGGGAAAAGGAGGCCGGAGGCCCGCTCGCTCTTCACCGGCCAGACGAGGTACGGCGTGTAGAAGACGGTGACCCGTCCCACCTTGAACGACAGGTTGTGCAGGTAGGCGTAGTCGTTGAGCCGCACCAGCCCATGCCCCACCTTGAAGCTCCAGTAGGGGATCGGCTGCGTGCACGCCGTGAAGGTCGCGTCGTGCAGGACCAGCTCGTCCTTCGAGATCTTGTCGATGCGCCTCGCCTCGAAGTAGAGGTTGGGGTCGGCATAGCCCCGGGCCTGGAAGAAGGTGCCGGTCTCCGTCTCCAGGTTGTAGACCAGGCTGTCGGCGGTGATGCGCGCGTGCGCCTGATCGAGAATGACGTTCCCCTGCGCGTACGCCTCCTTCGTGGAAGGGGTGTATCGGACGTAGTCGGCCTGCAGGCGGGAGTCTCCGAACTTGATGTCGACGTATTCCTTGAGGATGAGCTCGTCCTTGCCGAGGACCGATCCCGGCCCGGCCGCGATCTCCATCGTCTTGCCGCCGGGCCCCGGGCTGATGACCCTTTTCTGCGTCTGTTGCGGCGCCGCCTCGGGCGCCGGGGCATCCTGCGCCGACGGAGCCGCGCACGGCGCCGCCAGAAGGAGCGCGAACGCCAGGAGGGCCCTGCCTTCAGCGGATCTCACGCGCACGAGGATCCCCGCCTCCCCCGGATGGGTTCCCGGCCCCCCTCAGGTGACGGCGACCCCCGCGTAACCGACGACCGCCTGGTAATCACCGCTCCTCTCGCCGGAGGTGGCATAGGCGATCAACCGTGCCGACCGTGCTCCCAGGCACCGGGCCGCCTCCAGCCCGGCCACCGCCGGAGCGATCCCGCACATGCTGATCCCCTCCTGCAGGACGATTCGGTGCAGCCCCTCGGGTTCGAGCGCCAGCACCCGGTCGATCGCCTTGCGGTCCTCTCTCTCGGCGACGGCCTGCGGCACATAGTGTGACATGTCGGTGCTGATGACGACCAGGATCTCCGCCCCCAGGTCGCGGGTCGCCTCCGCCACGGCGCGTCCGAGATCGAGGAGGAGCGGCAGGTGCAGCGTGCCGACGCAGATCGGCACGAACCGGAGCCCCGGGCGCAGATGCTGCAGGAACGGGACCTGCACCTCCAGGGAGTGCTCGCGCTGGTGCGCCGCCTCGTCGACCCGGGCGGCGCGGCAGCGGGCCAGGATGGCGCAGGCCAGCTCCCCGTCGATCGGCGCGTCCCCCAGCGGCAGTCGCCACGCACCCTCGTTCATCACGGCGATCGCTTCCCCCGCGCCCGTGTGATTGGGGCCGAGGATCACGACCCGGGAGGCCAGTCCGACCGAGGTGTACGCGGCGGCGGCGACCCGGCCCGAGTAGATGTATCCGGCGTGAGGGACCATCAGGGCGACGCCGCGCGGGGAGTCAGGCGGCGTGAGCCCTCCCGTCATCCGGTCCAGCTCGCTCCTGAGCGACTCCGGGTCAGCCGGGTAGAAGTGGCCGGCCACGGCAGGCCTGCGGATCATCGCGGTCCCTCGCGGGTCCCCCGGCCCTCTTGGAGGCGGCCGTCATCCTACCAGATGAACTGGCCAAAGTAAAGAAAACCGGGCACTTGCGTTGCCCCGCGCCGACTCGGGCTGTGCTAGAATCTTGCCTCTTTCGGGAAGGGTCCTCGACGTCGATGGGAGCGCGGAAGGGCGCGGCGGCACCGCCGGGTCGGCTCCGGATCGCACTCGCGCAGGTGGAGCCTGCGCTGGGCGATCTGCCCGCGAACGTCGCACTTCATCTGAAGACGGCGCGCGAGGCGATCCGGCGCGGCGCGCAGCTGCTGCTCTTTCCCGAGCTCAGCCTCACGGGCTATCTGCTCCAGGATCTGGTCGCCGACGTCGCCCTGCGCCTCGATGACGCGCCGGCGCTGCGGCCGCTCCTCGCCCTGAGCCGCAGGATCGCCATGGCGGTCGGTCTGGTCGAAGAAACCACGGGGCACCGCTACCACAACAGCGCCCTGTTCCTCGAGGGGGGCCGCATCCGTCATGTGCACCGCAAGGTCTACCTCCCGACCTACGGGATGTTCGACGAGGGACGCTACTTCGCCGCCGGGGATCGCCTGCAGGCCTTTCCGACCTCGCTCGGCCGGATGGGACTGTTGATCTGCGAGGACTTCTGGCACCCTTCGAACGCCTTCGTTCTGGCCCACGACGGGGCCGACTATCTCCTGGTGCTGTCGAACAGCCCGACCGAGGGGATCGACAAGGAGAAGGGGCTCAGGAGCCTCGAGACCTGGAAGGACCTCGTCAAGGTCACCGCCCAGATCCAGACGCAGTTCGTCGCCTGGGTGAACAGGGTCGGCTTCGAGGACGGGATCAACTTCGGAGGCGGCTCGTGCGTCATCGACCCGTTCGGCCGGACCGTCGCGGAGGCCCGGCTGCTCGAGGAGGACCTCGTCGTCTGCGACCTGGAGCGCTCGACGCTCCGGCGTGCGCGGACCGTCTACCCGCTTCTCCGCGACGAGCGACTTCCGATCCTGTCGCGGGAGGTGCAGCGGATCCTCGCCCTCCCGCCCGCGCGCACCCGCCGGAGGCGGGCGTGAAGATCCTCCTCGCCTACAAGTGCCACGACCTGGGGAAGATGGAGTTCTACTCCCGGTTCACGCCGCTGGGCCTCGGGTTCATCGGAGCGCTCCTGCGCCGGCACGGTCATGACGCGCGGATCGTCAACGCGAGCGCCTGGTCCTGGCGGCACACCGCACGCGTCCTCGAGCAGGAGCGGCCCGACCTCCACGGTGTCTCCGTCTTCACGTTCAACCGTCGCGAGGCGATGCGGCTGGCGGCCCTGGCCCGCGCCGCCAACCCCGGCGCCCTGGTCATCGCGGGCGGGCCTCATGCGACGCACCTCGCGCATCGCCTGCTCGAGCACTATCCTCAAATAGACGTGGTGGCGCGCGGCGAAGGCGAGGAGACGATGCTCGAGCTGGTCAGGGCGGAGGAGCGCGGCGACCTCGAGGCGTGTCTCGGGACGATCCGTGGCATCACCTTCCGCTCGAGCGGCCTGTCCCGCCGCGGCGCGGCCGCGCTCGCGGGCACGGAGGGAGCCGCCCGTTGCGTCGACACCCCCGAGCGTCCGGTGGTGGCGGACCTGGATCGCCTGCCTCATCCCGCCGAGGACCCCGCGATCGTGGGGGTCGACACGGCCTCGCAGTTCGAGTTCATCATCACCTCGCGCGGCTGCCCCGCGGCCTGCACCTTCTGCTCCTCCCCCGAGTTCTGGGGAAGGGCGCTCCGCTTCCGATCGGCGGACAGCATCATCGACGAGGTCCGGCTCCTGCGCGAGCGGCACGGCGTCGTCTACGTCTCGATCCGGGACGACACGTTCACGGTCAACAAGAGGAGGGTGATCGACTTCTGCCGTGGCCTCATCGAGGCCAAGATCGATCTCCTGTGGGATTGCCAGTCGCGCGTCAACGCCGTCGACGACGAGCGCCTCGCCTGGATGCGGCGCGCGGGCTGCACCCACATCCAGTACGGGGTCGAGTGGGGCTCGCCGCGGATGCTTCTCAGGCTCAACAAGGGGATCACGCTGGACCAGGTGCGCGCCGCGGCCCGGGCCACCCGGCGCGTCGGGCTCGGCCTCTCCATCTACCTGATCACCGGGATCGACACGGAGGACGACGCCGACCTCGCCTCCACCCTCCGCCTGATCGAGGAGATCCTCCCGCACGATGGGCTGGTCTCTCCGCTCACCGTCTATCCCGGGACGGCGCAGCACGAGGAGGCGAAGGCGCGCTTCGGTCTCCGCGACGATTTCTGGGTGAACGATCCTCGGGAGGCCTTCTACGTGCGCGAAGATCCCTGGACGCGTCGCAGCCTGCGCACCCTGCAGGCGGCGCTGCGGCGCGCCGGGCGGGCCGCCGCCTACGGCCCCGAAGACTTCGCCCGCCAGCGCGAGGTGGTCGGCGACTGCCACGCGCTGCGACTCACGGTCGCGGAGTACTTCGAGCGCCGCGGCCGGCTGCGGCGGGCCCGCGAGGAGTACGAGGCGCTCCTCCGCGACAACCCGCGAAGCCTCTGGGCGCGCATGCGGCTCGGCCACCTGGCGACCCGGCAGGGTCTCGGCGCGGAGGCGGAGCATCATTACAGGGCCGCGGCCGACATCGCCCCCGCCTTCCGCCTGGCGCGCACGTTGCTGGCAGGGGCCCGGCGGCAGGCGAGACTCGCGTCCCGCTCCGTCCTCGCGCGCCGACCCGCGGGCGCGCCGGAAGGAGTGGCACCCTCCCACACCGGCCTGTAAACCAGCATCGTCCTCCCTCCGCAGATCAGGTTGTCGCTCAAATCGATGCGGTCGATCGGCTCTCCCAGTGCGGCCCGGAGGACGATCGTCGGGTACCAGTTAGGGAAGATCGCCACGTAGTCCGGACGCCGCGCCTCGAGGTACTCGAGGAGCGCCATTTCGTTGGCCCCGTTCCACCCCAGGTTCCTCCGGCCGGGCGGCGCCGGGCGGTTCAGGTACGGGAGGATTCCGGGGGTGGCGAGCCCCGTGAGATCGAGGATCGGCGCGCGGGTGATGAAGCCGATCGCCCCGATGTCGTTGGTCGCCACGAGCTTCAGACGCTCGGGCCGGGCGGCGAGCCGGCGCCCGACCGTCACCTGCATCTGGGTGATGTTCCTGACCTCGAGCCCGTAGCGGCCCGCGGCCCGGATCGTCCCCACACCGGAGATCGCCAGCAGGGCGAGCGCCGCGCCCCGCCGCAGGAGCGCGCTCGACGGTCCGCCGGTCACGCCGACGAGCCCCGCGCATCCGGAGGCGACCACGGTCGCCACGAGCGGCGCCATGTAGCGCTGCTCGTGGAAGTCGAGGCCGCCGAACGGCGCCAGAACCGCCATCGCGCACGGCTGAAGGACGAGCAGGAGCCAGGGGGCGTGGGTGCCATCGGCGCCGCGCGCCAGCCGGACCAGACCGAACGGAGCGAGGAGGAGCAGCGCCAGATTGTCGGAGGCGATCGCGCGGAGGAACCGCGGAAGGTCGGACGGCAGGTTGCTGCCGAGGATCGGAGCGATCTGGTCGGTCCGTCCCCCGGCGAGGGCCGCCAGGATGCCGTGGTGTCCGACCTTCGCCGCGAACGAGGCGGCGAGCCAGGAGCCGCCCAGGGCCCGGTTGCACAGGAGCGGCAGAAACGACGCGGCGGCGGCGGCGACCGCGACGACGGCGGCCACGCGCGCCCGCAGCGGCCGCGCCTTGAGCAGGTAGTCCAGAAGCACCACCGCCGGAAGGAGCACCAGCTCCGGCCGGGTCAGGGCGGCGGCCACGGCGAGGAGCAGCCGCGGGACCGATCCTCTCGAAGGTGAGAGGGCGAGGAGGGCCAGCACGAGGGCGGCCGCGAGCGACGGCTCCATTCCGGAGACGGCCGCCCAGGGGAAGGGGTGGGTGGAGACCAGGAGGATCGCCGCGGTCGTGGCCGCTTGCCCGTCGCCCGTGGCCCGCGCCAGCCAGCCGCGGCCGGTCCAGGCGAGCGCCAGAGTGGCCGCGAGGCCGGGCAGGTATGCGGCCCAGGGAAATGGGATCCTGGCACGCACGGGCAGGGAGAGGAGCGCGCTCCAGAGCGGCGCGCTGCTCGTCGCGCCCTCCTCCCCCGGATTGAAGGTGAGACCGAACCCTTCCGCCAGGTTGCGAGCCATCCGGGCGTGGATCCAGGCGTCGTCGAGGGGAAAGCCGAACTCTCCGGCGGATCGGAACGCCAGCCCGAGGAAGAGGGCCGCCCAGAGCGCGAGCAGGGCCGGCGCGGCCCAGCGCACTCCGCGGGGGGTCGCGCCCGAGACGCGAGGGTCCTGCTCCACGGCCGTGATCCGCTCCGCCGGCTACGCGCCGTCGATCGCGACGGGGTTGGTGAGGCTGCCGATCCCCTCAACGGCCACGGTCACCTCGTCTCCCGCCTGCAGCCGGCCGACTCCCTCCGGCGTCCCCGTGGCGATCAGATCTCCCGGCAGGAGCGTCATGACCCGCGAGGCGTAGCTCACCAGCTGCGCGACGTCGAAGATCATCCGTGAGGCCGGCGAGGACTGGCGCTTCGCGCCGTTGACGAAAGTCTCGACGGCGAGCTTGGCGGGATCGAGGCCGATGGCGACGCAGGGCCCGACGGGGCAGAAGGTATCGAACCCCTTCGCCCGCGTGAACTGCACGTCGGTGTCCTGTAGGTCGCGAGCGGTGACGTCGTTCACGCAGGTATATCCGAGGACGTGTTCGAGCGCCCGCTCCGGGGGCACACGGCGGGCCGCACGCCCGATGATCACGCCGATCTCCCCTTCGAAGTCGACGCGGCGGCTGGCGCTCGGCAGAAGGATGGTTCCTCCGGGAGGCAGGAGGGCGGACGGGGGTTTCAGGAAGAGAAGCGGCTCCGGGGCGATGGCGTGTCCGAGAGCCCCGCTCTCGAGCGGATCCGACCCGGGTCGATCGCACCGAAGGGGCCGCCCGGCAGCTCCCGGAGCCCGTCGTCTCCCTCGAGCAGCGCGTAGAAGACCCGCTCGCCCTCGGCGAAGCGGGCGATCCGGCGGGATCCGTCCACGCGCGTCCTACTTTGCCCGCTCGAGGTACTTTCCCTCGGCGGTGTCGATCCGTACGATCTCCCCCACCTCGATGAACTGGGGGACCTGCACCTGGAGTCCTGTCTCGAGGGTCGCCGGCTTGCCGCTGTTGGAGGCGGTCGCCCCTTTCATCGCCGGGGGGGTGTCGACCACCTTGAGATCGACGGTGATCGGCAGCTCCACCCCGACCGGCCGGTGCTCGTAGAACTCGACCATCACCTTGATGTTCGGCGTGAGGTAATGGACCACGTCTCCGAGGTCGTCCTTGCGAATCACCACCTGCTCGTAGCTGTCGGTGTTCATGAAGTGGTACTCCTCCCCCGACGCGTAGAGGAACTCCATGTCGTGCTGCTCCAGGTCGGCCTTCTCCACCCGGTCCTCGGAGCGGAACCGGTAGTCGAAGCTGTTGCCTGACTTGAGATTGCGCAGCTTGGTCTGCACCATGCCGCGCCAGTTGCCGGGGGTGAGGTGGAGCACGCTCAGCACGCGGCACAGGTTTCCTTCGTGCAGGATCGCCATGCCGGACCGCAGTTGTGTCGCTGGAATCATGAAGGCGCGCCCCTCCCGAGCTGGGTTTCGAGGAGCGGATTATACTACGCACGTGGCCAGACGCATGCCGGAGATCCTGCCGCACCTCCCGCCGGAGCTCGCCTTCGACCGGGAGACGACCTGCGCCCTTCTGGTCGACTTCGTCCGGCGTGAGATGCGCAAGGCCGGCTTCTCCCGGGTCGTGGTGGGGATCTCCGGGGGGGTCGATTCGGCCACCTCCGCCGCGCTCGCCTGCCGCGCTCTCGGGCCCCGGAACGTTCTGGGGGTCTTCCTGCCCTACCGTACCACGAGCGCCGAGAGCAGGCGGGACGCCGCCCGTGTCGCCGGTCTGCTGAAGGTGCGGACGCTGACGGTCGACATCGCGCCGATGATCGACGCCTACTTCCGGCGCCAGCCGCGCGCCTCCCGCCTGCGGCGCGGCAACAAGATGGCGCGCGAGCGGATGGCGGTCCTCTACGACCTCTCGGCGCGCGAGGAGGCTCTGGTGCTCGGAACCAGCAACAAGACCGAGCTCCTGCTTGGATACGGCACGATCTACGGCGACACGGCCTCGGCTCTCAACCCCCTGGGCGATCTCTACAAGACGCAGGTGCGAATGCTGGCGCTGCATCTCGGGCTCCCGGACGCCATCGTCTGGAAGACGGCCACGGCCGATCTCTGGGCGGGGCAGTCCGACGAGGCGGAGCTCGGCTACCGCTACGCCGAGATCGATCGGCTCCTCGTCCTCCTGGTGGATCATCGCGTCACGCCGCGGGACGCTGCGGCTTCGGGCTTCCCGCGCCGCATGATCGAGCGGCTCACGGGGCTCATCGAGCGCTCCCAGTTCAAGAGACGGCCACCGCTGATCGCCAAGCTGTCGCAGCGCACCGTTGGGATCGACTTCCGCTACCCGCGCGACTGGGGGCGGTAGCCCGGAGGCCGCCGTGAGCCCGACCGCCACGCCGCGACGCGGCACCCTGTACGTCGTCGCCACGCCGATCGGAAACCTCGAGGACCTCTCGCCGCGGGCCACGGCGGTTCTCGCCAGCGCCGACCTCATCGCCTGCGAGGACACGCGCGTCACGCGCGCCCTCGCCGCGCGGCACGCGGTGACGACCCGGCGCGTCAGCTATCACAGGTTCAACGAGGCCGAGAGCGCCGCCCACCTGCTGGAGGTCCTCGGGCGCGGCGGGAGCGTCGCCCTCGTGACCGACGGAGGGACGCCGGGGATCTCCGATCCCGGGGCCCTCCTGGTCCGTCGGGCGCGCGAGGAAGGGCACCGGGTCGTCCCTGTGCCGGGGCCGTCGGCGCTGACCACCCTGCTGTCGGCCAGCGGCTTCCCCTCCGGACCGTTCACGTTCGTCGGATTCCTGCCCCACCGGCGCGGCGAGCGGCGCCGCATCCTCGAGGCGCTGCGCCGCGAGCCGCGGCCGCTCGTCGTCTTCGAGTCGCCGCGCCGCCTCCTGGCGACTCTCGAGGACGCGCGCGCCATCCTGGGAGACCGGGAGACCGCACTCGGCCGAGAGATGACGAAGGTCCACGAGGAGCTGCTGTCCGGCAGGCTCTCGTCGATCATCGCGGCATTCGCCGGCCGGGACGTGAAGGGGGAGATCGCCTTCATGATCGCCGGAGCCGACGCCGCGTCCGTCTCCGAGGCCGCCACGGCGCCGGCGCCCGCCGAGTCGCCGGCGGAGGCGGTGGGGCGACTCGTCGCGGCAGGCTGGGATCGGAAGGAGGCGATGCGGCGCGTCGCCCGGGAGCGCGGCCTCTCCCGACGACAGGTCTATCACGATCTGCTGGGCGGCCGTCGGGACAAGGAATGAGAGACGCGGCGTTCGCGGCCGGTGGCACGTCCCGGCGGAGCCTCAGGTCTCCGGGACGGCCGTCTCCGTCGCCGGGGGGGCGGGAGGCAGCGCCTCGTCCTCCGGAGGAAGCGCCGCGGCCCCTCCGGCCGGGTGGTACTCGTAGCGCAGGCAGCACTTGAGGCGGCCGCACATGCCGGAGATCCGGGAGGGGTTCAGGCTGAGGTTCTGCTCCCGGGCCATGCGAATCGAGATCGGCGCGAACTCCTTCAGGAACGTCGAGCAGCAGAGGGCCCGGCCGCAGTCGCCGTAGCCCCCCCGAACGCCCGCCTCGGCCCGCACGCCGATCTGGCGCATCTCGATCCGACAGTGGAACCGCAGAGCGAGATCCTTGACCAGCTCCCGGAAGTCCACGCGTCCCTCGGAGGAGAAGAAGAACGTGAGCTTCCGGGTCTCCTCTGTCTGTTCCACCCGCACCAGCCGCATCGGGAGCTGGCGCGCGGCGATCCGCTCCCGGCAGAGGGTCTTCGCCTCGGCCTCGAGGAGGGTACGGCGCTCGAACTCCGCCGTGTCCTCGGGGGTCGCGATCCGGAGCGCGCGCTTCATGCAGCCGATACTGCACGAACGGCGCGCCCGGGTCGTCGGCTGCACGACCTCCCCCACCTCGGTCCCCTGCTCGCTCTCGACGACGATCCGGTCGCCCATCTCGAAGTCCAGATCGCCCGAGTTGAACTGGGTCACGCGCAGCCGGTCCTGCAGGCGCACGCCGACGACCGCGACGCCGTTGCCTGCGGTGCCGGGGGCGCCGCAGCCGCAGCCCCCGCCGGAGACGGACGATGTCACCGGCGTCGTGGGAGAGTGCGGGGAAGGCGACTCCATCTTCGATTCTCGTCCTGCGCGGTGGGGCCGGGGCGCGCGCCGCGGGCCCGCGCGGGGGTTATGCTATGGTACCGGCCGGGCAAGTTCAAGCAACGCGGAGCGCGCGCCGAGGGCTGCCGATGGCCCCGAAGGAGAAGGACCGCGGCGAGAAGATCCTGGCCTCGAACCGGCAGGCCTTTCACAACTACGTCATCGGCGAGCGGTACGAGGCGGGTCTGGTCCTGCTCGGCACCGAGGTCAAGTCGCTGCGGGCGGGCGGCGCGAACCTGAAGGACGCCTTCGCCCGCATCGATCGCGGCGAGGCGTTCCTCCACAACTGCCACATCGCCCCCTACTCACACGGAGGATACGCCAACCACGATCCCCTGCGCCCCCGCAAGCTCCTGCTGCACCGCGTGGAGATCCTCAAGCTGTCTCAGAGGACGACCGCCGGCGGCCACGCCCTCATCCCCCTGCGTCTCTACCTGCGCGACGGACGCGTGAAGGCGGAGCTCGCCCTGGCGCGCGGCCGGAAGCTATGGGACAAGCGCCAAGCGATCAAGGAGCGGGAGCAGGCCCGTGACGCCCGCGTGGCGGCCCGGGACAGGGAACGGGGCTAGGAGCCCATCCGGGGAACGCCTCCCGGGACCCGGCCCCGGGGGCTCCTACCGGAGGAGGTCCTCGGTCGGACTGCTGGCGGTGGCGTACGGTTTCCTGGGGATCCGGCCGGCCTCGAACGCGAGCCGCCCGGCCTCCACGCCGAGGCGCATCGCGCGGGCCATCGTGACGGGATCGGCGGCCCCGGCGACGCCGGTGTTCATCAGGACTCCGTCGGCTCCCATCTCCATCACGACGGCGGCGTCGGAGGCGGTCCCGACGCCGGCGTCCACGATCACCGGAACGTCGCGGATCTCCTCGAAGATCAGACGCAACGTCGCCGGGTTCTGGACGCCGAGCCCCGACCCGATCGGCGCGGCGAGCGGCATCACCGCGGCCGCCCCGGCGTCGCGCAGCCGGCGGGCCACGACCAGATCGTCGTTCGTGTAGGGCAGGACGATGAAACCCTCCTTGACCAGAACGAGCGTCGCCTGCAGCAGGCCCCCGGTATCCGGGAAGAGCGTCCTCTCGTCTCCGATCACCTCCAGCTTGATCAGGTCCGACAACCCCGCCTCGCGCGCCAGGCGCGCCGTCCGCACGGCTTCCTCCGCGGTGTAGCATCCGGCGGTGTTCGGCAGCAGGGTGACCGCGCGGGTGTCGATGGCGTCGAGGAGCGACTCCCCGCCCCGCCGCGACAGATCCACGCGCCGCACCGCCACCGTGACCAGGGCGGCACCCGAGGCCTCGATCGCCTGTCGCATGACCTGTGGGCTCGGATATTTCCCGGTGCCCAGGATCAGCCGCGACGGGTAGCTCTTGCCGGCGATCGTCAGCGTTTTCGACGTCATCTATCCTCCGCCAACAAAGTGGACGACCTCGACGCGATCCTGATCGCGCAGGCCGACGCGCGGGAACTCCCCCCGGCGGACCACCCGCCCGTTGACCTCGACGGCCACCCGGCCCGGGGCCAGGCCGACCGTCTCCAACAGGGCGAGGACGGTCGCCCCCTCCGGAAGGTCTTGTTCCGCGCCGTTGAGCAGGACCGTCATGCGCGCGCCGCTCTTCATCCGGCCGCCTTGCGGGCCGGCTTCTTGATGATCTGCTTGATCTCGGCGGTCTCCTGCCCCGCCGTCGCCTGCACGATGAGGGCCGCCGTTCCCTCCTCCAGGATCGGGAGTCGGGAGGTCAGGCTCACCAGACCGTCGGCGCCGGTGACGCCCTCCACCAGGACCTTCGGCTTGTCGACCGTGCTGATGAACCTCACCTTCACGCGGGCGCCGGCGATCCCTTCGCCGCCCACCGTGCGGCTGACCAGGAGATCCAGCCGCGCCGTCTCCCCTTCGACGAAGCCCTCGGAGCCGACCATCTGCAGGGCGATCCTCTCCGCGGACGCCTGTGCGGCCAGCCACTCGAGCACAACCTCGTCGAAGCTCTTGGCGGAGATGATCCCCTCGCCGAAAGGACGGGGGCGCTTATCCTCGTACTTGCCTTCCTTGATGTCGAGGATCATCCGGTTGTGCTGCGACTCGATCCTCTCGGCGATCTGCTTCTCACCGGCCGCCTGCGCGACGAGATCCGCGTAGGACGAGCGCCGGGCCGCCAGGATCTCCCCGCCCAGGTAGATGAGCGTCTCGATGATCGGGTTCCCGAGGCCTTTGTCCTCGGTCTGCACGTGGTAGACGCGTCCCTGATGCTTCACGTCGGTGTTGAAGCCGGTCACCATGAGGCGATCTTAGGGCATCCTCCGAAAGGCGGTCAAGGACGAGCCGCTCCGAGAGAGCCCCGGGGGTGGCGCGGGCTCCATCGCGTCGCCGCACGGTCCGCTGTGCTAGCATGACCGCACCGACGCGAGGCAGGCGGAGAGACGGCGTGACGCGACGACCGATCGATGGAACGGCGGTGGTTCTGTGCGAGGCGAGCTTCGGCGCCACCGACGGCAAGACCGCGCACGGCCTCGTCCGACACACCGAGCGCTACCGTGTCCTGGCCGTGATCGACAGCCGACTCGCGGGCCGGGACGCCGGCGAGGTGCTGGATGGCGCTCCGGTGGGGATCCCGATCGTACGGGACCTGGCGGACGCGGAGCGTGCCGCGGGCCGGCGCCCGGACTACCTGGTCGTCGGGGTCGCCACGCACGGCGGGACGCTGCCCGAGGCCTGCCGGCCCGCCCTCCGCGAGGCGCTCGCGCGCGGGATCAACGTCGACTCGGGGCTGCACGAGCTCCTGGGCGACGACGCGGAGTTCGCCGCCCTGGCGCGCGGGACCGGCGCCCGCATCCGCGACGTCCGGCGGACGCCGCCGCGCCGGGAGATGCACGCATTCACCGGCGAGATCCTGCAGGTGACCTCCGTCCGTCTCGCGGTCCTGGGGACCGACTCCGCGGTCGGCAAGAGGACGACGGCGGTGACGCTCGTCGAGGGCCTCGAGGCCGGGGGCGTCCGGGCGGTGATGATCGGCACCGGCCAGACCGCCTGGATGCAGGGGGTTCGCTACGGGCTGATCCTCGACAGCCTGATCAACGACTTCGTGTCGGGGGAGATCGAGCACCAGGTGCTGCGCGCCTTCCGGGAGGAGCGCCCCGACGTGATCGTCGTCGAGGGGCAGGGATGCCTCACCAATCCCGGGTACCCCGGGGGCTTCGAGATCCTGGCGGGGGCCCGGCCGGACGGTGTCGTGCTGCAGCACGCGCCTGCCCGCACCCACTACGACGGATTCCCTGGCTTTCCGCTCGCGGGAATCGATCGGGAGAAGGCGATCATCGACCTCGTGTGCGGAGCGCCCGTCGTGGCGATCACCCTCAGCCACGAGGGGCTGACGCCGGGCGAGGTCCGGCGTCATGCCGAGTCGTACCGCACGACCTACCGCGTCGCCTGCTGCGACCCGCTGCTGGACGGGGTCGATCCGGTGCTGCGCGAGCTGCGACGCCGGTTCCCCCGGATCCCCGGATGATCCGCGTCGACTCGGCCGAGGCCGTGCCGATCACCTTCCGCCTGCGGGAGGGATACCGCATCGCCGGCGCCTCCTTCGGCAGCGCCTTCAACGTCATCCTCAAGGTCTCGACGTCGGACGGACGGACCGGGTTCGGGTGCGCCTCGCCCGCGGAGGAGGTGACGGGCGAGACGGCCGAGGCCTGCCTCGCCGCGCTCGACGGCCGGTTGATCCCGGTCCTCCGGGAGTCGGACGCGGCGGACGTCGCGGAGGTCGAGCGCCGCTGCCGCGCCGCGGCGCCCGGCTGCCCCGCGGCCCGTGCCGCCGTCGACATCGCGCTGCACGACCTGACGGCCCGGCGCGCCGGCGCGCCGCTCGCCCGCCTCCTCGGCCTGCGCCGCGATCGGCTCCTCACCAGCGTCACCCTCGGCATCGAGGACGACCCGGCGACGACGATCGCACGGGCCAAGCGCTTCGTGGCGGAGGGGTTTCGCGCCCTGAAGGTCAAGATCGGAGAGGACTGGGCGGCCGACGCCCGCCTGATCCGCGCCCTGCGCGGCGCCGTCCCGCCCGCCGTCCTGATTCGCGCCGACGCCAACCAGGGATACTCCGAGGACCAGGCGCGGCGCTTCCTCGACGCGCTGGCGCCGGGCGACCTGGAGCTACTCGAGCAGCCGACCCCCGCGGCCGACCTCCCGGCGCTGGCGCGCCTGGCGCACGGGGCGGACGTGCCGATCATGGCCGACGAGGCGCTCAGGACCGAGGGTGACGCCCGGCGCATCGTCGACTCGAGCGCCGCCGACCTGGTGAACATCAAGCTGATGAAGTCGGGCGGCATCGGCGCGGCCCTGCGAATCGCGGAGGTGACCGGGGCCGCGGGCCTGGGCGCCATGATCGGGTGCAACGACGAGTCGCGGATCGGGATCGCCGCCGGGCTGCACTGCGCGCTGGCGGGGCCCGGTGTCGAGCGCGCCGATCTCGATGGCCACCTCGATCTGCTGGACGACGTGGCCCGCGGCGGAGTGCGGATCGAGGACGGCTACGCTCTGCCGATCATGGAGGAAGCCGGCCTCGGAGTCACGGTCGACCTCTGACCGGCCGGACCGCGCCGGGCCCGCGTGAACGGGACCCTTATGCCGTAGGCCTTCACCTTCCGCTGCAGGGTACGCACCCCGATTCGCAGCGCCCTGGCCGCATGCGTCCGGTTCCCGCCGAGCTGCACGAGGGTACGCCGGATCAGGCGCCTCTCGACATCCCTGAGGCTCGACCCGGGCACAGGACGGAAGCGCGTGGCCACCCGCTCGTCGCCGCGCACGGCCGCCGGGAGATCGGAGGAGCGGATGACCTCCCCCGGTCGCGTGATGATCGTGCTCTCCAGGACGTTCTTCAGCTCGCGCACGTTGCCCGGCCAGGGATAGCGCTGCAGCACGCGCAGCGCCTTGGCCGTGAGGCGTTTGGTGGACAGCCCGTTCTCTCTGCAGACCTGCTGCAGGAAGGTGC
>WNGH01008158.1_pt1 | contig 20104 bp, 21 predicted proteins | sample 5400631 | NCBI WGS metagenome assembly WNGH01 (sample SAMN13153373, study PRJNA577476) | soil metagenome | isolation source: 115 cm soil or saprolite under Garry oak tree replicate 1 | place: USA:California | collected 2016-06-15
AAATCCGGGTTCACCAGCTCGAACTCCTTGCCCGGGCGCACGCGCAGGCCGAGCTTTTCCAGCCGCTGCTCGATCACCTGCGGCCGGCCGATCAGGATCGGCTTGGCGAGACCTTCATCGACCGCGATCTGGACCGCGCGCAGCACGCGCTCATCCTCCCCCTCGGCATAGACGACGCGCCGCGGCTGCGCCTTCGCCGCCGTGAACAGCGGCTTCATGATCAGCCCGGAGTGGTAGACGAACTGCGTCAGCGACTCGCGGTAGAGGTCCAGGTCGGCGCGCGGCCGGGTGGCGACGCCTGAATCCATCGCCGCCTTCGCCACCGCCGGCGCCACCCTGGCGATCAGCCGCGGATCGAAGGGCCGCGGAATGATGTACTCCGGGCCGAAGCTGATCGACTCGATGCCGTAAGCGAGCGCCACCTGCTCCGACGTCTCGGCCTGCGCCAGCTCGGCGATGGCCCTGACTGCAGCGAGCTCCATCTCGGTGTTGATCGTGGTCGCACCGACGTCCAGCGCGCCGCGAAAGATGAACGGGAAGCACAGCACGTTGTTGACCTGGTTCGGATAGTCCGAGCGCCCGGTGGCGATGACGCAGTCGGGGCGCGCCTCGCGCGCGAGCTCGGGCAGGATCTCCGGATCCGGGTTGGCGAGCGCCAGGATCAAGGGTTTGGCGGCCATCTTCTTGACCATTGCGGGCTTCAGCACGCCGCCCGCCGAAAGCCCGAGGAAGATGTCCGCGCCGGCGATCACCTCGTCGAGCGTGCGCGCGCGGCTCTCGATGGCGAAGCGCTCCTTGTCGGGGTCCATCTCCTCGCGCCGCCCCTTGTACACCACGCCCTTGATGTCGGTGACGGTGATGTTCTGGCGCGCCATTCCCATCTTCACCAGCAGCTCGAGGCAGGCGAGCGCCGCGGCGCCGGCCCCGGACGCCACCAGTTTGGCTTTTTCAATATTTTTATCGACTACTTTTAATCCGTTATAGACCGCAGCCCCTACAGTGATGGCGGTGCCGTGCTGGTCGTCGTGGAACACCGGGATCTTCATCCGCGTGCGCAGCGCGCGCTCGATGGTGAAGCACTCCGGCGCCTTGATGTCTTCGAGATTGATCGCGCCGAAGGTGGGCTCGAGCGCGGCGATGATCTCCACCAGCTTGTCCGGGTCGCGCTGATCGAGCTCGATGTCGAAGCAGTCGATGCCGGCGAACTTCTTGAACAGCACGCTCTTTCCTTCCATCACCGGCTTCGCCGCAAGCGGGCCGATGGCCCCCAGACCGAGCACCGCGGTGCCGTTGGTGACCACGGCGACGAGGTTCTGGCGCGAGGTGAGCTCCGCCGCGAGACGCGGATCGCGCACGATCTCGTCGCAGGCCGCGGCGACGCCGGGCGAATACGCGAGCGCGAGGTCGCGCTGATTGGTGAGCTGCTTCGTCGGCAGAATCGAGATCTTGCCCGGCGAGCCACGCCGATGATAGTCGAGGGCGTTCTTCTTGAGCTGCTCGTCCACCGTGGAATTATAATCCCCGCCACCATCGTCACCCCCGACAGAACGGCGCTGCGCGCCGCCGAGATCGAACCTTTCGAAGTCATGGACGTGCTCGCGCGCGCGCACGCGCTCGAAGCCGCCGGGCGCCGCGTGGTGCACATGGAGATCGGCGAGCCCGATTTCACCGCGCCGCCTCCGGTGGTGGAAGCTGGAGTACGCGCTTTGCGCGATGGATTGACCGCATACACCGCGACGCTGGGACTGCCTGCGCTTCGCGAGGCGATCGCCGCCCACTACCAAAGAAGGTTCCTGCAGAAGATCGAGCCGTCGAGAATCGCCGTGACCTGCGGCGCGTCCGGAGGCCTTCTATGCGTTGCGGCGCTCTACGTGAATCCCGGCGACGAGATCCTCGTCCCCGATCCGGGCTATCCCGGATACCGCCACTTTGTGCGCGCTTTCGAAGGCGTCGCGCGTGCCTTGCCGGTTTCCGCAAAGGAGAACTTCCAGCCCACGCTCGCGACGTTCATCGCCGAGCGCGGCGGGGTGCTGATGGTGGACGAGATCTACCAGGGCCTGGTCTACGGCGTCGAGCCCGTCACGGCCCTCGGGCTGGAGGGCGACGTGGTGATCGTCAACAGCTTCTCGAAGTATTTCTGCATGACCGGGTGGCGGCTTGGCTGGGTCGTGCTGCCGCCGCACGCGGTGCGCGGCTTCGAAAAACTCGGGCAGCACCTGTTCATCTCCGCGCCCTCGGCCGCGCAGCACGCGGCAGTGGCCGCTTTTTCTTCAGATAGTTTGAAAATACTGGAGGAAAGGCGGAACGAATTCGCGCGCCGCCGGGATTTCCTGTTGCCAGCTCTTCGTAGTGCTGGACTGAAAATTCCGGCGGAACCGCATGGGGCGTTCTACATCTACGCCGACTGCGGATCGGACAGCAAATCGTATTGCCTGAACCTGCTTCAGGAGCAGGGCGTGGCGGCTACCCCTGGAATCGACTTCGGCAGCAACGAAACGAGCCGCTTCGTGCGCTTCGCTTATACCCGCAGCATGGGCGAGCTTGAGGAGGCCACCGCGCGGATCGGGAAATATCGCGCTTAGCGCGGCTTCAGGCGCTTTGCTTCTTCACCTTTTGCCGAAGGAGCTCGAGGCGCGCTTTCTCGGCGAGCACCTTGTTGGCGTATTGCGAGGTCGGCTCGTCGAAAGCGCCGGCATACATTTGCAGCGCGGCCTCGGTGTCGCCCAGGCGCCGCCTATACTCGCGCAGGATCTGCGTGCCGACCATGATGTTGACGTAGGGATCGAGCAGCGCCTGCTCGCCGCCGTGATCCATGAGCTTCTCGAGGTGGTACTTCGGAATTACCTGCATCAGCCCCTTGGCGCCCACCGTGCTCTCGGCCACCGGGTTGTAGCGCGACTCGACCGCCATCACGGCGAGGACCAGCAGCGGGTCCACGGCGTACTCGGCGCCGGCGCGGTAAGCAGTCGACACGAAGCCGGCCACCGCCTGGTCCGACACCCGGTAGCGCCGGGCGATGTATTCGGTCACTGCGCGCTGCTCGCGCTCGCGGGCGCTGTCGGCGGCGCCTGCCTGAATGAGCCCCGCGGCTGTGGTAGCCGTGGCGCTGAACGGATCTTCAGCCAGCGTGAGCGGGGTGAGCGAGGGAAGCAGCGCGGCGCGCTGCAGCGGCAGGATCAAAAGTGCGGCGAGCGCCGCGAGACCCACGATCGCGAGGCTGTCTCGGAGAGCCGTGTAGGCCCGTGCTACCGTCAAGAACGTCGCATTCATCTTCAACCTCCCTGCTTCTTCCCTGGAACGCGCGCGTAGCTGCTGGGGTTGATGGGCGGCCGGGGAAAGGATTCTCGAGAGCTCGGAAAGTACGCCCTCGAGTCGAACTAAAGAAGGTGATGCATGTTGCGGCGCAGCAGAAGGCATCATAGTAAAAATTACCCTTTTATGTCAATACGTTCTCCTCTCCTCGCGCACCCAGCTTGCTGCTCCGCGAAACCTCTGTTTCGACAGCTTTTTTCGCACTTTGTTTCGGCCCGATAAAATGGTGCCTCAAGGGTGAAGCCTCGCGGACCGGCCTAAGGTTCTCCCAGCTAGGTCGAACGACCAAGCCGGTCCGCTGAGCTTCGAGGGCCTGGCGAGGGGCTTGCGCCCCCCGCTTCGCTCCCCCGGTCCCGGTTACGGCCGGGAACCGGTGGGGAACGGCCACGCGGCCGCTGGATTCAGCGCGGTTCTCGCGCCGGGTGTCGCAGCGGTGGACGGCGGCGCAACCGGAGCGCTCGCCATCGTTGCCGCAGGGCTGGCCTTAGGTCTGGCGGCTTGCTTCGCCTTTTTCTTCTTGCCCGCCTTTTTCTTCTTCTTGACGGATTTCTTTTTGCCTGCCGCCTTTTTCTTACCAGCTTTCTTTACTGATTTCTTCTTCTTTTTTGACGCTTTCTTCTTCTTCTTTTTCTTTCCGCCTTTTTTCGCTTTTTTCTTCGCCATCTTCAATCTCCTTCAAGGTTGTTGAACAAAGAAGCCCGGCGCGGCTGGCCCGGACTATCCAACCGCCGGCGGCGGTTTCCCTTCGCCGGCTCGCTGAATGGGGTTGTGCTTGACGTCATGATAGAGAATATCCGCGTCGAGGCGAATGCCGCCTTCCCAGGTGACGGTGGCGGTCTCGGGATCGACGCTCACTTTCTCGAACTCGCGCACGTCGCGCCACAGCTGGAAAGCGCCGATCTCGAGCAGGTTGCCGAGAAACACGCTGCCTTCCAGGCCGTCCTCGAAGCGCAGCCACAGCTTGTAGTCTTCCTCGGCCTTGCATGCGGTGATCCGCATCTCATCCCACTCCTGTTCCATATGTCAATCCCCCGCCTTTCATTTCTTGTTTTCCTAATCCCAGTTCAAGGCTCCGCCGGTCTGGTACTCGATGACCCGCGTCTCGAAGAAATTGCGCTCCTTCTTCAGGTCGATCATCTCGCTCATCCACGGGAACGGGTTCACGGCGCCCGGGTACAGGGTGTCGAGGCCGATCTGCTGGCAGCGGCGGTTGGCGATGAAGCGCAGATATTCCTTGAACATCGGCGCGTTCAGCCCGAGCACGCCGCGCGGCATGGTGTCCTCGGCGTAGCGGTATTCGAGCTCGACCGCCTTCCTGAACAGCCCGTGCAGCTCCTCGCGAAACTGCGGCGTCCAAAGATGCGGGTTCTCCATCTTGATGGTGTTCACCAGATCGATGCCGAAATTGCAGTGCATCGACTCGTCGCGCAGGATGTACATGTACTGCTCGGCGGCGCCGGTCATCTTGTTCTGCCGGCCGAGCGCCAGGATCTGGGCAAAGCCGACGTAGAAGAACAGGCCTTCCATGAGGCACGAGAACACGATCAGGCTGCGCAGCAGCTTCTGGTCCGCATCCAGGGTTCCGGTGACGAAGGCCGGGTCGGTCAGCGTGTCGATGAACGGCACCAGGAACTCGTCCTTCTCGCGGATCGAGGAGATCTCGTGGTAGGCGTTGAAGATCTCGCTTTCCTCGAGATCCAGGCTCTCCACGATGTACTGGTAGGCGTGGGTGTGGATCGCCTCCTCGAAGGCCTGCCGCAGCAGGTACTGGCGGCACTCCGGCGCGGTGATGTGCCGGTAGGTGCCGAGCACGATATTGTTCGCCGCCAGCGAGTCGGCGGTGACGAAGAAGCCGAGGTTGCGCTTCACGATGCGCCGCTCGTCCTCGGTAAGGCCGTTCGGATCCTTCCACAGCTGGATGTCCCGGCTCATGTTGATTTCCTGCGGCATCCAGTGATTGGCGCAGGCGGAAAGATATTTCTCCCACGCCCACTTGTACTTGAACGGCACCAGCTGGTTGACGTCGGCCTTGGAGTTGATGACCTTCTTGTCCTCGACCGAAACGCGGCGCAACGCGTTTTCCGCTCTCGCAGGCGCTTCTTTTCCCGACCCCGCGGGGACGAAGCCGCTCACCGGCTGGATTGCGAGACTCGGGAGCGCTTTCAGGTTGCCTTCCTCCTCGTAATTAAGCATGGAGTGGTCTCCTGGTTATTCTTGTGGGCTGAATTCGGGCCGGTACGCCTGCACGACGTCGCGCTCGACGGACAGCCTTTGCGCTTCCGCGGAAAAAGGCATCTCGTACGTCGCGACGTATAGGTTCCACTCGCTTCCGGCGATGGCGCGCCATTCCGCGTAGCGCAGGTGCTTTGCCAGTTCGTCCTTCGAAAAATTCCCGGCCTGCCCAAAATGCAGGGCACGGAAAGTAAGCAATCGCCAACCCGGGACCATTACCGCATAGAGGCCGGGCGATCGCGGCGGCGTCCAGAACGGCAGGAGGAACGGACCGGCGAAGCTGCGGCCGCCCAGCGTGATCACTGGCAGGCCTCGCATTCCGGGTTGTCGACAGCGCAGAACGTCGGCTCGTCGATGGAAGAAGCGGCCGCCGCCTCGGTGGTGTCGGCGCCGGAAGAGGAAACCGCGTTGAGCTGTCCGGTCTTGCTGGTCGACTTCTCCGTGTGCGTGGCGCCGAGCGCGCGCAGGTAGTAAGTGGTTTTCAGGCCGCGGATCCACGCCAGTTTGTAAGTCTCGTCGAGTTTCTTGCCCGAGGCGCCCGGCATGTAGATGTTGAGCGACTGCGACTGGTCGATCCATTTCTGCCGCCGCGCCGCCGCCTCAACCAGCCATTTCGGCTCGACCTCGAACGCCGTGGCGTAGAGCCGCCGCAGCACCGCCGGTGCGCGATCGATTCGCGCCAGGTTGCCGTCGAAGTACTTGAGGTCGGCGATCATCACCTCGTCCCACGACCCGGCCTGCTTCAGGTCCGCCACCAGGTACTCGTTCACCACCGTGAACTCGCCCGACAGGTTCGATTTCACGAACAGGTTCTGGTAGGTCGGCTCGATCGACGCCGACACGCCGACGATATTGGCGATGGTCGCGGTCGGCGCGATGGCGAGGCAGTTGGAGTTGCGCATGCCGTGGCGCTTGATCCGGGCGCGCAGCGCGTCCCAGTCGAGCGTCGCGGAACGATCGAGCTCGACGTAGCCGCCGCGCTCCGCAGCCAGCAGGTCGAGCGTGTCCTGCGGCAGGACGCCCCGGTCCCAGAGCGAACCCTGGAATGTCGGGTAGCGGCCGCGCTCTTCCGCGAGCTCGGTGGACGCCCAGTAGGCGGCGTACGCCGTCATCTCCATCGAGCGGTCGGCGAATTCCATTGCCTCCTTCGAGGCGTAGGGCAGCCGGAGCTTGTGCAGGCAATCCTGGAAGCCCATGATGCCCAGGCCCACCGGGCGATGGCGCATGTTGGAGTTGCGCGCCTTGTCGACCGCGTAGTAGTTGAGGTCGATGACGTTGTCGAGCATTCGCATCGCCGTGCGTATTGTTGTTTTTAACTTGGAAAAATCCAGCCCCTGGCCGGTCATATGCGCCACCAGGTTCACCGAACCGAGGTTGCAGACCGCGATCTCGTCCCTCGAGGTGTTGAGCGTGATCTCGGTGCACAGGTTGGAGCTGTGCACCACGCCCGCGTGCTGCTGCGGGCTTCTCAGGTTGCACGGGTCCTTGAACGTAATCCACGGATGCCCGGTCTCGAACAGCATCGACAGCATCTTGCGCCACAGCTGCACCGCCGGAATCTTCTTGAACAGCTTCAGCTCGCCGCGCGCCGCCCTGTCCTCGTAGCGCAGGTAGGCTTCCTCGAAGCTCTTGCCGAACTTGTCGTGCAGCTCGCGCACGTCGGACGGGCTGAACAGCGTCCACTCGGCGTTCTCCATCACCCGCTTCATGAACAGATCCGGGATCCAGTTCGCGGTGTTCATGTCGTGGGTGCGGCGCCGGTCGTCGCCGGTGTTCTTGCGCAGCTCGAGGAACTCCTCGATGTCGAGGTGCCAGGTCTCGAGGTAGGAGCAAACCGCGCCTTTCCTCTTGCCGCCCTGGTTCACCGCCACCGCGGTATCGTTGACCACTTTGAGGAACGGCACCACGCCCTGCGACTTGCCGTTGGTGCCCTTGATGTGGGCGCCGAGGGCGCGCACCGGCGTCCAGTCGTTGCCCAAGCCGCCGGCGTACTTGGCGAGCAGGGCGTTTTCCTTGATCGCCTCGTAGATCCCCTCGAGATCGTCCGACACGGTGCTCAGGTAGCACGACGAGAGCTGCGAGCGCAGCGTGCCCGAGTTGAACAGGGTCGGCGTCGAGCTCATGAAATCGAAGGTCGAGAGCACGTCATAGAACTCGATCGCGCGTGCTTCGCGATTTTTTTCTTTCAGCGCCAATCCCATCGCCACCCGCATGAAGAAGGCCTGCGGCAGCTCGATGCGCTGGCCCTGCACGTGCAGGAAGTAGCGGTCGTAGAGGGTCTGCAGCCCGAGGTAGCCGAACTGCAGGTCGCGCCCGGCCTTGAGCGCTTTTCCTAATCTGTCCAGGTCGAAGCGCGCCAGCTCGGGGTCGAGCAGGTCGCCGGCGATGCCGCGCGCGATGACCTGCGTGAAATACACCGCGTAGCGCGCCTCCATCTCGGCCTGGCTCGCTTCCTCGCCGAGCACCTCCAGCCGGATGCTGTTGAGCAGCAACCGCGCCGTCACGTAGCTGTAAGCCGGATCCTTCTCGATCAGCGCGCGGGCGGCCATGACCGCTGACTTGCGCACTTCGTCGAGCGGCACGCCGTCGTACAGGTCGCGCAGCGTGGTGTCGAGGATCGCCTCGGGCTTGGCGGCGGCCAGCCCAGCGCAGGCGGCGCTGACCAGACGCTGCAACCCCTCCTGGTCGAGGGGCCTTCTCTGTCCGTCCTCGACGACGTGAATTCCCGATTCATTCTTCCTGGCGGTTTTCTCCTGCGCCCTCGCCTTCGCTCGTTCCTCGCGATACAGGACGTAGGAGCGCGCCACGTCGTGCTCGCCCGAGCGCATCAGCGCGAGCTCGACCTGGTCCTGGATGTCCTCTATGTGGACGGTGCCGCCCTGCGGCTGGCGCCGGATGAGAGCGCCGACCACCGCCTCGGTCAGCCCCGCCACCATTTCCCGGATCCGCGCCGACGCCGCGCCCTGGCTGCCGTTGACCGCAAGGAAGGCCTTGGTCATGGCGACCGAGATCTTGGCCGGCTCGAAGCCGACCACCGCGCCGTTGCGCCGGATAATCTTGTAGTCGGAATAGAGGCCGCGCCCCGGGCTGCTCGACTCAGGAACGGCTGCGCCCAAGGCAGGTGCAATCGCGGCGTTTTCCTGAGTGATATGCATGGTGCTATCTCCCGTGTGTTGCGCTTGTCTGCGGGACCGTCAGCCGCCTTGTTATTGCGGTTCTGTGACGACCTTCCGTATCACATACAACATCTAGTACAAGTACCCTGACCAAACACCACTTCTGGTACCAGACTACACACGAAAAAAATTCTTGGCAAGCCCGACGTACTAAATACCGGGTCGGAACCCCAGCGAGCAGCTAGATATAGTGGTGGGAACTCGAGGACGCGGCGCAAATTGCCGCACTGCAAAAAAACAGGCTCAGGCCCGGGACAAGCCGGAGAAAAGGCGCGCCCAATCGAAGCGCACGCCCGGATCGGTCTTGCGGCCGGGCGCGACGTCGCTGTGCGCGGCGATGTCTCTTAGAGGAAGGGCCTTGCGAAGAGAGTAAATCAGCTTGGCGAGCTGCTCGTACTGAACTGCTTCAAAAGCGCTTTCGTCGCTGCCCTCGAGCTCGACACCGATGGAAAAGTCGTTGCACCGCTCCCGGCCGCGCCAGGAAGAGGCGCCGGCGTGCCAGGCGCGGCGTTGCACCGGAACAAACTGCAGCAGCGCACCGTCCCGGCGCACCAGGAAGTGAGCGGAGACTTTCAATGAAAGGACTTCCTTGAAATACGGATGAGCGCCAGGCTCCAGCCGGTTGGTGAACAGCCGTTCGATGGCATCGCCGCCGTATTCGCCCGGTGGCAGGCTGATCGAGTGCAGAACCAGGAGCGAGACCTCGGCGCCTTCCGGGCGCGCGTCGCTGTTTGGCGAAGCGATGTAGCGCACCCCCGTCATCAGACCGTCGGGCCCGATCCTCATCCTGAAGAGGCGCCTTTCACCCTGCGGGCTTTTCTTCCCTTATTGCCAGGCGCTGCATCCGATAGCGAAGCTGCCGGAACGTGATCCCCAGCAACCTGGCAGCTGCGGTGCGGTTGAAGCCGGTCTTGGCGAGCGCGGCGAGGATCGCCTCGCGTTCCAGCCGATCGAGGTAAGCGGGCAACGGCGCCTGCGGCGCGCTGCCGGGTTTGGAGATGGATTCAGTAATCTCGGAGTCCTCCGCCGAAATGCGATGCAGCGCGAGGTCCTCGGTCGAAAGCTCTTCGGCGCCCGACAGCGCGAGCGCCCGCTCGAGCAGATTCTCGAGCTCGCGCACGTTGCCGGGGAAGTCGTATTGCATCAGCTCGTCGAGCGCGGCTGGCGACAGGCGTGGTGCGCGCTCGCCGTTTTGCGCCGCGAGCCGCCCCAGGATGCTCGAGGCGATTTTCGGGATGTCCTCGCGGCACTCGCGCAGCGGCGGCATCGTCACATCCACCACGTTCAGGCGGTAGTACAGGTCGCGGCGAAAACGGCCGGCCTCGACCATTCCAGCGAGGTCCTGGTTGGTGGCGCTGATGATGCGCACATCTGCCGGCTCTTCCTGCGTAGCGCCGACCTTGCGCACGCGCTTCTCCTGGATCGCCCTCAGCAGCAACACCTGGGTATGCAGCGGCAGATCGGCCACCTCGTCGAGAAACAGGGTGCCGCCGTGGGCGACCTGGAAGAAGCCGTTGCGATCCTCGCTGGCGCCGGTGAACGCGCCCTTGCGATAGCCGAACAGCTCGCTTTCCATGAGGGTTTCGGGAATCGCGCCGCAGTTGACCGGCACGAACGCCTTGTCGCGCCGGGCGCCGTTGTCGTGGATCAGCCGCGCCGCGAGCTCCTTGCCGCTGCCCGATTCGCCGGAGATGTACACCGGCGCCTGGGTGCGCGCGAGCTTCGCAATCAGGCTGCGCACCTGCTTGAGCGGCGCGCTCTCGCCCAGGAGCTGCTGCCCTTTCGCCGGCGCCTCGGCCCGGCCCGGCAACGAGAGCGCCGATTTCACCAGCGCTCGCAGTTGCTCGAGTCCGACCGGCTTGGAGACATAGTCGAAGGCGCCGGCCTTGAGCGCCGCCACCGCGTTCTCCGCGCTGCCGTGGGCGGTGATCACGGCAACCGGCAGATCGGCCGCCAGCGCGGCGATGTGACGCACCAGCTCGAGCCCGTCGCCGTCGGCAAGGCGCATGTCGGTCAGGCAAAGGTCGAAGCCTTCCTCTTTCAGCTTCGATTTCGCCTCGGCGAGGGTTCCCACGCTCTGCACGCCGAGCCCCATCTTGACCAGGGTGAGCTCGAGCAGTTCGCGGATGTCGGGCTCGTCGTCGACCACCAGGACCTGGGCGGCGCGCGCGGCGCCGCGCTGCTCGGCGCGCTTCATCGGGGCCGCGCGGCGCGACTCATGCGGCGCGCGCCTCCCTCATCGATATCCTGAAGTGCGCGCCGGAGCCTTCGTCGACGTACTCCAGAACGGCGCGGTTGGCGACGCACAGCTCGCGCGCGAGATACAGGCCCAGGCCGGTGCCCTTGCTGTCGGTGGTGAAAAACGGCTCGAACAGCTCGCCCTGGCTCGCAGCCGGCACCCCGGGGCCGTTGTCGATCACGCTCAATTCCAGATGGTCGGCGAATCCCGCGAGCGCGATGCGCACCGAGCGCGGCTCGGCGCGGGCGTGGCGCACCGCGTTGCGCAGCAGATTCCACATGACCTGGTGCAAGTGCTCGCGGTCGAACTCGACCCAGGCGTCGCGCGCCGCATGCAGCGCGACGCGCCCGGGGGCGACCGCCTCGTTGGCGACGAATTCGCCGACGAAAGCCTCCAACCAGGGGCCGAGCCGGACCCGCTCGGCCGATATCCGGTCGCGGCGGTTGAGCTGCAGGACGTCGGCGACCAGCCGCTCCAGGCGCCGGGTGTTGTCGTTGATGATGCGCGTCAGCCGGTCGCGGTCGTCGGTGCGCTTCTCCTCGCCAAGCAGCTCCGCGGCGTGGCTGATCGCGGCGAGCGGATTGCGGATTTCGTGAGCGATGTTGGCGGTGAGCCGGCCGAGCGCCGCAAGCTTGAGCTGCTGCGCCTGCTCGCGCGAGCGCGTCGTGTCCTCGATGAACAGGAGGCTGAATTCCTCCTCGGTGCCGGTGTCGAGCAGGCGCAGGCCGAGCCCGCGGCCGTGCACCTCGAACTCGCCGGCCGGCGCCCGCACTGCCCCTTCGCCCTGCCGCCAGGCTTGCCAGCGCCTGGCGAAGCCGGGCAGCAGCCGCGTGATGTCGGCGCCGAGCAGCGGCTCCGCCGCCGCGAGCAGGCGCTGCGCCTGAGGATTGTGCTGCACGACGCGGCCGTCGCGGTCGAGCACGGCGACGCCGTCGTGCATGTCGCCGATCACCAGCTGGCTGACGCGGGTCTGGGTCTCGAGCTCGCGGCCGCGCTGGCGCGCCAGCCGCTCGTTCGCCGCCACGCGCTGCGCCAGCCAGCCCGTGACGCCGGCCGTGGCGAAACAGCCGATGGCGAGCAGCCCCGGCTGCAGGAAGCTCGTTTCCGGGGCGTCGTGCATCAGCACCCAGTAACCCTGCTCGAGAAGCAGCGCGATCGTCGCGAGCGCGGCATAGAGGAAGGTGAGCCGGCGCGGCGCGACCACCGCCGCCCCGGTCAGCGAGATGAGCAGCATCACGCCCAGGCCGCTGCGGATGCCGCCGCTCGCGTACATGAGCAGCGTGATCGCCAGGACGTCTACGCCAGCCTGCAGAGTGAGCTGTCGGTTGAAGTGCTGGCGCAGCTGGCGCAGCAGCACCTGCAGGGCGATGCCGGCGACCAGATAGGCGCCGGCGACGAAGCGAAACAGCTCCAGCTGGTGCGAGCCCAGGCTCAGGGCATCGCCGTAGACCAGCGTGAGCCCCAGGAAAAGCGCCGCCACCGCAGTGCGATACATGCTGAAGTAGCGCAGCGAGATCCAGAACGAGTCGCCGGCGCGCTCCGGTCCGATGAACATCGACGAATAGCGCGCCGCGGTATCCATCAGCTCTTCCCCGAACCCAGCCTGGCGTGCTCCTCGCTGCAGAACAGCGCGCCGCCCGCCTCGCGCGCCTCGGCGCGCGGCAGGTGCATGCCGCAGCGCGCGCAGCTCACCAGCTCGCCCTGAATCGGCGGTTTTTCCCGAATCTCGGGCCGGTTGAAGGAGCGCAGCGCGCGCCGGACGAGCCAGAAGGCGGCGACGATGAGCACCACTAGAAGCAGGAAGCGCATCGACGCATTATCCCACTGCGGAAAAAGGCAGGCTGCTGCGCGAGAAAACCAGGAAGGTGGTCGGGGCGACTGGATTTGAACCAGCGACACCTGCGTCCCGAACGCAGTACTCTACCAGGCTGAGCTACGCCCCGAGAGGTAGAAGCACGAGGGCAAATGCGTCCTGCAGCTAGCTCCGGCGGGTCACGGAGAAGGACGCCAATTCTAGCAAAGAATCTTTGTATTTCGACCCTGCCAGGGGCTCGAGCGCGCGCGTCGCGAGAGCGGTTTCGCGCTCGGCCGCCCGGCGCGCGTAGTCGAGCGCGCCGCAGTCGCGGATCGCGGCAAGCACTGGCGCGAATTCTTCGCGCCCGCCCTCACGAATGGCCTTCCTTATCAAGTCAGCCTGTTCCTTGCTGCCGGCGCGCATCGCATGGATAAGCGGCAGCGTCGGCTTGCCCTCCGCCAGGTCATCGCCCAGGCTCTTGCCGGTCTCGGCCGCTTCGCCCGAGTAGTCGAGCACGTCGTCGATCAGCTGAAAAGCGGTGCCGACGTGCATGCCGTAGTCGGCGAGGCCGGATTCGATCGCCTGCGGAGCGCGCGCGAGCACGCCGCCCAGTCGCGCTGCGGCCTCGAAGAGCTTCGCGGTCTTGCGACGGATCACCTCCAGGTAGCGCGCCTCGTCGACCTCGGGGTCGTGGCTGCCCATGAGCTGCAGCACCTCGCCGCCGGCGATCGTATTGGTGGCGTCGGCCAGCACCCGCATGACGCGCATGTCGTCAACCTCGACCATGATCTGGAAGGCGCGCGAGTAAAGGAAATCCCCCACCAGCACCGAGGCCGCGTTGCCGAACGCGGCGTTGGCGGTGCTGCGACCGCGGCGCAGCCGCGATTCGTCGACCACGTCGTCGTGCAGCAGAGTCGCGGTGTGGATGAACTCGACCACGGCGGCGAGCTGAAAGCGCGTCTCGCCGCGGTATCCCGCCGCGCCGCAGGCGAGCAGCAGCAAGGTCGGCCGCAGGCGCTTGCCGCCCGAGGCGACGATGTGCTCGGCGACCTGGCGCACCAGCGGCACGTCGGACTCCAGCCGCGCCCCGATGAGGGCGTCGACGCGCCGCAGCTCCTCGGCAACCGGCGCCAGCGTGGACAGAAAAGTCATGAATCGCTTATAATTCCAACTCTTTGCAGTTGCAACAAGTCGTTTGTCGGCAGTCAGGCAATCAGGACAAGGGCAGGCAAATCCTATGTACGCAATCATCAAGACCGGCGGCAAGCAATACCGCGTCCAATCGGGTGCCCAGTTGCGCGTCGAGGCGCTGCCGGCCGAGGTCGGCGCTGCGGTCTCGTTCGACCAGGTGCTGCTGGTGGGTGAAGGCGACGCCGTCAAGATCGGTGCGCCGTTTGTGGCAGGCGCCGCCGTCAAGGCGACTGTCGTGTCGCACGGCCGAGGCGAGAAAGTGCGCATCTTCAAGCTGCGCCGTCGCAAGCATTTCCAGAAATCGCAGGGCCATCGGCAGTCGTACACCGAGGTCCGCATCGACGACATCAAAGGCTGAGCCGTGGCACACAAGAAAGCGGGCGGCAGCTCGAGAAACGGCCGCGATTCGCAATCCAAGCGTCTCGGCGTCAAGGTGTACGGCGGCGAGCGGGTAAATGCCGGCCAGATCCTGGTGCGCCAGCGCGGCACGGTGGTGCACCCGGGCACGAACGTGATGATGGGGCGCGATCACACCTTGTTTGCGCGGGTTACGGGCCAGGTTCAGTACGCGGTGAAGGGCGAAAGGAACCGGAAAACCGTGAGCGTGGTCGAGCACAGCGCGAGCGCCAAGCCGGCCTAGCCGGTCCTAATTACATCGAAAGCCCTATCGAAGTCCGGTAGGGCTTTTTTGTTTCCAGGCCATGAAATTCATCGACGAGGCGAAGATTGAGCTTCACGCCGGCAAGGGCGGCGACGGCTCGGCGCACTTCCGCCGCGAGAAGTACGTCCCGCGCGGCGGACCCGACGGTGGCGACGGCGGTCGCGGCGGCAGCATCTGGGCGCGCGCCGATCGCAACGTGAACACGCTGATCGACTACCGCTTCGCCCGCATCCACCGCGCCGAGAATGGCGCCCGGGGCCTGGGTAAGGATCGCTACGGCGCGGCCGGGCACGACATGGAGCTGCGCATGCCGGTCGGCACCGTGATCCGGGACGAGGCGAACGGCGAGCTGGTCGCCGATCTGGCCAAGGACGGCGAGCGCGCGCTGCTCGCGCGCGGCGGCGAGGGCGGCCGCGGAAATATCCATTTCAAGTCGAGCGTGAATCGCTCGCCGCGCCAGTTCACGCGCGGCGAGCCGGGTGAGAGCCGCAAGCTCGCGCTCGAGCTGCGCGTGCTGGCCGACGTCGGCCTGCTCGGCCTGCCCAATGCGGGGAAATCGACTTTCATCCGTGCCGTATCGAGCGCGCGGCCGAAGGTGGCGGATTATCCCTTCACCACCCTGAGCCCGTCCCTCGGGGTGGTCCGGGCGGGCGAGGCGAGCTTCGTGATTGCCGACATCCCCGGCCTCATCGAGGGCGCAGCCGAGGGCGCCGGGCTCGGCCACCAGTTCCTGCGCCATCTGCAGCGGACCAAGCTGCTTCTGCACCTGGTAGACATCGCCCCGCTCGGCGAGGAGGCGGATCCGGCCCGGGATGCGAAAGCGATCGCTCTCGAGCTCAAGAAGTACGACCCCTCGCTGCATCGCAAGCCGCGCTGGCTGGTGTTCAACAAGATCGACCTGGCCGAGGACGCGGACCAGCGGATCGGCCGGATCCTGCGCAGGTTGCGCTGGAGGCGCCCCTGGTTCAAGGTGTCGGCGATTTCAGGCAAAGGCTGCGATCAGGTGTGCCATGCCATCGCGCGCGAGGTCGTGAAGAAATGACGAATCCCCTGAAAACCGCGAAGACGCTGGTCGTGAAAGTCGGCTCTTCGCTCGTCACCGACGAGGGCCGCGGCCTCGATGCGGCGGCGATCGCTCGCTGGGCGGAGCAGATCGCGCGCCTGACCCGCCTCGGCCGCAAGATCATCCTGGTGTCGAGCGGCGCGATCGCCGAAGGCATGCAGCGGCTCGGCTGGGGGCGGCGGCCGCGCACCATGCACGAGCTGCAGGCCGCGGCGGCCGTCGGCCAGATGGGCCTGGTGCAGTGTTACGAGAGCTGTTTTCGCGAGCACGGCCTGCACACCGCGCAGGTGCTGCTCACGCACGCCGACATGGCCGACCGGCAGCGCTACCTGAACGCGCGCTCGACGCTGCGCACGCTGCTCCAGCTCGGCGTGATCCCCGTGATCAACGAGAACGACACCGTGGTCACCGACGAGATCAGGCTCGGCGACAACGACACGCTGGCGGCGCTGGTGGCCAACCTGGTCGAGGCCGACGCCCTGATCATCCTGACGGATCAGTCGGGGCTTTACGATGCCGATCCACGCCTGGTTTCAACGGCAAGATTGATTCAAAGAGCAAAAGCAGGCGAAGCGGCACTCGAGGCGGCCGCGGGCGGCACCGGCACGGCGCTCGCAAAAGGCGGCATGCTGACCAAGGTTCTGGCCGCCAGGCGCGCCGCCAGGAGCGGGGCGCATACCGTGATCGCCTCCGGCCGCGAAAACGACATTCTCGCGCGCCTGGCGCAAGGCGAAGCCCTCGGCACGTTGCTCACCGCCGGCACGGTGCCGCTCGCCGCGCGCAAGCAATGGCTTGCCGACCACCTCACCGTCACCGGACGGCTTGCGCTCGACGCCGGCGCAACCCGGGCGCTGGTGCGCGACGGCAAGAGCCTGCTGCCGATCGGCGTCCACGAGGTGTCGGGCGAGTTCCAGCGCGGCGCGGTCGTCGGCATCGTCGATCCCGAGGGTCGCGAGGTGGCGCGCGGCCTGGTCAACTATTCATCCGACGAGGCGCGCAAGATCATGCGCCGGCCTTCAGGCGAGATCGAAGCGATCCTCGGCTACGTGGACGAGCCCGAGCTCATTCACCGGGACAATTTAGTGCTGCTTTAGCAGCAATCAATTGCGGCGAGACTGATCGTTTCGCGCAGCGCAACGTCAGTCGAAGCCACAATTTAGTGCTGCTCTAGCGGCCGGGGGCCGGGCCGGGCGACTTCACCCACGGATGGCCGCCCTGCTCGAGCGCGCGAACCGCTTCCGTAGCATCCGTAACGGATATCCCGTTCGGGCAGAAATATTCCCGCTGCAGGGCGTTGTGCCAGCGCTGCACGCTGCGCGTCGTGATCTCGCGCCACGGTCCCGGACGGCTGAGCCAGGTGCCGTCGGGGCCGCCGAGGGCGAAGACGCGGTACTCGCCCGCCGCGCAGTTCATGCCTTCGTAGCTGATGTTGTCGACTCCGTTGGGGCTGCGCGCCACCAGCGTGTAGCGCACGACGCGGTCCTTCACGCTGATCGAGGCACGGTCGACGAAGAACTTGAAATCGCTCGCCGTGCTGACGAAGAACTCGACCAGGTTCTCGCGGCGCGGAAATGCGGGCAGCTCCGGCAACACCTCGGCACCTTCCTTCACCAGGCGGCCCTCGTTCTGCCGCTCCCAGTCGCTCTTCATGTTCGCGCGGTCGCCGCCGCAGGCGCCGAGCAGCGCCACGAGGTGCGCCAGCAGCAATCTCCTCAAGCCAGGTCCTGCGCCAGGGCCGAGCGGATCCCGGCGGGAATCGGATCGAGCTCGGCGCGGTATACGGGGTGGTCGACGCCCATCGCAAGGCCGCCGCCCTGCTTGAGCCTTGCGCGCATGGCGCCGCCGAGCTCGAAGCGCAGGAAATGCACCGAGGAGGTTTTTTCCTCGTTCTCGCGCTCTAGATCCTCATCGGCGATCGCGAACACCCGTTCGCAGCCCTCGACCTGCACCCACACGCGCCGCTCGATTCCCTTCAGCCTGGCCAGCATCTGGCGCCGCTCCTCGGCCTCCGGATACTCGATCAGCAGGGTCGCCTTCCAGTTGCTGCCGTCCGGAACCAGCGGGTTGTACGCATCGAGCTCCTGCTGGATGCCGTCCTCCTCGAAGATGCGCTCGACGCGCAGCATTTCCTGCACCTGGTAGCGAAGCGTGAGCTCGTCCTCGAACAGAAGCGTCACGTGCTCCCCAAGGCGCACCGTGCGGTGCTTCTTGTGCTCGATGACCCTGGCGCGAAAAGCGTTGCGCTCGCGCGCGTACGTTTCGAGGGGGAGGAGGTTTTCTCTTTTAATCATTCAATCAGACAAACCGTCCAGTGCTCTCTGGAAACGGTTCGCATGGCTGCGCTCGGCCTTCGCCAGCGTCTCGAACCAGTCGGCGATCTCGCCAAAGCCCTCCTCGCGCGCCTGCTTCGCCATCCCCGGGTACATGTCGGTGTACTCGTGCGTCTCCCCCGCCACCGCCGCCTTCAGGTTCTCGCGCGTGCGCCCGATCGGCAGGTTGGTCGCCGGGTCCCCCACCGCCTCCAGGTACTCGAGGTGGCCGTGCGCGTGCCCGGTCTCGCCTTCGGCGGTCGAGCGAAACAACGCCGAGACGTCGTTCTGGCCCTCCACGTCGGCTTTCGCGGCGAAGTACAGGTAGCGCCGGTTGGCCTGCGATTCGCCGGCGAACGCATACTTGAGGTTGTCGTGGGTCTTGCTGCCTTTAAGGGCTTTCATGGGTCCTCCTGCAAAGGGAAACCCAGCGTACGACCGGGCGACAGATAGATCAAATGGAAACTTCTAATGCCTTCGATTGAAACCAGCTATCTGCCGAGGGCGGCCTCGATCTCGGAAAAGGTGCCCGCGATCTCGCCGCCGGGCGGCAGCGCCACGCCGAGCTGCAAAGCGATCTGAGAGCTGGAGAAGATGCCGCGCACCATGGCCCGCTTCGCCGGCGGCGCAAGCGGGCGCGCCGGCGGCAGCTCATCGTAGTCGACCACCAGTGCGTGCTGGCGGCCGGTGCGCCGCATGCTCTCGAGCACGTGCCCGACGCGCGCGCCCTGGGCATAGCCGAGCGCGACGACCTGCACTTGCGCGGCGGGCGTCATGACGTCGGCGACCGTCAGCTCGTCGCGCTGCAGCCCGCGCTCGGTCGCTACCTGCATCGGGCGCTCGCCGAGGATATCGGTCGCGGTGATCAGGCCGAGCACGGTTTCGTACTCCTCGTCGACCACCAGGAGCAAACGTACGCCGCGGGTGATCATGAACTGATTGGCCCCGGCGAGCGGCGCCTGCGGGCGGATCGTGGCGGGGCTCACGCGCGTAAGGTCGGTCATCACTTCCAGCGCCGGCGACTCGAGGGTGACGCGCCCGGCCTGCACCTGCGTCGGGCGCCGGAAGCCGGCATTTTCGCCGAGCTCGCGCAACGGCAGGGCTTGATATTCGCGCTCCATGACCCGGCCCTACCCGGTGACGGCCTGCGCGCCGCGCGCGCGCGCGCGGCGATCGGAAAGCAGGAAACGATGCAGCTCGATGAGCGCCTGCCGGTAAACCTCGCGCTTGAAATCGATCACCGTTTCCAAGGGCACCCAGTAATCGTGCCAGCGCCAGGCGTCGAACTCGGGATGGCCACTCGCGCGCAGGCTGACGTCGCAGTCGCGCCCGACCATTCGCAACAGGAACCAGATCTGCTTCTGGCCGCGGTAGCCGCCGCGCCCCGACTGGGGAATCGAGTTCGGCCCGGTATCGCCGCTCTGCTCCCGGGCGTGGCGCGCCCAGCGCTCCGGCACCTCGTAGCGCAGCCATTCGCGCGTGCGCCCAAGCACGCGCACATGTGCGCGCCTCAGGCCGATTTCCTCCTCGAGCTCGCGGTACATGGCCTGGATCGGGGTTTCGCCGTGTTTGATTCCGCCCTGCGGGAACTGCCAGGCGTGCTGGTGGACGCGCTTGCCCCAGAAGACTTCGTTCCTCGGGTTGGCGAGGACGATGCCCACGTTCGGACGGTAGCCATCGCGATCCAGCATACGACACCGCCTCTCTAAGCTAGAATCCGATTCGATTTTTCCACAGCTAAGCTGCAAACTCAATGCGCTGCAGCGTCATGGTTTCTCCCTGAATGCGCGCTTCCCGCTTCTTCGTAGCCACCCTTAAGGAGGTCCCGGCCGAGGCCGAGATCGTCAGCCATCGCCTGATGCTGCGCGCCGGCCTGATCCGGCGCCTCGCCGCCGGGATTTACACCTGGCTGCCGGCCGGGTTGCGGGTGCAGCGCAAGATCGAGGCCATCGTGCGCGAGGAGATGAACCGGGCCGGCGCCGTGGAGCTGTCGCTGCCCGTGGTGCAGCCGGCCGAGCTGTGGCAGGAATCGGGGCGCTGGAGCGCCTACGGGCCGGAGCTGCTGCGCTTCAAGGACCGCCACGAGCGCGAGTTCGTGATCCAGCCGACCTCCGAGGAGGTCATTA
>WNGH01002846.1_pt1 | contig 20091 bp, 18 predicted proteins | sample 5400631 | NCBI WGS metagenome assembly WNGH01 (sample SAMN13153373, study PRJNA577476) | soil metagenome | isolation source: 115 cm soil or saprolite under Garry oak tree replicate 1 | place: USA:California | collected 2016-06-15
TGCGGCGTTCATATGTACCGGCACTCCGGACGCGTGGCCTAACGTCACCACATAGCCGTTGATAAAGTCGATCTCAGTCTTACGGCCGCGCTCAAGGTCCTGGAGCATGGAGGGTTTGATGTCTCCGTAGAAAGCAATCACAGCCTCGACCCACGACTCATAGTGTTCCTCTGCGGCAAAATTGCTCGGCCATCCGGGCGGAATCGGGTCCACGGCCAGACGCTCCAGCCGAGTGCCAATCGCAAGTGCCACGGATAACGCCTCCTCGTAAGTTCGTCGGAAGACTTTCTTGCCTGCCTCCGTTTCCATGTACTGACGCATGGTTTGCGAACAGAGCGCGCCGAGGGTTGTAACCGAGCAATTGATCAGGAGCTTCGACCAGATGGCACCGATCATGTTTGAAGATATCTTGACCTCAACCGCTCGACTCAAGACGCGCGCAACCCGTTCGGTACGCTCACTGACACCACCAGCAAGTTCGCCTATCAGTAAATGCCCTGCATTCTTCTGCTCGTAGACTCCGGGTTCTACCATCGTGGCACCAAGATTTGAAAATCCACCAAGGATCTTATCTTCGCCCAGACGATCCGCGAGTGCCCTGGCAACTCCGCCATTCTGTATAGGCAATATGACCCCTTCGGGGGCGAGTAGGCCCACCACCTGGGGCGCGACCTCCAGCGCGTGCTGCGCCTTGGTGGCAAGCAGGATCAGGTCAAATTGCGTTCCCTTCCCGTAGTCCTCAAGTGCGGCAACGTCGATAGTGTCTGCCTCCACCTCTCCTCCGATGCCGGACACTCGCAGGCCCGATCTGCGCAGCACCTCCGCGGATTCGGTATTGCGAGCCGCAAGCCGGACGGGCAATCCAGCGCGGAGGGCGCGAGCGGCGATTGTTCCGCCCAACGCGCCGATGCCCACTATCAGTATTTGCATTTTGAAGCCTCCAAGATGCCCGCGATGAGGCTGAAGCCGACCAGTTGCCTCAAGAATCGAGCTGTTTCCCCACCACTTCCCGCAACTGGTGTCATCTTCGATCTATTTTGGAGGCGTGACGTACTGGGCCCCCCGTTACCAAAGGACCAATTTTCCTTCGGGACTTCAACAAAGTTGATGAGGACGTCTTCCTTGCGAATCTTTACTCCTTCGTAGAGATGGTCCGCTAGTGCTTTGTAGAAGCGTTGCTTCAACTCGGTGGAACGGCCGCTATTCAATGTGATCTGAAAAAAGACGCAATCGTCCGACCGATGCATGCCGAGATACTCTCGATCGAATGGCAGGCTCGCCTTCGTGTGTTCCGTGATTACCTGAAATCGGTCATGTTCCTTCCATTTCCAACGCTTGGTTACATTGGGATGGCAGCACGTGGAATCTTGAGCTCCGTACCTTTCTCCCCAATCAACCTAGACAAAGGCCCTTCTACAGCTGCGATGGACGTGGAGTTGGCGCGTTTGCCAGCAACTGCCCCGATTGCCGGCTCTGGATGCAGGCCGATTCGTGGTGCTCTTCATACCTGGCACTCGCTGTCTGAATGCGAAACCTCGACAATCATCTCGATCTCCACACAGGAACCGAACGGGATCTCCGCCCCACCATGGGAGGTGCGGGCATGTGCTCCGCCCTCGCCAAAGACTTCGCGAAGAAGTTCGGAGGCGCCATCGGCGACCTGGTTGGATTCAGTGAAGCCGGGAGCGCTGTTCACGAGTACCGTCATCTTGACGATACGCTTCACCTTGTTCAGGTCGCCAAGGGCCGCCTGCAGCGTGGCGAGGATTTCGATGGCGACGTCACGCGCGGCCTGCCTGCCCTCCGCCGTTGTGATTTGTTGCCCCAGTTTGCCGGAGAATGGCTTGCCGTCTTTCTTGGCGAGTCGTCCCGACAGATAAATAAGATTGCCGGCTCGCACAAACGGCACAAACGATGGAACGTAGGCATCGACCAGCGGCGGCGGAAGTTCAGGCAAATTGATTTGCAGAGCTTTTAGCCGTTCATAAATAGTGGTCATTGTATTTGTTTTCTCCATCATTCAGTTCTGCCAGTCGCACACCACGCTGACTAGACGATCCATATCCTGCTCGCAGTTGAATAAATGAGGTGAGACCCGAATCTTGCCCTCCCGCAGGCTCACGATAATGTTTTCTCGCCGCAGCTTCTGGTAAAGCTCGACAGTCCTTTCCGGTTTGCGCGCTGTGAAGCATCCAAACGGCCCGCGTCTTCCAGACTCCAGCGGACTTGCGGGAGTACAACGATCCTCTGGGAGATGACGATACATAAATTCGATAAGACTCCGGTTGTGCTCGGCGACACGTTGCGGGCCGGCACGCAACACGAAATCCACCGACTCCGCCATCGCGGAGAGATTGAAGTTGTAGTACGTTGCCCATTCTGCGGCGTCCCAGCGTTTGGCGTTGCGGGAGGGTTTGGGGTCGACAAAGTTCAACTCCGAAAAATGATCCGTGTTCTGTCCCGTCCAGTAGAAAGGTCCAGGCAGAAGCCCGTCGAGGTGCTCGGTCTTTATCCAGAAAAACCCCGTGCCGTAACAACTCAGCAGCCATTTGTAGCCGGCGCACACCATAAAGTCGGCGCCCAGATCCTTGACGCTCATTGGCACCGCGCCGCAGGCTTGACTGACGTCCAACAGAAGCAGAGTTCCCTGTGCGTGGCATGCGGCACTAACCCGCGCTGCGTCCAGCAGAGTCCCGTCGTCATAGCGCACCAGGCTCACCGAGACGATTCTGGTTCTAGGCGTCAGCGCATCGATCAGGTCATCCGCCGTGATAAACCGATCGTGCGGCGCAATGGTCCTCAGCCTTACGCCTTCACGTTCTTCCATGGGCTTCCATGTCGAATAGTGCAGCGGGAATTCGCCCTGCGCGGTGATGATCTCGTCGCCCGGCCTCCACTCCAAACCGTGCGCCACAGCGGCAGCGCCGGTGCTTGCTCCCGTAGTGACAGCGATTTCCTCCGGTTTAGCCCCGATCATCCTCGCCAGAGAGCCACGGATTCGAACTGGCGACTCGAACCACAGGGAATCGTCAACACGATGGGGAAACTTCTTTGCTTCGAGCGAGCGTTCTACCGCGCGGATGGATACACGCGGTATGACTGTGTGCGCTGCCGTGTTGAGGTAGGTTGCGTCTTCAATTTCGAACCATTCCTTCTTCCAGTCGGTTACACCCTGGGTTGCCATCGCAAAATTCACTCCTCGCAGAAGATGTCGATTGCATTCCGGTCTTACATTCGCCAGCCGTGCGAGCAAAGCTTGCGCTCATCGGACAACCTCCGTTCGCGAGCCCTCTTTCGCCGGGGTCGCTGCAGGAAGTATAGCTTAGCTTCCCGTCCGCGCATGTGGGCGACTTCGAAGGTCTAAGACACAAGCGCGGACGGCGGCACCTCGATTTCGCCGCTTGCGATGTTGGCCGCGGCACCACCAACACCGACAGAGGTCACGACGCTTCCGCTCTTACGCGCCTCCGCTTCGATTTCGCTTCTGCGTCCCATCGAGACACCTTGCTGGATCGAAAGGCGATAGGCCGTCCCGCCAAAATCATGCTTCGAGGCCATGACGCCGACGAGGGCGGCACAGGCGGCGCCCGTCGCGGGATCTTCCTCGATGCCGAGCGCGGGCGCCCACATGCGCGCATAGAGCTTGCCGCCATCCCGTAGATCTCCTGCGAAGAAGAAGATGTGGGGAGACCATGCTCGTGAGAGCGTTGCTGCCCAGGCAGCCCGATTCATCGCCGCCCGATCAACCACTTCGTTCGAGGTTAGTTGCGCAAAACAAAACGGAACACCGGCCCCCGCTAAAAAGACTTGGTTCACCTCGGCGGGTTCGACGGATAGTACGGCGGCGAGTTCAGCCGGAGAAGGTGCGCCGGCCGGCGCCTCGATCTTCCCGGATAACGTCAACGTGCCGTGGAAGCCCCCGTTTCGGTGAGCGACATCAACCGTCACGGGACCGGCATTCTCCTCCAGAATGAGCCGGACTGGAGCAGTAAGCCGTACGTGCTGTTGCATGACAAGGGCACAGGCTGTGCCGACCGAGGGATGTCCCGCAAAGTCGAGCTCCACCCGAGGTGTGAAGATGCGCACTCGACACGTGTTCGCAGGATCGTTCTTCGGCAAGATGAAGGTCGTTTCGCCGAAATTGAATTCACGAGCAATCTTTTGCATGCCCTCGGTCGAAATGCCGGCCGCGTCAGGCAGAACCGCCAGTTGATTACCGCCGAACGGGGTCGAACTGAAAACATCGATTATTTGAAATGCGTACTTCATGAGATCAACCTCCGTGTGTCACCTCAAGCCTTGACGACGAGGTCGATCTCGACACAGGCCCCAAGTGGTAGCGCGGCGGCCCCGATCGTCGTGCGAGCAGGAAAGGGTTGACTGAAATACTTTGCGTAGATGCCATTCATCGCGGCGAAGTCACTCATACTCGTGAGAAACACACCGGCGCGCACGACATCATCGAAACTCTTGCCGGCCGCCTTGAGAACCGCCGAGAGGTTCTGGAGGACGCGCTCCGTCTCGGCCACAATGCCCCCCTCGACCACCTTGCCAGTAGCCGGGTCTTGGGCGACCTGTCCGCTGAAGTAGAGGAAACCATCGACTTGGATCGCCTGAGAAAACGGGCCCACCGGCGGCGTGAGTTCCGGAGAGGTAATTGCTGTTTTGCTCATAGCAAACTCCTGTGGATACTGGGTTAGCGGGTATGGAACATACGCCGTGAAGAACCAGTGTTTGCGGGAAAAGTGATATGCGGTGTCCGAAATGAGACAAGCGGTCAGAGTTGGCCGTCGAAGGTCAGCTATAATCCGTGCCGGAGGTCAAATCAACTATTGCAGCAGGCCACAGCAGATAGGGGACGGACGAGATGGATTTTGATCCTGTGTGCGTGGACGATTGTAGGACTGCTATTTGCCGTGCGCAGGATCATGGTCGTGAGGGTACAGGGTACGCACGTCAGCTGGGTGATCGTGGGTGCGCCCGAATTTGTCTACTGGTACGTATGGGCGGCGTACACACCGCTTGTGATTGGTCTGGCCAAACGGTTCCCGTTGACGGGGCCGAGGTTTGTACCTCATATAGCGATCCACACAATCACGTCCTTTCTGATGGCTCCTCTGGGAGCGATCACCGAATACTTTCTCAGCCGTGTACTTCTGCAGTCAGTTTTTCGCATAACTGATCCTGGTGCGCTGCGCCTTCTCCCGACGTTCGCAGTCAGTGTTCTGTCTATGACCTTTACTGGCGTGCTCACGTACTGGTTAGTTGTGGGACTGTATCAGTCGATCCACTTTTACCAGGCCGCTATGGAGCGGCAGACCAGAGCGGCGCAACTGGAGACGCAGCTCTTCCATGCCGAACTTGAGAACCTTAAGAGCCAGTTACATCCGCACTTTTTGTTCAACAGTCTTCACACCATTGGAATCCTGATGCAGGAAAACGTCGATGCTGCGAGCCATCTGCTGGTCTGTCTTGGCGACTTGCTGCGCACGGCCCTCGAACGGCGGGAGAACGAGATCACCTTGCAGAGCGAGCTCGAGTTCGTCGGCAAGTACTTGGAGATCGAACAGACACGCTTTCATGATCGCTTGAAAGTTCACATGGACGTGCCACCTGACCTCCTCGGAGTCTATGTACCGAGCCTGGCGCTTCAGCCACTGGTCGAGAATGCCATCAAGCACGGCATCAGCGTCGATTCCGCCGCAGGCCGGCTGGAGATCTCTGCGCAGCTCCACAACGGCAGAGTCTTGCTCTGCGTCCGCGATGACGGCCCGGGCCCGGCACCGGGATCGCGCCTGCGATTCGGCGTCGGACTTACCAATGTCCAGTCACGCTTGAAACAGCTCTACGGGGACGAGTCGTCGCTGGAACTTACCGGGGGCGACGGTCGAGGCTGTGAGGCCATCATCACCATTCCACTGCGGAGTTCGCATGAAGACCAGAGTCCTCATCGTCGATGACGAACCGATCGCCCGGCGCGGTATCCGTCGCTATCTGGCCGAACACGACGGCATTGAAGTTGTAGGCGAGGCGGCGAACGGAATAAGTGCGGTGGAGCAGATCCATGAACTTCATCCCGACATCGTTTTTCTCGATGTGCAGATGCCTGATCTGGATGGTTTTGGAGTCATCGAAAATGTGGAAACGACCGGCCCTCCTCCCGTTTATGTCTTCGTCACGGCTCACGATGCGCACGCCATTCGCGCATTCGAAGTGCACGCTGTTGATTACCTTCTGAAACCGTATGATAAGGAGCGATTTGCCAGGGCCCTGGCGCACGCACGCCAGGTCCTCGAACAGCGCGGGAACGCAAATCGAGGTCTCGAACCACTGCTCCAATCCCTCCGTAGTCTCCGCCCGTTCGAACGCTTTGTGGTGAAGGACAAGAAGCGGATTTTCTTTGTTCCCGTTTCCAACGTTTTGTGGATCGAAGCCACGGGGAACTATGCCTGCATACACACCGCCAAAGACAGTCACCTGTTGCGGGAAACCCTGGCACGCCTGGAAGAGAAGCTGGCACCACACCACTTCATCCGCGTGCGGAAATCGGCCATCGTGAACGGTGCCTGTATTAGCGAGATTCGTCCAATGTTCGATGGGGTTTACGACATCATACTGGCAGAAGGAACGGTGGTCACGTCGAGCCGCAGATACGCTCACAAGTTACGAACTCTGCTGGAATCCTAGTCTTGGCAACTGGATGTGGGCGTGGAATGCCAGCCGCGAAGATGATCCGGTTCCATAAAGAGCAAGATGGCTGGTTACAAAAACAATTCTTCCTCCAACGCTCGTTCGCGCCAGCGCTCCGTTGACCAAATTTATCTGTGCGGTAAGGTTCAGTCGCATACGACGTTAGCGCTGGCCGTAGTGAAGGGTTCCACTCCTGAGTTCATGAAGGATTAGCTGTTCCATCTCCCTGAGATGACTCGAAGGGCGATGGAAGAGGACACTCGTTTGACTACATGCAAACAGACAAAGATTTCTTCTCTCCGGAGTACATCGGGCACATTTTAGTCAAACTGCGCCCTTGGAAGGGATTAGTCCTGATAAGTCGGCAAGTGTTTTACTAAAGTGAACGCGGACCTGGATTTCGACTGGTGCCCACGTGCTCATCTCTCCGCTACGGTTGCGTCCTCCCGAGGGTCACCAAAGTGGGCGTTCAACTACTTCGTAAGGATTGCAGAAACACCATCGCCGAGATCGTGGAATACGATTGCATCCCCATCTTCTCAGGGAGTTGCTTGTCATCCGGATAGTGCATGATAAAGGACGTTATCATTCGCGACATTCCCATGCTGCATATTCTTGCTCGATTCCACGTGCCAGCAGGTTGTACATGGGTTGTGAAACATATGGCGGTGTATATCCCTGGTTCTGTGCAATCCACAGCATTTCGCATACTTGCCAGCCCGAATAGTTCGAAGTTCCGGGATGTCGAATCTTTCCCTGCGTAATGAGTTCTTCCATCGCGCTCAAGGTCTCCTCGATGGGGACTTCGTAGTCCGGCTGGTGGAGGTAATATAGGTCGACGTAGTCGGTCTGAAGGCGTTTCAAGCTGTCCTCAATGGCGCGAAATATGGCACGCCTTGAAAGTCCGGCTTCATCCTGGCCGTCTCCCATCTTTCCACGGACTTTCGTCGCAACGACGAACTTGTCTCGTTTGCCGCGCATGGCTTCGCCGAGTATGCTTTCCGCGAGTCCCAACTGGTAGAGGTTGGCGGTATCAACGAAATTGATCCCCTCATCAATGCACCGGTCGATCATTCTGCTCGCGGTGGCCTGATCTACTGGCTTGCCGAAAGTCATCGTGCCAAAGCAGAGGCGGGAAACCTGAAGATCCGTTCGTTTCAGTCTTACCTGATTCATTGCTGTTTCGTCTCCCCCACCGCGAGTCCATCACGAGGCTCGCAAAACCTAGCTATTGCCAAGTCAAACTATTTAGCACGTCGCACTTGCTCGGTGATTTGAGCTACTGCTTCACGTGCCTGTTGCAGCACGACTTCAGCACCAATCCTGAGACAGGAGGTGTCGTTGGTACAGAACAACACATCCACTCCGGCCTTAACCCAGAACTTGAAATCCGCCGGCATGGAACCAACAGCAACGAGTTTTCCATGCTTCCTGGCCGTCCGAAGTACGAGCTCTCCGGATTCCTTCACTCGTGGATGACCGGTCTGCCCTGGCACTCCAAGACTTGCAGCCAGATCGGAAGGCCCGATGAAAATGTCTACACCGGGCACGCTACAGATTGCTTCGAGGTTGGTGAGTCCCTGAGAGGTTTCAATTTGAGCCATGAGACAGAGTTCATCGTTAACCTTCTGCTGTTCAGCAGGAACATTTGGAACCGTGCCATACCTCACGGCCCGCGAAACGCTGAAAAACCCGCGTTCCCCTTTGGGGGCGAAGCGAGCATATTTCGTTAGTTCGTGCAGTTCCTGAGCGGAGTTTGCCATTGGGACATCAATAATGTCGGGAGCACACTCGACCGCTTTCAGGACGTTTTCCCGGCTCGAGCTCGGAATTCGAATCATGGTGAGCAGCCCGCACCCTTGCGAAATGCGGCATAGATTTGCCACTTCTGCAAACGTCATATGCGAGTGTTCCATCTCGATCCACATTACTGAAAAGCCGAGATAAGAACACATTTCAATAAATATAGGGTCATTAAAGTATGCCGCTGCTCCCAATATCGGCCCGGGCCTCCGTTCCTCCCGAAAACACTGTAGTCGAGTCATGGTTTCTCCTTCCCCCGATAGCCGTTCTCATTGTCCGTTTAGTGGTAACACCGGCGCCGGATCGCGTCGCAGCCAGCCCCAAAGGGTTAGCGCTTCCATGTTCGCGCTCGTGCCCTGAAAAAAAAGACTCATCGGGTACCCCACGACGACCAAAACGATATGGCCGATGGCGCCAATCATGTATTCGTGCAGCGGAAAGTTGTATCGCCCCAAATTCAAGAAGCTTCCGCCATTCAAGGTCAATGTTGCCCAAGCAGTGAATACCAGATTTGCGATGATGCCCGCATATGCGCCTTGCCGATTTGCACGAGTGCTGAGGAATCCGAGCAGGAACAAGCCCGCCAGTCCTCCTGCGACAATCGCCGAAACCGTGTACCAGAGCGAGAGTGCGGTTCCCTGATTGCGCCCGAGTTGGATCGCGAATATAACAACAGCGGCCCCGCAGATAGCTACAAGGTATTTTGCGATTTGCAATCTGTGCCCATCGGTAGCATGCAGCCAAACCTTGCGGTAAAAGTCCTCCACAACTACGACCGAAATGCAGTTCAAGTCAGAGGAGAGCGTTGCCATCGCTGCACCAAACAGTGCCGCAATGAACAAGCCTGCAACCCCGGCAGGGATGTGGGTTCGGATGAAGTAAGGAAAGACCTGGTCTGCTTTCGTTATGAACGTCGGCACTGATTCTCCCGTGAGTTTGTAGAATGCCCATAGCTGTGTTCCGATAAACATGAACAGGGCCCATACCGGGATGCAAAGCGCCGCACCTAAAATCAGCCCACGCAGCGCCTCTTTATCGCTCTTCGCAGACAAATAGCGCTGCACCATCGTTTGGTCCGCTGTATACTTTTGCAGGTACCAGAAGAAACCATAGATAGACAACACGACGATCGTGGGCTTGGAAAACGCTAACTCAGTGCTTCCCATGGCGAACTTGTGGTTGGCATGGGCCAGCGCCCACACGGCCGACGGGCCACCCGGCGGAAGAAAAAGCAGGTATCCAACACAGATGAGAATACCAATCCAGAGAATGAACCCCTGAACGACGTCTGCCCAGATCACAGCTTCCCACCCACCCAGCAGGGTATAGAAAGTGGTGACCGTACCAACGCCAACCACAATTGTGTCGAGGCGCCAACCCGTCATCCCCGCGATTGTCAATCCCAGCAGGTAGACGATGAAAGCCATCTTGGAGAACGTACCCACTACGAAGGCCAGCGAAGAGTAGGCCCGCGCTGGGTATCCGAAACGATTTCCAAAGTATTCGTACGCGCTCATGCCTACGGTATGGCGATAGAAAGGAATGATCACAGAACCGACAATTGCGAGCACGGCAATGACCATGATTCCGGGCACGAGCATAGACCAATTTCCTGCATATCCTGCCCCAGGATAGGCAATGAAGGTAACCGCGCTGATGATGGTGGCGAGTAGTGACATGCCCAGTGCCCAAGCTGGAATCGAGCGCTTCGCGACAAAGTAGCTCTCAGTTGTGGTCTGGCGCTGAGCGAAGCGGAAACCGATCGCCACCATGGCGCTCATGTAGGCTACGACCACCAATGCATCGAGCCAGCGCAAGCCCATGTTCAGTCCTTTTGCCCCAATTCTGTCTGGCAACCTGCAAGCTTTCTGCTTGCCAACGCCACTCCCATCCTCAACGCAGCCATCATGTTCTGCGGACTTGCTTTGTTCTTGCCTGCAATATCAAAGGCGGTTCCGTGGTCGACCGAGGTTCGAATGATGGGAATACCAAGCGTCACGTTGACGGTATGTTCAAAATCAATCAGCTTCATCGCGATGTGCCCCTGGTCGTGATACATCGCCACCACCATGTCGTATTCGCCGCGGATCGCACGCATGAAGACGGTATCTGGAGCATGCGGCCCGTCTACGAGTACCCCAGTCGCTCGAGCCGCTTCGATTGCGGGAATGATTCTTTCGGCATCCTCAATTCCAAACAAGCCATGCTCCCCAGCATGGGGATTAATGCCACACATGGCGATGCGCGGATGTTCACATCCCAGGAGTTTCATCGCTTCGTTTCCAACTTCAATTGTTCGTAGAATTCTGCCAGTGGGGGCCTCGATCGCGTTTCGCAAGGAAACATGGGTCGTGACGTGTATGACGTTCAGCATCGCGTTGGAAAGCATCATCCGAGAGTCCGGCGTTCCGCAAAGCCTCGCAATGTATTCAGTGTGTCCCGAAAACGGAATTCCGGACATGGTCACCGCTTCCTTATTCACAGGCGCAGTCACCATTCCATGAGCCTTGCCCATCAGGCACATTTCCGTGGCGACGCGGACATACTCCAGCGCCGCTCTGCCGCAGTCCGCACTCAACACGCCGAATCGGAGTTGGTCGGCGACCTTGATATGCGGAACTTCGAGAATAGTAGGGAGGCCACTAACGTCCATCCTGCAAGTCGCGGCTGTTTTCCTTAACACGCCACGATCACCCACAACGATCCAGTTCGCGAAGTGCCGTATCTCTGGATCAGACAGCGCCTTCAGCACAATCTCTGGGCCTACTCCCGCCGGATCACCAATCGTTACTGCCATCGTGGGCTGGGATGAACCGGCGCTCATCTCATTGCCTTCCTCGCTGGGGCGAAGAACTCGGCACAACGAACGAGCACGTCTTCGTCCCCGAAGCTGCCAGACTTGCTTGCGACCGGCAAGCCGTGGAACATGCCGCCGCAGAGGATTCCCCAAGGAAATCCGGTTGCGACTTCATCACGCAGATCGATGGAATGCGCACCTATAACGTTACACACCAGCATTCCCGTATCTCCGCCGGTCAGGAAAATAGCTGCGATTCGAATACCTTCCAAGCTGACGAAAAATTGTTGTAAAGAAAGATCACTAGGATTCACAGGCGCGATTGAGACGACGAGATGCCGCTTATCGCGCAACGCGTGACGAGCGATTCCGATCGTTTCAGGACCCGGTCTCACTTCAACGGCACCTGTTATGTCCAACAGCGCCCTCTTCTGTCGCGCCGTTGCGAGATGGGTTGATCCGATAACGAACATCACTGGAGCGTCCGCAATTGGCGAGAGAGGCTTCTGGGTTTGTGACTTCGCCAAATAATCAGCTACTGCGATTCCCAGGCCCGCCGACCCTACCCATAGAAAGCGGCATGGAGCTTGCATGCCGGCTGTAACCGCAAGATGGAGGTCGTCCTGGGACTCACAATCGGCGATAAAGAACACTTTGCCATTCACCCGGTGCATATTAAGGTCGGACGCAAAGTTAAGGGGGTTCCGACTTGCCGACCTCATGAGTGCGAGTTTTTCAAGAGGCACACCCTGTTTCGCGAGTAAGCCGCGAATGTCAACCTGACCGCCACCTGAACAATCGACCCAGTGAAGAATTCCCCCCCGAACGAATCTTCGCATTCCTGGGAACGCTGGTGCGATGATCGCCGCCTCACATTTGAACGCCCTCAACGCCGTTGCAATTTCCTCTCCCACTTGGCCACGTAATGTCGAATCGACTTTCTTGAATATGATGTCCGCTTTTAAATGGGAAAAGTGGCGTGCAACCTCTTCGATCTTTCGCTGACACTGAACAGCAGTGTCGTTGCGGCTGTTGGTATTGAACACTAGAACTTCGGTCGTTGCGGTGGTTGTACGCTCTGAGACCCTCAGCTGGACTCGGCACGACATTCCACGGCGAGCAAACTGCACTCCTGTATCGCACGCGCCGCTGAGGTCGTCGGCGAACATAATGCATTCGATATTTGCCTGTTCAGCAGTCACTGATATGCCCGAAGCCTGAGATCTCGCAAATCACACCGGTCTTTTGCGAACGATCTTGAAGGTGAAGGCGTACTCACATGGCTTGCTCTTCGGCGTTTCGATGGTGAGCCCTTCCTTCGTCATCTCCCATTTGAGCTCCGCGAAGTCGCCGAGCATCGTTATCGAGACGATTTCAGATGGATACAGCCCCGCCCAAGTACGGCCCCTGGGTGCCAGGCTCTTAATCAGGGCTTTTTCACCCGGCCAATCTAGGAAGATGACATACAGGACGTCTGGTTTCGCGGTAAAACGAATATCTTGCGCCGTGTATTTCAACTCGTTACTCTCATTAAAGGAGCCGGTTTTATCAAGCTGAGTCGGTCCTTCTGCCGCAATCAACCATGGGGTCGTGCCATAGATGGCTTCGCCGTTGATCTTCAACCACTCCCCGAGATCGAGTAGCCGCTTCTTCGCTTCGTCCGGGATGGTGCCGTCCGGCTTCGGACCGACATTAAGCAACAAATAGCCGTTCTTACTGACTCGATCCACAAGATTGTCGACCAGATTATCTACAGACTTGAAGCCGGCCTCCGGGCAAAATCCCCACGACCCCTGGTCATCGACGGTCGAATCCGTAATCCAGTCGTTGTAAGTCAGTTCGCGCTCCTGCCCTAATTCCAGATCCAAAATACCGACCAGAGGCACAAGGTTGTGTTTCTTGTAGGTCACAACGACCTCCTTCCTTTTCTGTGCCGCCTTGTTGTAGAAGTACGCAAGCACAGCCTTCTTGTAAGTCTCATGCACTAGCTCCAAACCGAAGTCAAACCAGATCAGGTCGGGATCGTAATTGTCGATGACTTCGATAATCTTGCCCTGCCACTTGTCGAGGAACTCCTTGGTCGGGAGAGCATAGGGCTCATGAATTGGACCGTACAAACCCGAGTAACGAGGGTCAGAGCTGTCGTAGCGCTTGTCGGTCGTGGGGAAGAAGAACCAGTTTTCAGCGTGGTGAAAGGCGGTGACGAACCTCATTCCTCGGTGCTTAATCGACCTCGAGAGTTCACCGACGATGTCTCTCTTAGGCCCCATCTTCGCGGCGTTCCATTCGGAAAACTTCGTGTTCCACATGGAGAACCCGTCATGATGCTCTGCGACGGGACCGGCAAATCGAGCACCTGCCTTCTGGAATAGTTCTGCCCACTCATCCGGGTCGAACTTTTCTCCGGTAAATTTGGCAATGAAATCCTTGTAACCAAATTTCTCCAGAGGACCATAGGTCTGTTCGTGGTGTTTTCTCTCGGGAGAATCTGGCTGCCAGTAGACCTTGTTGATGTACCAGGTAACGTTTTTGCCCACGCCGTGAACCGAGTAAACGCCCCAGTGCGTATAGATTCCGAATTTGCTGTCTCTCAGCCACTGCGGCGAAGGCAGGCTTCTCAGGGAATTCCATGTTGGCTGAAACCCGCCAGCTGGCGACGACTTCTCTTTCTTTTTTGCCGCGGCAATTTCGACCAGCGGCAACGGAGCGTTCGCGATCAAAGAACTCGCAGACACGGCCAAGCCAGCCGTCAACAGATTGCGCCGGGTGTAGCCCATTTGTAATATCTCCCCTCATAACTCTCACATCGCGATCAGCACCGTGCCCTCCAGCAAACTTCAATGCGGGTGTAAGACGAGGCCCGCTCGCAGTTCATTGGTTCAGCCACTAGCGAAAGCATGTTAGTGAGCACCGTTGTGAAGTGTCAAGAAGTATCTGGGGGAAGAAAGAAAGAGGTGCGCTTGCCTTTTCGACAACAGCTGAAGTGAGGTGAACTGGATTGCAGAAATCGTCTTGACATTGACGGAAACAACTGCTATCGTCTCCGCGATTGGACGAACCAATGTGTGCCTGCGCTTTGCTTGACGTTAGTCGGCATTTCGTGTGCGCCCCGGGGGCGCCGCTGTCAAGCAAGCGACTGGCACTGTCCGGAGACCACTATATGCAGCCTTCGACTCGCACGGGTGTACGCGCTTTCGCCGTTACCTTGTCCTTGACTTTGCTGGTTTGGGCATTCGCTCCCACGCCCTGCAGGGCGCAACAGAGCACGGCTAGTCTGAGGGGCACCGTCAAAGACCCCAGCGGCGCGATCATCCCCAAAGCCGCCGTCAAGCTCGCAAGTGTAGACACTGGCATCAGCCAAACACGGGAGACCAACAGCGCAGGTATATACAGTTTTCTGGACATATTTCCCGGTCGATACACGCTCGAAGCTAACGTCCAAGGGTTTCGGACAGCAGTTCATGCTCCTTTCGCGCTCGAGGTCAACCAAACCGCAACCATCGACTTCACTATGCAGGTGGGATCGACTGCCAGTGAGGTAAATGTATCGGCCCAGGCCATTGAACTCGAGACCTCAACGGCGGAGTTAGGTGCGGTTGTCAAAACCAGGGAAGTCTTGGACCTGCCTTTGAACGGCCGGAACTTTACCGAATTGCTGCTGCTGACGCCCGGGGCAAGCCCAGCCAATCCTCTGCAGAATGCAGGCGGGGCACCCGGCGCGATCGGTGCTTTCGCCTATCCAGCCATAAATGGTCAGTCGAATCGCAGCAACATGTTCCTGGTGGACGGGATCAACAACTACGGTGGAATCACGGACACGAATACGGTTCAACCGACGATTGACGACGTCATGGAATTCAAAGTGCAATCGCACAATGATGAGGCTCAGTTTGGACAAGTCACGGGCGGAATCGTAAACCTGGTCACCAAGTCTGGCACCAACTCGTACCACGGCAGCTTGTGGGATTTTTTCCGGAATGACGCACTGGATGCCAACAATGTTTTCAATCCCAAGACTGCGCTGAAGCAGAATCAGTTTGGTGGTTCGGTCGGCGGCCCGGTCATGCTGCCCCACTACAGCGGCCGAAATAGAACCTTCTTTTACGGTTCGTACGAAGGGTTCCGCAGCCGTTCCTCCAATTCTAGGCTCTACGTAACCCCCACGCCCGCCCAACTGAACGGTGATTTCAACGCCGTAGGCGCGCAGATTTACAACCCGTACAGTTCGCAACCCGATCCCTTAAATCCCGGATCATTCATCAATAGTCCCTTCATGTGTGACGGTTCAGGAAACGCCCTCCCCACGAATGGCAGTGGCATCCAGCCGGCAGGCATACCATGCAACAAGCTTCCCAGCAGCTTGGTCAACGCCAGCATGCTTTACTACGCCAAGACTCTCTATCCCGCGCCCATCAATACCGGGGTTGCGGGGTTTAACGGCCGGGACACCACTGAGAACATTATCACGGCCGACCAGATGTCGATCCGCGGTGACCAGCAGCTGGGAGATAACGACCGTGTCTTTGTTCGCTACACGGGTTCCTGGCAACCCAATACTGGCTCGGGCGGCATCCAGGGGAACATCCTTAAGAGTACGATCAACACCTACAACATCGGAGTAAATTGGGCACACACTTTTAAGGGGAACGCCCTGATGCAGTTCACATTCGGCCGAGTACGCGGGCAAACTGACAACAGCAACACCATTTCGAACGCCACATCAGACTTCCTGCAGAAGGCTGGTTTCGTCTCCAGCTTCACCGACCATACACTTGGGAAAGTGTCGACTCCGCTGATTCCCACCATCGACATCGGCGGCTATCTCCTGGAGAACAACTTTACCAACACCGAAAATTTCTCGAACATTTACGAGTACAAGAATGACAACTCCAAGCTGATCGGCCGTCATCTGCTTCGGTTCGGTGCGAGCCTTGCGACCGACAACCGGCTCGGAACTTTCCTGGGCAGTGTCGATGTTTTCGATGCTTTCCAGACGGCAAATGGGAGCGCCGGCTCCGGCGGGGATGCGCTCGCGTCAATGCTGCTCGGACTGCCGACCTATGCGGAGCAAGACACTGTGTACTCGCTGGTGCACGGGGGCAAGATCTTCGGTGGATATTTTCAGGACCAGTGGAAGGTGAACGACAGGCTGACGTTGAACGTCAACATTACCGGAAACATGGACCTGAACAATGGCACGTACGTGTTGCAAAACCCGGCTCCCGCTTGCTCAGCCACTCAAGGTGCTCCGTGCATCCCGGGTGGCACATTGCCTCCTCATGTCACGGTCGCTAGGAACGGGAAGATCATGCACAACACGTACGACAACGTGCAACCCCGTGTTGGCGTGGCATACCGGATCAATGACAAGACCGCATTCCGAGCCGGGTATGGAAGGTTCTTTGACAATTGGGCTGCTGTTATCGGGTTCGCAGCAAACTTTACTCAGAGCTGGCCGAACGTTGCCTTTCTTGCAGCCGGCGACTTGAACAATCCCTCCCCCAACGCCATCGCGACCAATCCTCTGGGTTTAGGAAACGGCACGATCACTCCGGCTCCGGATCCATTTGGCCAGGGCAACGGGTTCCTCGATCCTCTTCTCAAGAACCCATATTCGGACCAGTACAACCTCGGCTTCCAGCGCCAATGGGGCGCCAACTCGGTTCTCACGGTCAACTACGTCGGCTCGACCAACCATCGCGAGCAGCTCCAACTCACCGGCAATGCGGCTCTCACGCCAGGCCCGGGCGATCCGCAATTGCGCGCCCCGTTCCCGTACATACAGCCCCAGAACGGATATGTACGGAGTTATGGAAAGAGTAACTACAATTCCCTACAAGTCTCGTCGGAAGGACGAACCACCAGTGGCCTGATTCACAAGCTGGCATACACCTATTCGAAGGCCTTGAACTATGGCTGTGACACCTACGGCAGCTTCTGCGATGTGCAGGACCCCTATCACTGGCAGAAGGATAAGGGGGTCGCCGGCTACGATCTAACGCATATTTTCTCGGCTAGCGTGGTGTACGAACTCCCCTTCGGCAGGGGAAAACGTTTTGCCAGTGACAACCGGGCGGTCGATGCCATCGTTGGGGGTTGGCAACTCAACGGAATCGTGGCGCTCACGAGTGGGACGCCCTATGACGTGCAAGTTCCAGTGCAAATCGCAAACACCAACAACATCAGCGGTGCCCTGCGGCCGAATATTGTTGGTAACCCGTATGCCGGAGCCACAAAGTTGCACCCAATCAACATTAACGCGTTTGCACTTCCGGCGCCTTACACGTTCGGCAACATGGGACGAAATAGCTTGCGCTCCGATTGGCGCAAGAATCTGGACATCTCTTTCTTCCGCAACTTCGCGTTCACCGAGTCCAAGAGGCTTGAGTTCCGTGCCGAGGCTTTTAATGTGACCAATACTCCCGTATTCGCGATACCCGACAACAACATTACCGATTCCAACTTCGGGGTGGTCTCATCGACTGCAAACACTGAGCGGCAGCTTCAGTTGGCGCTGAAGTTCTATTTCTGAATGGGGGGGAAGGGCTCTGGGTATGTCAGGATCCCGGGAGTCCAGTTCTCGCTCTACCTGCAACGGGCGCACGGATGGATCGGGGCAGTTATAGCTGGTAAGCTTCTTTGGCAGTGCCTCCGAACAATCGGTTCCGCTCTTATCGCTCCGCTAGCAAGAATCGCCTCGAATCGCTCCGGGTGGGTGGTGTGCCACAACCCGCCGTAGAGCTGCTGCAAAACACGCCCTCGCAGCGTAGCCTCCTTCGCTGCGGATTCTGCAAATTGCGCTTCTCGTTTTTGAGCAAACTCTATGAACGGATCGTTCGCGACCATTGACCAAAATTATACCTATTCAACTCCAACCTCCCATGTGATTCAACGTGAGCTGGCAGGTCGCGAACTCTAGGCAGCGAATGGATTAATTTTTCCCGCGGCGGACCTGGAGAGCTGAGCTTATGGAGGCCTATTAACGAAAGCGTGAGGCCACCGTGGGTTCTTGACATTCTCAAATCCGCCGCATATCTTTGACCCGATTCGGCGATGCGAAGGATGAAGTGCTTTCGTGGCTTCTCATCCGAGGGGGCTTCCAATTCGCCGACTTTCCCAATACAAGATTGGTGTCTCAAAGTGTGAACGGGCATGCTGCCTATGGGAACAGCACTTGAGCGCGCAGCTTCGTTCTCAGGACACACGAGGCTGTCACAAATCGGATCGCGGTGGTCCCCAGATGAGGAAGACCAAGTAGGCTTGACCAAGCACGTCGCAATCGAACCAAGGTTCCGAACGCCTGAATTCTGTGCGGAGATAAGACGATGAGTAAGCGATGCAGCCTTACTGTGGTTTCCTTCGTATTATGCGTTTCTAGCTCCCTGCTCGCTTGGGAAATGGATCTGCACTACGGACTGACAAAATGGTTGGCTTTTTACGCGGGATTCAGTTTGGGCGACGCTGAAATCATAGCCCGTGGCACGCAAGATCCAGACGAGGGCAAACTATATCCGGCACCATCTGCAGTCTTCGCAGCTGCGTGCCTTGGGCGGAGCGATGAGGATCGGATACGTCTGGTACAGACCTACCACTTTCCTTCTTACGGTTCAATTCCAGGACTGCCTAGCGTACGAGCGGTCCAAGCAGGATTGAGCGACAATGCCGCTACTGATCTAGTCGAGAAGGAAATCCAGACGGTCTTGCCCACCCAGCCTCGCGAAAGGACGCTGGAGCAACTTGGCGTAGCATTGCACCCACTGGAAGACTCATGGTCGCACGAGGGGGAACCAGATATTCCGTGGACCTGTTCGAAACAGTTGGCCTATGGCCATCCCGAGAAACGTGGAGGCTGGCGAAAGCACGACGCAGACCTCACCTACCTACATCAGGTGCCTGACACGATCGAGACGGCTCACCGCACGTACGTCAAACTCGTTGCATTTCTTGCGAATCATCCCAAACTGCGCGACCATCAGGCGGTGCCGTGGAACAAACTTGAGCCCCAAGTTGCTGAATTCGCAAAAGGGGGCAGCAAAAGCGAGAAGCGCGCATGGTTCCAAAGTCAAAAAGACGTACCACTCTCCAGCTATGTTACCCATCCCAATTTCCTGCAATCTATCAACCTGCCTGATTCGCCTCGCGACAAGTCCTCGCTTCTTGGCGCTCGAGCGATCGACGTCAGCTATGCACAAGGACCAAGGGACGAAATTCACGCTTCGAAAAACGTCGAAGGGTTCGTCAACGAGTTTCTGACGGTATGGATCGTGAAGCATAGCCCGCAACTGGCCTTGAGATTTATGAATCCCAGTTTCGTTGCCAAGCCATTCTCAGCAGATCCCGGATCGGGCTCAAGCGAAGACATAACGCGGTCGGTGCTTGACATGTGGCTTGTACGTGATCACGGGATGGTGAATTTGCTAGGCCATGGTACTGAGTCCAGCGCCTCCGCATGGCAGCAATTTGAAAAGCTCCCGCAGATTGAAGCGGGTTCACTTCAGTCGGCAATTGTTGGGATCGGCGACCAACCTTATGAAATATTCCCTCTGTCTGAAAAGAGAGGTATGGATTTTCAGGAAAGTGGAGCTTACGCGGTCGTGTTTCAATTCCGCCACGCTCCACGCGATGCGGTGGCCCTGATTCTTGTGCGTGATGAAAAGAATAATTGGAGTATTAACGGATTGCTGTGGTGGACACTCTGAGGACAGTCACCGTCCCAGTGACGCCACGTCATGCAGCTTTAGCTTTTCCGTCGATAATGTACATGGCTAGCCGTCCCATAGTCGCTGGTCTCCCTGGGGGAT
>WNGH01006372.1_pt1 | contig 20082 bp, 20 predicted proteins | sample 5400631 | NCBI WGS metagenome assembly WNGH01 (sample SAMN13153373, study PRJNA577476) | soil metagenome | isolation source: 115 cm soil or saprolite under Garry oak tree replicate 1 | place: USA:California | collected 2016-06-15
ATGCATCGCGGTGAGCGAATCCGGCCTGCGCACCAACGGCGATTTGAAGAAATTGCGCGAAGCGGGCTTCGACGCGTTCCTCATCGGCGAACATTTGATGCACTCGCCGAACCCGGCCGCGGCGTTGCGCCTGTTGTTGCGAACGGGCGCGGCGAGATCCGCGTAAGTTCGATGGCGCGCGTCAAAATCTGCGGGATCACCAATTGGAGCGATGCCAGCGCCGCGATTGACGCCGGAGCGGACGCGCTCGGATTCAATTTCTACCCGCCGAGCCCGCGCTCGGTGACCCCGGCTCAGGCCTGGGAGATGATTCGGAAGCTGCCGCCGTTTGTGGAGGCGGTGGGCGTGTTCGTGAATTGGACGGCGGAGGCCGTCGGAGCCATTGCCCGGGCGCTTCGGCTCGACGCCGTGCAGCTTCACGGCGACGAGAGCCGCGCCATGGTCCGAGAGTGTTCGGCCGCGCATCGCGTGATCAAGGCGGTCCGGGTGGGCCGCGGTTTTCGCCCGCAGGTGTTGAAGACTTACGTTGGCGCCTCGGCCTTCTTGCTCGATGGTTTTCGGCCAAAGCTCTTCGGCGGCTCGGGAAAGGCGTTCGAATGGCGGTTGGCGCGGGAAGCGAAGAAATACGGGCGCGTAATTCTCGCGGGCGGGCTGACGCCGGAAAACGTGGCGCGGGCCATCCGCGAGGTTGAGCCGTTCGCCGTGGACGTGGCGAGTGGAGTGGAATCGAAGCCGGGGAAGAAAAACGCATCGAAGATGCGGGAATTTGTCAGGGAAGTGGAAAGGGCGGGGCGCTGAGCGATGACCACGACGCAAACTATCGCGCAGACCGCAGGACGCTTCGGGCCGTATGGCGGACGATATGTTCCCGAAACACTGGTGGCGCCGCTCGAAGAACTCGAACGCGCGTTCGAAGCATCGAAGAGCGACGCGCGGTTCCGGAGCGAGCTGGACGACCTGTTGAGGAATTTTGCGGGGCGCCCGACGCCGCTGCAGTTTGCCGCGCGGCTCACAGCGCACCTGGGCGGCCCGCGAATTTATTTGAAGCGCGAGGACTTGCTGCACACCGGCGCGCACAAGATCAACAACTGCCTGGGTCAGGGACTGCTGGCGGTGCGGATGAAGAAGCCGCGTATCGTCGCGGAAACCGGCGCGGGCCAGCACGGCGTGGCCACGGCAACCGTTGCCGCGCGGCTGGGCCTCGAGTGCGTCGTGTACATGGGCACCGAGGATATGGCGCGCCAGGGCCTCAACGTGTCGCGGATGAAGCTGCTCGGCGCGCAGGTGGTGGGCGTTGAGGCGGGCAGCCGCACGCTCAAGGACGCCATCAATGAGGCCATGCGCGATTGGGTGACCAACGTGCGCACCACACATTACCTGCTCGGTTCGGTGCTGGGCGCCCATCCCTATCCCGTGATGGTGCGCGATTTTCATGCGTGCATCGGTCATGAAGCGCGCGAGCAGATTTTGAAAGCCGAGCAGCGCTTGCCCGACGTCTTGATTGCCTGCGTAGGCGGCGGCTCCAACGCCATCGGCTTGTTCCATGCCTTTCGCGAGGATGCGAATGTAAAGATGATGGGGTTCGAAGCCGGAGGACGCGGGAAAGGCCTCGGCGAGCATGCCGCCCGCCTTGCCGCCGCCGTGGGATTTGCCGGCTCGCGCCCCGGAGTTTTGCAGGGGACATACACGTACGTCTTGCAGACCAACGACGGACAAATTTCCACGACGCATTCGGTCTCAGCAGGGCTGGATTATCCGGCCATCGGCCCGGAGCACGCTTGGCTGGCGGACCAGGGCCGCGCGGAGTATGCGGCGGTGAGCGATGACGCGGCGCTCGATGCGGGGCGGACTCTGGCGCGCACCGAAGGGATTATTCCGGCGCTCGAAAGCGCCCACGCGCTCGCGGGACTCATCGAGCGCGCTCCGAAGATGAAGCGCGGTGCGCTGGTGATTGTCAATATTTCCGGGCGCGGTGACAAGGATATGGAGATTTACTCGCGTCATCTGGGACGGTTCTAGGCGCTGCTTCCCATGCCTTCGACGACGACAATGCGCACGCGGATCGGGCAACGATTCGAACAGTTGCGTGCGAAGGGCGAGCTGGGAATCGTCGCCTACGTTACGGCAGGCGATCCGGCGCTTGCCGCGACCGGGAAAATCGTTCTTTCGCTGGCAGAGGCGGGAGCGGACGTGGTCGAATTGGGTGTGCCGTTCAGCGACCCGCTGGCCGATGGGCCGGTGATTCAGCGCGCCAGCGAGCGGGCCTTGCGAAGTGGAACCACATTAGCGGGCGTCATCGAGCTGGTGAAGCGGCTGCGGGAGAAGACCGAAGTGCCGCTCGTGCTCTTCAGCTATTACAATCCGGTGCTTCAGATGGGACTCGATCGGTTCGCGACCACGGCTGCGGCGGCGGGCGCCGACGGCGTATTGATCACCGATCTGACCCCCGAGGAATCGGGCGAGCATCGCAAGACCATGGCCGCGCACGGGCTGGACACGATTTTTCTGGCCGCGCCGACCTCCCCGGACGAGCGCCTGGCAAAAATCGCGGCGGCCTCGAGCGGGTTCCTGTACCTGATTTCGCGCACCGGCGTAACCGGCGTGAGAGATGCGCTGCCGGAAGATTTGCCGGACCTGGTGCGGCGCACGCGGCGCGTGACGTCGCTGCCGATTGCCGTGGGGTTCGGGATTTCGCTCCCCGGGCACGTCTCTGTGCTCGGCGGGCTGGCGGATGCGGCCGTGGTCGGGTCGGCGCTCGTCGCGGAAATTGAAAACGCTGCCTCGGCGGATGCCGCTGCGCATGCCGTCGGCGAGAGGGTTCGCGCGCTCAAGGAAGCCGCCCGCCGGGGGATGAGCCGCAGGGAAGCGCCGCCGTGAAAATCGAAGACTGGCGCGGCAAGATTAACGAAATCGACCGGCAGCTCGTCCGGTTGCTGAACGAACGCTCGAAGGCGGCGATGGAAATCGGAAAGCTGAAACGGGACGCAAATCTGCCGCTGTATCAGCCGGAGCGCGAGCGGGAAGTGCTGGAAAACGCCGAGCGCGCGAACTCGGGGCCGCTCCCGGACACGGCCATCCGGCGGCTATTCGAACGCATTTTGGACGAAGCGCGCTCTGTGGAACGCACGGCAATGCATCCGGATGGCGCGCCCGAGAAAACGGAGAAGCCGCGGGGATCGTGATCCATCTCGGGCCGGAAATTGTGCGCGGGGAATTCCCGGGGATTCTGCTGTGACGGGCTCAGGAGAGTGACATGGTTGTTGTGATGCAAGAAGGGGCTTTGGACCACCAGATCCAGCACGTGATTGACCGCCTGGTGGCCATGGGATTCAACGTGCACCGCTCGACCGGAGAAACTCACACGGTGCTTGGCGCCGTGGGCGTGCGCACGGATTTCGATCCGCGGGATATCGAGCTGCTCGAGGGGGTGCGCGAAGTCGTCCGCATCACGCAACCCTACAAGCTGGCCAGCCGCCATTTCCGGCCCGAAGGCACGGTGGTGGAAATCGGCAAAGGGGTGCGCATCGGCGGGCAAGAAGTGGTTGTCGCGGCCGGACCCTGTGCCGTCGAATCGTCCGAGCAAATTCACACGGTTGCCGAGCGCGTTGCAAAATCCGGCGCGAAGTTATTGCGCGGCGGCGCGTTCAAGCCGCGGACTTCGCCCTACACGTTTCAGGGGCTGGGCGAGCAGGGCTTGAAATTCATGCGGCAGGCCGCGGACAAAAACGGCCTGTATGTGGTAAGCGAAGTCATGGACCCGTCGCAGATTGCGCTGATGCTGCCGTACGTGGACATGTTGCAGGTGGGCGCGCGGAACATGCAGAACTATCACTTGCTTCGTGCGCTGGGCGAGACGCACAAGCCGGTGCTGCTCAAGCGGGGGATGTCCGCGACGATCGAAGAGCTGCTGCTTTCCGCGGAGTACATCATGTCCGGCGGGAATTACAACGTAGTTCTGTGCGAGCGCGGCATCCGCACGTTCGAAACCTCCACGCGCAACACCCTCGACATCGCCGCCATTCCGGTCATCAAGAAACTGTCGCACCTGCCCATCATTGCCGACCCGTCGCACGGCACCGGACGGCGCGACAAAGTCGCTCCCATGGCGCGCGCCTCGGTGGCCGCCGGCGCCGACGGCCTGCTCATCGAGGTGCACAACGATCCGGAACACGCGCTTTCCGACGGCGCCCAGTCGCTCTTCGCCGACCAGTTCGCGCAGCTCATGAATGAGCTGCGCATGATTGCGCCGGCTGTGGGGCGGCGCATTGGCTGAGCAAACTACGCGAGCATCCGGGCCAAGCCGATGAGTGAATCTCTTCCTTCCTTCCGGCGCGCCTCCATCCTGGGGACGGGACTGATCGGCGGCTCATTCGGGCTTGCGCTGCGAAATGCGCTTCCCGGAATCCGCATCGCGGGATGGGACAAAGAAGGGGTCGTGCGCCAGGCGCAGGCCCGCGGCGCGATTCACGAAGCCTTTTCCGGGGACCTGGCGGCGGCTCTCGCCGGCGCCGACCTGGTTTACATTTCACTTCCCATCAGCGTGACGCTCGACGTGCTTCCGGAAATCGCGCGGCGCGCGGCGCCGGGCGCGCTGGTGACCGATGCGTGCAGCACAAAGGTGCGCATCTGCCGGCGCGGCGCGGAGTGCTTCCCGAGCGGCGCCACTTTTCTGGGCGGACACCCGATGGCGGGCAAGGAATTATCCGGAATCGCCCATGCCGACGCGGAATTGTTTTGTAAGACGCGCTACGCGCTGATTGGCAACAAGAACGCGAGTGGCGGAGATCCGCGGCGAGCGGCGTTTGCGACGCTCCTGAAAAACTTGGGCGCGGAGCCGGTGTGGCTCGACGCGGAAACGCACGACTGGGCCGCGGCCGTCGTTTCGCATTTGCCGCAGCTCGTCTGCGTCGCGCTTGCCGGAGTGGTTCACGAAGAAACCGACGAGACAGGCCTTCCGGTCTCTCTCGCGGGGCGCGGTCTGCGCGACGCGTTGCGCCTGGCGGGAAGTCCGTACGCGGTGTGGCGCGATATCGCGCTGACCAACACCGAAAATATTTCCCGCGCGCTCGGCCGGCTTTCCAACGCCATTGAGGATTTGCGCAGCCGGCTCGCCAGCCGCGAGCTGGAAGGCGAATTCGATACCGCCAATGAACTCTACAAAATTCTCCGGGAAATGCAGTAGACTGCGCCAGAGAAATGCGCAAACAGGAATGGGTCCGGGCGAAGGAGACAGGGAATGGACAAGCGCGTAGCGAATGCCGATGCGGCGATTGCCAAGCTCCGCGACGGCGTCACAATTCTGATGGGCGGGTTCGGCCTTTGCGGGATTCCTGAGAATCTAATCGCCGCCGTGCAGCGCAAAGGCACGAAGAATCTCACCATCGTTTCCAACAACGCCGGGATAGACGGCGCCGGCGTCGGCATCCTGCTCGGCAATCGCCAGGTGAAGAAGATGATCTCCACCTACGTGGGAGAGAACAAGACGTTCGAGCGCATGGTCCTTGCCGGGGAACTGGAGGTCGAACTGAATCCCCAGGGGACGCTTTCCGAGCGGCTGCGCGCCGGCGGCGCGGGGATCCCGGCGTTCTTTACGCCCACCGGATACGGAACGATGGTCGCGGAAGGGAAAGAGGTCCGCGAGTTCCACGGACGGAAATGCGTGATGGAGCGCGCGCTCCGGGGAGATTTTGCGTTCATCAAGGCCTGGAAGGGCGACCGCTGGGGCAACCTGATTTACCGCAAGACGGCGCGGAATTTCAACCCCATGATGGCCACCGCTGCCGATTACGTCATCGCGGAAGTCGAGGAGCTCGTGGAATTGGGGCAGCTCGAGGCGGACAGAATTCACACGCCGGGAATTTTCGTGAACGCGATTTTCCAGGGGCCGCGTTACGAGAAACGGATCGAGAAGCTCACGCTTCGCAAGGGGTAAGAAGAAACCCCTGCAACGCAGAGACGCAGAGAAGAGCGGAGAAATATAGACATGCCGCAAGGTGAGATGGACAAACGGGAACTGATCGTCAAGCGCGTCGCCCAGGAGCTCCGCGACGGGTATTACGTCAATCTGGGCATCGGTACGCCGACGCTGGTCGCGAACTACATCCCCGCGGGAATGGAAGTGGTCCTGCAATCGGAAAACGGACTGCTCGGTGTGGGGCCCTACCCGCTCGAGGGGCAGCAGGATCCCGACCTGATCAACGCGGGGAAGGAAACCGTCACCGAGATTCCCGGCTGCTGTTATTTTTCGAGCGCCGATTCGTTCGGCATGATCCGCGGCGGCCACGTGGACCTGACCGTTCTGGGCGCGCTCGAAGTGGACGAGAAAGGAAACCTCGCCAACTGGGCCATCCCCGGAAAAATGCTGAAGGGCATGGGCGGAGCGATGGACCTGGTGGCGGGAGCGCGGCGCGTGATCATCGCCATGGAGCACACCACCAAAGAGGGCAAGCCCAAGATTTTGAAGAAGTGCTCGCTGCCGCTGACCGGCGTCGAAGTGGTGGACTTGATCGTCACCGAGCTGGCGGTCATGGAAGTGACACCGGAGGGATTGCTGCTGCGCGAAGTCGCCCCGGGAACGAAAGCAGAGGATGTGCAACGCGTTACCGAGCCGCGCCTGCGGATTGCGCCCGGCTTGAAAACGATTGCCGTGTGACCGCTCGGGCGGCGGGACCGCCCGGTACTCTTGCCGCACCCCGCCGCCATCCGCTTCACGGGGTGCGCTACCATCAGGACACGGGCAATCGCCCCAGGTGAAGCGCGTGGAACCTCATACAATCGTCGTCCTCAGCCTGCATTCCCCCAAAGAAAAACTCTGGGGCGAACTGCTCGCCATTCATCCCGCCGGCGTAACCCTCCGCGGCATTGATTTGAATTCGTTCGACGACTTCATCCTCCAGGTGCTGCATCCCGAAGGCGACCGCGTAGGGCTGCCCACGCTCTTCTTTCCGATGGCGCGCGTCGAGCGGATAGCGCTGGACGAGCCGTCCGGCTCGATTCCCTCACTGGCGGGGATGTTTGAGCGCAAGGTGGGGAAATCACTGGCCGGCTATCTGGCCCTCTTTGCCTGATTTGCTGTACGATGAACGCACATGGCACGCGGCATCTGGACGGTTCCCAACGAAATCACCTTTCTGCGCCTCGGCTTCCTGCCGCTGTTCATCATTTTGATCCATTCCGAATACTATAAGTGGGCGCTGGCGGTGCTGATTCTTGCAGGGCTCACCGACGGGATTGACGGCCTTCTGGCGCGCCTGCTCAATCAAAAATCGTCCCTGGGAGCTATTCTCGATCCCGTCGCCGATAAGCTGCTGCTCTCCTCTTCGTTTTTCGTCCTCGCTCTGAAAGGGAAGCTGCACTGGTGGCTGACCATTCTGGTGCTCAGCCGCGACGTCTTGATCCTCACCATCGCCGCAGTGATTATTGTTGTGGCGGGCTACCGGCCGTTTCCGCCCAGCTTGTTTGGAAAGTTCACCACGACGTCTCAGATCGTTCTGGTGTTTGCTGTCGTTCTCACCGCGGTTACCAGCCAGCACTGGCTGGTGCAACTCACCCGGCTGCTCATTATTTTTGTCGCTGGGCTTACGGTCTTTTCGGGGCTTCACTACAGCGTGGTGATGGCGCGCCGGCTGAGCAGCTCCTCACAGCCATGAAAATGCGCCGCGGCGAAATTCAATTGGTTCGGAAGTATTGGCGCAGCATCAAAGCGAAGCTGGCGACGAAGGTAAGCCCGGCAAGCCACCCGAGCAAGTAGGCGCGCTTGCGCTCGGATGCGTTCATCGGCTCGCGGTCTTCGAAAACTCTCCCGAGCAGAAAACCTGTGGCCAGGCCCCCGAAGTGAGCGAAGTTGTCTATCCCGCCGATCATCATGCCGATCACGAAGATATAGAGTACCCAGCGGATTAGCTGATTTCGTACCATACGCATATAGCTGCCGCCGCGGCGCGAGGTGATGGCAATCATCAGGCCGATCAGTCCCATGAGAGAGCCGGACGCGCCGATGCTGAAGTGGCCTGTGAACGCGCTAAGCGCAAAGCCCACGACGCCGGCGACAATGTAGAGGAACAAATAACGAGCCGAGCCATAAATGTGCTCCACTTGCGGCCCGAGATCCATCAGCACCCACGAATTCATTCCGATATGAAGTAAGCTGCCGTGCAAAAAGACCGCCATCACCAAGCGCCACCATTCTCCACCGAGAATCAGGTCAATCCGGCTGCCCCCCATGCGGCTCAAAACCGCTCCGCTGATGCTGCCGAAAAGATTGAAGCCTTCGGTGGCCCGCATGGTGGCCAGCAAGCTGACGCCAAAGAGCAATATGTTGATGACAAAGATGAGCATGGTGATGGGCGTTTCGCTCGGGAGGATTCCAGAGAGAGATTTGCTCGCGGCGGCAAGGGAGAAGGTCAGACTCGCGCCGCATTCGTGGCAACGCGTTGCGGTGGTGCCCACCAGCGTTTTGCACGCGGGACACAGCCGCGGCCGGGCGGCCTGCGGGTCCGGGCGAAAAAAACCCCGCAAGGCATTGCGCACACGATCGAATCTCCATTGCCAGCGATATGGTAGCGGCACCGCATCTCCTTGCGACCCTGAACGAGCGTTCCTATAATACCCAAAATCGGATTCGGATTGCCGAAAGCGCATCGGCAGCCCTCAGCGAGCGCAAAAGGAGTCGAAATGGCCAGCTTTCAAGACGTGGGGCGGAGGATTGACGCAGAGATGGAGCGGCTGCGGAAATTGTGGCGCGAGGAAGTCGGCCCGCAGACCGAACGCCGCGCAGCCCGGGCGCTTCGAAAGGTTTCCGAGAAGCTGGCGGCGGCTGCCGAGGACATTGAAGCGCGTGTGGCCCGGAGAGAAAAGAAATGATCCGGGGCGCCGTGTGAAGCGTTTCCTCGTTTTTGCGATGCTCGCCGGATTCTCCGCATGGGGATGCGCCGGGCGGCGGGCGGCAGCCAACCGTCATCCGCCACAGCCTCCTGCGGAAGCCGAGCCGTCCGCCACTGAGGAAAAGCCTGCTCCCCTGCCGTCCGCACCGCGCCGTAAGCCGCCTGCACGCTCGGAAGCGGGAGGCTATGCCGAAGAGGGCCTGGCCTCGTGGTACGGAGTCCCGTTTCACGGACGCCGCGCGGCAAACGGGGAAACCTACAACATGCACAAGCTGACCGCGGCGCATCGCACCTGCTGTCCGGTTCAAATCCGGCCACAGGTTACTTCACGGTGCAGGTGGGCGCCTTCCTGGACCAGCGGAACGCGGAGCGGCTGCGCGAACGTCTTGCGCAAACCTATTCGCCCGCCTTCATTCAGGAATATGATTCCCCTTCCGGGTATTTCTACCGCGTCCGTGTGGGGAAAGTTTCCGGAGAAGACGCGGCGCGCCAGTTTGGCGAACAGTTGCGCGCCCGGGAAGGTTTTGTGCCGTTTGTCGTGCGCATGGATCAGTTGGACGCGCCGGGAGGAGACCGATGAACGACGACTGCCTGTTTTGCAAGATCAGCGAAAAGAAAATTCCCGCGAAGATGGTGTATGAGGACCCAGAGATTTTCGCGTTCGAAGACATTCATCCGAAGGCCCCCACGCATATCTTGATCTGCCCGCGGAAACATTTTGTCTCGCTCAACGAGGCCACGAAGGAAGACACGCAGGTTCTGGGGAGACTCCAGCTTGTTGCCGCGCAACTCGCGCGCGAGCGGCATCTTCTGGAGGGTTACCGCACCGTCCACAACAACGGCCGCGAGGCAGGGCAGAGTGTGTTTCACCTGCACCTGCACTTGCTGGGCGGGCGCAGCTTCCGCTGGCCGCCCGGATAGCGCTGGCTCCGCTAGGTGCGGAATAGGAAGTTCATTCGCAGGCCGCCGACTTCGATGATGTCGCCGTCGCTCAGCCGCGTCGGTCCGTGGATGGTCACGCCATTGATCTTGGCTTTCTTGCTCCCCGGGCCGACGTAGAAACCGTCGTCGCGCTTGTTGATCTGCGCGACCACCTGCGGCGTGAACCAGCCGTGCATGCGCACCGTGGCCATGGGGGACTTGCCGATGACCGTGAGCTTGTTGTTGAGCACGTATTCTTTCTGGTCGGTTTTCCCTTGCAGGATGATCAGCGTGGGGACCTTCAGGCGGCCGGGCGCAAATTGCGAGCGTTCGCCCATGGCCACGGCTTGCTGGAGCATGTCGCGGCGCTGCTTGGTGTCGAGCACCATGGTCTCTTCGACAATGGGGGCGACGGCTTTTCTGCCGTAATCCCACGGCACCGCGGCGTCGCCGGAGGTATCCACGAGGATGGCGTGTTTGCCGATAAAGATTTTGTCGCCGTCGTGGAGCGTGGCGCGTTCGATGCGCAGGTCGTTGACAAACGTGCCGTTCAGGCTGTTCAAATCCTCCACCACCAGGCGTCCCGCTTCGTGATACACCTTGGCGTGGTAGTTGGAGACCGCCAGATTGTCCACGGGAATGTCGTTGTCCGGCGCGCGGCCGATACTCACCGGCCGGCTGCCAATGGGAACCTCTTTCAAGATTTTGTTCTCGAATTTCAGGCTGAGCTTCGCCATTTCAGTCTCCTCCTCCGGACGCTGGGACATCGCGGGGCAAGCGCATCCACCGGCGCACTCGCGCGAAGAACCCGTTGGATGCGGGCTGAAGGTTCACAACCACAACGGTAATGTTGTCCTCGCCGCCGTTTTCATTTGCCAGGCTCACCAACCGTTCCGCCGCGCTTTGCGCGTCTGCTTGTGTCAACAACGTGCTGGCAATCTCCGGATCCGTGACCATGCGGGTAAGCCCGTCCGAGCAGAGCAGCACGATATCGCCGTTCATCAAGCCGAATTCATCGGCATCCACTTCGACGTCTTCCTGCGTGCCCAGGGCGCGGATGAGCACGCTTTGCATCTCGCTCCGGTCGGCCTGCTGCGGCGTCAGAATGCCGCGGCGCACCTGTTCGGCAACCAGGGAATGGTCCCTGGTGAGCTGTTCGAGGGCTCCCGTGCGCAGCAGGTAGGCGCGGCTGTCGCCCACGTGCGCTATGCTCATGCGCTGCCCATTCAACCACAAGGCCGTCACCGTCGCGCCCATCCCGTGCCGCAGCGGATTCCGCCGGGCGGACTCGAAAATCTTGCGATTGGCGAGGACCACGGCGCTGGCCAAACGATTGGTCTTCTCCGAAAGATCGGCGCGGCGCGTCCCGAAAAATGTTTCCGAGGGATCGCTTTCCGCTCCGAGGCAATGACTCGAAACGGTCTCGACCGCCAACTCGCTGGCCACTTCCCCGTGCGCTTCCCCGCCCATCCCGTCGGAGAGTACAAAAAGATTCAGCGAGGCGACCACGCGAAAGGCGTCTTCGTTGTTCGAGCGGACACGGCCCATGTCCGTGCATCCGCCGGTGGAAATGCGCACGCGCAAACCTCGACCGGTTCAGCTCGAATGCCCGCCCGGACATAAATCCGCGATCCGGCGGGCTCGGGGCCTCACCTGTTGCAACCGGGAAAAATCTTCAATCTCTGGCAGGCTAGCAAAGAGAGAGGGGCCATTCAAGGGGTATGGATGGAAGTAGTTACGAGCAGCGCCGCAATTTCCCCGGCTAGCCCCGCTTCGATGGAATTGGCGTGCTCCGATTCGGCGGCCATTCCGCCCACCGGCTGGATTTCGTTCCTCGCCTTGGCACAGGAAATCGCCGCCGCGAATCGCGCTACAATGACTCCTTCGAGTAACGCTTCGTGAACCAGCGCCGCACTCTCCGCGCCTTTCTTGGATGGACGCCTTCCGCCGCACTCATTCTTTGCGCAGGCGCAGTTTGCTTCGCGCAAAAACCCGCGACGGTTTCGCCGAAGTCCTCGGCAGGGAAGACGATCCTCCTGCCCAGCCAGATGGTCGCCGGCACAAAGGCTACGCTCGCCGTCCTGGATTCTCAGGGAAGGCTTGCTCCCGGGGTCGTCGTTGAGTTTATCGGAGGGGCGCGAGTCACCACGGATTCCACCGGGCGCGCCGTATTCATGGCTCCGGCGCCGGGCGTGTCGCTGGCGCATCTGGCCGGACGGGGCGGCAACGTTCCGGCCGTGGTCTTGCCGGCGGCGGAAAGCGGGCCGGCAGGGCTCCGCGTCACTTCGTACGCGCGCGTCGTTTCTCTCTCTGACCACTTCGAAGTTTCCGGCAACGGATTCCAGGGAGATGCGGGCGCAAACCACGTCACGCTTGGCGGGAAGGCTGCACTCGTGGCCGCGGCCTCAACCATCGCGCTCGTGGTGATCCCCGCGCCGGGTCTTGACGCGGGGCCGGCGCAATTCACGGTGGAATCCGAAGGACGCGCCTCCGGGCCGCTGCCGGTTACCCTCGTCGCGCTTGAGCTGAGTGCCAGCAAAGAGCGGCTCGCGGCAAAAGAGTCCGGCGTGCTGACGGTTCGCGTGCGCGGGAGTTCGGGGCGGCTGGTCGTGGAAGTCCGAAACCTCTCCCCCGATTTGGTCGCTCTGGCTTCGGGCGCCGTTCAGCAGTTGACTACTTCGGGCGGCGAAGACAACACGGCCCAGGTGAAAATGCGCGGGGTGCGTCCTGGAGATTTTTCCATCAGCGCGCGTCTTGTGCCGCTGCCCCCAGCGGATGAGACTGACCGCTGAAGAGAAAACTCAAGTCAGGAGTGTTGCTTTGCAGAAATCTCCAGCGGCTTGGAGGAAGCTTCCGGTAAAGCGCCTTCTGCGGTCTGCTCGAGTGTTGCGCGGGCGCGGTCGAGCTTTTGATCCGCATCGAAGTAGCTCTGCTGGGCGTTCCGCAGGTGCGTGCCAAGCCTTTCGTAAACCTCGCCAAAGCCGTCAAACTGTTTTTTTAGTCCCGTTAAGCTCTCGCGCAGCTTTTTGGCATTCTCCTCAATCTGCATCCCATGCAAGCCCATTAAAATCACCCGAAGATGGGCATACAGAGTATTGGGGGAGACGGGGATCACGCCTTTGGTCCGGCAATACTCGTCCAAGGCTATGCCCTTTGCATCCTCGCTCATGAGCAGCTCATAGTAGACGCCTTCAGACGCGATGAACATCAACGCAATGTCCAAAGTTCCTTCGCCGGGCAGAATGTATTTCTTCGAAATACTCTCCGCGTGGCCGCGCACCGCCTGCAAGAAACCTTTCCGCGCCTCTTCCCCGCCGGCAGCGAGTTTCCGGTAATCATCCAAAGGAAATTTGGAGTCAATGGGCAGGAGCTTGTCTTGGAAACGAACCACGGCGTCTACAATCTCCCCTGTGGGGAAGCGATGTTGAATTTCAAAATTTGCAGCGGGGAGGGAATCCGCGAGAAGCCGTTCCAAAGTAATCTCCCCGAGACCACCGCGCGTCTTCGCCCCTCCCAATACGGTCTGTAATGCCTGCGAGGCCGAAGACAGCTCCCGGCCAGCCTGTTGCACCTCGCCAAGCTGCTGTTGAATCTTACCGAGAACTTCCCGCGAGCTCTTGACCTCGGCACTCCAGGTTTCCTGGGCTTTGGAAGTCAATTGCACCGAGTTCTCGACGCCCTTCTGGACCGTTTGATTCATTTGACCGAGTTGCTGCAGGACCGTCTGGTTTAGCTGGCCGATTTGGCTCGCAAAACCTTGGGCTTGCGAAGCAAGAAGGCTTTGCATTTCCTGGCGCAGGGCGGTTAGTTGTGATTCGAGCAACTCGGCTCTTCGCTGGTGGCGTCCTTGCGCGGCTATGGCCCAGACCGCGAGTATAACCACTGCAACGATGCTCGGGATTGTGACCCACAGGCTCACGGATATCACTCATTCTGGCGGGCAGCGCGGCCACCGTGAATTCGTAACCTTCTCGTACTGTACCGCGGATGAGTGTCGCAGGGAAGGGTAACTACGGTGGGAGCCGGCAGTTTGCCCGGAATCGGGTTGGGAATCTCAGGAGGGCTATTCGGTCAGGTGGCGCTGCACCAGCCGCCGCAACTTCTCGCGGTCGTCTTCTTTCATCTGCACGAACTCGACGCCGCCGCCTTCCGGGCCGGAGTTTCGAACCACGGCGGTGGTATGAATGCGCCGGAATCCGGCGCGAATTTCCACCTTGAACGAATCGCCCACCGCCAGCCGCCGCTCGGATTCCAGATAAGCGCCGCCCAGGCTGATGGTACGGACTCGAGCCATTCCCGGAGACATGCCTCCAATCTGTGCGGTCAGCGGCGAGGCCAGCGGGATGCGCGCATAGCGCCGGTGGATGGTGTAAGGCGTGCTCGTTCGCTCCACGGCTTCGTAGGCGGCTCGAACGCGGAGGGATGTCGGGCGGTCTTCAATCATCGCCAGGGCCTCTTCCGCAGCCGCGCGCAACCCGGCGGGTTCCGCATACGCCAGCCCGCTGCGCGATTCCGCGAGATACGAGAGCATGGGGCAGGCTTCGCCTGCGCGCATCCTCCCGAGCGCTTCAATGGATTTAATGCGGATGTACAGGTCGCGCAGAACATCGTGTTTCCCCTCGGCAATTTTCATCAACTGGGGGACGGCAGAGAGTTCCCGTGCCAAGCCGATCTGGTCAATCATCATCGGCACCACCAGCGGGTTGGCATCCGGCAGAATCTCCAGGAACGCAAGAGCGGCGCTGGAGCTCACCACGGGATTCGAGGGACGCGCCAGTTCGGAGACTGCCAGGTCTTGCAGGCCCCAATCCCAACTGGGGAGCGCGCGCGGCAGGACACGCGCCAGGCGTTCGGGCTCCGCCGCGGCAAGCAGCTTGACCGCCGCTGTGGCTCGCTGGCGGCGCGCCTCAAACAACCGCGTTTCGAGCAAGCAAAGCACCGGCACACCCATCGCGCGCAGCAATCGCGCCATGGCCGGCAGCACCTCCAGACCCTGTGATTCGGTGAGCAGCAAAGTCAAGCGGTCCAGCACGCGTTCCGGGTCGCGTTGCAGCACCCGCGGCAAAACGGGATCGAGCGCGCGATTCGCGAGGGCCGCATCCACCAGGAGCAGCCAGCGATCTTGCGCCACCAATCGCTCCGCCAGCGCCGCCAGGTGTTCTTTTTCCGTCTTTTGGGCCGATTGTTCCAGCGTCAGCAAAATGTTTTCGAACGCCGCGAAGTCCGAACGCGCCACGGCAAGCCGGGCCAGATGCTCGGTCAATGCCGCAAGCAAAGCGGCCGCTTCGGGCTGCCGTTCTTTGCCCAGGGCTCGCAGGATCCCCTGGCCCAGTTCTTCCGGCAATTGATTCGGCCAGAGCCGCTCGGCGAGCGCCTGCAACTCCGAAAGACCCGCGGCCACCTGATGCCGCACTGCCGAGCTTTCGTTCTCCAGGCAGCGCGCGTAGTTCAGCAAGACCAAGCGCGCCTCCCGGCGCGAGGCGTCGGTTCCCGCGTCCGATAGGTTTTCGAGAGCCGGGCGGAGAGAAACCACCGGTACGCACCAGACTTCGCTGCTCCGCAACACGCTGGATTTCTCGCGCGGCGGCAACTCGCTCCAGAAGCGCTCCAGAAGAACCTCGCGGTACGTTTCATTGGCCCACTGCGCAGCGAGTGTCGTCAAGTGCGCGGAAGAATGCGGGCCCGTATATCCGCCCGAGGCCACCAGATCGTCTCCCAGGCGGTCAAACAACACGCGCACTTCCGCCGGCTTCAACCGCCCGGCCAGAAATTCTTCATGAATGAACTGGAAGATAAGCGATTCGGAAAGCCGAATCAGATAGGGCTGCGGGTGCTCGCCCTCTCGCGGAGGCTCGTTCGAGATTGCGGCAACCAGGAGGCGTACAGTTTCCCGCTTCGCCTCGGCTAGCGTGGCGTGCAATGCGCGGGCTGCTTCTTGAAGACCCGTGCCGCTGGCGATTTCTAGTGGCGGAGTCAGGCGCGCCAGGAGACGCAAGGCCGGCGCCAATTCCTTCAGGCTCGGAGCGAGAACCGGCACACTACCGGAGTCGCTCGCTTCTTGCTTGGAAGCGCCCCCGTAGGCCACCATCGCCGCGATGAGGCTGGCGAGCACACTGTCCACCTTCCGCTCGATGCGCGTGTTCACGGCGATTCCAGCGACGTGGTGCTCCGCAAGGCGTTTGGCCCAGCCATGGCTCCCGGTTGCTCCGGCTGGTGTGCCTGCGCTTTCTCCGCTCCGTCGCTCTGATCTTAACAGAGTGTTGTTGATCAAGTGCACGAGTGTGTCGAGTTCTCCCTGGTTGGTTTCCGGATGAAAGATGATCGAGGTGATGCCCACGTGGGTTAAGCCCTCAGCCAGCCCATGGAACTCCTCGTGTGGATCGGCCAGCGCCATCTCACCTAACTTGGGTACGTAGATGCATCCTCGCTCGACGCCGAGCGCTACCGGTCCTAGAGTTTCCAGCGCCGCGCGGAGGTTTCGGTCGGCGGTTTCAAGATTGTCGAGTAAGCGAGGATGGTTTTTCCGGTACAGACGCGCAGAGCGAAGTAAGACCTGTAGCGAGCGCAAAAAACGGGCCACGATCGGCTCGGCGTGCCCCGGTTCCCAGGAATCATTCCGAGGGGCGAGAACCGATGGCCCTGACTCAGGCGCCGGCTTAGCATCAACCACGGCCAACGGTGGAGCTGACTTGGCGATACTCCGAATGGCCACGTTCGATTCCTCGCGATCCTAAGTTCTCAACATCGGGCGACTCACTGCAAGACAGCCCGAACCTTAAGCACCCTCGTCCCGACCCTGCCGCTGCAAGAGGCGCACCTCGCCTGATACCAAACATACTAGTGAGCAAGAGGCATTCCACAGTCTGCCGTAGCTTAACCCTAGATGATTCAGCAAGTTACATAGACATTAAGTTCTAGTAGTCCTATACTTATGGGAAGAAAGGTGACATACCAAGCAGGAATGTCAGGGGGCCTCTTTATGCCGTAACATACTCAAAGACAAAACTTTATGGGCAAACGAAGGGCAGGGATCAGATTTTTTGCGTTGCGCTTGTCAACGCTACTGCTGGCGCCAGCGAAGCGCAACATTGAGCGGCACGGTCTGGCCTTCATCCACCGAAACCGTTCGGTTCTCTTGTGTGAAGCCATCCAGACGGAGGGTCACGGTGTGAGTCCCCGCGGCCACTTGGATTCGCGCCGGGGTGACCCGTCCAGTCGGGCTCCCGTCCAGGAGGATTTCCGCGCCGCGCGGCGCTGTGCGGATGTCCGCCCAGGCGACGTGCATTACGGATTGCGTCAGGTGCACGTCCAGCGTGGCCAGCGAGTTGTTCTTGATTTGCACCTGACCTGAGTAGGCATCAAACCCGGTCTTCTTTACGACCAGGTTGTATTGCCCGGGGGCGAGCGGAAGAGTGACCGGTGTCTCTCCGGATTGCTTGGCACCGTCAATAAAAACGTCGGCGCCGGAAGGATGGCTGGTAATGAACAGTCCCTTTGCGTTGGCTTCCAATTCGACGCGTTGGTCCAGGATTTGCCCGGCGGCGATCAGGATCGCAGTTTGCACGGGCTTGTATCCCTCTTTGTTCACCTCTAGGCTGTAGCGTTGCGGCCTGAGATCATCGAAGCGGCAGGGAGTCACGCATTGCGAGAGGATTCGGCCGGCCAGCCCGCGCAAGGTCGTCGTAGCGCCCAGAACGTCGCTGGTAACATCGAGTGCGCCGACACCGGCGGATGGCCGCGGCCGATCATCGGTTTTGTCGCCGCCACCGGTAGCAGAGCTTTCATCGGCGTATTCCAGGTGGTCCACCAGGTGCACGTCGCCGGAGATGTTCTTTAGATTTTCCAGGACTTTTCTGTGGTCCCGCGAATTCAGCCGCCCCGATAGCGTAAGAGTGTTGCCGGACCCATGAATTCTTACTTTGTCGGCGAGCCCGGCTTTTTTCAGGCCCTGTTCAACACGCGCTTTGACAGACGCCACCTCGGGGTTCACCGCGGGTGCCCCAGCCTTGAAGGGCGCTGGTTTTTCGGGTGAAGCATCGGAGTCCACTGCGGCGTTGGTTTCCGCGGGTTCTGAGCTCGCGAGGGCGGCCGGAGCGGGGTCCGCCGCCGCGGAAGAGTGTGGCGTGACGCGTTTTTGCTTGGCGCTGACCCTTCGATTCTCGCGGGTCCGCTGCATTAAGTCCTGTACTGCGGGCCAGAGGCGGTATCCGCAGTATCCAATCGAGGCCAGCAAAAGCAAGGACACCAGGACCCACAGGCCTGTCCTCTTGCGCTGCTCCGGGGGAGGGTTTACGTGCGAGGTGCGAGCCGCCCCGGGAAGAACCTGAGTGGCAGCCAGAGGCGGCCGCAAGAATCCAGCCCCCGCCGGGGAAGCGCCGCGCCCTGGCAGCGCCATGGTAGTTTCCGGGTTCTCGCCCAGCGTGCGATAGTTGCGCAGATCCTCGAGCATGTCGCGGCAGCTCTGGTAACGCGATTCGGGCAGTTTGGTGAGGGCTTTGGTAATGACGTAACTCAGGCCCGGATGAATCGAGGGATCGAGCGTGCGCGGAGGGATGGGCTCCTCGTTCACGATCTTGTAGATGACCGTGGTGATGTTCTGCCCCGGGAACGGCTTTTCGCCGGTCGTCATTTCGTAGAGGACCACGCCGAGCGAAAAAATGTCCGACCGGCCGTCCACGGGCCGGCCCTTGACCTGTTCCGGCGACATGTAGCTGGGGGTCCCCACGACGTGGGCGGTCTGATGCGTCGTCCCGAACTGCAGGATCTTGGCCGTTCCGAAGTCCGTAATCTTCAGCGTGTCGTCGGCGGTCAGCATCAGGTTCGCAGGCTTGATGTCGCGATGGATGACGTTGCGCTCGTGCGCAAACTGCAGCGCCGAGCAGGCCTGTTCCATCAAACGAAGCACGCGCGGCAGAGGGAACGTCTGCTGGCCGTCGAGTTGCGCCTGCAGGCTGCGCCCCTCGACCAGCTCCATGGTGATAAAGAACATCCCGTCAGCCTCGCCGGCGTCATACACGACGACGATATTCGGGTGGGTAAGCAGGCCCGCGGCGCGCGCTTCGGTCTGGAACCGCGTGATCAGCTCCTGGCGGGTCATCCCGGTGCCTTCTTCGCTCAGGCGGATGGTCTTTACCGCCACCGGACGGCCTATGACGGGGTCCACCGCCTTATAGACGATGCCCATGGCCCCGCGGCCCAGTTCGCCGACAATCTCGTACCGCCCGGCTTTGGTTTCAGTGCTCACTTCGTTCCCCGCGCTCGAAAAGGAGCGGTCTTGCGCCGTTTCTACCCGGCCGCACCCACAGGTTTACCCTGGCTTCGAACCCTTGCTTTCGAAGCCCAAAAGGCATCCCCTTCCCGGAGAAGCAAACTCCACCGGAAACAACCGCACACACGGCCGCTTATCGAACATAACCTCCGAGGGAGGGCAGGTCAACGCTATCGAGGTACAGTGTTTCTCAGATGAAACCTTGGGGAGCCCGCTAGCGGGAATTGCGGGCGGCGCCGGCAACCTGCACCAGGGAATTCGCCTGCGAAGGGGGCGGGGCGGCGATCGGCTGGAGCGTCTGGGGGGAGCGCCAGTTGTCAATCACGGCGACTTGCTGGACACAGGAGATGGTGCAGCGGGGCGCGCAGAATTTTTTGGTCGAATACTCGCGGCGCCGGTCGGCAGCGGTATATTCCTCGAGCGGCACGCCCGGGTACCCGCGCTGCTGCGAACACCAGTGCACCAGCCCGTCCTCGCAGACGTACAGGTAGCGCGAGCCGGAGCGGCACCGCCAGTCATTTTCTTTTCCAGCGGCAATGTTGTGCTGGAAATTGTTGAACCGCGAATAGGACCGCTTTCCGAGCGACATGATCTCTTCGAAGATTTCCCTCTCGCGCCTTCCCAGCGGCTTGAGCTGGCCATTGTGGTCGTGAATGATTCCCACCGTGCTGGTAAACCCCAAGGCGATAGCGCGGTGCGCCACAGCCAGGGCGTCTTCCGGATTGTTGACGCCGCTGCCCAGCACCGAATTGATGTTTACCTGGAAGACCGCGTAACGCGCCAGCAGCTCGAGCTTCTGGTCCAGGACTTTCAGGCTCTTTTTCGATACTTCGTCGGGCACCGCGTTGTCAATGCTAATCTGCAGGTGTTCGAGCCCCGCGCGGTTCAGCCGCTCGATGCGCTCGGCCGTCAGCAGGTAACCGTTGGTGATCAACCCCGCAATCATGCCGCGCCTGCGGATGTGCGCGATCACTTCGTCCAGTTCCGGGTGGAGCAGCGGCTCGCCCCCGC
>WNGH01001814.1_pt1 | contig 20076 bp, 13 predicted proteins | sample 5400631 | NCBI WGS metagenome assembly WNGH01 (sample SAMN13153373, study PRJNA577476) | soil metagenome | isolation source: 115 cm soil or saprolite under Garry oak tree replicate 1 | place: USA:California | collected 2016-06-15
TATCCCCGGCGGTGGCATGTCGAGGAGTTTTTTAAATTCAACCAGGCTTTGGGGTGGCAGCGGGCGGGCACCCTCAACCTGAACATTCGCTACGGGCACATGACGCTGGCCCTGGTGGCCCAGGCGGTCCTGCATCAGTTCCGCCAACGCCTCGGCCCACCCTTCGCCAACGGGGATGCCACCCATCTGGCGCAGGATGTTTTCTGCGGGCTGGAAGGCGATGTGCACGTGCAGGACGACACCATTGTCGTCACTTACTATAATGCTCCCAACGGGCAACCCCTACGCGAACATTACGAACAGTTGCCGAACAAACTCAACGCCCGGAGGATCAATCCCCAAATTCCGTGGCTCTACAATGTCAAATTGGACTTCCGATTCAAATAATCCAGATCCCTTGGCCTCCTCTCCCCAAAACCGACCCGAGTCTATTTATCTGCCCCCAATAAATGTCTGCCAACGGGGCGGCATATTTATAGTTAGCGAACGGCAAAAAATCAAAGCTCCGTAGGAGCGGCACCGAGGCTGGAGAGGCCGCCCCGACGGGGCTTTTGGCGGGGTGTGATCCGTTTGCTACAAATAGACCGCTCCTACGGAGCTTAACCGCAACTTCCCCCGTCGCAGCACTGGCTGGGTGGAGCGGTCGCCTCGTAATCGCGCCCTTTGGTTTCCTGGGGATGGCGCAGCCGCATTTGCCCGCAGTCGAATGGCTCGGCTCGCTCCAGCGGAATCTCCACGCGCGGGTCAACGAACTCGAAGAACTCGCCGTAGGGCGGCTGCTTGAGGAGTTGATAAGTCTTATCGCAGACCGCGTAGCGCTGGCCGCGTTCCATCCGATGATGGTCGTCGTCCAGCACCTCCTTGAAGGGGCCTTTGTAAATGACTGCCTGCTTGCGCTCGAAGCAAGGGCCTTGCTTGCCTTTGAAGGCTTGCACGGTCATCGCTCGGAACTCAATCCCCCGCACGACGCGCCAGGGCGCGGCGTCGCGCTTCAAGATTTGAATGCCATAAAAACCGGCGTCCACGAAGGCCTGGAGAAAACCGCCCTCGGTCAGCGCGCCCGAGACGCACCCGGACCACAACTCGGGATCGTCCTGCAATTCGGCGGGCACGACTTCATCGCTGGTGATGTCCGAAATGACGGCTCGCCCGCCCTTTTTCAGCACGCGGAAGATTTCCGGGAACAAACGCGATTTGGCTCCCGGCTCGACCAGGTTGAGCACGCAGTTCGACACCACCACGTCAATCGTATCGCTGGCGACCAGCGGGTGCCGCACGCGCAATTCCTCCGTCACGGCCTCGGCGGCGAGGAAAGAGTCCACGCCCTGGATCGGACGCGCCTGCAACTCCGCCTCCAGCCTTTCCAGATCGAGGGCGAGGTCCTGGATGCGGCCCTTCCGGAACTCGATATTGTGATAGCCGATGGCGTCGCCGACCGCGCGCTGGTGCTTCCGCGCCAGCGCGAGCATGTCGTCGTTCATATCGACACCGATGACCTTGCCAGCGGGACCGACAACTTGCGCGGCGATGAAACAAATCTTGCCCGCGCCGCTGCCGAGATCGAGGACCGTTTCGCCCGGGCGCAGGTATTGGGACGGATCGCCGCAGCCATAATCCCGTTCGAGAATCTCGGATGGAATTACCTCGAGGTAGCGGCGGTCGTAGGCGACCGGGCAGCAGAGCGCTTCGACTTTGGCCTGGGCGGCGGCGCTGTAGCGGCGCTTTACGGCATTCTCAACTTTCAAGGCTGGCGGCATGACTCAAGTTGACGTCCAATCGTTTTTCCGGTGCTGCTCGCCGCAGGCGTTCGACTTTGTTTATCCATGTCCAATGATACGGGTATCCGAAATGGAAGGTCATTGCCCGCAAATAAGCAACCAGGATTTCAGCCCTTGGCCGGACCCGACACTTTCCGCGCCGCAAGGAAATCGGCCCACTCCTTCGCGGTGTCCACGTCCGTGAGGATGCGCAAGAGCTGGATTCGCAGGCCACTTGCCCGGGCGCGTGCGAGCGTTTCGGCGAGCACAAATTCGGAACTCCACGCCATCCCATCGAAAAGCGCCGGCTGCGGTTGCCGCAGGCCGATCAACCAATAGCCGCCGTCCGCCGCCGGCCCCAACACCAGATCGAAGGTTCGCAGTTCCCGCCACGCTTCGCGAACGTCGGCCGCCGTGACCTCCGGGCAGTCGGAGCCGATTATCACCACGGCTTTGTTCCCCGCGGCAAAGGTCTCGGCAAACGCGGATCGCAAGCGGCGCCCCAAGTCGCCGTCGCCTTGGGGGCGCGCCCGCCAACCCGGCCGCAACCAGAGTTGAATCTCCGCGGCCGCGTCGTCCGGGGCAAACCGCAGCTCGACCTCCGGCAGGGAAGACAACTGCTGGAGTTGAATTTCGACCAGGCGCCGATAGGCGGCGCAAGCGGCCTCCGTGCCGAGCGTTTCAGCCAGGCGCGTCTTGACCTGGCCGGGCCGCGGGGCTTTGACAAAAACAATTAACTTTTCGGGGCGCGCCAATTGAGCAAGGCCGGGCGGGCGATTACCGAGAATATTAACTCAGATAGTCCCCAATGCCGCCCAGCGCGTTTCCATCTCGATCTAGATGGAATCCTTGAGCTAGTCCTCGTCGCAACTCAAGCGCCAAGCGCTGCGGTCAAAAGTTGGCGGCCCAGCCTCTGCTCGCCGTGATGGCGCCATCCATGGTTCGCCAGAATGGCACTTTGATATCTCGCGCTCCAACGCGCTCGTGTCCGCCCCGCGTCGGGCACCTTGGCAGACAGGCTCACTTGGGAGCTAGAGGAACATTCTCGACGGTAAGCGGCGGCAATTTGCCCGCGCCCAAGACTTCTTTGGCGTCCAGGATTTCGATGCCGACAAGTTTTTCTCCTTCGCCGATGTTCAGAGCGACCTCATCGGTCAACCGCACCGTACGGCATTCGTGTTCGCCGTCCAAAAGCCGAATATAGAGGGCGTCAATTTCGGGGTCGTAGCTGATTTTCATAAATTGCTTTCTTCAAAAAAAGAATGTGTAAACCGTGATGACGACCGTTTCGGCAGCTTCCTCTTTAATATGAGTGTGAGGTCTGACGACATTGCGGCGGAGTCTGCCAGCGAATCCGTCGTGGTTCAACTCGATTACGGCGAACGGTTCGTTCCAAACTCAGGCAAGTCTGAACGCCGCCCGGCGCGTTTTCATAACGATACAGATGGAATCCTTGAGCCACGCAGTGTCGCAACTCAAGCGCGAAGCGCCTCGGTCAAAAGTTGGCAGCCGACGCCTGGCCCGCCGCAACTCAAGCGCGAACCGCTTCGGTCCGGCCCACATTGCTGGTTGACAGCGGGAACGCCGGGTGGCATAAGGAAGTGCAGCAGAGCCGGAAGCAGTCGCGCCTCTAACTCGGTTGGCGAGGGATTTCTCGGTGAAAAAGCCCGCGATGAAATTTCTCCTTGGTTGACCTGGACAGCACTGGATGTGGGTGGCCCTTGTGTTGAGGCGTTCCGATGAATATATGTGATGGCGCACCTGCCTTAGTTGCAAGGCCGCGAACTCCAAGAAGCTGTTTCCGGCGCCAAACCAAACAGGTGGCATTCGCCATGCTGTTGGTTGCCGTTTCTAATATATTCGGGCTTGCTCTAAGTGTATTCCCTATTTCCCGCCGCTCGCGCAAATCGTTTGCCTGCTCGATTCAAGTATGCTTTCCACCTATCAGCCAGGCGCGCCTCGTTCTGTTCGCGATTTCCCAAGTCAGGCCCATCCATTGGCATGTAGCGAACGAATGAAACGATTTCCTTCGGGTAGTCGAAGTCGGAATAGACCTTCTCCACCATACCGAAAGGATCGGCCAGCGACTCTCGATGCTCGAACAACCACGCAAGCACAAGGTAAAGCCACTTGGCTTTTACGTGTTCCTCGGCAGGTGGCGTTTCGGCGTTCGCCAAATGCGATACCAGATCGGCGACAGGTTCATTTTCCGCCAGGCTGGCCAGTTCTACCACTTCCATTGGCGCGGCATCCGTGCGGCAGAGCCTCTCCGTTGCTTTCTCAATCGCGGCCTTCGGCTTGACTAACTCGTGATCGAGGCCGAACTTGATTTCCGTCCAGCCCAATTCCACATGCTGGATGATGAAGTCGTAAGGTATTTCGACGATGGCCATTTGAGTTACTGGTTCGGTACACCTGTAATCTTGCCTCCAGGAATGAATCGTTGGTGTGTCACCTGGCCTGAAGGGTCTAGGATGTGTTCATAAATTCCCGGCTTCCCGTTCAAAGCGCCCTCGGTCTGCAAAAGCGTGCGCTCAATTCCGTCCTCACCTTTGAATAAAAATGATGTTCCAGCTTGTAGTTGTTCCGGCGTAAGGAAACTTGCAGCACGGTGGGCTGCGTCTGCCTTGAGTGCGCTACCGACACGCTCGGCGTTCGATATCCTCTCAGCCAAGGCCGCAGTGCACTTGGCTCCTGCCGCCGTCGGCGTGACCGCGGTTGCCGCCGCCAGATACATGGTGGCCGCATCCCCGGCCACTTCTGCCGTTAACTGAATGGACTCCCCGCGCTCGCGCAGAATCGATTCCAGCTCGTTCGGGTCATAATTTGGCAGCCGCGCGTTAAGTTGGTCGAGTGCGTCGTTGTAATCACGGTAACCATGGCCCTTGGCGTATTGGTCCAAGCGGTATTGTTCGGATAGTCGCGTGAAAAACCAGGTTCGAGGATCAAGCCAGTCGCCGACCGCCAGTCCGTACGGGTCAACGGCGTTGTTCGGGCTGTTTTGAACAAAGCGGTACAAATTTATCCCGCCTAGTTCCTGAATCGGGTCTTGGTTCAAGAAGCGTTGCGGCCCGGGCTCGTAAAATCGACGGCCGAAATAGATCATGCCTGGATTTAGGAGAAACTCTTTCGAGAAGGAACGGTACGGATTCACTGTCGCCATAGGGCCTGACGCGAATATCGTATTGCCGAACGGATCGTAGAGATAATATGCGACCTGGTTCAAGTTAGTGTCAGACAAACCAGTCACGTTTCCGGTCCCGTCATCATCGTAGTAGAAGTGTTGATTGGTCGCGCCGTTTTGTGTGAGCGCGAGCAGGCCTCCGGTCCCTCCGGTTCGCTGAAACGACCCGCGCATGTCAGCCCCGCGCGTGTAGCTCACTTTCGCCACGTTGTTCGAGTCGCGTTCCTGGATCACGAGGCTGCGATCGTAAACGTACCGGACCTCATTCGTCAACTTCCACTGATTGGTCTGCCACATGTACTCCCTGCGAATTCGGAGACGGCTCAAGCCGTCGTAAACGAATTTGCTCTGGACCGCGTTGGTGAAGGTGACTGTGATCAACTGGCTGTCGGCGTCGTAGTCCAGCCGCCGTCGGCCGTCCCAAACGAGGCTGCCGTTCAGGTCGTACTGGAAACTCGCTGTGGCGGGCCAATACGCCGTGACTGTGTTTGTGTTGCGCCGCCAATAGCCGTCCTGGGCGATGGCGGTTAGCGTGTTCGTGCCGTCCACCAGGGGAATGCCCGCAATTGCGTACGTGTTGTAGCCGTACAGCGTCGCGGCCAATCCGTTCACAGCCACAGCGCAGACGTTCGTTGTCGTATATCCGCCCGCGGTGAGCGTCCCGGTGCGCGTGCTCGTCGAGAGCTGGTTCAGGGAATCGGTGTTGAACCGCTGGACGAGGGCGTTCTTGACGCGGTTCGTCAGGTTGCCGGCGGCGTCGTAGGCGTACGCGTATTGCTCCAGCGGCGGCGGGCCGAAGATATCGTTCGCCGTCGCCACGTTCGTGAGCTGGCCGATGCGGTCGTAGAGGAAAGCGCGCGTGGTTTTGAAGTTGTTGTCGGAGCGGGTGCTGTTGGTCCGTTGGCCGCCGACGTTGTAGCTGTAAAACCATTGGGTGATCCAGTAGCCCGCGCTGTTGTCCAGATCGGTTTCTTGCAGTTGCCCGAGGGCGTCGTAGATGTTCGTGCGGTATGCCCCGTAGGGGAAGCCCCGTGTGGACACCAGCGGCGAAGTCGGCGGCAGTGTTTGGCCTGCCTGGAAATAATTGTAGGTGAAGGTTCCGGCCGGGGAAGTCAGCGTTTTCCAGCGGCGCTCCGCGTCGTAGCTGGTGCGATTGGTCCAGGCCGAACCAGTGGGCATTTGCAGGCTTAGGTTCGTCCGCAATTGGCCGCTGTAACCGTATGTCACGGTGTTGCTGACCCACGGGCCAGTCTCTGAAAGAAGCTGGCCGATGGTGTTGTACCCAAACGTATTCGTGCCGGTGGCGTCTGCCATTTTGGTCATCTGATTCAGCACATCGTAGGTGAACACGTTAGTCGCCGTGGGATAGGCGACGTTGGTGAGGTTTCCGACGGCGTCATAGAGATAAGCGGTCTGCTGGCCGATGCCGTCCAGGCGATTGGTGAGGCGGCCGTTGGGGTCGTAAACATAATTGAAGACGCGATTGTTGAGCGCGTTGGTCTTGGCGGTCAGGCGCCCGTATGCGTCGTAATAAAAATAGGTGGGGTCTTGCCGGCCATCAGTGATGGTCAGCAGGTCGCTGGCGGCGTTGTAGGTGAAGCGGGTGACTTCCAGATTCGCGTTCGTCGTGTTGAGCAGCCGGCCCGCTTGATCGCGGCCATATCGGGTCCCCTGCCCAAGCCGATTCGTGTAGCCTGCCAGGCCGTTGGTGGAATAGACAAAGCTCTCCGAGCTGGCATTGGGCCAGAAGCGGCTCAGGAGGCGATCCAGATTGTCGAAGGTGTTCGTGATGGTCACACCGTTGGCGTCGGTGAATTGGGTGGCGCGGTCTCGTTTGTCGTAGGCGGCGGCGAAGATCGGTCCGAACGCGTTGGCGGCGTTCGTGAGGAGGCTTTGGTTGTTGTACCCGTAGGTGGTGACGTTTCCGGCGGGGTCCTGCGCGCTAAACAACCGGCCAAGCCGATCGTACACGTTCGTGGTGAACGTTCCATCAGGGTAGATGGTGCTGATACGACGGCCGTTCAGATCGTAGAGGAACCGGGTGGTGTTGGTGGTGGTGGCATCGACGATGGAGTCGAGGCTGCCGCAATTGCACCAATTCAAGTGTGTCCGGGCCAGCAGGGCGTTGGTGATGTCGGTAAGCTGGCGGACGGGATTGTAATTGAAGCCAGTCGTCTTGCCGAGGCGATCGCGCACGGCGGTCAGATCGAGCCGGTAGTAAAGATTGGAGACGTAGGTGCCGTCCGGGTAGCTGATGCTGGTCAGCCGTTGCAAGGCGTCCCAAGTGTTGGTTGTTGTGAGCACGCGTTCGTCGGTAAGCGTCCAGACCAGCCCGTTCGTGTATGTGAAGGAGCGGGAACGGTTGATGGGGTTGTCGAGGGTACGTTGCAGCCAGTTCTGGTACGCGCCGGAAGAAAAGAAGGTGTTAACGGTTTGGAGCGCCGTGGGATAGTCGATTTCGTAGAGTTGTTTGAGGCCGTTGTAAGAAAAGGCGGTCACTTCGCCCAGGGCGTTGGTAAACTGGGGATTTGGTGGAAGGCGTTGTAGCCATAACTTTCGAGCAGCTCGCCGCTGGGACCGAAGTGTTGCAGCAGATCGATGGCGTTGGTGGAATATACATAGACGTTCGTGCGCGTCTGCCATCCGTTAGTAGCGGAATACGTATCGACGATGTTGGTCGGCGCACCCAATTCGTTGCGGCGATAATAGACATATTGCGTGGTGAGGTCCGGCAACTCGCGGGCGACAACCGACGGAAGCGAGTTGGTGCCTTCGGCGTTGCTCGAAGTTTTGCCGACGTAATCGTACCAGGTGATCAGTCCGAGCGCGTTTCCATCGGGGCTGGGCGCGCGCTCCAGCGAAAGCGTTCCGCTGACACGGTTGGTGGCGGAGTTGGCGACGTGGAGCCAGTGGCGCAGCCGGCCTTTCGAGTAGTCCGTTGCATTGAAGTTGCCGGGAATCGTGGTTGAGAGGGCCGCGTACTGCTTGGGGTTCCAGTAAAAGCTGTCGCGATATTGCAGGAAAGTGTTTTCCAGGGTGTTGAGGGGCGAGTTCGGCACCAGGCCGGTATAATTGGGGGGCACCAGAGTGACGCTGCTGCTGTCGCGGTAGAGGTAGAGTTGGGTGCCGCCATTTGGATCAAGAATCTGGAGGGAACGATTGATGATGTTGCTGTTGGTGCCGAAGTAGTTCGTGCTGCCGCCGGTTGCGGTAAATGTGGTCGTACCATACTTGGTGTACAGCTTGGTGACATTTCCCTGCGAATCGTAAGTGAAGCCGCTGTAGAGCAGGATGGGGTCGATGATGTTGGTCAGTTGGCCGGTGGAATTGTATTGCAGGGTGTTGGTGCGGCCGTAGGCGTCGTCCACCTCGGTGATGAGCGCCGGGAAGCTGCTGTTTTGGTAGCGAAGCGTGTTGGTGTGGCCGTCAACGTCAAGGACTTGCGTCAGTCGAGTGTAGTTAGTGCTGCTGATGTTGGTCACGGCGTAAGTGAACGTGGTTGTGTTGCCAATCGAGTCAACCGAGGCGGTCAGCAGCGCATCGATGGGGACACTGGTGACGTCCGTGATCACATTGGTATAGAGGTCGTGGCTGCCGTCGGCATAAAGCAGGTTGAAGCCGGTGAAGTTGAGGCTCGCGTCAAAGAGAGGGACTAACCGCGTCTGGTTAATCTTGTTCGCCTCTTGCGCGTAGGGATCGCCGAGAAAGTTGGTGTTGGAGAAAAAGCTCGCGCCCCCGCCCGCCAAATAGACGGTGGCCGGATCGTACGTGGCCCAGGGGGTTGGCGGGTTGGGCGGAATTACGTTTTGTCCGCTCTGGAAATTGGCGATGGAGATGCGGGACATCCAGGAGGCTTCCCATAATTTGCCCGCGTTGAAGAAGGTGGTCGTGGAGTCGGAATCGGGCCGTGAATTCCGCTGCTTGAAGCTTAGGTGAAAGGCCATGCGCGCTCCGCGCGAGGGCTGATAACCCAGTGGCTCGTCCTCGAGCCAGAGCGTGCTGTACGGCTCGGACACCCACCAGCGGGCGGTGTGCTGGCAGTTTGCGGTACACTCCTGCCCGTTGTACCCGGGGAGATTGCAACTATGCTGATCGTTCGTGTCGCTGATTAAGTTGGGGGCGCCTTTACCGTAGATGGAGCTAAGCTCGGGAGCGGCCAGCGAGGTCCATCCTTTCGGCACTTGACGGCGCGGAACCAGAAATGAGCCGCTTGCCTCCGCGTTGATGGCGGCTTTGCTGAGCCAGTTCGGTCCGCCAAAGGTGGGATCGAGGACGCGGTAGAATTCACCCCGCTGCGCGACGATTGCGGCATAGTGGTTTTGCCGCCAGTGCACGATGGACGGCACCACGAGCTCCTCGTCGTGCCGCCTCACCGCGACGAGGTCAAGGCCGGCCTGCTGCGCAAGGCCCGCCAGCCGGTCCATTGAAAAGCCAGTTTCAGGTGATGGCACGTAAAGGAATTCGCGCGCGGTCTGGTTCGTAGCATTCAGCGTTTGGGCAAGCTGTTGAAGGGCGAAAGTGCCGCACTGATACGAGGTGGCCGGGCTGATTTGCATGGACATGGCCCCTTCGCGCGTGCTGTTGATGAGTTGCTGAAGCACGCCGCCGTCGAAGACGCGCGACTCGGTCTCGGCAAAGAGCGTCTTGAGCTGGTTGAGCCGGCCCAAGCTGGCGAGCAGGCTCGTCCAATGCGCGAATGTAATGTCGGCGATTTCCTTCCCTGTCCCGTCCAGAGCCTTGGTCGCGGCCCAGGCCGACTCCCAGTGTTTCAGGGCCAGCGTGTAATAGCCGTGTTCCCGGTAGTATTTCGCCATCTGGCTTTCAAGGGCTGGGGTCCAGGGCGAGGCCGGATGGGTGCGCACGAATTCTTCCAGGGAGGCTAGATCCAGTTCCACCAGAGGGTGCATTTTGGTGATCGTGTCGCCGTTGGTGGTCGTCACGAGAACTTTGGAAGCGGCGATGGCTTTCTCTGTGATTGCGCGGGCGGATTCCAAGAGCAGCCGGGTTTCGTTTTCGGGCGGCGGCGTTCCGCCGACCCTGCCGAGCGGCTCGAAAATCCAGGTTTGCGACAGGCGGTCGGTCAAATTCGTGGCCTCGCCGGCCTGCGCGCGGGTATTCGGACAGGCGGCGGCCAGGAGGGTCAAGCCGGCCAGGAAGCAGCCGGCCGGATTTTTACAGGAGCAAACGGAGGCAACGGAGTGGAGCAGCGACACCGCCAGACAACGACTGGCCCAACCGGAGAAAGATTTGGTGGCGCGCATAATCAGGGGAGGATGGAATTGTTGGCCGGCTGGGTGATGAACACGTTCAAGGGGGCCAAGCCCTGATAGGGATCGGTGTGGGCAATCAACAGTTCCCAGGCGTCGGTCACGTGGTCGCCATCGGAATCCTGCATGGTGCCGAGAATGTAAGCGGCATTGGGCATCGGCGGATTGGGGACCAGGAAGTTGGTGCTGTTCGTCCGGCCAAAATAGAGCCAATTGGTCAGGGTCGTGGAATAAAATAGGTCATATTGGCTTTGCGACGGGATCGGCGAGAAATCCAGGCGCAGGCTGGTCCCCTGGAATTTTGGCGTCAGCATCGTCAGCGGGTTTTGTCCGCAGCCGTCCAGGCCTGGCTGCATTCCCGCCGCGCCGCCGCTGGCAGAGCCGGCGAGGAAACCGCTTGGGGCGCTGCCCGGCCGCTGGGGTCCGCCGCCGCCGTACGCCGTGATCACGGCCTGGTAGTAGTTGCTGATCATGCCGCCATCGACGGGATAGTTGAACGTCCGCAGCCAGTCGAATTGGCCCTGCGCCAGATTCAGGCCGGAGGTGTCGCTGCCGATCGAGAAGCCGTTGGTCGCGCGAACGGCCGCGCTCGGATAGTACACCACTCCGCTGCCGTTGGTGGCGAGTTGGCCGTCCACATAGAGGGCGGAATTGCTCGGCGAATAGGTGAGCGCCACGAAATGCCAGTGATTGGAGGCCCATTGCACGGAGGCGTTGAGATAAGTGGCTCCGACGCCGTTGGTTTGCGCGCTGAAAAAAATGGCCGTGCCGCTGGGGTCCATATAAAGGGACCACCAGCCGTAACTGGCGTTCGTGGTGTAGACTCCCATTTCGAGCAGCCGTCCGTAGGCGCCGGGACCGGTCCCGCCGCTGTTGGTGCTGGCCCAGTTGGGCAAAAACCAAAGCCAGATGGTGCCATTCGGACAGACGATGTTGGTGAGGCCGTTGGTTTCGATTTCGTGGTATTGGAGCAGGGCGTTCGTGCCGATGATTTGCAGGGCGTTGCTGCTCCAACCCGGCACCGATTGGATTCCGTAGAACGCTTTGGGAGGGAAACCGTGGCCGCTCAGCCAGTTGGTGTCGTCGAACGTCCAATAATCGAGAATGGTGCCCGGCGAGGCAGGCAACGGCGGCGGGCTGCTGGCGGCAAACGAATTCCCGGCGATCTGAAAAAGCCAGAGAATGGCGATGACGCCTGCAAGCACTGACGCAGGTCGGCGGCGATGAGTTCCAGCCTGCGTGGTGACAGCCTGTTTGGTGTCCATAGCTTGTTTCCTCCTTCGTGCCGGGAAATGCGTCTGCCGGCGCATCCCTGCCCCGTCGTTTTTTCCTCTTATCTCTGCATTTTCCCCACCAGTACAACTGACGAGGCGCTTTTTCCTGCGGCGTTCGGAACCGAAAATGATCTCCTGACGAGACTTCTTCAGGGTCTCACCTTGCCGGCGCCGCTCGCTCAGCAGTGCTCTTTTAAAACTATTGGGAAAGGATTGCAAGAACTTTTTTTTGAAAAAATGTTCAGTCAGGCGAACGCGATGGTCAATCGACGCCTGCTACGGTCGCCGGCATCAAGATCGACGACGTACCGCTCAACGTGATTGGCCCGCAGGTGCAGAAGCTGCGCGCAGGCAAAGGGTGGACCCAGGAGGTCTTTGCGGCGAAACTCCAGCTTTACGGGTGGGATACGAGCCGAGAGTCGGTAGCAAAGCTGGAGAACCAGATCCGGCGCGTGGCCGATCTTGAGCTTTTTGTGGTCGCCAAAGTCTTGGGGATCAGGGCGGACGATCTTTTTCCCCGACATTTGCGCGGAAAGATCCGAGAACTCGGCCCGCACTATCGGGTGAAACTTTCACGCGGCCAGGTCCCCCCCTGAAATCGCGATTTTGCAGCGCTTTCAAGCCGTGGCAAAGTCTAGTCGCCGGAAGGCCTGGGTTTTCCAAGCGATGGGGGGGGGCGGGGGTGTTTTCCGAATGCACAAAATCTTGGGGTCTTAATTTCTTTTATCCTTCGTTAAAGGCTGGGCCAGAGGAGCTTAGGCGGTTTCCCAAGCGGTCCCTCAAACAAATGGTTGACATTCGCAAATAGTTATGTTATCTATCGTGCAGCAATGGAAGTATCATTGTCAGATCAAGGCCGGGAGCAGGGGAGAAGGCAGAATGAAGGATGCCGGATTAAGCCGGATTCGCCACAATTGAGGGAAAGTGAACGGGTTGTGGCTCGCGGGATAAATAGTGGACGGCTTTCGGCTCGTAAGATATTGGGTATCAGTAACTTAAGTGAGACATGGCGGTCGGCACTGTTAGGTAGGGATTTACGAACGTAACACTTGTATCACTTCCTGGAGCGTGATGGCTCGGCAAACCCCGCCGCAAATTTAAGGCGTCCCTCGATCGAAATGGCTGCTGGAAATCAAACTCCCGCAGTTGCCGTGGCGTTAACTAAGGGCCCTTCGGCTTCACCCCGGCTTTGGTGAGCGAGGAAAGATACTCGACCAGATCCACCAGTTCCTGCGGGGTCATCGCTTGCTGCAACCCGGCCGGCATGATGGAGAGCTTCATTTGTTCGCGTTTGACGATGTCGCTCTTGGGGTAGCGGGTGACGATGCCACCGACGGCCTTAACGGCGACTTCGTCCGCGGTGTCGCTCACGATCAGACCGTAAGCTTCGTCGCCGGATTTCAAGGTGAGCTGCCAGGCCTCATAACCGAAGGAGATGCCCGTGCTCGGATCCAGGATCGCCTCGTACAACGCGTCTTTGCCCAGTTTGCTCCCGACCTCGGAAAGGTTCGGACCAAAATCGACCCCCTGCCCGTTGACCTGGTGGCAGTTGGCGCAGCCGACGCTCGCGCGGGCGAAGACGTTCGCGCCGTTGGTGGCGTCGCCTTTTCTTTTCAGCAGTTCGGTCACGGGCGGCAGCGGCGCGGCGTCTCGTCCCGGCGGCAACGGGAGGATTTTGGCGGCCTCGGCCTTGAGCTGGGGCCAGCGGACGCCATTCAACTCGGAGCTGGCGATGAATTTCAACTCGTCCGCGAGTTTCTCATTCCTCGCCAGTCCGAGCAGGGCGGCCGCCCCGTCCGGGGTTTGCGCCAGCGATCGAACCGCCTGCTTGCGCAAAGCTGGATCGCCTTTGGCTTGCGCCACGAGCGGAAGAAGAAATTCGACCGCCCCTTTTTCGCCCGAGTTCCCCAGCGCCTGCGCGACTTTGACGGCGGCGCTGGCATTGGTGCCCTGGAACACGCTCGCCAGGCAGGCGCGATTCTTCGCCGCCAACAGCAGGCGCGCGGCCTCCGCGCCGGTGTCGTTCGCCGAATTTCGAATGGCGGCGTCCAACAAGCCGGATTCCTGGCCGGTGAGGTCAAATTGGCGCACGAGCCTGACGAATTCCGCCGAGCCGCGCGTCTTCTCGAGAACCTTCAGAACGGTTTCCTTGAGCTTTGGATTCTGGTCGAGGTTGACGCCTTGCAGCCGGCTTAAGGCCTCAATCGCCAAGGCGGTGCGTTCCGCTTCGCCGGTGTCCGCGTTGCCGGGCACGAAGGCGAAGGCCGCAGCCCCGATTAACACCGGCAACGACATTGATCTTAAGGGGCGCAGAGTAAGACGCATGGATAACTATTGTGTTAGAATCGGCTGCGAGGCAACGGACGAATGCCCGGCGAACGCCGCTGGGAATCGCTCCTCGGCCGGCGGCGCTCGGGATGCCTTCGGAGTTTCGAGTTGAAAGCGGCGCCGGAAAAGCTGACAGTGATGCTGCTAGCCGGCCCTGAACGAAACGCGCACGTTAAGATTATTATGAACGCAGGCAAACCGATCGAAATTCTCCTGGTTGAAGACAGCGCGGGCGACGCGCGGCTGGCGCTGGAAGCCATTCGGGAAGTCAAAATCTATAACCATTTGAGCTGGGTGGCCGACGGCGAGGAGGCCCTCGCTTTTCTGCGGCGTGAAGGCGAGTATGAACAGGCGCCGCGCCCCGACCTGATCCTGCTGGACCTGAACTTGCCCAAGAAAGACGGGCGCGAAGTCCTTGCGGAGATCAAAGCCGATCAGGACTTGCGACGCATCCCGGTGGTGGTGCTCACGACCTCCCAGGCCGAGGAAGACATCTTCCGCGCGTACAACCTGAATGCCAACTGTTACATTTCCAAACCCGTGGACTTGGAACAATTCTTCAAGGTAGTCCGCACGATCAAGGAGTTCTGGCTGACGATCGTGAAGCTGCCCAACCAATGAGCGCCTGAAGAATAGTTAGAGACCGCCACGATGGAGGAGTTGAACCAATCCGGTCGAAAAGCCGCGGGTCGATTCCAGCACTACCGTCCGGTGGCGCTGACGATCTGCGCCGGAGTTTTTCTGTCCGTCACGCTCTTCATGATGGTAGGCGGCAAGGAGAACGAGCGGCTGGACGCGGAGTTTGAGCGGCGAGCCAGCCTTCCGGCGGCCGTGGTGCAGCGCGAGCTGGACGATCATCTCTATATTCTCCGCTCGATTGGCCAATTCTTCATCGCCTCGGTCGAAGTTGACCGGGACGAATTCCGCATCTTCACGAAGGAGGATTTATCCCGGCTGCGCGGCATCCAGGCGTTCGAATGGTTGCCGCGGGTGCCGCAGGCGAATCGCGACAGCTTTGAGAAACTCGCCGGTCCCGAAGCGCGCAAACACAAGACCTCCGATCAGTATGCCACTTTGGACAACTTCAAGATCAGCATTCTGGACGGCCAGGGACGAATGGTTCCTGCCGGTCCACAGGCTGAATATTTGCCAGTTTACTATGTGGAACCGAGCAGCGGAAATCTGGGGCGCATCGGCTTAGACCTCGGGTCCTATGCTGGCTTCCGCGCCACGATGGAAGCCGCGCGGAATCGGGGTAAACCGATGGCCTCGAAGCCATTTCCGCTGGGGACGCACCCGGACGCGGCGATGGCCGGCCGGGTATTCATCGCGATTTATACCAATGGCGTCGCCCATGAAAGCCCGGCCGAGCGCCGGGACAATTTGGCCGGCTACGCCAGCGCAGTTCTTCACATCAACAAATTGGTCGAGTCGTCGCTCAAGAGCCTCGAACTCCTCCGAGGCTTTGACCGGCACGAAATGGTGGTGCATCTCGAGGACGCCACCGGTCGCAAATCGACTCCGCTGTTCGAATCGCCGGAATGGAACCCGAAGCCGGGCGTAAAATCAGTGGAGGCCGCGGTGTACGTGGCGGACCGTCGCTGGGTGCTGCGCTGCCAGGCGACCCCGGCTTATCTGGCCGCCCATCTGCCCTGGCAAGGCTGGGTCACGCTGGGCGGCGGTTTGACCTTCACCGGCTTGATCGGGGCCTACCTCTTCAGCGCCGTGGGCCGGACCTATCGGGTTGAGCAGCTCGTGGTCGAGCGAACGGCCGCGCTGGCCAAGGCCAACGACGACCTCGTCAGCGAGATCAGCGAACGAAAGCGGGCCAGCGAAGCCCTGGCCCAGGAACGCTACCTGATGAACAGCCTCATGGATAACGTGCCCGACCATATCTATTTTAAGGATCGGCAAAGCCGTTTCCTGCGCGTCAACAAGGCCATGGCCGCTTTGTTCAAGTTGTCCGACCCGGCGGCCGCTCTCGGCAAAACCGACTTCGATTTCTTCCTGCCCGCGTACGCCCAGTCCGCCTTCGGCGACGAGCAGGAAATCATGCGCACCGGCAAGCCGCTCATCGACCGCGAGGAAAGGGAGACCTGGCGCGACGGATCGGTCACCTGGGTCCTCACCACCAAGGAATGCCTGCGCGACAAGGAGGGCGCGATCATTGGGACCTTCGGCACCTCGCGGGACATTACGGCGCGCAAACGAGCCGAGGAAAGGCTCCAGCAGCAAAAGGACTTCCTGGACAACCTGATTCAACACCTGCCCGTGGCCGTGTTCGTAAAGAATGCCAAGAACGATTTTCGCTTCGAGCTGTGGAACGACCAGGCCTACGAAGTGTTTGGGCTTGCGAAAGGTGAAGTCATCGGCAAAACGGACTACGACATCAACACCCGCGAACTGGCCGACCGGTTTAGAAAACATGATCTGGAAACCATCCGCGCGCGACAGGTCGTGGAGGTCCCCGCGGAAATCTTCGACCACCCGACCCGCGGCCGGCTGATCCTGCACACGCTTAAAGTCCCGCTTTACGACAGTGACGGCAGCCCCGCGTACCTGCTGGGCATTTCCGAGGACATCACCGAGCGCAAGCGGGCCGAGGAGGAATTGCACCACACAACGCTCGAACTGCGGCGCTCCAACTCCGAGCTGGAACAATTCGCCTACGTGGCCTCGCACGATTTGCAGGAGCCGCTGCGGATGATCGCCAGCTACACCCAACTGCTGGCCCGCCGCTACCAGGACAAGCTCGGCCAGGACGCGCAAGAATTCATCGGCTACGCCGTGGACGGCGCGCTGCGCATGCAGGGACTGATCACCGACCTGCTGGCCTACTCCCGGCTGGGCACGCGCGGCAAGCCGTTTCAGATGACCGACTGCGGCGAAGTCCTGGCCCAGGCGCTGGCGAACCTGAAGGTCGCCATCGAGGAGAGCGGCGTCCAGATTACCCGCGCGCCGTTGCCCAAAGTGATGGGCGATCCGATCCAGTTGATGCAGTTGTTTCAAAACTTGATCGGCAACGCGATCAAGTTCCGCGGCGACGCGCCCACGATCCACGTCGCGGCGGAACTCGACGATCGGTCGCCGGCGCCCGAATGGGTGTTTTGCGTGCGCGACAACGGCATCGGAATTGAACCGCAATACTTTGAAAGGATCTTCGTGATTTTCCAGCGCCTCCACACCCGCCAGCAATATCCCGGCACTGGCATTGGCCTGGCCGTCTGCAAAAAAATCGTGGAACGCCATGGCGGGCGCATTTGGGTGGAATCGCCGCCGGGCCAAGGCGCCGCTTTCTATTTTACGATTCCCAAGGCTGATCCTGCGTCGTTATGAACGAACGCCAAATCCAAATCCTGCTCGTGGAAGACAATTCGGGCGATGCCCGCTTGACCTTGGAGGCGCTTAAGGAAACCACGCTCTATAACCAACTCCAACACGTGGCCGATGGCGTCGAAGCCCTGGCTTACCTCCGGCGCGAAGGCCGCCACGCCCACGCGCCTCGTCCCGATCTGATCCTCCTGGATTTGAACCTGCCGCGCAAGGACGGACGTGAAGTGCTTGCGGAAATCAAGGCCGACCAGGAACTGAGGCGGATCCCCGTCGTGGTGCTCACCACCTCGCAATCCGAGGAGGACATTTCGAGAGCCTATGATCTTAATGCCAACTGTTACGTCGCCAAACCGGTGGACCTGGACAATTTCATCAAGGTGGTGCGCATCATTGAAGAGTTCTGGCTGACCATTGTGAAACTGCCGCCGGATTGAAATCCAGCAAACCCTTCCGATCGCTTGCAAAAATAGCGTGTAACTTCTAACCGAAATCGTCATCTTCGAGGCATCAATGCGGCCTGAACCGTGAACTCCGAAGCACCGACACTCAAGCTGACGCTCCTCCTGATTGAGGACAACCCCGGCGACGCCCGCCTCATGCGCGAATTGCTGGCGGACGGCGCGGCCGGGGCCTTTGAGCTGGAGCATGCCGAGCGGCTGGCGACTGGACGCCAGCGGCTCTTGCAAGGCGGCGTGGCCTTGGTCTTGCTCGATCTTTCGCTGCCGGACAGCTTTGGTTTGGAGACCTTCAACCAGACTCAGGCCTGCGCGCCGCACGTGCCCATCATCGTCTTGAGCGGCCGGGACGATGAAGCGCTGGCCATCAATACCGTGCATGAAGGGGCGCAGGACTACCTGGTGAAAGGGCAGGTGGACAGTCGTCTCCTGGTTCGCGCCGTGCGTTACGCGATCGAACGCAAAAGCGCCGAGGAGGCCCTGGCCAAGGAACGCGATCTGCTGCACACGCTGCTGGATAACCTGCCCGACCGGATCTATTTCAAGGACGACCAGAGCCGTTTCATCCGCATCAGCCGGGCGGTGGCCGAACAATTCAAATTGAACCACCCGCGCGAGGCCTTTCTTAAAACCGATTTTGATTTCTTCACCGCCGAGCACGCGCAGGCCGCCCTGGCCGACGAGCAGCGCGTCATGCAGACCGGCAGCCCGATCATCGGCAAAGTCGAACGCGAAACCCTGCCCGACGGCCGCGCCACCTGGGCCTTGACCTCGAAACTGCCGCTCAAAGACCGGCAGGGAAACATCATCGGCAACTTCGGCATCTCGCGCGATATCACGGCCCTCAAGCACATCGAAGATGAGCTGGCGGCCGAACGAAACCTGCTGCGCAATCTGATCGACCATCTCCCGGATTACATTTACGTCAAGGACGCCCAGGGCCGCTTCCAGGTGGACAATGTCGCCCACCGCCGCCTGCTTGGGGCCAGCACTTCCGGCGAAATCGTCGGACGCACCGCGGCGGACTTCTTCCCGCCCGAAGCGGCGGCGCGCTTTTCCGCCGCCGACCAAAGCATTCTCCAGACCGGCCAGCCGCTCATCAATGACGAAGCCCCGCTCGTGGACCAGCTTGGCAACAGCCGCTGGCACTTGACCACCAAACTTCCGTTGCGCGACGGCGATGGCCACATCGTGGGGCTGGTCGGCATCAGCCGGGACATAACCGAGCAAAAGCTGGCGGGGGAAAAGTTGCAACAGGCCAACGCCGACCTGGCCCGCAGCAAGGCCGAGTTGGAGGCGGTGCTCGCCGATCTGCGCAAATCGCACGAGGAACTCAAGGCCGCGCAATTCCAACTGATCCAGGCCGAGAAAATGCAATCGGTGGGCCGCCTCGCTGCGGGGGTCGCCCATGAAGTCAAAAATCCGCTCGCCATCCTCGGCATGGGCATTGAATACCTCTCCGCCAATCTGCCCAGCCCCGACCCGAACGTCGCGTTGATCCTCAACGACATGAAGGAAGCCATCCGGCGCGCGGATCTGATCATCCTGGGCCTGCTCGATTTTTCCGTGCCGCGCGCCCTGGACTTGCACGCCGAAGACTTGAGCGTCGTCATCGAACAATCCCTCGCGCTGGTGCGTCATGAATTGACCGCCGTCCCGATCGCCCTCGTCAAGCACCTGGCCAGAAACCTGCCGCCCGTCTGGCTGGACAAAAATAAAATCAAGCAGGTCTTCGTCAATATCCTCACCAACGCCACTCACGCCATGCCCGCCGGCGGAACGCTCACCGTCAAGACTTACGCCCGTCAGTTACAGCCCGAGGAGATCGGCGCCGATGCCGGTTCGCGCCTCGCCGACCGGTTTCGCGCCGGCGACACCGTGGTGGTGACCGAAGTGATCGACACCGGCACCGGCATCTCGGAAGAGAAGCTGGCGCAAATCTTTGATCCGTTCTTTACGACCAAGCCGACCGGCAAAGGCACGGGTCTGGGCTTGACCGTGACGAGAAAAATCGTCGAGCTGCACGGCGGCAGCATCGACATCCGCAATCGCAAAGAAGGTGGCGTCCTCGTGACCATTTTGTTTAAAGTCTGACCGACTTCGTAACATGAACCAGTGGCAATTGGCGAACCGCGAGCCGGCCCGGGACCCGAAGGAAGGGCCAGGCCGGCGCGATGGCTATGCCGGCGAGTTTCACGCGGTACCGCCAACAACTTGACAACCCATCCTATGCCCGAACCCAGCCCTGCCCCGCCGCCGGAGAAAAAACGCATCTTAATCGTGGACGACGAACCCAGTTTCACCCGCATCATGCGCTTGAACCTTGAGAAAGCCGGCTTCGAGGTCCGCGAGGAAAACCACGCCACCAACGCCGTGGCTGCCGCCCGCGAATTCAAGCCCAACCTGGTCCTGCTGGACGTGATTATGCCGGCGATGGATGGCGGCGACATCGCCGCGCAAATTCAGAAAGATCGGCAT
>WNGH01006509.1_pt1 | contig 20071 bp, 14 predicted proteins | sample 5400631 | NCBI WGS metagenome assembly WNGH01 (sample SAMN13153373, study PRJNA577476) | soil metagenome | isolation source: 115 cm soil or saprolite under Garry oak tree replicate 1 | place: USA:California | collected 2016-06-15
TTCGGTCACCAGCAAATCCCTTCGTACTGCTTTGGCCTCTCAGCGGATCGGTCGAAGGCTCGCACCAAGTCAATGACGGTTCGTCCATCTGCGAACTTTGTAAGAGCCTCCCGAATCGGAGGCGTCTTTTTGCTGACAAGTACTACTTCGCTGCTCTCCATTACCTCCTGGGGTGAATTAAGCATGAGCGAGGAAATGTGGGGAATGGTCTGCTCTATGTATCGGCGATTGGCTCCAACTAATTTCGCCAAGGCTACTTCTTCATCGTAAACTGATAGTTTGTAGCCTTTCCCGATCAGCGTCTCAATTAGAAGCACAATCGGACTTTCCCGGAGATCATCTGTGCCGGCTTTAAAGCTTAACCCGAGTACTCCTACTCGTCGTTTTTCCGTTCGGCGGACGAGGTTGAACGCCAGTTCCAACTGCCGCCGATTCGTCTCCAGCGTGGCGTTTAGCATAGGAAGCTCCACGTCAACTTGTTTGGCTTGGTAAAGAATTGCTCGTAGATCTTTTGGCAGACACGATCCGCCGAAGGCGAAACCCGGTTTTAAGTAATAAGGCGAGAGATTCAGTTTGTAATCTTTGCAGAAGATTTCCATCACCTTGTGGCTATCAATGCCTAAGGCTTTGCACAAATTACCGATTTCGTTCGCAAACGAGATTTTTACGGCATGAAATGCGTTGCAAGAATATTTGATCATTTCGGCAACACGAATAGTGGTGCGCTGGACCGGCGCCGGTAGGTCCGAATAGAGCATACTGACTTTGTCTGCCGATTGATCGTCCAACGCCCCAACAATCGTGAATGGAGGATTTTGGAAATCGTGAACAGCGGTTGTTTCGCGCATGAACTCCGGATTCATACAAAGCCCGAAATCGCGGCAGACCTTCTTTCCGGAAGTCTCTTCGAGCAATGGCAACACGGTGCCTTCAATAGTTCCAGGGAGCACCGTGCTCCGAATCGCAATCACCGGGAATGGGTTGCAAACACGTAGCAATTCGCCGATCGAAGCAATGACGCGGCAGACTTGAGCCAGTCCAAGGCTGCCATTTTCGTTGCTCGGCGTTCCTACGCAAACCAATGCGATGTCGCCGAGCGTGTGAGCGTTCGTCAGCGCGCGTAATCGTCCGGCCGTGACGACGCGTTCAATGATTTCGGAGAGCCCCGGCTCGATGATGGGAGATTTGCCGGCGTTAAGAAGACTGACTTTGCTCTCATCCAGATCCACCCCGGTCACGTTATGGCCACGGTCGGCTAGACAGGCAGCGGTGACACAGCCGACATATCCCATTCCCAAGATCGTGACGTCCATATTCGACTAATCCTTAGCTCGAAATCCCGAAGCGCGGGAACCGACTCGCTTGTCGCGGCTCGGGTCGGTGCACAACGCCTGATAAGCCGCCAATAAATTCCGACCGGTAACGGACCATTGAAGGTCATTTTGGACCCGTTCGCGACCGCGCGCGCCTAGTTTCCGTCTGAGTTCCGGATCGTCCATCAGCAGCATAATTGCGCGTGCAAATGCCAGTTCATCGTTTGGAGGAACAAAGATGGCGGCGTCCTGCGCGGAAAATCTGGTCTCTTTAAGGTCGAAGCTAACTATCGGCTTACGGTGCGCCATGTACTCCATGACTTTGATCCAGGTGGACACGTTATTAAGCGGACTCGAAGGATCGGGGTCAACACAGATATCGGCGGCGGCGAGGTTCTCCAACAGCTCTCGATCGGGAATGAATCCTGTGAATTCTATGCACCCATTGAGACGAAGCTGGCCGGCTAAACACCGCAAATCGGGCAACGAGTCACCGTCTCCGATGATGACGCAATAAAAGTCATGCCTCTGTAAATCGTTTTGCAGCCGATTCAGCGCTCGAAGCAAATAGTCAACGCCATCCTGCGGATTGAGACTACCAACATAACAGAGGATCGTCTTATTCAACCGACGCAGGCGTTCGGAAGGAGACTTCGACTCCATTCGTTCGTCACTTGGCCCGTTCCGCACGATGAAAATACGATCTGGCTGCAGCCCCCCGCGGCCGATCTCGATCTGTTTGTAGCTCTCATTGGTCGCAATCGTCACGTCGGCTAGTTTGAGACTGCACCACTCAAACGCTCGCAAAAGAGCGGTGTATATTCCAGGCTCGGCCGAATAGCGAGATTGATATAATTCCGGGCATAAATCGTGATGATCGAAAACGAACCTTTTGCCGAGCAACTTGAAGGGTAAGGCGACGAGGAAAAGTGTGTCAGGGGGGTTGTGCGCGTGAATAACATCGAAACCCGATCTCACGAAAATGCGCGCGCAGTGGATGAAGCACGCAATTGTGAAATAGAAGTATTCGACCAGATATCCGACAAGAGAGCGAAACCGCAGCCAAAAGAGTGAGAGGCGGCTCCTTTCCCCAGATGGTGTTTTCCGAAAGAGCTCAAAACGCGAGATGCGATGCACGTTAACGCCATCGACCTTCTCCTGACGGGATTGGCCCGGTTTTCGGTAGCAAACGACCGTTACATCACAACCGGCGGACCTAAGTAGCAGTGCCTCGTTTCTGACACGGGTATCTTGCGGGAAATAGTTTTCGACCAACATCACAACGCGCGCCGCTAATCGCAATGGCTTGGTCGGCGGCGTGAGTTTATCCGATCCAGTGCGTGACCGTATCGCGTGAGCATCGTTGGACCCGTTCACAGCCATCGCCCGTTCTAGGCGACTCCCGCCATTCGCATTCGTCGCAAACTGCTTCTGCTTTACGTATGCTGCAACGTTTCGCGGCAAGGCGTTCCAATACGCGTTGCCATAACGGGACCTAACCTCAGCAAGGAAAGTCTTATAGATACTGCTGCTATATCTAGTTTTGTTGCTGTGAGGAGCTGATCCAAAATCCATGTAGTCAGGGTGCGCATCGAGCAAAGCCATACCACCGTGTTTCGCGATCCAGTCCAGTTTGTTCAACCACACGTCGTGAGTTTGTTCGCCGAGTAGAAGAAAGAGAGTTGAATCCTGCGGAAGCGTGTAAGGAAGCTCGACATAGCCGGCGCGGGAAGCGCTGGATGCTGCATGCTGGATGCTCGATGCTAAATTGGGATGCGGTACCCAGAAAGGAAAGATGGTATGATGCCCTTCCGGCTGAGGCTCGAACGGATCGGTGTCGAACGTCGATGCGTCATATTGAATATCGAGGTCATGCAACCAATCGAGCTCGCGCAGCATAAAGCCCGACCTAAAACCCTCAGCTTTCCATTCACGAAGATAGTCATTGATCCGAGCGGCGCTCTGTTTGAACTTGCGCCGCGACACGAACAGCCGGCCATCATGTCTAAGATCGTGAATCCCAACCTCAAATCCATTTTGCGCTAGTTCTTCTCTTAGTTCCGGCGGAACCCGATAATCGCCCTCCGGAACAAAGTTAAACGAGGAACGAAACCCCGCCTCCATCTCGAGTTGCATTAGCTTCCGGCATTGGCGCAAACCAACAGTATTTTCCACATCGTGGGTGAGAACGAGCGCGAACTTCTTGTTTTCAGGCCAGCCGGGCCAACCTTCCGGCCGACGTTCGGAGCCCGGCGCAATCGGCCAAACACTACCAATCCGATCCAGCAGCCGGACGGCAAACCTCCGCCGGACCGCCGTCCGAAGCGACTGCGGGATAAACGGCTTTAGTCTATAATATAGTCTGTTCCGAAGCATAGCCTAAGTCAGGCCCAGAAAAGGCCGACTGGGTGAAAGGTTGTTGAGCCGCTAGAAGCTAACATTGCTTCCAGAGTAGACCTGCCGGAAGAGGTTAGATTGCCGGTTCCCTACCAACCCTTTTACTCAAAGCGCTAAGGCTTTAAACTTTGCGCTCAAGCCATTTCGGGACATAGGAGCGAGCTTTATTAAAGACGACTGAGACGTTGTCTCGGCTGGTCACGAGGGCCCGATAACCTCGCTTGACCACATCGCGTTTGTCCTTTTCCGCTTCGACAATAAGCAAGACCTTATCCATGAATGGAGCCATTCCGACCGTAGGGCTCGTCTCACTCAGGGGAGGCATGTCGAAAATGATATAATCGAAATCGCTTGCTTTTAGGTTGGGCATGAGATCGAAAAATTTCTTCAGACCCAGCTGCGCAGGTCCGGCATTAGGAGGCGCGACCGTGGCCAAATAGAGATTGTCTGCGACGGAAGCGAGACCGTCAGCCGATCGCAAAGCTGTTTTTAAAGAATGGGCAGGCTTGCCTCGATAGAAGGGATGGACATGCTCCGGCCCAAGATTGACATCAACCAGTAAAACTTTGCCGTCTCCTGTTTCAGATAGAGCGGCCGCCAGACCGGCCGCCAGCGTGGAAGTTCCCGTCGCTTCGGATAGACCGGTTACGCCAACCAGCTTTGGTTTGTGTGTTAGCTGATGGAGCTCGAAATAGAGACCAATCCGGTCGCGTATCGCCTCGCAATAGGCACGGACGAAGTGGTCGGCGTCCCACGGAGCAAGGTTTGCGCGCTTGGAATCCTTCACAACCAATGCTGAGCCGTTCCTATTTTGGCTCGGCCCAGAACGTAGCCTCGCGTCTGGTATCGACAGCATCGGCGCGATGCCCACGAACTTTTCAAGCTCAAAGGGTCGCTTGATCGTCCGATTCAAGACGAGCTCGTTGAGCAAAGAGAGAACAATGCCCAGGGCCAACCCGCCTCCAGCAAGGCCCAGGGCAAGTTTGTCTCGCGCAGTCGTGACCTTGATTGGCGATGACGGCTGTTGGACCGCGCTGATGTTAGGAATCTTTGATGGATCAAGTGCTTCATCGATGCGTGCTTTGTCAAGGCTAGCCGCAAAATATTTGTAATTGGTTTCTTCAAGTTCCTTCTGTCGCTCAAGATCCGCTATTTGTGGTGAAATCTGAGAAAGCTTCTTCATCCGCTCCTGACTATCGTGAAGACCTGCGGCCAACGCTTCCCGTCTTGCTTGTATTCCCGCGAGACGCGCCGTTTCAGAAGCGAGGTCAGATTGTCCGCTACCAGACGCAAGCGGGCCAGCTACGGAAGGAAGATTCGGAAACTCCTTTTCGAGCTTTCGACACTGTCTGGTAACGTCGTCAATCTCCTCCTGGTTCGCTTTCACCAACTTGCTCTTCGGCATGTACTTCGCCAGCAATTCCAGCTTCGCCTGACGAAGCTGCGGCAATCTCGAGATAAGGACTTGATACTCCTGCTTTACTTCGCTGGGGATTTCCGCAGCGGACGGGCCTTCCTTGTCTAACTTCCCAGCCGTTGCCGCGAGAGATCTAGGGACCATTACAGTAGCGGGCGCGTCCTCTCCACCCGGAGCGCGCTCGGTCGGCGGCGCGCTCACCTCCTCGGGAACTGTCCCTCCCAACTGGAGGACCTTCGCCTTTTGTTCCGCTAGCTCAGATTCTGTGATGTTCAACTGGTCCTCTGTTTTAGCCCCTTCAGCACTCAAGGCCGCGATGCTTTCGACGAGCGGAGAAGCAATCCCTACCTTGCTCCTCAACGACCGCAAGGAATCCTCCGTCTGATTCAGCCGCGATCGGACCTGATCGGTTTGCTGGGTTACGAAATCAAACGCGCCAATGGAACGGTGAACTTCGAGATGTTTATTGAAATACCGGTTTACCAGTTCCTTAAGAACTATGGTAGCGAGACTCGGGTCGTCGCTCTTGTAAGCTACAAAAATGATGTTGCTTCCCTTGTGAACGGTCACCACAAGTCCGGAGGCGATTACCTTAGCCGCGGCTTCTTTGCTCGGCGTGCCGGAAGCATGCGGGAGCAGACGCTTGGGTCCGATGGCCTCAGCCGCCTGCACTGCCAGATCCCAGCTAGTTAGAATTTCCACCTCCGAGCCGAGAACGTTTTCAGAGGCCGCCTGACCCAGACCGGCCGAACCGCGCGCACTTTCGATTGGATCGATGCCACTCCTTTCCAGAACGTACCGCACCAACAGCTTGGCTTCCGATTGGTAAACAGGCGGATAAAACAAATAAACAGCCATCCCCGCAACTAGACCTGCCGCCACGCAAACCAAGATGTTCCGCTTGTGCTTGAACAGGGCAGACAAAATGTCGCTAATGTTCAAGCTGGAATGTTGCAACTCGGGCCTCGGCTCTCTGGGACGGGGGATCCGGTGAGCGACCAGGGTCTCTGGCAAGGGTTGTGTCATGTCAGGAGGTTACTCTTCTAATCCAGGTGGGGATAGATCACGGAACCAGCAAACCGATTGAGCACTAAAGGCAACCTCCGAAAAATCTTGTTGTGGAATCCCGACCCGTCGCGCCCACTACTGTCCCATGCCTTCTCCTCGATATCAAACTTAAAATATTCGATCAGCTCTTCCTCGGTGCCCCATCCCATCTTAAATCGTCGTAATCCCTCGTTCTCGATGTCGGTTCTGCCGAAGTGGAGCAACTGACAACCACGCTGCATCAAAAATCGGATCGCTTCCCACATCACCAAGTTGTTCCCACGAAATTCCTGGTAGGACGTGTCAGAGGCACCGAACTTGTAGACGGCATTTTTGCCGAACTGGAGGAAAACCGCAGCGGCAATGAACTTTGCGCTACTTCCGGCAAGAACTACAAAGCCATGACCGCCTTTGATGGCTTCTCTATATATATTAAGAAAGAACGACCAGGGCTGCGGAGGGATGCCATGTCGCCGCCGTGTTCTGACGTGAAGACGGTAGAATTGCAGAACCGCCTCGCGCGTTGTGGACACCTGAACATTCAAGTCGCTTTTCTGGGCTTTCCGAATTGCGCGGCGCACCGGACTCGCGAATCGAAGTAGCAACTCCTCGCTGTCCTCAGACAAGCGAACTTTGTGACCATAGAATTGCCTGGCGGATGGCGCTGACGCTGGCAGCATCCCGCGGCCTCCCCGGATTTCAACGTATCTCCAGTTTCGTTCGCGGGCCAGTTCCGACATCCTGCTTAAAACCTTCCCCGACTCACCTTCGGCAAAAATAAGCGGACAGCAGAAATCGCTAAAGGGAAGACAAATGCCCCTCCGGCCGGTAAAGGGGCTCTTGATTTCCATGATCGGCACCAGGGCCACCGGTTGGCATTGCCGGAAGAAAGCGAGATAGAAAGGTTTGTGACCATAGGTCTGAACAAGCACTTTCGCCCAAACGGCGCTGTGAAAGAAATTGCCGTCAGGATGCGAAACGACCAGTCGGTCCCAATCGGCATCGTGGAGCGGATCGAGTATTCTTAAGTCAATGCTCGAGGCAAGATGTCGGTTATTCATCCCAAATTCGCCTAAATCTTTAGTCTCGATGAATTCGACGTGGCTTTTCATTCTGTTGGACGTGCCGAAGGGAACGATCTCTCCCAAAACTCGAGGCTGATTCACAATTCTCAGGCCATTACGCAAGAGGCGATTGCCTCGCGGAGGCCCAGCGCCACGGCTGCGATTTGCGCCTCAGTTAATTCCGGAAACATCGGAAGTGAGATCAATTCCGAAGCGATGCGTTCCGAAACCGGGAGACTTCCCGTTTTATAGCCCAGAGCCTGGTAAGCCGTTTGTAGATGGATCGGGACTGGATAATGCACCCCGCATTGAATTCCCCTTTCGTTGAGAAACGAAATAATCTCATCCCTTTCCTCGACCCGGATCGCATAAACGTGATAAACGTGCCGGGAATAAAGGGCCTCGGACGGCGTTACGATTTCCTCAATCTCCTCGAGTGCTTGGTTATATTGCAGCGCGTGGGCACGCCGCCGCGAATTTCCGCTTTCCAAGTGTCGAAGTTTGACGCTGAGGACGGCAGCCTGGATGCCATCCATCCGGCAGTTCCAACCCACCATGCTATGGTGGTACTTGCGAACCTGCCCGTGATCTCGAAGGACGCGCAGCTTTTCTTGCAGTCTTGGGTTGTTGGTCACAATCGCGCCCGCTTCACCAAACGCGCCAAGGTTCTTGCTCGGGTAAAAGCTAAAACATCCGGCATCACCAAGTGTGCCGGCACTTCTCCCCCCGTATTTGCTTCCGTGGGCTTGGGCCGCGTCCTCGATGACGAAGAGATTATGGTTCCGCGCGAACTCAAGAATTGGATCCATGTCGGCCGGCTGGCCGAACAAATGCACTGGAATGATGGCCTTGGTGCGAGGGCTAAGCGCCTCTTCAAGCCCGGCCGGGTCCATCGTGTAGGTGGCCTCGTTAACATCGACAAACACCGGCCGAGCTCCACTGTAAGTAATGGCCTCGGCAGTGGCCATAAATGTATTGGAAACGGTGATTACTTCGTCGCCCGCCCCAACGCCGCACGCCAAAAGAGAGAGCCAAAGCGCTTCTGTCCCACTGCCGACGCCGATAGCGTACCGGCATCCACAATAAGACGCAAAATCCGCCTCGAACTTTTCGACGAACGGTCCGCCGGCAAAGGCGCCGCTGTCAATCACCTCGCGGATCGCGCGGTCAAGCTCAGACCGAAGAGGCGCGTGGTGAGCGTTAAGGTCGAGAAATGGTACTCTAATATGCATTGGGTTTCGCAGGCGCTAGGATCGTGGCAACGTTCCCCACCACGGTCGTATTTTGGGACACCTCTATTGTAACTGTGGTTCCGGCGCGACAGTTGCGCCTTCTCCTACCGTTATCCCACCCAGAAACGTCGCTCCGGAACCAACGGCTGTTCCATGCAACAGTTTGCGGCTCATCCACCCGCGGCTTCCAGCGGCGGGACCACTCTCAGAGCCTCCGCCGGTTCACAACTGCCGTTAGCAGATTGCGACAGAATCACAGCCGCGCCCTTCGCCTTAAGTGAGGCGGATGCCGCTTCGAGGATCCGGACGAGTTCCAATCCTTCCTGACCACCGCTCGCCGGCTGCGTGCTAGTTTTGATGCAATCAATGAAATGCCGGCAAACCTCCTTCAGCGGTTCCTCTTGATTAAGGTGAGGAATGTAACTATCCCCGTAATGATATGAGTACTGAAATTCCGCAAACGTGTCGTAGTGGGGAGGTCGTTCCACCCGAACATCGTAAACCTTGATTTTCTCGTGCGTCTGCAAATCATCATAGACAATCATTCGCCGGCTGCCGACGATGGTCATCTCGCGCACCTTTCTCGGTTCAAGCCAGCTGCTCTGAATAGTAGCAAAGCGCCCCTGCCGAAATGTCAGGGACATGTTGGTCACGTCTTCGACTGCAGGAGTGACGTGTCCGTTGCCCTGGCAATTCACTGCGATCGGGAGCTCCCCAAGAATATGCAGGATGATGGAAATGTCGTGCGGGGCAAGGTCCCAAGTCACATTGATGTCTTTCTGAAACAGACCCAAATTAAGGCGCCGTGAATTGATGTAACGAATGTCACCAATGTCACCGGCTCGAACGAGTTCGGCGATTTTACGAACCGCCGATGAATAGAGAAAGGTGTGATCCACCATCAAGACCAGACCTTTAGACTCGGCAATCTCTATTAAACTCTCGCACTCGGCTGAGGACGCCGCCATCGGCTTCTCGATGAATGTATGCTTTCCCGCGAGAAGGCTCTTTTGCGCCAGCGGGTGATGAAACTTTACCGGTGTAGCAATTACGATTGCGTCTAACTCGAAGTCCGTAAGAAAGCGCTCCCAGTCTGTCACCGCGGTGACCTCCGGGTAAAGTTTCCTAATGTGCTTCAGACGCGCTTCGCTGACATCGCACACCGCCACGAGATTGCAGTTGGGGACATTACTGAAGTTGCGGATTAGGAGTGGGCCCCAGTAGCCGCAGCCGACTACCCCCACCGAGACTGGCTTTGTCATATTTTGTTCGCTATTCCGTTCGCCCCTCCGTCGAAACGGCGCGGATAATAAGCGGGGTTTGGGGGAGGTCGATCCCGAGAGGTTCGCGGGCGATTGAGCACCTCCTTTATCAGCGTAGGAATCGTCCTGAACATGATGGTCAGATCAAGCCAGATCGACATGTTCCGAATGTAAAATAGATCCATGGCGATCATTTCTTTGAAGGTCGTGTTATTCTTGCCGTTGACTTGCCAGTAGCCGGTGAGGCCAGGCAACGCGTTTACTCGCTGCCGCTCCGATGGCTGGTAGCGCTCGAATTCCCTGGGCAAGCACGGCCGGGGGCCGACTAAACTCATTTCCCCACGAAGAACATTGAAAATTTGCGGCAATTCATCCAAGCCACTCGCTCGCAGGAAACGCCCCCCAGGAATGAGGCGAGTATCACCCACGGCATCGAGCTTGGTCATCGGGCATTCCGACCGCATTAAATCTGCAAAGTATTCCTCGTGCCTCCGAGTCTCGGCGTTTACGTACATGGTCCGAAACTTGAAGAGCATAAAGGGACTCCGTCGATATCCCACGCGTTCCTGACGATAAAAGATAGGGCCCCGTGAAGTGAACCGAACCAATCCCATCACCAACGTCATGACCGGCAGCCAAAACGGCGAACTCAGGACAATACAGGCCACATCGAGAATCCGTTTCCAGCGCAGCATACGAGCGGCCGACACCTCGGCCGCGTCGTCGGAAGGAAATATCGCCGCTGCAATCGCCCCGCTGCCCGATGGCCGACGTAATGTCTGCCCGTCGCTTCGCGATTCGAAGTTAAGCGCCGCGGCACGATCGGAAGATACAAGTTCCACGATAATCTTTTGAAGAGACGCCGGGTAAGCGTGGTTCAGCGACGCCGCACCGTTTCTGGACGAGCCAACATTACGCCGTGGCTCCGACTTGCCGCCGACATGGAGTTGAGTCTCATTGAGACCACGATTCATAGCTCCGTTTGCAGCTTGTTCCCCGGACGAGCCAACTGAAGGCTCGTGTCGAAAAAAATAGTGCAGGAAGCCTTGTGCGCGGGCCGTCCTGGACAAGCTACCGCCCTTGGTCGGTCGCCCACTTTTTGGGACAAAACCACTCATTCATTATGTCTCGCTGTCATCCGAATGACCCGAACTCCCCCTTGTCCGGCATTCACTATGATTTTCAGACTCATTAGACAACAAATTGCCCTCGTAGGTCAATCAGATTGTAATATTTTACTGTAAACATTTTGAACCGCTTTCACGGGTTTACATGATGTCATATAGAAGCTTCTATCTGGCAGGCCTTTGCCTCTCTGACGACGCCGACTACCAATAGCCTAACCGTTTTTCGAATGCCTTGGGGCAATAGCCTAACCGTTTTTCGAATGCCTTGGGGCAAGGCGGAACAGTGACGAGGCGGCTCATGATTGACGACCAACGTTCCCAACACCGAACAGTCCATCATCTTCATACCAATTGATCGAGGACGTGCGCCAATTCAGCATGTTGGACTTTAGTCTTATAGGATCGCCGGATTCGTGGAATCCCGGCGATCGCTATCGCAACAGCCGCCTTGCTCAAGGAATGAGGGGCCACATTTATAAGTTGAAAATTATTTTGTTGATTCTTTCGTCGCTCTTGCCTTGGAGATGGTTCGTTTAATTGTAATCACGCTCATCGTTGAACGTAATTTCCGTCGCTGCTTCGTCAGGTTACGAATTGTCAAAACAACGTGACGATTCGGTGACAACGCGCGATTCCGCTGCGATTATTTGGTCGTGTGTCCGCCCCGAAAATTTGCCCATCTGCCGCGTTGGTCACGAGCGGTCGATTGTGTTCTAATTCCCAAAATACACACGGGCCTGTAGCTCAGCGGTAGAGCAGGGGACTCATAATCCCTTGGTCCCTGGTTCGAATCCAGGCGGGCCCAAATTTCATTTTCGATTTTCAATCGCGGATTTGCGATTGTCGATCTTGTGCAGCGACCCGCCCGCATCGTCCTCGCCGCGATCGAAATTTTGATCTTGAGCGCGCTCGTTCTGGCAACTCGCTGCGCGAATTATCAGGACGTTTTTGTCGATGGAAATATTTATTTCACCGACGCCGATTGTTACGCCCGGATGACGCGCGCCCGAATGTGTGCAGAACACCCCGGGCTGATTATTCGCCACCACGATTTCGAGAATTTTCCGGAAGGCACCACGCCGCACACCACTGCGCCGCTCGATTATTTGATCGTCTCATTGTCGATCTTGCTCAAACCGTTTACGGCGCAGCCAATTGATTTCGCCGGCGCTGTGGTCTCACCATTTCTTGGGTTGCTCGGCGGCTGGTTTCTTTGGTGGTGGTCGCGGCGAACGAAACTTTGTTATCGCTGGGTCATGCTGATTCTTTACGGCATTAGTCCTATTTTGGTTCACGGAACGGAACTGGGACGACCCGACCATCACTCGTTGCTCATCGTGCTCGTCACGATTGGCGTCTGTGCGGAGTGGAGTCTGCGAACCGACCAATCGCGAAATTGGAGCGTCGTTAGCGGAATTGCGTGGAGCATGGCGCTTTGGGTTTCGTTTTACGAGCCGCTTGTCTTGTTCGTTCTTCTTTTGCTTTTTGGCCTAACGAAGGATCGACATCTTCTTTTTGGTTCGCATCGGCGAACAGGTTGGATCGTCTTTGGAGCGATCATCTCGATTTCGTTGCTCGTTGAGCGGCGCGTTCCGGCATTCGCGATTCTTCAATCGAGTCAGTTATTCCAGAATTGGTCGCGCACGATTGGCGAACTCAGGCATGTCTCGCCGCTGGATCGAATCTGGTTTGCTTGGGCCGGCTACATGATCGTTGTCGCACCGATTCTGATTTGGCAATCGCTTCGCAAGCGAGTCGCGCCGCCAGGTTTTATTGCGCTCTTACTTGTCGCGACATTTCTGCTGACGATTTGGCAGGCGCGCTGGAGTTACTTTTTCGTCGCAATCTTTTTCATCGTATTGCCGGGACTGCTTGCGCCGATCCAATCGCGGGCCGCCGTGTGGTCGGCGTTTGTTTTGTCGATCTTGCCGGTGCTTCAATTCTGGGATGCGCGGCTTTGGCCTAACGAAGTCGCGCTTTCGGGTCGAATCGAGCGTCGAGATGAATCGAAACAGTTGCGAGAACTGGCGGTCGCCATTCGCTCGGAGCAGACGCACCCGTTTCTCGCGCCGTGGTGGCTGTCGCCATCGATTGCATATTGGTCGGGTCAACCCGGCGTGGCCGGCGTTTCGCATGAAGCTCTGCCTGGAACGGCCGACAGCGCGCGTTTCTTTCTGGCAACAGACTTCCTTGGCGCGCGTGAAATCCTCCGTAATCGGCGAGTGGAATGGGTTTTAGGCTATGACTGGGGGCGGGTGGCCCACAATTCTGCTCTTCTCCTCGGCATTCCGCTTCCAGACCAGCCCCTGTGTCGTGTTCTTGACCGGAGCCCAAGCCAGGGGCCGCGGTTTCTCGTGCTTTCAGGGCAAAACGGAACAGCGAAATTGTTTCGATTTGCAGATAAATTATAAAAAAGTCAGCTTTTCGCTCCCGAACCCGTTGACAACGTGAATAACCATTACAATACTAACGCGTGTTGAAAAAATTCATCCCGCAGAGAACGATCTCGTCGATCGGAGAAGGATCGCTGAGTTCGGGGAATGATGATTCCAACCGAGCCGCCTACGGCGACCAACCGAAAACATCAACAAGCGATTACAAAAAGTTTATGGCTGAACATTCAGGCAAAGACGTCCTCTCCAGCGACGTCGAAATCAAAGGCACGATCAAGTTCCAAAAGGAGCTCTTGATCGATGGTAAAGTCGAAGGCGAAATTAATTCCGATGGGGCGTTGACGGTCGGCGAAAACGCGGACATCCGCGCTGAAGTCAAAACAAAGTCGATCACGATTTACGGCAAGGTGCAGGGGAACATTACCGTGAGCGAGCGTTGCGAATTGAAGTCGAAATGCACGCTTCAGGGAGATTTGAAGGCCGCCCGCCTCATCATTGAGGAAGGCGCCACCTTTATCGGGAAATCGGAAGTTTCCAGCGGGATGAGTGTCAAAGCAGCATCCAGCAGCCGGCCAGAAGTTGTTCGCCACGAAGATTCAGTCAAGCCTGCCTTCGCGGCTCGCGGTTAATTTTTGACCCTCGCCTACTGAACTAGTGATCAAGTCGTCGCCTGCCAAGGCCAGTGTGGAATGCCCGCACTGTGGCTTTAAGCAGATGGAATATGTGGCGGCGAAGACGACCATCTGCCGGCAGTGCGGTCGCTCCTTTTCACCTTCAGCGCCTAAGCTGGGACCGAAACTTAAGGACGAATCATCCGCGCCGGAAGAAGTACCACTTCATCGCAAATTCGAAGCCATTTGGAGCCGGCAACACAATCGCGTCGTCTCTTGTTTCGAATGCAAGCGCAAACACGAAGTCAGCGATGCCGCGAGCTCGACCAATTGTCCAGGTTGCAGCGCGCACATCGATCTCCGCGATTACAAAATCACAACCAGCTTCAGTCGCACCATTCGTACTCGCGGCGACGTGCACTTGACCACCAAGGGCGATCTCAGCAGCACCAGCGTGATTTGTACCACGGCGATCGTTGAAGGGAAACTCCGCGGCAATCTTGAGTGCGAGGATTCGATGACGATCAACCTGGTCGGGAAAATTCCCGGCCGCATCGGCGCTCAACACATGGTTGTTGAGCGGAAATCCGACATCCAATGCTTTCGGCGCGTGAGGGTGACGAACATCGACATCAAGGGGCGCATGTCCGGTGAAATCCTGGCCAGTGGCGCCGTGACTATTCACAAAGGCGGTGCCCTTGACGGAAACGTAACCGCAAAATCAATCGCGATCGAGAAAGGCGGAATGTTTTCCGGACAGCTTGTGATCGGTCGGGCCAACCTCACTCAGGGCGAGTTGTTGGCGGAAGCGAAAGCGGCCGAAAAAAAGGCTGAGTCAGGGGTGCCGCTGAGCGCAGCTCAGCCTTTACACGCAACGTAAGTTTTTCCTCCATGCGAAGACTGCATCCGCGCAGTCCATACGAAAAACTCGGCGGCTACGTTCATCTCCCGCGTTTGATCGACAAGGCCAAGCTGCATCGCAAAGGCTTGCTCGACGGCTACAACTACAAGACCGTCGGCTTCGACAAGCATCTCCTGAGCTTTCTCAAAATCGAGGGCGATGCCTTCGAAGAGGCAGTTCATCGTTTAGAGAACGATGACGCAATTTTGAACTGGGTCGAAACGAGCTGCGTAAAACATTCGAGCGACGAGATCGAGCACTGGAACCAGGCGATGATTTCACGGCACCCCGATACTGCCGCCAAAAAAGCCCGGTTCAGTCATTTTCTAAAACAATCCGGCGGTGGCGGGCGCAAAGATATTCGGACCTATTTTGATCTGATTGAGTTCGACGAAGGACGTTTGAAATGACGAATGTCGAATGGCGAATGCCGAAGGAAGCTCGAATGATAAAATTACGAAGGTGGCATTAGCCTGTTTCAGTTCCGTTATTCGGATTTCGTCATTCTTTTGACATTCGGCATTCGTGCTTCGTCATTTACGATCGCGCAAGATCGACAATCACGTTCCGATCTTTTTAAAAATCTTGTCCGCCTCCTCGAGCGTCTCTTTGCTGCCGATGTCGAGCCAACGCCCTTTGATCTCGAAAGTGTTGACCGGTTTGCGGGTGTAGAGCCATTGTAAGAACAACCCGGGCTGATCGGGATTATTTCCGGCGGCGAGGTAAGTCGTGAATAACGGCAGCACATCGCGCGAGTAATAATAGAGCGCGACCGCGGCCAGCGTGCTCTTCGGTTTCTCCGGCTTCTCTTCGAAATTTGTGATCACACCATTTTTATCCACAGTCACGGTGCCGTATTTTTTCATCGCTTCGAGGTTCCCGACGTCGTGAACAGCGACGGTGGCTGCCGAATGCTTGGCCGCATTCACAAAGTCGCTCAGCGGTTGTTGGAAAAGATTGTCGCCGGCAATGACGAGCAAATCCTCATCGGTCAAATTCTCGCGCATCAAAACCAGATTGATATCGCCAATCGCGCCTAATTTATCGTCGTCGCTCTTTGATCCGTCGTTGATGATCTTGATCGTTATCTCACGATGCTGTTCCTGGTAGCCATTGGCCCAGTTCTGAAAATCGCTGGCGAACTTGGCGTTGGTCACGATGTAAACCGTGCCCAGGCCGGGAACATCCGCGAGATTGTCCAAAAGCCACTCGATGATTGGTTTTCCGCCGACCTCTAACAACGGCTTCGCCTTGTTCAGCGTCAGCGGATAAAGCCGTGTTGCGTATCCGGCGGCGAGGATGAGCGCGTTCATTCGAATCGCCGGACGATAAGCATCCGGCCTAAGTGCGCCAGCTCATTCACCGCGTTAATTATTTGGCGGCGCCGCCTAAAACAGCCGAGCGCAAGCGCCGCTGCAGGGCCGCGATCCGGTGTGAATCGGTAATTTTAGCGTGGACTGCACTGTCGGTAATATAAAATGTATCGATCGCAGCGCCTTTTTGCGTGCTGATGCGCGAGAGAACGATATTCGCTCCTTCCTGTCCAAGCGCGGTTAGCAAATCGTAAAGGAGGCCAACGCGATCGGGTGCCTCAATCTGGACCAGTGTGTAAGTGGGATGCGCCCGGTTATCGATTGCAATTCCCGCGGGAAATTCCAGTTCCTGCAGTCGTCGATGTTCAATCTGGTGACGCGCCTGCTCGAGCAACGGCGCAAACTCGAAAGCGTCAACCAGGAGCGCGTCGCGCAGCGTTTTTTCCACGAGGTCGCGATCGCCCCCTTCGGTGACTGCGCGTCCTTTCATGTCGCACACCCGAAAGATGGCGAGAATGCTGTGGTCTTCGCGCGGAAAAATGTCTGCGCTCAGGATATTGAGAGGAACAACCGAAAATGACCCGGCGATTTTGGCCAAAAGGTGCCGACGGTGCCATGTGCAAAGCGACGCGGTGCTGTGACCGAATTGCGGAAACGCTTCCCAACTCGTCGCCGGCGCGAGCGCGCGGCCGTCTTCGGCCGACGCGTTCTCGAAGAAAGATCGAAACAAGCGGAGATGGTTCACGATTTCTGGAACGTCAGACGCGCGGAAGTAATTGTCCGGCATGAACTCGAAATGTGCTTCGATTTCCTCCGCAAAATCGGGCGGCAGCCTGGCCGATACCGCTGCTTCCAGGGACTCCCGCTCAATCTTGGTTTGCTCGAGGTAAGATTTTTGGTCTGCGAGATATTGAGAAGTGGCGTGAAAAAGTTCCCAAACGAGGGATTCCTTCCAATCCGACCAACTTTGTCCGCTCGTTCCCTGGCCGTCGGCCAGCGTCAGTAACATCAGCGCGTGCAGATTTTTTTGGTTCCGAGCAACATTCGCAAACTCGGCAATCGTCGCCGGATCGTCGAGATTTCGTTGCTGCGCGGTGTTGGAGAGCGTGACGTGATGATCGACCAGAAGAATGAGCGTTTTCCTTTGCTCGGACGAGAGCTGAAGACGTTTGGCTACGCTTTGCGCGAAAAGAGCGCTCGCTTCGGAATGCGGGCGGGCACCGACCGCTCGGCCGGTGTCATGCAAGAGTGAAGCGAGGTAAAGAACGAACGGGTCCTCCAAATTTTCGAAGAGATGACGATAAGCGAGCAACTTCGAATCGTTTGTTCGAACTAATGCGTCGAGCTTGTCGATGCAAAGAAGGGTGTGCTCGTCCGCGGTGTAACGGTGAAAAAATTCATGCTGCACCAGACAGGTCAGCTGGCCAAACTCCGGAATATAACGGCCAAGATAATCGACCCGGTGCATGAGACGGAGCGTGCGGCCGACCTCGCCTTTCTTGGACAAGATTTCTTTGAAAATTTCGCGCGGCGCTTTGGCGTAGCGATAGGTGCGGGTGACTTGTCCGAGCGCGCGGCTGGTGAGATCCTCTAACTCGGGGCTAAAATCGACGTTGTGCTCCTGCGCCCGCAGCGGTAGAAAAGTAAAAAGCGCACGGGTGCCGCTGGTCGCGTAACCACTGGCAAACTGCTCGGTAATGCGTTCGGTCACGCGAAAAATATTTCGAGTGTGTTTGTAATAATCGCGCATCAACGCTTCGCTCGCGCGCTGGCCATTCTTTTCCCGATACCGCAGGCGTCGCGCGATCTCCTCCTGCAAATTGAGATGGAGGACGTCCGCCGCGCGCTTGGAGAAATAATGCAGGTCGGTGCGCAACCGGAGGAGGAAATCGTAGGCCATTTCGATTCGGCGCTGGTCCGATTCGCTTAGCCAATCCCGGCCGACCAGGTGTGTCGTGGTCAGGGCGCCTTCTTTAAAATAAGACATCCAGAGCAAATTCTGGTAATCGCGCAGGCCGCCGCATCCGTTTTTGAGATTTGGTTCCTGCATGTAAACGCTGTCGCCGAATTTGCGGTGACGCGCCTCTTGATCGCGCATTCGCATCTCAACATATTCGCGCTCGGAACCGCCTACGCATTTGGTGCGAAATTGATCGCGAAACTCGCCAGCCAGCGTGCGATCTCCGGCCAGAAACCGCGATTCGAGCATTGCCGTTTTCGTGAGCATGTCGCGATTCGCCTGCGTCAATGCCTCTTTCATCGAACGCGTGGAATGACCGACTTTGAAGCCGATGTCCCAGAGCAAATACAGAATCTGCTCCGCCATCTCTTCCACATAAGCAGAGATTTTGCCTGCGCCGTTTCCATGCAACAGCATGACATCGACATCGCTAAACGGATTCAGCTCGCCGCGGCCGTATCCACCCAGTGCAATCAGCGCCAACGAGGTCTTTGGCTGCCCCACCGCGCTGGCAGCAGCCGTAAAAACATGGCGCAAAATTACATCGACCAATTCGCCGCGCCGGGCGCAAATTTCGCGGCCACCACCGCCGGCCTGATGTTTCAGACGGAGCCGGTGCTCCTCCAGCTTGAGAAATTTTTTGTAGCTCGAAAGAACTTCGCTTGGCCGCTGTTTTCCGGTGACCGCGAGCTGGTCTTCAGCATGGGCCAGGACTTTCTCAAGATGTCGCGAGGTCGCCATTGTCGATCTTAGATTGCTCAGTCCCGCCGCTGCTCAATCTAAAATCTAAAATCGAAAATCCAAACTGCGATTAAAGCTCGATGGCGTAACGCTTAAGCTTGCTATAAAGCGTCGGCCGCTGAATACCGAGCAGCTCGGCCGCCTTCTTCTTGTTTCCGTGACAGTGGGCCAACGCTTGCAAGATCGTTACCCGCTCCATGTCGTCGAGACTTTGTACGCCTTGGGGGACGACGCTGCGCTCAATTTGCTGCAATGCCGCCGGCAACTGCAATTCGCCCGGCAATTCCTTCACTCCCACCATACTTTGCCGCGCCAGAACTACGGCGTATTCCATCGCGTTTTGTAATTCGCGCACGTTCCCGGGCCACGAGTAATCGAGCAACTTTTGGAATGCTTCGGGTGAAATCTCAGGCTCAGATTTGCCAAGCTGCTGCGCGAATTGTTTCACAAAGAAGGTCACCAAAGCGGGAATGTCCTGCTTCCGTTCGCGTAACGGCGGAACTTCAATTTGGAAAGTGTTAAGGCGGTAATACAAATCCGAGCGTAAGCGGTTCTCGGTGAGCGCCTGCGCAATTGGCCGATTCGTTGCCGCAATCAAGCGAAAATTCGCCTTCAGTGTGCGTGTGCTCCCGAGCGGCCGATATTCGCGCTCCTGGAGCACCCGCAAGAATCGCGTCTGCAAATCAGCCGGCATGTCCGAGATCTCATCCAGAAACAGCGTGCTTTCATTCGCTTCCGCGATCATTCCCGGAAAATCGTTCATCGCTCCGGTAAACGCGCCTTTGACGTATCCGAACAACTCGCCCTCGATCATTGTTTGCGGAAACGCCGCGCAATTGAGTTTCACCATCGGCCGTTCCGAGCGACGGCTGCGATGATGAATCAAATTCGCGATCACTTCTTTGCCGACGCCGCTTTCGCCGGTGATCAATACATTGGCTTCCGACGGCGCCATCGCATTGATCAGCTCCTCGATTTCCTGCATCGATTTGCTTTTGAACACTGGCGTCAATCGCGTCTCCGCGATTTCCAGGCGTTTTTCGAGTTCGACCGTTTTCTCGCGAAGCTGTTGCGTTTCGCGAAGAAGCGATTGCTTCTCCAGTGCTTTCTCCACCAGGCTAAGCAATTCCTCCGGCGCGTATGGTTTGCTGATGAAATGAAACGCGCCGCGCTTGATCGATTCGATCGCGTTATTGAGGGTGTCGTGCGCGGTCAAAATGATGACCTGTGTTTCCGGCCGCTCGGTTTTGATCTGGTCGAGCATTTGCAATCCTTCCGCGTCCGGCAGTTGCA
>WNGH01003061.1_pt1 | contig 20063 bp, 17 predicted proteins | sample 5400631 | NCBI WGS metagenome assembly WNGH01 (sample SAMN13153373, study PRJNA577476) | soil metagenome | isolation source: 115 cm soil or saprolite under Garry oak tree replicate 1 | place: USA:California | collected 2016-06-15
AATCGTTCGCGCTGGCTGACGCGCTGGCAGGCGCTCGAATACATCACCAGCCAGAATCTCGAGAAGCGCGCGTTTGATCTGCTGAACTGCATCACCGTAGTGCCCGGGGCGCTGGGAGCATGGCGCGTGGAGGCGGTCCGCGCCGCGGGCGGGTTTACGGCAGACACCGTGGCGGAAGATACGGACCTGACCATCGCCATCCGGCGGGCCGGCTGGCGCATCGGTTATGACGAAGAGGCCATTGCCTGGACGCAAGCCCCGGAAACCGCGGAGGCGCTGGTGCGGCAGCGATTCCGGTGGACCTTCGGCACGCTCCAGTCGGTGTGGAAGCACGGCGACATGCTCTTCCGGCGGAAATACGGGACGCTCGGCTGGGTCGCGCTGCCGAACGTTTTCATATTCCAGATCCTGTTTCCGCTGGTGTCCCCGCTGATAGACCTCATGTTCCTGAGCTCGCTGGCGCTTTGGGGACTCGCGCAGTTGCGCGTCACGCGCCTGCCCCAGCTCTGGACCGAGCAGGACGTCGAGCGCTCGCTGATTTTCTTTGCCGGATTTATGCTCATTGACCTGCTCACCTGCGTCATCGCCTTCACACTCGAAAAAAAGGAAGACTGGACGCTGCTCTGGCCGCTGCTTTTGCAGCGTTTTTACTACCGCCAGATGATGTACGTCGTGCTGTTCCGCTCTGTGATGGGCGCGGTCCAGGGGCACGCCGTAGGCTGGCGGGGGATCGAGCCGCATGTCCCCACGCCGGTCGCACAAGTCTGACTAATAGCTACTCCTGTTTCGACTCTCAACCCTCGAGTCCCAACTTTCGACTGTCAGCTTTCCGGAGTAATATAAACACCTACCTGAGGGAGGCTCGCATGGCGATTCAATTCATTCTCAATGGCAAGTCGCAATCGGTAGACGTCAGTCCGGAGATGCCGCTGCTGTGGGTGTTGCGCGACACGTTGAACCTTACGGGCACGAAGTTCGGCTGCGGCATGGCCTTATGCGGCGCCTGTACCGTGCACATTGACGGGGAAGCGGCGCGCTCGTGCGTCACGCCGGTAGCGAGCGTCTCCGGGAAGAAGGTGACGACCATCGAGGGCCTCTCGAGCAACCTCAGCCATCCGGTGCAGAAGGCGTGGATCGAAGAGGACGTGCCGCAGTGCGGGTATTGCCAGTCGGGGCAGATCATGGGCGCGGCGGCGCTTCTGGCGAAGAAGCCGCACCCGAGCGATGCGGAGATAGATGAGGCGATGAGCGGGAACATCTGCCGGTGTGGAACGTACCAGAGAATCCGCAAGGCCATCCACCGCGCCGCCGCGATGCAGCCGGGCGGAAAGCCCGGCGGAAAGACGGCTCCGCCCGCGCGTAAAGCTGTCGCCGCGCACGGCGCGCGGGGAGGTGGGCGATGACACCCGCAGCGTCTTCAAAAGTCAGCCGCAGAAGGTTTCTGCAAACCGGGGCTGCCGGCGCCACCGGACTGGTCATCGGATTTTACTTGCCGGGGCGCTACGAAGCGCTTGCCGCGCCGCAGGCACGTCCGTTTGCCCCGAATGCCTGGATCCGCGTGGGGACCAACGGCCTGGTGACCATCGTGATTGACAAGTCGGAGATGGGCCAGGGCGTCGTGACTTCGCTGGCGATGCTGGCGGCCGAAGAACTGGAATGCGATTGGAGAAAGATGAGCACCGAATTTGCACCAGCGGACAAGGCCTACATCAATCCGTTGTTCGGACTGCAGGGCACCGGAGGGAGCACCAGCGTTCGCGGGTCGTGGGAGCCTCTGCTCAAAGCAGGCGCGACCGCGCGCGAAATGCTCATCGAAGCTGCGGCGACGAAATGGGGCGTGGAGAAATCCGAGTGCCGCGCCGAACATGGCGTCGTTATCCACACCGCTTCCAAGCGGCGGCTGAGTTACGGCATGCTCGCCGATACGGCCCGCCAGCTTGCCCCTCCGAAAAATGTCGCCCTGAAAGATCCGAAGAGCTACCGGGTCGTGGGCAAAGCCAGGAAGCGGCTGGACACGCCCGACAAAGTGAATGGACGCACACAGTTCGGAATGGATGTTCGGTTGCCGGGAATGCTTCATGCCGTGGTGGAACGCTGCCCGGTGTTCGGCGGGAAGGTCGCCAGCTTCGACGCGACGAAGGCCAAAGCGGTGCCCGGCGTGCGCCAGGTCATACAGGTTTCCAATGGAATCGGCGTCGTCGCGGACAACACCTGGTCGGCGATGGAGGGCCGCCGCGCGCTGGAAGTCAAATGGGACGAAGGTCCGAACGCCTCGGTGAACAGCGCGAGCATCAGCAAGCTTTTTGCGGAACGTGCCGGACAGCCCGGCGCCGTCGCGCGCAAGGAGGGCGATGCCGCCGCAGCGTTCAGCGCCGCGGCGAAAAAAATCGAAGCCGTATATGAGGTGCCCTACCTGGCGCACGCCACCATGGAGCCGATGAATTGCACCGCGCACGTGCGCGCCGATGGCTGCGACGTCTGGGTGCCCACGCAGTTCCAGACCTTCACGCAGGCAACCGCTGCAAGACTCGCGGGCGTCAAGCCGGAAGCGGTGCAGGTCCACACGACGTTCCTCGGCGGAGGTTTCGGGCGCCGCTCGGAGCTGGATTTTGTCGTAGATGCGGTGGAACTCTCGAAAGCCGCCGGGGCGCCGGTCCAGGTGACCTATTCCCGCGAAGACGACATGCAGCACGATTACTATCGTCCGGCGTCCTACTGCCGCCAGGCCGCTGCGCTCGATGCCGATGGCTGGCCCGTTGCCTGGACCAACCGCATTGCGTGCCCTTCGATCATGTCGCGTGTTTTCCCCAACTTCGTGAAGAACGGTGTGGACGGCACCTCGGTGGAAGGCGCCGCGGACATCCCCTACGCCGTTCCCAACATCCTCGTGGATTATCAACTCACCGAAGCCGCTGTGCCGGTCGGATTCTGGCGTTCCGTCGGGCATTCGCAGAACGCGTTCTTCAGCGAGTGCTTTCTGGACGAAATCGCCGCCGCCGGCGGCAAAGATCCCTACGAATTGCGTCGGCACCTTCTGGCGAAGCAGCTGCGGCACCTGGGCGCGCTCGAATTGGCGGCTACGAAGGCGGGCTGGGGCACGCCGCTGCCGGCGGGCCGGTTTCGCGGGATCGCCGTGATGAGTTCCTTCGGAAGCTACGTTGCGCAGGTTGCCGAAGTCTCCGTCAACCGCAGCGAAGGCGTGCGCGTGCACCGCGTGGTATGCGCGGTGGACTGCGGACGGACGGTGAATCCGGACACCATTGCGGCGCAGATGGAAGGGGCCATTGTGTACGGTCTCACCGCAGCGCTGAAGGGCGCCATCACCATTGATCGCGGACGCGTCGAGCAGAGCAACTTCAACGATTACGAAATGTTGCGGCTGGACGAGATGCCGGTGGTCGAGGTGCACATCGTCCCGAGCGACAACCCACCGGGCGGGGTCGGCGAGCCGGGGACGCCGCCGATCGCGCCGGCCGTGTGCAACGCTGTCTTCGCCGCGACGGGCAAGCGCATCCGCCGGCTGCCCGTTCGCGCGGAGGACTTGGCGTAAGCCGACGATTTCTAGCGGCCCTGCGGCTTCGGGTCTTTTGAGGGTGGGTCACCGGCAACGGCCGCATCCTTTTCCACGCGTTTCTTCTGCTCGGACATGGCTTGCACCCGGCTGGGTTGAATAAGCTTTTGCGTCCCGATCATTGCGGCGCCTAGCAGGGAGGAGCGTTCGGCCTCTTCTTCAAATTCCTTTTCGGTCATTTTCGAGTAGCGGTCCGATCCGCCGATCGAAACGACCAGCGCAATCACCAGCGCAACGATGACGATTATTAGAAACAACGTAACCATAACTCGTCTTCAGAAGGAGCTGCCCATTGTCGCTCCTACTATACGACGCCGCGGCTCGCTTGACATGTCAATTCCCAGTTGGAAGGCGAAGAGCGCGCCATCCGATTTGCGCCGCGCGGCCAGTCGCCACTATTCTGAGGCGTGCAAACCGCTCTGCCATTCCTGAATGCATTCTCGGCTGCTTTCCCGCAAACCGATGCGAGGACAACTGCGCTGCTGGGGCTGGGAATTATCTCCGTGGCCATATGGGTCTACCTGCTTCTCGGACGCGGCGGCTTCTGGCGGGTCCGCGCGGCAGACGAATCACCCTCCGCAAAACTCGAGGATCTTCCGGCGCGGCGCGTAGTGGCCGTGATTCCCGCGCGCAACGAAGCCACGGTCGCCGGACAAGCAATCGCGTCCCTGCTCGAACAAGAATTTCCCGGCCAACTCGAAGTCATCCTCGTGGATGACCACAGCTCCGATGGCACTGTAGAGGCGGCCCGCGAAGCCGCCGCCCGGGCAGGCGCGGGCGACCGATTGAACGTCATCGCGGCAGGCCCGCTGCCGGAAGGATGGACGGGCAAACTCTGGGCCATTGCCGAAGGTCTGAAACTCGCGAGCCAGAGAAACCCGGACTATTTTCTGTTCACCGACGCCGACATTCTTCACGCGCCTCAGAATGTCGCAGGGCTTGCGGCTCGCGCCGAAGCGGGCAACCTCGACCTGGCCTCGCTGATGGTGAAACTGCACTGCCAAACCCTGGCCGAGCGCGCGATGATTCCGGCATTTCTATTTTTCTTCTTGAAGCTGTACCCGCCTGTGTGGATCGCCAACCCCATCCGGCGCACGGCCGGCGCCGCCGGTGGCTGCATGCTGATCCGCCCGCAAGCACTCGAGCAAATGGGCGGAATCGGCGCGATTCGCGGGGAGTTGATCGAAGATTGCGCCCTGGCTCGCGAGGTCAAACGGCGCGGGGGGAGGATATGGCTGGGAGTCGCCGGCAAAACGCACAGTCTGCGGAAGCTTCACTCTTTTGGGGAAATCTGGCAAATGATCGCACGATCGGCGTTCACGCAGCTTCGCTATTCGGCGCTGTTTCTGGCAAGCACGCTCCTGGGAATGGCGGTGACCTATCTGGCTCCGATCTTGCTCTTGTTTTCCGGCGACCGGGTTGTTTTTGGCTTGGGCCTCGCGCCTTGGCTCTTGATGTCACTGGCCTATCTGCCGACGCTGCGGTTTTACGGACGCTCGATTGCGTGGGGACCCACGCTGCCGTTTGTCGCGTGTTTCTATCTTGGCGCGACGCTTGATTCCGCCGTGCGCTACTGGACCGGCCGCGGCGGGGAATGGAAAGGCCGGGCCCAAGCGTTACGCCGCCGTTGAGCGGCGGCGAAGTTCCGCGCGGGAAACCTGTTGAATAATCCCGCTGGCATTCCGGAGAGATTCTTGGCATACTATTGTGTGGAACGTGTGTGATGGGCTGCATCCCGCTTAAGGGAGCGGCACCGGAGGCACCGATGAGCGTAATAAACCGTGCGGGCAACGGGAAAGTGACCGTGCCCGACATCCTTCGCCGCAAATCTTCTTCCGCGGCAAACTCCAACGAACCACCCAACAAAATCACCTGCCTGACGGCGTACGACTATCCCACGGCGCGGCTGCTCGACGAAGCCGGCGTGGACATCCTGTTGGTCGGCGATTCGCTGGGCATGGTGGTGCTGGGCTACGACAATACTCTGCCCGTGACCCTGGAAGAGATGCTGCACCACACGCGGGCCGTGCGCCGCGGCACGCAACGCGCGCTGGTGGTGGCGGACATGCCGTACGGCAGCTACCACGCCGAGAGCGGCGAATCGCTCCACAACGCCATGCGCTTCATCAAGGAGGCGGGCGCCGAAGCTGTGAAGGTGGAAGGCGGTGAACGCCGCCTGGAATTGATCGCGCGGCTGGTGGAAGCGGAAATCCCGGTGATGGGGCATGTTGGCTTGACGCCGCAGTCGGTCCACGCGCTGGGCGGATTCAAGGTCCAGGGCAAAACGCCCGATGCCGCCGAGCGTCTCCTGCGTGACGCCCGCGCTGTCGAAGCGGCGGGCGCGTTTTCGATCGTACTCGAAGCCGTGCCGCGCGAACTGGCGGCGCAGATCACGCGCGAGCTGCGCATTCCGACAATCGGCATCGGCGCGGGGCCGGATTGCGACGGCCAGGTGCTCGTCCTGCACGATATGATCGGACTGACCTTTGGCGAGCCGCCCAAGTTCGCGCGGCGTTACGCCAAGGTTGGAGAGGAAATCCTGCGCGCCGCGCGCGAATATTGCGAAGACGTGCGCGGCGGGCGCTTCCCGTCGGATGCGGAGTCGTATCACGCGCCGGCGGAGTCTCGCGCTCCCGCGGTCGTTCCAAAGCACCGCTGAGCGGACCCGGGCTGCGCGGAAAGGGAGGGGCCTATGACACCCGAAGAGATTCGTGTGCTTTACGACTACAACTCCTGGGCCGATCATCGCTCCGTGGATGCCTGCGCCGCGCTCACCGCGGACCAGTTTGTGAAGAACCTGGGCTCGAGCTTTGGCTCGGTGCGCGATACGCTCGCGCACATCATGCATTGCGAGTGGCTCTGGCTCGAACGCTTTCAGGGACGCTCGCCGAGCGCGTTTCCAGCTGCCGATCTCTACGGGAACCTCGACAGCCTCAGAGCCAGATGGGCGCAAATCGAGCGCACCCTGCTGGCCTTCGTCGCCGGGCTGAAGCAAGAGGACATTGAGCGCGACTTCGAATACAGAACCACAAGCTACGGCGCGATGAAAAACCCCCTGGGGCAATCGCTGCAGCACCTGGTGAATCACGGCACGTATCATCGCGGCCAGATTGCCACGATGCTGCGCCAGCTGGGCGCGAAGCCCGCGTCAACCGACTTGATCCTCTTCTACCGCGAGCGCGCCGCCGGCGCCTCAGCATAACGCGCATCTCCTCACACTTCTTGGAAACGATTCACACCATTGAGTGGATGAAGCAGGCGGCGCGAGCGGCGCGCGCCCAGGGGCGCCTTGTCGGTTTGGTTCCCACAATGGGTGCGCTCCATGAAGGGCATTTGTCTCTGGTGCGCGCCGCGCTCGGCCAATGCCAGGCCGTAACCGTCTCGATTTTTGTGAACCCCGCGCAGTTCGGCCCGCGCGAAGATCTTTCACGCTATCCGCGTGCGATGGAGAAAGACGCGGCGCTGCTGGAACAGCTCGGGGTCCACTACCTGTTTGCGCCGCAGCCGGCGGAGATTTATCCCGGCGGCTTCCGCACCTACGTCAACGTCGAGAGCTGGAGCGAGCGGCTCGAAGGCCGTTCGCGTCCGGGCCATTTCCGCGGCGTGACCACCGTTGTCCTGAAGCTGCTCGAGATTGTGCAGCCGCATTTCGCCTATTTCGGCCGGAAAGACGCGCAGCAGGCGCGGCTTGTCCGCCAGATGGTCTGCGACCTCAATCTCGATACCGAAATCGTGGTGCGCCCGATTGTGCGCGAAGCCGACGGCCTGGCCATGTCTTCGCGGAACGCCTATCTGAACCGGGACGAGCGCCGGGCCGCCACCGTGCTGCATCGCGCACTCGATGCCGTGCGCCGCGAAATCACCGGCGGCGAGCGGGACGCGCAGCATCTGCAAGCGGCCATGCGCAAGGTGCTTGACGCCGAGCCGCTGGCCTCCGCCGATTACGCCGAAATTGTGGATGCGGAGACGCTCGAGCCGGTGACGCGGCTGCGCCGGTCGTGCCTCGTCCTGCTCGCGGTTTTCGTCGGCACCACGCGCTTGATTGACAATTTGTTGATCGAAGAAGACGCCGGGAAACCGGGCGAATTCGGCGTATCTCTTTAGGAACCCTCCCTCACCGGAAAAGGCGGCGTCTGATAGACTGGGGTGCAGCTCCATAATCCCTGTCGAGGTAAAAGCATGAGAAAAATTTTGATCGCTCTCCTGGTTGCTCTCTTGTTCGCGGCCGTGCCGCTTTCCCTGCGCGCGGCAGATATCCCCGCGGGCACGCATATCACCGTAACTCTGGATCAATCCGTCAGCTCGAAAAACGCCCGGGTCGGACAGCACGTCCCCGCCAGCGTGGCGCGTGACGTGGTTGTCGGCGGAAAAACCCTGATTCCCAGAGGGGCGCAGGCGACGCTGATCGTCGCTTCCGCACAATCTTCCGGCCGGCTCTCCAAGCCGGGAAAACTCTGGCTGCGCTTGCATTCCGTGCAAGTGAATGGCAAGAGCCATGCCGTCAGCACGAACCTGCAAGGACGCACCATGGGCTCGAAGGCCACGCGCGATACGGTGGCCATCGGGGGCGGTGCAGGGGCGGGTGCGCTTATTGGCGGACTGGCAGGCGGCGGTAAGGGCGCAGCCATCGGAGCCGGAGTGGGCGCCGGCGCGGGAACGGCCGGGGCTGCCGCAACCGGGAAAAAGGACGTCAACTTCCCTGCGGAGACCAGGCTGTCGTTCACAACGCGCACGGACACGAAGATCGAATAACCGAGCAAGGAAAAATGGCGGGAAGCAAGCATCGCATCCCGCCATTCTTCTTCTCCCGATCCCCGTTCCATAATCTATTTGGCGTTGATGGCGTCCAGCACTTGCGCGGCGTGGCCCTTGGGATGGACGTTTTCCCACACCTTGGCGATCTTGCCGTCCGGGCCGATCAGAAACGTGCTGCGCACAATCCCCATGTACGACTTCCCGAGAAAGGATTTCATGCGCCGCACGCCATAGGCTTCGATGGCCTGGAACCCGGGATCGCTCAGAAGAGAGAAATTCAGCTTTTCCTTGGCCTTGAATTTCGCCTGGGCTTCCACGGTATCGCCGCTGCAGCCGAGAATCACTGTGCCGGCCTTGTCGAATCCTGCTTTGGCGTCGCGAAACTCGGACGCTTCGCTGATTCATCCGGGGGTCTGCGCCTTGGGGAAAAAATACAAAACTACGGGCTTGCCGCGCAGATCCGCGAGCGCGATTTCCCGGCCATCGTCGGCCGGAAGACGGAATTCCGGCGCGTTGTCACCCTGCTTCAGCATGATTCCTCCGGGGCACGGGCGTTAGGCAAGCAGCCTCTTCAGCGTGTCGTTGACGAGCTGCGGATTCGCCTGCCCTCGCGTGGCCTTCATCACCTGCCCGACAAAAAACTTGAACACCCCTTCGTTCCCCGCCTTATACTTCGCGACATTTTCGGGATTCTTCGCGATTACTTCGCGGCAAGCCTGCTCGATGGAGCTCGTGTCGCTGATTTGCGCCAGACCCTCGGCCGCGATGATGGCATCCGAGGTTTTCCCCGTCTCGAACATGGCGGCAAAGACCTTCTTGCCAATCGCGGAGGTGATTTGTCCGGCTTCAACAACTTTTAGCAAACTCGCGAACGCGGCCGGAGTGACCGGACTCGACGCAATCTCTACCGCCGAATCGCTCAATCGCCGTAGAAGTTCCGTCTGCATCCAATTCGCGGCTGTCTTGGCGGGAGCCCCGGCTTTCACGACCGCCTCGAAATAATCGGCGAGATCACTGGTTGCCGTGAGGACCGCGGCATCGTACGGTGTGACGCGGTAGTCGCGCACAAAGCGGTCGCGCTTAGCGGCAGGCAGCTCGGGCATCGTTCGAGCGATCTCTTCGCGCCAAGCGGGCGTGACGCTGACGGGCAGCAAATCCGGCTCGGGGAAATAGCGGTAATCGTGGGCGCGCTCTTTTGTGCGCATCGAGTCGGTGCGCCCGGCGGCCTGGTTCCACAGACGCGTCTCCTGCTCGAGCCGTCCGCCGCTTTCAAGGACCCCGATGTGCCGCTCGATTTCATATTCGAGAGCGCGCGCCAGGTAGCGGAACGAATTGAGGTTTTTCACCTCCACCTTGGTCCCAAACGCATCGCTCCCGCGGCGCCGCACGCTGACGTTGGCGTCGCAGCGCAGCGAACCCTCTTCCATGTTGCAATCGCTGACGCCGGTATAGAGCAAAACCTGCTTGAGCGTAGTCAGATAAGCGTAGGCTTCGGCTGACGTCCGCAGGTCCGGCTCGGAAACGATTTCGATGAGCGGCGTCCCGCAGCGGTTGTAATCAATGTAAGTCTTCTCGGCGGAGTCCGGGAAGCCCTCGTGCATGGCCTTGGCCGCGTCCTCTTCCAGGTGCAGCCGCGTGATGCCGATATGCTTCTTTCCGCCGTCGAACTCGATATCGAGCCAGCCGTGCTCTGCCAGCGGCAGTTCGTACATGGAAATCTGGTAGCCCTTGGGCAGGTCGGGATAGAAATAATTTTTCCGCGCAAAACGCGAACGCTCCTGTACGGTGCAATGGAGCGCCAGCGCCGCGCGTATGGCCATCTCCAGGGCGCGGCGATTGAGGACCGGCAGCGTGCCCGGCAGGCCGAGGCATACCTCGCAGACGTTGGTATTGGGCGGGTCGCCGAAGCGCGTCGAGCAGCCGCAGAAGATTTTGGACTGCGTGCGAAGTTGTGCGTGCACTTCGAGGCCGATGACCGGCTCGTAGCGCTCGCGCGCGTCCGGCGAGATGCGCGCCGTCTCTGGGGCGGCTTTTGCCATGGCTGACCGCCGATTATAACATCAGCGGCCAGCCCTCTTTACTGTGACGGCAGCAGATCGCAAAAACAAAACGAGTCGCGCTGCACCTTTTCACCAAGCACGAAGTGCACCGGTTGCTTGAAGATGGGCCCGTCGAAAACGAAACTGTGAAATTCGCCGTTTTCGCCGCACGGATCGGCGTCCGGCGGCAGGTCTTTGAGGAATTGGGCGTCAATTTCGCGCCCGGCGAAGCTTGCAGGGAGCGCCTTGAGATCCACGCAGACGGCGACGGCGCGAAAGCCCAGTTGCAGAAAAGAGGCGACCAGTTTGCGGGTGTCGCGCTTCCAGATGGGAAAGATGCCTCGCATGCCCACCTTTTCGAGATTCTTCTCGCGATAAACGCGCAGGTCTTCCAGGAAAATATCGCCGAAGGCGACCTCATGAATACCGCCGGCAAGATGAATGCGCAGGGCCTCTTCCATGCGCGCTTCGTAAACGGGATTGACGCACTGCGGAGGAATCGTCACCTGATGGAGCGGCAGGCCGATGGCCGCCGCCTGCCGCTCGAGCAATTCGCGGCGAACGCCGTGCATGCTGATGCGGTCGAACCCTTCCGTAACCGTGGTCAGCAAAGCAGCCACGGGGCGGCGCTCCACGGTGAGCACGGCGTGAAGCGCCATCGCGCTGTCTTTTCCGCCGCTCCAGCACATCAGGATTGGTTCTTGCATTGTGCGCCTCACTCTCGATGGAACGTGTACTTCACTCCCACGCGGACCTCCCGCCCGAGCGCCGGGAAGCCGATGGCTTCCTGATACTGCTTGTCGAACAGATTGGCCACCCTGCCGGTAAGAGAAACGCCGCGCGACAGGGCATAACTCGTCGCGAGATCAAAGCGCGCGTAGCCCGGATTGCGCGTGAGTCCCAAGCCGAGGAAATCGCTGTCGGTGCGGCGCCCGGTGAAATAGCCGGCGAGGTTCCAGTTCATCCGCCGGAAAGCCGCATTCAGATTTACATTCCCTGAGTTGACTGGTCTGCGCAGCATGTGGTTGCCGGGGATTTCCACTGGATCAAATGCGTTGGGGGCCTTTAAGACGCGCGTATCATCGTAACTATAACCTCCTCGGATGAACAGCCAATGTTCGGGCCGCGCTTCTGCGGTGACGTTTGTGCCGCGGGCCCGCGCCAAATCGGTATTGAAGCTTGTTCCCAGGCCGAAGGGACAAGCCGGCGTCGCCATCGGGTTGAACCCGAAACTGATGATGTCGCGGAACCGGTTGTCAAAATAGTTCGCCGAGACGCGCACGCGATCCGACGCGAGCCGTTGTTCTACTCCCGCGTTGATGGTGCGGCTCTGCTCGGGACGCAGCGCCGGATTGCCGGGAAAGCAAGGATCGGTTCCAAAGGATTGCTCCATTTCCGGCTCCTTAATTCCCCGCCCATAGGAAAAGCGCAGCCGCGTTGCGCCCCACAGATCTTTTCCCGGCCGCAAGAGATAGACGGCTCCGGCACGCGGCACGACACGCGTTCCAAACGTGGTATTTGCTTCGGCGCGGCCGCCCGCGCTCAAGGTCAGCCTCGCCCGCGGCTGCCAGTGGCCGTCCAGAAAGCCGGCCTGATTATTGCGGCGCGCATGCTCGCCGCCCAGCAAGCTGGGAAAGGCGTTTTCGACTTCGTACTCGTAACCCGCGGTGAGCGCGCCCTGCGGCGCGAGGTAGCTGGATTGCGCCTGGAAGCCCGCGTGATTGAATTGATCCTGCACGCTAAAGAGCGGCGGGTTGGCGTTGCCGTCCACGATTCTCGCCTCCGAACCGCTCACGCGGTGCTGCCAGTGCGAGCTGCTGCGAAACTCCCAGCTCAGGTTGGCCGCCAGGTTTTTCAAATTGTCGAACTGCTTGAGGCTCGGCGGCAGCAGAAGGGTCTGACCGGGAATTCCGGCATCGCTTGCGGCATTTCGCACCGTAAGGCGAAGCTGATGATTCTCGGCGAATGCCCAGCCAAAATTTCCGGAGAGCGCGCGATTCAGGAAGAAATCATTGGGGCCCTGGCCGGCCGTCTCGAAGTAAGATGCCGCCGCGGAATAGTCGAAGTGTCCGGCTAGCCCGCTCACCTGCGCGCCTCCGCGCCCCGTGGAAAAGCTGCCTCCGTCGGCGAAGAGAGTGACTTCGGGGATGCGCGTCGTGCCGCGGTGGGACACCACCTGGATGACCCCCGCTACGGCATCGGACCCGTACAGCGCGCTTTCCGCGCCGTGGACGATTTCGACCTTGTCCACGTTGTCGAGCGTGAAGTTGGAGAAATTGATCTGACGCCCGGCCTCGGTGAACGGCGCGCCGTCCACGAGCAGCTTTGTGAAATTCGAATTGCCGCCGTCAATGAAAATGGTTGCGAGGCCTCCCTCGGGACCTGTCCGCGCAAGGCTGATGCCGGGCTGCGTGGCCAGCAGGTCGGGCAGTGAATTCGCTTGCCGGCGCTCAAAGTCTTCGCGGGTCAGCACGGTCACCGGGGCCGGCGTAGAGTCCGCGGAAGCCGGCTCGGCCTGCGCGGTGACAACAATCGTGGATGCCAGCGGGTTGATTTGCAATAGGAAATCAACTGCCCGCGATTCTCCCGGCGCAACGCGCATAGTTTCTTCCCGGGTCACGAAAGACGGGTGTGTGACTCGCAGAACACAGCAATGGCCGGCAGGAACTGTCGCGGTGTACCGGCCGTCGTTTCCGGAAAGAACGTGAAGAAGTTCGCGGCGGGAGGAGCCGGCGTTTAGAGTAGAAATTGAAACCTGTCCGCCGGAGATTACGGCGCCGCTTGCATCGCTGAGCGTGCCGGAGAAAGTCGCAGTGCCGGACGGGGTGGACTGGCAGTGGGAAACGCTCGAGAAACTAAAGAGCAAAACAACCAAGAGACTGCTAACGGCCCATGCTCGCATTTGTCCTCCTCTCCCTCTCGCGCGGGAGGTGAAGGTTGTCCCGCCGGCCGAGATCGTTTTCGGCCTTGCAGGCTGCGGACTCCGCCGGTCTCCTGGCTTGGCGGCGCATGAAAGGTGCGGTCTTCCCACCGCGACACCCCGTGAGGAGCGCTTCGCAGCAGTGGCCTGCACCCGATGCACTTCCCGCCTTACAGTCGCGCGGCGGCGACGGATTCTCACCGTCTTCCCGTGCGCGGAGTCTGCGGTGATTGGAACGCGGTGCCATTCGGAGCGGGTGTAACGCCCGCTCCCCGGCATCGCCGGCTTTACGGGCTATCCAGCTCAGCTTTTTCGACGGGAGGATTTTTCCAAGCTCGGGAAAAATCTCCGCGCCAAATTGTTGAGCGAAGAAAAGTTTTTCAGGGCAGCGGCTCCTGGCCGCGAATCGTGATGCGCGGCCGGCCCATGGGTCCCGTTTCCACTTCGAGCGGCGCCTCGAACACGTGCTCGAGTAAATCCTTCTGGAGCACCGCGGCGGGCGAGCCCACGCGCAAGCACTTGCCGCCATGCAGAAGGATCACCTGGTCGGCAAACTCCGCCGCCAGGTTCAGTTCATGCGTGACGACGATCACCGTATAGCGGTTGGCGTCGGCCAATTGGCGCAACCCGTGGAGCAGGTCCACCTGCGCACCGATGTCCAGATGAAGCGTGGGCTCGTCCAAAAGCAAAAGCAGCGGCTGCTGCGCCAGCGCCCGCGCCAGAATCACGCGTTGTTTTTCACCGCCGGAAATCTCCTGAAGCAGCCGATCGCTCAAATCCCCCGCGCCGACTTGCCGCAGGGCATTCTGCGCGATGGCAATGTCGGTGGTTGTCTCGAAACGCAGCCCGCGCTGGTAGGGATGGCGGCCCTGCAAGACGAATTCCCATGCGCGCATCGGATACAAGAGCTGGCTTTCCTGCTGCACCATGGCGATGCGCTGCGCGCGTATGCGCGCTTCCAGGCGGCTCGTTTCGAAGCCGTCGAGTTGCACGCGGCCCGAAAGAGGCTCGAGGACCCCGGCAATCAGCTTCAGCAGAGTGGACTTTCCGCTCGCGTTGCGCCCCAGGACGGCCACGATCTCCCGCTGGCGTGCCTGAAAGGTGGTAGCCTCGAGCGTGAACACCGGAGCCGCGTTTTCGCCGGCGGAGTAGGCGAAGCTGGCTTGCTCCACGCTCAGGCGGATATCTCCGGCGCGCGGCGAAGCCGCGGGGCGGGAGGAGAGAGCCGCGCTCGGAACCGAACTCATGCCGCCCTCCTCCGCAACAAATAAATGAACAATGGCGCGCCGGCCATCGCCGTCATGGCCCCGACGGGAAGTTCCGTGGGCGCCACGACCGTGCGCGCCAGCGTATCGGCAACCACCACGGCGATGGCGCCACCCAGCGCCGCCGTGGGAAGCAGCAGGCGATAGTCACTGCCGAAAAGCAGCCGCATCACGTGCGGTACCAGCAAGCCCACGTAGCCGATCGAGCCGCTGACCGAAACCGCGAGACCGGTAAGAATCGAGGCGCAGGCGTACACCACCAGCTTGATTCGCGTTACCTCGACGCCCAGGTGCATAGCCTCGCGCTCGCCCGCGAGCAACAGATTCAAGTCCGAGGCCGTTGTGTAAATGGCGCCTGCGGCCAAGAGGAATCCCGCGCCAAACACCCAGCGCAGGCTCGGCGGCAACGGCGTGGAGAGATCCCCCATCAGCCAGAAAGCCATTCCTCGATAGCTGCTGCTTGAAATCGTGGCCATCAGGCCGGTGATCAGCGCGGAGAGGAAGGATGCGGAAATAATGCCGGCCAGAAGCAGCGTGCCGCTGTCAATCTGTCCCTCGCGCTGGCCGAGAAAATAGACGGCGGCAATGGTCGCCGTGGCGCCCAGGAATGCGCCGAACGGGGTCAGCAGGGCCGCAAGCGAAGCCCCCACGGGGAGATGCGGGGCGACAATCAACGCCACAATCGCGCCCACGGCCGCTCCGCTCGAAACTCCCAGCACATACGGGTCGGCCAGGGGATTCCGCAGCAGCGCTTGAAAACTCGCGCCCGCCACCGACAGCGATGCGCCAACCAGAATCCCCAGAATGATTCTCGGCAGGCGAAGATCGAACACGATGAAACGATAATCGCTGGAAAGCTCGCTGCTGCGGTGCAGCGCGACTCGAATCAAATCCTTTCCGAGACCGTACAGGGAAACCGGCACGGCGCCGAGCTTCAGCGCGATGACCACGACGACAAAGAGAATCGCCGCAAGCAATGCGCAGGTCCACAGCAGCCGTTCGACGGTCAGTGGGCGCATGAACTCTCCCTCTCAAAGGCCGGCTGGATACCGGAAAATGCCCCATACAGATTCCCGGCCAAGCTCGCGGGGCGAGGTTTGTCCGGGGTCGGCACCGGAGGGCGGGTCTCGGGTTTGTCTTTCTTGTTGCCCTGGTCTTCCAGGAAAGCCTCCGGATGCAATTGCCTGGCGAGCTGCTCGACGGCATCCACCAGCCGGGGCGAAGGGTGGTTCACGGCATCGCTGATAATGGCGACGCGTTTGTTTTGCACGGCCTCGAGGTTGCGCCAGCCCGGCAACTCGGCGAGCGCCTCGAAATCCCGCGCGGCGGATTCGGCGTGTGCGCTGGCGAATACCAGATACTCGGGCTGCAAGCGGACGATTTCTTCCAGGCTGATCTGCGGCCAGTCCAGACTCCGCCCCGGCCCAGCGCAACGCATCCGTAAGAAACGTTTCCCGGCCGGCCGTGATCAGAGGGTCGAGCCAGACGATGAACAAAACGCGGCGCGGCGCCAGCCCGCCGATGCGCCGCTTCAAAACATTGAGCCGCTCCCTCAAGCCGGAATGGAGCTGATGCCCGGCCTCGCCCGCGCCAATGATTTCGCCCAATCGCGCGACCGATGCCAATACGCCTTCGACCGAGTGCGGGTCGGTGACGTACGCGGCCATGCCCAATTGCTCGAGCGCGAGGACCGTCTCGCGCCGGTTAATGCTCTTTGCTACCAGCACCAGGTCCGGGTGGAGCGCCACGATTTTTTCGATGCTGGGATTAATCACGCCGCCGACTTTCGGCTTGCTCACCGCCGCAGCCGGATAATCGCAGTAATCCGTGTCGCCGGCGAGGCGATCGCCCGCCCCCAGGGCAAAGACAGTCTCGGTCAGGCTTGGCGCGAGCGAAATGATGCGGCGGACCGGCTGCGGCACCCGCACTGGCCTTCCCATTTCATCATTCACTTCCAGAAAAGAGCGAGGAGCGTCGGGGGAAGATGTCCCCGGAGATGGAGCGGCCTGCGCTTGCGCTGACGCCACCGCAAGAAACACCAGCGCGAGCAAATGCCCGCCGGCCACGCGCACATCTTCCCAGGTTTTTGTCCGGCCGATCAAAAACTCACCTCGCCAGGACTCACGCGCAACAAAAAAGCCCCACGAGACTCGGTGGGGCACGTGGCCGCGCCCTTTCTCGCGAAGGGCGGGGCTTCTTCGGCGCGGGTGGGTGTCCTGACTGACGGCTTGCATGAGCCGATCACAGTGGCGGGACCGCGGCCGATTCTCACGGCCTTCCCCTCAACCCGTGCCTGCAAAATTCGTAAACGAGTCTATGCGCGCGGCGCCGAAGAGTCAAATCGCAGCGCCGCCGCCGCGAACAAGCCACGGCGAATTCACCGGTTCTTCCATTGTGGCTTGCGTTTCTCCGCCAGCGCGCGCAGGCCTTCCTGCGAGTCTTCCAGGCGGTAGAGTTCGTTCAGAAAAATGTTCATGGAATTCTTCAAGCCGTCGCGCAGCGAAAGGCCCATTCCTCCGAGAATGGCTTTCTTCGCCATGGTGAGCACCGGCCCGGAATGCGAGCTGATCCGCGCAATCAAATCTTTCACGGCCTTTTCGAGCTGCGCTTCCGGAACCAGCCGGTTCACCAGCCCCAGTTCGTGCGCGCGCTCGGCGGTCACGGCTTCTCCGGTGAGCACCAGTTCAAGCGCGCGTTTCGGCCCGACGAGAAAGGGAAGAATGGTCGAGGCCAGCGGCGGGAAAACGCCGATGGTGATTTCAGGCTGGGCGAAGCGCGCCTTGGGCGAGGCAATGACCAGGTCTCCAAACGCAGCCAGCTCCGCTCCGCCCCCGATCGCTGGGCCGTTCACGATGCACACCACGGGCTTGCCCACCTCGAGCATCGCCGAAAACGCGGCGTGAAACGCGTCCAGCATCTGGAAAACTCGTTGCGACGTGTACTCGCCGATGTCAATGCCTCCGCTAAAGACCTTGCACGCGGAGTCCAGCACGATGAGCTTGATCTTGTCCGATTCACCGGCTGTTTCCATGCCCACGGCCAACTCGCGCAGCATCGGCTCGTTCAACAGGTTGTGTTCGGGGCGGTCGAGCGTCATCCGCGCCGCGCCTCCTTCGATGCGGAAACGCACGTGCTTGAACTCTTCCGGCTTGCGCTTTGACGGCCTGCCGACAAACTCCTCGTGCTGAACTTCTTCGTGTTGGACTTCTTCGGCCATTTTTACACCCCCTGTGTTGCTGCGATGGCCAGGACCGCGACGAGCCCCATTGGCGGCCAGTTTTTGATGCTAGCACAATTCTTTTTCCCGCGGCGGCGGCAGGCAAATCCGCGTGCTCCACAGTACATACGGGAAATTTCGCGGAAAGGTTTGCTATATTCGCTGTGCCTTTGGCAATCCTGGGCGGATCCGGAGAAGAGAGATTTGGGAGCTCGGCTAGCGGAAATTTTTCTTTGCATGCAGGGACGAAGCACTTTGCGCTTCCTCTTTTCCCGCGCGGTTTTGGTCCTCGGCGCCGCCCTTGTTCCGGCTTGGGCGGCAAGCGGGCAGGCGCCCGGCAAGATTCCCCTGCGAGAGGGCTGGCGCGTTCAGTCTTCCGCGAAAACCCATGCGACCGGTGAAGAAATCTCGCGGCGCGGTTTTTCATCTTCGGATTGGTATCGAGCTGAGGTTCCCAGCACGGTGCTGGCCGCCCAGGTGGCCAACCGCGTGTATCCCCATCCTTATTTCGGGATGAATCTGCGCCAGATTCCGGGAACCAGTTATCCCATCGGAAAGATTTTTGCCTATCTCGAGATGCCGGCGGACAGCCCCTACGCGGTTCCCTGGTGGTATCGAACGGAATTTGATCTGCCCGCGTCCGCCGCCGGAAAAACGCTCTGGCTTGATTTTCACGGGATCAACTACCGCGCGAACCTGTGGATGAACGGCCGGAAAATTGCCGATGCCAGGCAAGTCGCAGGCGCTTTCCGGCGGTATGAATTCGACGTCACCGAGTTGGCGCGGCCCGGCGAGCGCAACGGGCTTGCCGTGGAAGTGTTCGCTCCCCGAAAAAACGATCTGGCCATCAGCTGGCTGGACTGGAATCCGGCACCGCCGGACAAAAACATGGGCTTGTGGCAGGAAGTGTTTCTGCGAACCAGCGGGCCCGCGGCGCTCCGGCATCCCGCGGTTTTCACCAGGCTCGATCTTCCCTCGCTGGAGGTTGCGCATCTCACCGTCATCATCGAGGTGAAGAATGCCTCCGGCCGGCCGCTTCGGGGCGTGTTGCGCGGATCCATCGCCGACATTGCGTTTTCCCAGCCCGTTGACCTGGAGGCCTACGAAACAAAAGCAATCACGTTTTCTCCCGAGCAATATCCGCAACTGAATCTTCAGCACCCTCGCTTGTGGTGGCCTGCTCCGCTGGGTGAACCGGAACTGCATGAGCTCGTTCTGGAATTGCAAGTGGAAGGAAAAATCTCCGACCGCCGCACGCAGCGCTTCGGGATCGTTCAAATCACTTCGGAGCTGACGCCCAAGGGCTATGCGCTATTTCGCGTCAATGGAAGACCCCTGTTGATTCGCGGCGCGGGCTGGGCCCCGGATATGATGCTGCGCTCCTCGCTTGAGCGCATGCGAGATGAGTTGCGCAACGTGAAAGAACTCGGCCTGAATACGATTCGCCTCGAAGGCAAGCTCGAGCCGGATGAATTCTTCGAACTCGCCGACCAAGAAGGAATTCTGGTCATGCCCGGATGGGCCTGCTGCGATCACTGGCAGCAGTGGGACGCCTGGACCGCGGAAGACCGCGCCATTGCTGTGGATTCATTGGCGGACCAGGCACTGCGCCTGCGCCGCCATCCCAGCGTGCTCGCCTGGCTCAACGGCAGCGACATTCCGCCGCCGCGAGACGTCGAGCAGGCCTATCTCGACGTTCTGAAAAAATCCGATTGGCCCAAGCCGGTTCTCTCTTCGGCCGGCGAAAAACCGGCGGAGCTTACCGGCAGCTCGGGCATGAAAATGCCGGGGCCGTACGACTACGTGCCGCCGAATTACTGGCTGACCGACACGCGGTCCGGCGGCGCCTTCGGTTTCAACATGGAAACCGGTCCAGGCCCTGCGCCGCCGCCGCTCGAAAGCCTGAAAGAAATGCTCCCCGCAAATCATCTCTGGCCGATTGACGATGTCTGGAATTTTCATGCCGGCGGCGGCAAATTCGCTCAACTCGACCAGTTTCGCGCGGCGCTCGAAGCCCGTTATGGCAAGCCCGCGAATCTCGAAGACTTCGTCTGGAAATCCCAGGCCATGACCTACGAAGGCGAGCGCGCTTTGTTCGAAGCTTATGGACACAACAAGTACGAATCCACCGGCGTGATCCGCTGGATGCTCAACAACGCCTGGCCTTCGCTTTTCTGGCACCTCTACGATTATTTCCTGCGGCCCGGCGGCGGTTACTTCGGCGCCAAGAAAGCCAACGAGCCGCTGCACGTCCAATACTCCTTTGACGATCGCTCCATCGTGGTTGTGAATTCGC